>JAABUU010000520.1_pt1 | contig 85051 bp, 86 predicted proteins | sample 5559301 | NCBI WGS metagenome assembly JAABUU01 (sample SAMN10711884, study PRJNA513360) | rock metagenome | isolation source: Antarctica rocks | place: Antarctica: Victoria Land, Richard Nunatak white
CTAACTAAAACTATTTATATTAGTGCCATTTTTAGCACGCTAAACCCGATACTATCTGTTGCTAACCTTTCTAGGTTAGAGTGCGCGGAAACCCAGTTTGCGCGGAAACCCCGTGCATACGAGTAGAGGAGGTAGGGCGCGGGGCGGAGGTAGAGGTAGAGGGCTAAGTCGAGGAGGTAGAGGGGGCGAAGGGGGTGAAGCTTCGGCGAAGCCTTTTTCCGAACATCAGCAGGAAGCTTCAAACGGTGGAGGCTTCTACTGGGTGTTTCAAATTTGATGTGTAGTTGCAAATGTAAATCAGCTTCGAAAAACATACATATCGACCCCAAAGATACTTAATTTTTGGTGAGCCGCCCATATAAAATCAAGTATCTTTAAGGTATGGTGTTCATCTGTTTCAAAGCTGCCAAACCTTGTTGGGTAGCCGCTAGACCTATTGGGGGGGGAGGGTGTATGTGTAGTAAACGGGGGGCGTTTATGTAGTAAGTGGGGGGCGTCAATGTAGTAAAGAGGGATGTATGTTTAGTGGAACCCTTCTTTTAATGCTATTAAGATTTCTAAGGGGTTACAGTTGGTGGGGGGTTGGAAAAGTTGAGCCAGGGCCGGAACTTTTTTTTTTTGATCCCGGCCCGGACTCAACTTTCTGCATATGCTAACCATGAGTTCAAAATTATTCCAACCCCGACTCAGCTTTCTGCATATGCTAATCATGAGCTCAAGAATCGATGTTATATAGTTAAAGTAACTAGAAGATAAACAGCAAGAGCGGAGTATTGAAGTCGTGCATATGCACAGCTTGAGCGAAGCATCGAGAAAACAGCACAATCACAGATCATGCATATATCATGAATAGCAAGACGAGCGAAGATTCTTCTACATATGCTTAGCATATGCACAGACGAGGCTTTGGTGATCAGATGTGAATTTTTTGTGACCTCGCTTGGCATATGCTTCGCATAGGGCTCGAAGCTTTTCCAACCCGACGTCAGATCTTGAATGTGCGAGGCATATGTCAACTTTAAAGTTCAACTCGACGTCAAGAATTTTTTCCGACCCCGGCTCAACTTTTTCAACCTCTCGGCCAGCTGTAACTCGGACTCGGTAAACACCTTTGCGGAATGGTTCTTCGCAGGATTTGCCCGGATCTGCCACTCCCGTGTGTATAATTCACCTTCTCCCCACCTTAGAAGGGGCATGCAATCTGAGTCTCTTCACCTATCTTCAACAAAACAATCATAGTACAGTACTTTACATGAGTAAGTTTTCCGAAGGAAGCATTGGCAATACGAAAAATAATGGAGCATCGAAGGCTCGCACACAGGGTGAAGGGAACCCCATAATTGTCTATATAAAGCACCAGCACTCTTTATCTCTTATTCACTGTAACCGCCATAAGCGTCATACCTGCCTCATCGAAATTGATCGGTTTCTGAGCACTTTGGACCCAGCTATCTACAAGCTAAGCGCTAGGCACAATAAGCGTAGCACCATCCTTCTTTCTGAAGCTCCAGGCATCGCTCCTAGGGTGACGTGGATACCTTATCGGAAGGCAAACTTTGTAGTCTTGGCGGAAGAACACTCGGTCCGCTTATCGTCCTCCATCAGACGAAGGTCAGAACGATTTGCGGAGCGTGCCTTCCTGAGTCTCTCGACGGCCCTCGCGCACATGCGGCTTATGTTGAATGTGGAGTGACCAGGTGGCTCGCAGCCACCCCTGAACGTGTATATAGAATAGGGGATCGTCCCATTTTTGATGGGACAGTAAATGAAGAGTCTATTCAACCTTATTTTGACATTCTCCGCCGTGAGTATATGAAGATTCAACTAAATATGAGCCTTCCGAAACAAAGACCATATCCTTTCTCCTCGGATTCAACCGCTTTGAATCCATGGCGGTAAGCTGCCCAAGTGGATATCTGAAAAAGCGATATACATTCGAGGCAGCAACGAGATCGCTACTAGAACAGGCCCTAGCCACTTGACATTTCTTATGAGGCATAGACTTGCGCTGTCAGTTCCGCGAGGACTCATAATAGTGTTGAAGATAGGTGAAGAGACTCAGATTGCATGCCCCTTCTAAGGTGGGGAGAGGGTGAACTATATACACGGGAGTGGCAGACCCCAGCCAGCCACACATATTCAACATGTTTGACAGTGAAAATTAATTTACACAAAGCTCATGGTCAGTAGCTTCGAGTTCTTCGACGAGTCAATCGATTCTGAGTCGCCGATTACTGCCAAAGCGATGGTTGTCCCAAAGGGCAAGCCACTTGCTTTTAAGCCGGAAATATTCTTATTAACTTCTCTATCTTCGAAGCTAAAGAACACTAATGATAAGCCTTCATTGTGATTGAGAGTTCGATTGCAAAAAGGACCACGCAGCTGTCCTTTCTCCCTCAATCTTAAACACCCTCCCGAAAGTCCACAGCAGTGACGCTTGTGAATTTTGTAGGGCCGTTTGTGCCTTCGAAGGAGGGGTGTCTCTCGATACCTTGACCACGATTGGCAAGGGGCAGATCGCTCTCCGAGTTTCCAGGCAAAGTGACTGCATCAGGCCCTATTCCTCGAAGAGTATCTGCATCGTTCCTCGATTGAAACCTTGTCCTCAACGACCCACCCGAAGTGAGTGACGTAAAAGGTCGTGTGAAACTTGACAGAACGCCACGCAGAAATCTACCCTTGGCTTCGATAAACTTGGGCAGCGAGAAGGTGCATGTGACGGTGATCCCGATACTGATTTCTGCAAATGCCCATAAACCCTGCCAGGCGGTGTTATAGGTAACGTCGGCGTGCGCGCCTGCAAGTTGGAAGATGTAGTATATGATCATTGCGTTAGCGATGCACGCCCTACAGTCCGTAGTAGGTTAGAGTTTTGCATTCTAAACGAAGAAACATCTCTCTAGCACTTACAGCACGCCAATGGCAAAGAGAAGTACGATTCCGACTTTCCTTTTGGTAGGAATATGCAACTTCCAAACAGCCCTTGTTGGAAGTGCTAGAATAACTATATCAGACACGATGTTGAACAAACAAGTAACGAGAACAAGTGTGTTATTATCGAAACAGGTGGCACCGGTCACCAGTGGATCCCAGATCGCATTTCTTGGAGCACAGGCGAAGATGGTAAAGAAGGTACTGATAATGTAGTATACTCCGGTGACAACCAAAACGACTCTAGCAGTGTACCACATAAAAGGGTTCATGGTCTTCTGCGGTGCAAAAAGACGGAGGTACTGCAAGAGAATAGCCGCCTTGACCAGAAAGATGGTTGGGGCGTACAGGATCTCGACGATATAGGTCCACTATGTGTTGGATTAATCCGCCATCCGAGAGGCTGAATGATGGAGAGTATTACATAGACGACTCCCATGAAGTTGTATATGGTGAGATTCCATTGGTGCACACCTCCTCCATAGGCAATAGCTATACGCCCGAAACAGAGTAGAGTGATGAACAAGGGCTAGAACACTGGATCAGAAGTTTTGTGGATAAGTAGTTATCTCTGAAGCAACTTACGAAAGACGCCACAACAACATCTATATAGTCGTTAGCAACGGTGGAACATATAACAGGGGGGGTTACTGCACAGTCGATAGCATCAATCTTGTGAATAATACGCTGTTTAGTATATAACCGCAGAAGCAGCAGAACGCCAGGAACAACTGCTGTAAGTACTACGCACACATAGTAGTACTTTTGATCATCCGAGTATGTTGTAGGGAATTGGGAGGTAACACCTGGTGGTATTGCCAAAGCAGGCTGCAGGTAGGGGTCTGCCATAGCCGCAGAATCGGCCCAGTTGTAATAGATAAAAGAGAGGCACTGAGGTCCTTAGGAACGCGTCTTAGGTGCCAAATAGCGATCGTAATCGAGAAATCAAGCACAAAAAGCTCAATTCCGGCGATAATGCATCTGAGCTGCGCGATAGGTAGAATATTGTCCTTAGCATTCAAGAGAGAGAGGACAGATCGGATTCCGAATCAAGCCGGTTCAACCGAGGGGCTGAGGCGGCTCGCCACGTCGTTGAGCATGACAAGGTTTGCAACGCAACACCCGCATGTACTGAGTGGCATTCATTGATGGCGGAACATCCACAGAGGAGCACGCCCATGCGATCCATACTATACTGAAACAGCGTGAGGGCTATCCACCATGTCTAGATAACAATCCCAGTAATAAGTAACTAAGCCAAGCTTGCCTCAGGACCTCAGACGTGTGGCGCTAAGCCCCTACCGGGTTAGCGCTTTGCCTACTACGGAATGAGCTTGCGCAGTAAGCAGAGCTAACCCGAAGGGGCTTAACCACGCACAGGTCCAATCTTGCTCCTTCACTTGCTTTCTTCCTCTTCTCTTATTGCTGTTTTGTTGTATGTGATACTTGTTTGTAACCAAGTGATAATTGCGGGTGTTTAATGGGAATGTTCAAGACTCACCAGACAAAGACTAAGCAGGTTCGACTGGAGTGTCATACATACTACCATCTCAAAGGATGGCTTGGAACCCAAGGCGCTTCACAACCACGGATCGGTGGCCGGTCTAGCATGGCTATCTGCGGATACTTCAACTATGGTGGAACTGTAACATGTCGAGCAATTCCAGCCGGCTGGGTTGCGCTACATCTTCTTCAGGAACCGCGTCACCCTCGTGCATAACCCCATCATTTTCCACCGTGACCGGACTCTTGGGACATGTTCCTTCTTGGGCAACCGTCTACGTTTGACAGAATGATATCTTGCAAAGGAAACGATGAGCCTTCATGTTAGTAAGACCGCAGTGCTCGATGATCATCGTCCTAAGAGTCACGGCCCCGTCAGTGGATATCATACCCCCAACAGCTGGACGCTTCTGGGTAGAGATCTAAACGGCCATAGCCCCGTGACTGAATCAAGTATGGATGCATATTCGAACTCCCACGACAATGACACACATTCACCCAACGGAGACATGAATGGCTACAACCGCCAAGAGCCTCCAGGCAATCCCAGCCGTGAGCAATGGCTCAATACAAACGGGTCAACTTACGAACGGCCATGCTACCGAGGGTGACCCCATTGTTGGTCAAAGCCCGAGTCAAGGCCTTATTGCAATATGCGGCATGGCACTTCGTCTACCTGCTGGTATAAGAACGCCTCAACAGTTGTGGGAATTCTTACTTGCAGGAGGTGATGCACGAGGTCGAATTCCCATATCTAGGTATAACGTGGCGGCATTCCATGATGAGACCGGAAAGCACGGGACCTTAATTACTGAATATGGCTATTTCCTTGAAGACGATATTGGAGCTCTTGATACATCGTTTTTGTGCATGCCACGAATGGAAGTTGAGCGAATAGATCCACAACAACGGCTGATGCTCGAGGTTGCACGGGAATGCTTGGAAGACGCGGGTGAACCAGCTTGGGGAGGCAAACGCATAGGTTGCTATATTGGCAGCCTTGGCGAGGATTGGTGCGAGATGTTTGCAAGGGAAACTCAGCATTGGGGTCCCTATCGCTATACGGGCTTTGGGAACTTTGCGTTATCAAAGCGCATCTCGTATGAGATGGACCTTCAGGGACCAAGGTTTGTCCGCGTTTACCATTTGATACTTGTACATTCTGATATTGCCAGTATGACTACTCGGACCGCGTGTTCAGCTTCGCTTGTAGCCTTTCATGAAGCGTGCGTCGCTATCTCACGGCATGACTGTGACTCGGCTGTTGTGGGAGGCGTCAACCTGATTATGACTCCAGGTGCAACAATGAGTATGACAGAACAAAATGTGCTCTCTAGGGACGGTTCTTGTAAGACCTTTTCGGCAGATGCTGACGGCTATGCTCGTGGCGAAGCAGTTACTGCAATCTATATTGCAGTAGCTCTGAGCTGGGATGAGGTCGAGAAGCATCTTGTGGGGAATGTTGCTATTGCCTGTGATAACTCCCCTAAAAGCGTGACCATCTCAGGGGATGTTGATGAAGTAAAGACTGTCATTGAGCGTATTCATCGACTACAACCAGATGTGTCCGCAAGAAAGCTACAAATTGACAGAGCCTATCATTCCTATCACATGCCAGAGATTGGAGAACAGTACTATGCTTTACTCGAAGGTATAGTAAAGGCAAGGAAACCGAAGAAGCTGTTCTTTTCGAGCGTCACAGGCTGTCTCTGGGACGACAATGCTATACTCGATTCCCATTACTGGCAACGGAACTTAGAGCGCCCTGTGATGTTCAGAGGAGCAGTCTCGAGTATTCTGCAGCATCCGGTCGGGAAACATCCTGTCTTCCTAGACATCGGGCCCCACTCTGCACTCGGCGGTCCATTAAGACAGATTCTAGCCCAAGAGTCAAGCAGAGCGCCCTACGCCTCAGCCCTTTCCAGAAATCAAAATTGCGTTGAGTCACTGCTTTCTGCTACTGGGATGCTATGGACCCTTCAAATTCCAATTGCTCTAGACGAGCTAATGCCCACCGGCTTATGTCTTTCAGATCTTCCTCCATATCCATGGGACCATGAAGAAAGCTACTGGTACGAGACTCGCCTGAGCAAAGACTACCGGTTACGGAAGTACCCTCATCACGACCTTCTAGGTGTCAAGGTAGTTGAATGTACTGACTTTGAGCCTTCATGGAGAAACCATTTTCACCTCAACACCGCACCGTGGGTTCGTGATCACAGGGTTGGAGAAGACATCGTGTTTCCATTTGCTGCGTATGTGGCAATGGCTGGGGAGGCGATTCGACAGATTGCCGGGATAGATCAGACATTTCGGCTACGACATATTATTGTCAGCACAGCACTCGTAATAGCTGAAGGGAAGCCAACAGAGATGATAACTACCCTTCGACCGCACCGTTTGACAGATACGCTTAACAGCAAATGGTGGGAATTTATTATAGCTTCTCACAACGGGCATACGTGGACCAAGCATTGTACCGGCGAAGTGATGGCACAAGCAGAACCTTTAGGGCGATCTTCGAACCCCGAAACTCTCCCCCGTCGGGTTGATGCGTCAAAATGGTTCGATGTCCTTCAAAGAGCCGGGCTGGATCTGGGCCCAGAGTTTGGAAAAATTGGAGTCATGTCAGCTGGTACAATAAGGCAGCAGGCTACTGGAGAGATGCTCAACGAAAGACAAGATAAAACGAGCAAGTATCATATTCATCCAACGGTTATCGATGGTGCTTTACAGCTGGTAGGGGTTGCTTTCGCCAAGTCAAGAATAGACTGCCGATAAGCTGTGACGACTTCAGCATTTCTCGCAGCTCCTTGAACTTCACTGTTGATGCAGCGGCTCAACTTACTGCAGACTCTGTAGTCGGTGAAGCTCGAGGTATCACTGCAGGGAACATCGTCCTGAGCATTTCGGGATTGAAGCTGAGAGCTACTGATCAGAGCTACTCAACGGAAACGAGCAGCATCCAGCATGCTGCAGCTCGACAAGAATGGGGCCCCGATGTTGATTTTTTGGACCTCAAAGGCCTCGTCAAGCCCTTGGGCGATCTTTCTCTATACACACACCTTTTAGATAAACTGAGCCATCTATGCATAGTCTATATCCGAAAATGGCTCGCCGGATCGAACACGGAAGGTCCGCATTTCCGGAACTTCCGGCGATGGGTCGAAATGCAGTTTGACTCGCTAAACCTATCCCGCTTCGGTGACATAGACGATGACACAGTTCTAGAAAGGATTCATGATTTGGTTCACGGACTTGCCGACACTACAGCCACTGCCGCCGCCATTGCACTGCAGCAAATCTGCAGCAACCTCAATGCAGTGTTTTCCGACCCTACTGCTAAAAAGAACCAACACCGCGTTGAAAGCTGTGTCATCCAGGGTTGAACAGATGACTTTGAAAAGACAGGACATGCACTCTTGGGCCTATGAAGGAGCAGACTCTGGAAACCTTCAGCGGCTCATCAGCTCTTTATCACAGAGCTTTGATACTTTAACTAAGAGGCTGACGTCAGCGCAGTCGAGGAGTTAGCGGATAACAAAGACTAGATCAGCAGATGACAATGGCACCGCTGATTATATATTTAGCTCTCGGGCTATAAATTAAAGAAAAGGTGTTTAGTAGCGGTACAAGAACCTCTTTATATAAATAGTGATTTCGACATGTGAACGATGAGCACTCGGACAAGGTGCTATAAGCAGGTCAATACCCTAGAGCGTTTTAACCTTCGAAAAGAAGCCTCACCGAGCTTACAGCTTCAGTAAAAGCTCTAGCCAAAAGCAGCGACTGGCAGTAAGTCCGTAAGTTCGCTTCTAGGTCTCGGGTATCCTGACCATAACTCTCTGCTTTGCAACTCTTTTCCCCTCTTCTCTTTCCTTCTCTCCAGCATCTGTCTTCAATTTGATCCCTTTAGAGTCACAACCAGTATCGACCATGCAATCGCCGAGTAACTTGAACCCAATTTGTTTATACGCAGCCTCGGCATCATCACTGAAGCAATCCAGCCAAACAGGTATCTTCCTGTCCCTCTGCCACCGCCTTCTTATGCCCCAATCAAGCAATTTTCGCCCCGGCCCGCTCTCGCCTTCCCATTCCGGATTGCGACAGCATGCTTGTACAAAAACAAGGTTGACCTCGTTCCCGCCCTCAATATCAGCATCCTTGAGTCCCTTCGCGATCATGTTTCCCACATTTCCCTCAAACACCAAAACCGCGCGCCAAAACCCCCGCAGCCCGAGCTTCAGGAGGCCAGGGAGGAAGCCGGTCCGCCATGCGAGAAGGGACTCTGACCAGCAAGGGCGGGCGTGGGGTGGAAGGAGGAGAACGACGGCGGCGATGGGGCCGGAGGGAATGGAAGGTGAGGACTTCTCGGGGCCGGGAGTAGTGGTGGGCGTGTAGGCTACCATGACATCCCCATTGTGCGCTCGGTTGAGGTTGATCCACGCGCGATAGAAGTCGAGACGGCGGGCTTGGAGCGGCAAGAGGGGCCCGGAGGAGCGGGGGATGGCAGGGATAGGCTCGGTCAAGCATGCGAACCAATTGTGGAGCCTGGGCTGGTATTAGTGGAACGGGTTATTTCCAAAAGAATGAAAAGACGAACCAGATCGGCAGGAAGCTATTGTACATGATGCGTGCTAGCTCGTCATCCTCGGAAGGATCGGCATCGCGGAACACCAGGTCGGCGGGCATGTTGAAGGTGATGAGCCGCGTCAGTGGTCATGAAGTTGCGGAGCGAGAGCTCAAGTTCGGCATCGTTTCAACCAAATACGCAGACGAGCAGAGGATTCATATACAGACATAACAACTGGTCGGAGAGTTTTCGGCCATCAACCTGGCCAGCGGCTATCGACACCTGTGACTGAACATACCTACACACATATTAACTATGTTCACACTATTCCGTACGGGGTACTTGTATGCACGGGCCGCACACTGGGTTTCCGCGCACGCTAACTATGACTAATCATGTTAGTGCCCTTTTTAGAACGCTAAACCCTATATTATCTGTAAATAACCTTTCTAGGTTAGAGTGCGCGGAAACCCGTGTGTGCGCGAGAATTATGACCCTTTATTAACTTTGCAAAATCATTTTGCAATGATGGTCAGTTACGCTGCATATGAAATTGAGGCTTGAAATTTCGTTCTTTGGCAATCATAGACTTTACAAACCTTCCCACACCTACACGTGGTAATGTCATGAAACGTAAGGCTGATACGGTATGACATCGTCAGAACCCAGCAAATTTACTGCGTGGCGCCACACTCACGGCATTCTGAGCATGTTCAAAAACGCAGATTCTCACCACCTCAGATTCTTGCTTGCCCTGGCACTCCTGGTTCCACGGTAGCATGCCTCTTCTTTCCAGATCCCTACCACGAACGACCGTATTCGACCGCGGGGCAAGACATAGCCTCAAGCGTTTTACCAAAGCGTCACCTCGATCTCAAATCGAAGAAGTCAAGAGCATTGAATGGGGTCTGGGACGATCATAACTTTCACGATAAAGTGATGCAGTGGTTCATATTAATATGGAAGCGCAACGAATCTGCTATCATTCCGGAAAGTCAACACCTCCTTTCCCTTGATCAGCCACGACATCATTTACGAGCTTGTAAGGCTTGTAGGTTGCGGGCAATCTTTTGTGTTGTCGGACGGTCATTTCCTACTGTTTTCTGGTATCCCCGCAGCGCCCGCACATACATCTCATCTGCCTCCACCATCTTGCCCTGATCAGCGTAGAGGTTTGCAAGATTGTTGACCGTATCCAGCGTCGACGTGTGCTCCGGTCCCCATGCCTTCTCCTTTCCTCGCAGTGCTCGCATATCTATTTCCTCCGCCTCCACATTCAGGTCATTTTGGTTGTACAGAGCCGCTAAAGAAAGCAGATTCTCAGGCTCGGTTTGACTACAGTCAATCAATCCGTCCGTTGGATCTAACGTGTCGGAACCGCCGCGCGTGTGGCAGCACACGACGGTTCTTCACCCAGTAGTCAGCTTCTGACTCCCAGCTCACGCTGGCCGCCACACAGTGAATGGCAACTCCGCACCTCTCCGCATTTAATTGGTGATTGAGATACTCTAGCGTCCAATCATGGACGCATGTGTGTACACTATGACGCCCTTCGCTCACTTAGAAAAGAGAGTAAGCGTCGACATCGCCCGAGTGAACCTCGCCAGGCTTGTCAGCACCTCAACCCACCACGAAGGTGCGTCGCCGGCGCCAGCTTGGAAAAGTTCATACCAGAGGTCTTGATTGTCCAGGTACGCCATCAACCTAGATAATTCCGTCGCCGCCGGGTTCACATTTGAGCAAGCGAAGGATACGTTCGAATATTCGAAGGATCAAAGTTCAGGTAGTTCCTGAAACAAGTCGCAAGTACACTTGAGAGCTTTGTGCTAGGTTCGTGACTGAACAGCAGAGTCAACAATAGACGCGGGAAGGAAAGAGATTAGCATCCAGAATCTTCCCGTCACTTCTTCACATTAGCACTCCCACGCCCGCAAAGGAATCACCCGAGCCATTTGACCCTTCACGTTTCCATCCTACGTCGCCGTCCACTTCCCAACCGTCTCCTCACTCAACTCCCACAGGTTCCTTGCAAGCTTCGGATCGCTCGCCAGCTTGCTCGGCGCCACTGCCTTCAAACTCGTCTCGAAATACCTCCCCGCGAATTCCCCCTTTCTCTCCCTCACCTCCTCCGCGGCCGCCAAATACAAACTCGGCACCGCGCCCTTCTCCGGACTCCCACTCGCAAATGTCTTGATCAGCCACCAAACAGGCCCCAACAACCCAAAAGTCAGTCCCGCTTGCCCCTCAGTAGCGATAATGCCGGGATTCAAGGAGGTGGAGATGATGGGGATGTTTTCGGCGTCCATGCGGCGCTGCAGCTCTGAGGCGAAGAGGATGTTGGCGGATTTGCTAACGGCGTTACGGGAGACTTGGTTGCGGACGCCGGTGCTATCGGGCGGGGAGGGCGCGACACCGGGGTAAGTGAAGTCGGAGGTGAGCGTGAAGGTGAGGTCCGGCATCATGATTGCGTGGCCGGCGGAGGAGACCTGAGAGGCATGGTGGTTAGTGGCGGTTTGATGAGGGGAACAGACTTTTGTACCGTTACTACTCGCACGTCTGAACCTTTTTCGTTGGCTGTAGCCTTCAGGATCGGCAACAGTTTGACAGTGAACAGAAAATGCCCGACGTGACTAATAGTATTAGTCTGAGGTAGCCGTCTGTGATGGATTGGAAGGCAACACACTTGACTCCAGTGGCTAGCTCAAATCCTTGCTTGGTGGTCTGGTAATCCCATGTGAGCAGACCAGCATTGTTAACTATGCTCCATTAGAAACAATAACAATATCAAGCGTCTACCTGAATCCTCAGGTTGATTCGTAAAACGTACCGAGGATGTTAAGTCTGTCTTCTTGCTTGAGGAAGATCTCCGCCGCTTTCGCAACACTGTCGAGGTCGGCCAGGTCAAGCGGCAAAAAGATCAGCTTTCCTGCTTTGACTTTCTTATTATTCACATATATCTTCTCTATCGCCGCATGCGCTTTGGCTTCACTTCGCGCTGCCACATACACTTTGGCACCATGACGAGCCAGTTGCTCGGCTGTGGTGTATCCAATTCCTGAGCTGTTTGCGTGTGTTAGCACTCAACAACTTCCGTCAGGGTCAATCACGAACTTTGCTCCAGTCACAATAATTACTTTCCCACTAAGGTCCGGGATACCCGTCGACGGATCCCACGACTTTGAGAAGTAAGACCCCATGGTTGACTCGGCTTCACCAGCTTGCCTATCTTTGTTGAACTTGATTCTCTTCCCAATGTTGGGATCAGGACGAGGGCACAGGGAAGAGCACAAGAAGCAATATTGAATGGTAAGAGGTCCCAGACTTAAAGAATGATGGTCCTTTTGCGATTCATCAGCTCATAACACCAAATATAGATCGGCCTGATGTGCAATGATCGCAAGCTGGCTCCTTTTCATATTATCACTCAACATGACGTCCGAGTTCCAGGAAGCTTTCCACTACTCTGGCACATCATATCAATCATGAAATCTTTAAGCCGTGCTACGCTAACGGGCATCAACGTTGCGCCGCGCGGCACTGCTGACAAACCCGGTCGAAACGGCTGAAACGTTGCCTTAATACTTCAAACATGCCTATGTCAACGGTTCAATTAATTCAAGTTTCTTCTTCAGACTGAGTTATGATCAGTCTCTTTAATCGTTGAGTAATATTGATTGAGAATTAATGATGTTTTTTTAATAAAATCTGTTTTACTCAGCTTTCAATTTAAATAAACATTTTTCAAGTTCGCTTTATAGTTGCAATTTATATCAACGAAAAAGTCCAAAAGAAGATCGTTAATCTGATATACATGTCATGAGATTCATTTTGTCCGCGCGATGATGAAAGAACATCATTACATTCGTTTGCTGAAAGTACAAGAGTATAGCACTAAATTATGAAGAACAACGAAAGAAGAATATTTTCGCTGTGTCTTGGGCGGGGCCGGAAATGGCTCGCCTCGTTGCGCAGGCATCACCCTCAGCTCAGGGTAAAGCGGTAAAGCAGCAGCAGCTCAGGTTGGCGACCGTAACTGGAACTGGAGAAAAAACCTTTCGTGTCCGACTATCCGGGTAAAACTTTCAAAGTTTAGTAATATATTTTAAAAGCCAAATGATACAGTGTATGCGTCAAGATCCTCACAGTCTTAGTGTTTCTTGAAAGCCCATCTAGGAAGATGGGAGATACTACGGCTGGTTCTTCAACGACTTCTCCTGATAGTGGCAGCAGTCAATCAACTCTGCCTGCTTATCTCCAGGTACGTATTCATGCCTTTGTAGCTGTTCAGGCCACAGCAACATCACGCATGGAATAGCATAATACTAACCATGCGAAGATGGCAGGGTTTACAAGCGGTTCTTCTTCCACGGCGAATGGTTTCATGGCGCTTTGTTGCCCATCTGCACTTCAACATCGTTTGGGTTAACATGAGGTACATCCCGGGCAATTTGACGAGGGACTGGACTCGGTACCTCAAGGTGGCACACATTCAAATGCTTTGCGGGCTTCAGTCCCTGAACATTTGCTTCAATATTACGAGACGCCGCCAAGCCATCAACGGAGACAACGACGCCGTCGAAGCCGAAGCCGGTTGGTTTAATGGCATCATGCGCTTCCGAATGCTAGATCTTAGGCAGCTTACTGTCATTGCCAGCGACGACGTCCAAATCCTACGAAAATTCAATCCGGACCCCTCCACAGTTAGTATACAAAACGTGCGCTTCACAGCAATTGAAAAACGTGGCATCGCCAACCGTATCGTAGGGAGGCTCACGGACCCCCAAGGCGCCGCTAACTTCCAGGCTGAAGGAGCGACAAGACATGCAGCGAACGAGGCCATACCTTATATGAAGCGGGCAGCGGTGAGGGTGGAGAAGCGTCACAAGGGAGACGCCGAGCAAGAAGCCACGAAAGTACTCGAGGAGTTATTCGACACAGCAGTCCAGACCCGTGGTGGGTGAAGCTGCGTTCAAATCAGGGGATTTACAGAGGCTGTGGACCACTTGGCGATGGGGGTTGGGGAGAAGGGTGAAGACATGGCGCTCGGTTCAAATCAACCTACTGTGCGAGAATGTCTCGATAATATCGACTGTTACGGCTACGAGATCCCGTCTTACCCTGGGTCGTTCGATGATCGAATTGGCTACTAGCGTAACCAGCTACATCTTCTCTTCCGGAAGGCGTCTACGAATCTCTTCGATTTACTTTTTCCGACAGCGAGCTTTTGTACTCTCGAATGACGAAGGCAGATAAAAGGGGTTAGGGGTTCTTAGTAATCGAAATTTTGCTTTCTTGTGATTCAAAAATCGGGTACTTTCTGACGTAGAAACGCACAATGTGAACTTGTTATCATCTCTTAACCTCACTTTATTCATTGCACACAAAAATCCGTGTTAGTGTTTGATATTGCACATGTTGAATTTTTGTGTACATCAAGATATCAACTTGTGCTCTTCTTACCTTGTCAAGAAGATTTAACACAAAGTGTTCAACCGCCGATATAAAGTAATATTTTCCTTTTTTTTCCTCTCCTGCGCTACATCGCTCCCGTCTCGATCATATCTATCCACAACCACGCCCTCACTTCAGAGCAATCGAACTTATCCCCACGCCTCCCCTCACTGCACTGCCGAAATGACAACCCCTTATCATCACAACCCACCCCATCCCTCCCTATACCCCAATCTCACGGTCATCGGAATCAGGAATCACATCGTAAATAGCAAGACAAACATGATGATGAATATCAACGAAGTGGGACGCAGGGAGGGCGAGAAGAGTGTGTACATAGAAGTCCAAGAAAAGAAAAACATCATTCTCTATCTCGACCTCGTATACCCAACAACGACATATATATTAAGGGAAAAACACAATCCTAAACCCACTCCTTCCGCAAAAGATATCAGAAATCAAAACCATGTGTGGTTTTTTTTTATAGGTTATTTGGTGCTGGCTTGAGAGAAAATGATATGCTCATACCGACTTTTCTTAATGAAATTGCAAACGGAATAATAGCTTCATAAGTCGGCATGCACAGAGGCAGTAATCTTTGTTTGTGTCGACCATGTGCCATGATAGTCAAAATTGCAGCCAAGAGATGGGAAGACTCGGCTTGAAAGAAACAAAACGCTCTTCGTCTCTCTGCATGATTGATAACTCATTCCCTTACTTTATCAAGTAGGCAGTTGTAGGATATTATCCCATTCATTTATTCCAGGCTTACAACATCCATTCCTCTCACCTCTATCTCTCATTCTGAAACTCCTATCTTCCTTCTCATCCCATCTCCTCATTCGAGTATCCCGAGCTTTCGCCCTTCTTTTTTCGCCTCAGCCTCAGTCGATAACTGTCTGTCTGTTTCGCTTCTCTGTGTCTTTCACACTGCATCTCGCACCCATCACACCAATCTACTACTCTCTCTCATCTTTAAGCGACCCCTTCGGCCTTTTCATAATTGCAATTCTTATTCCCTTTGACGTGTTAGGAAAATAATAGTGAGATGTACGGCGATGGTTGTGATTGTAAAAGTGACGACGAGATTGATGTTAAGTCTGACAATGAAGACATGAGTGCTATGTATGAGAGCTGAGGGTTTAGGTTTTAAAAATTATTTCTGATTTAAGAGCGAGAAGAGTTTTTTTTGAAGGTTGAGGGAAAAGCGTAAGTAGATTGGTGAATAAACGATGTAGAGAAATCATGAAAAGATGAGAACTTCAGCGGAAGAATTTGCACGTCTAAATTTTTCACTATGTTAAACGTAAAAGTCAAAATTCTGTCACTTATTTTTCACCTTAATATTCTCATTAATACTGAAAATCACACATCAATAACCAGTCTTGATTTCTTGAAACAGAATCTCTTTATTCTCACCTGAGAAATCGACGTGTTTTAACGACACTGTGTTGTTTCGCTCATCGATTCAGTCTCAATCTTGGCCTGAAAGCAGTCAAGTTGACCGGGGTTACTATATTCACTATTCCCCTTCTCCCCTCTTCTTTCCCTGCTTCTTCCTCATCCTTCATCTCATCATACAATTTCTACAATCAGCGTTACGTATGAAAACATCTTGCAAAACATCAATTTCATTGTCCTAGCTACCGAAAATTGCAAAAGGAAAAACAACCTTCCTGCTCGATTTAGCTAAACTTTTGCTCTCATCCTGCCACAAGAAAATCCACAAGCCCCAACAGACACCCAGCCGTTCCGCTATTCATCCAGGCTGAACCTGGACGTGGCGGCGGTCAAGCTGGCTGGTTGGCCAGCCTCACGTGCCTCCATGGCGGCAATTTGGTCCAGGGCGTGCGCCAACTGCGCCTCCTCGTCGTCCATATCGATCTCGTCCTCCCCCTCCAACCCCAGCTCCTCTTCCAACTCCATCTCCTCCCCGATCGTCTTCACATCCTCTTCCACTTCGTCCTCGTCTTCCTCCACCACCGTCTCCAGCTGTCTCCTCTTCCCCTTTCCGGCTCCCACCGCACCGAGCCCCAGCTGCTTCCGAACTTGCGACTCGCTCTTCTTCCTCTCCTCAGCCTCTTTCTCCATCTCCAAATGCTCCCACACCTGCTCCACGAGCTCTGGGTCCGCGTCCTTATACATTTTTTTGAACTCGGCGTAGGTCTCATTGGCGCGCCAGTACCAATTATCAAGACGCACACATACCCGTTGAACCCTCTGCATCTCCCTTAGGGCAATATGCGCTAGTCGAAGTGCTTCGCCGAAGATGGTGAGGTCACGCTCTGTAACATAGAGCTCTTCGATTCGATATTTCTTACTTAGGTAGATTTTCCAGGAGGGGGTCCTGGGATCAGGGGGCGGGGACGGGGTTCGCGGGAATTGGGGGAGAGGGCCGTAGCCAAAGCCAGTCCTTGGTAAGGTGGGAGGTGGGGACTGAGAGGCGTAGTCGAACAGCTTGGGCGAGGGGGTTCGGCGGTAGGGCGACGGCGGGGATGGAAGACGCGGGCGGACGGTAGACGTTTCGCTCCAGTATGATTCTGCGTAGCCGTGAGTGGGCGCACGGGTCCCTGGATTGGTAGGCGTAGGTGTGGTGGATCCTGATTGCGACTGCGGAGACCCCGGACCCTTATCACCTTCGGTTTCAACTTTGCTTTCGTCTTCAAGGTCGATGACGTTGGAGTCCACGGCTCCATTGCCTTCGCTCTCCAGATCAACGGCATTAGAATCTGTGATCATGGCGTCGGCAGGAGAGTTTGTCGGAGCAATATTAGCCACGGGCAGCCTATTGCCTTCCTCCCAAATCGAGCTGAGAAGGGATATAAGGGTCTCAATTTCAGCGATCGAGGAATCGAATTGATTGATTAGCTTATGAAAAACATCGGAGTAAGGTTTCTTCTCCACGTCTTCTAAAGAAAGGGGTTAGTAAGAAGGTCAGGCAGGGGGTTGAGTATTCAAATACGATAAAGGTCCAAGTAAAGCTTTAATTGATAAAGCTTCTCTACGTCGGTGTGCTCTCCAGAATCCAAGTGCATCTCTTGAAGAGAATTGTATTAGCAAGCTGAAGTGTCTCGGTCTCCAACTATGGGATGGCGAATGCTCACTTAGCTCAGAGTTCCCAACTATCTTTAGACGCTTGATCAACCATGCATAGCGATTCACATTACTGTCTATGCTCTTAAGGGTCCGTACGATACCGGATAATGGGTTGTACAGAAACACGAAGGCGCCATGTCTGAGGGCTGTAATAACTTCTCCATCTTCCCCAACTGTTTGGTAGAAGAACTGTTTGTGTATGAGCATCATTGAATCGATATGGCATGCTCGCTCAACTGCTTTCGTAACCAAGAGGACGGATCCTGAAAGGTATGCAGCCCTTGCTTCAGGTGGGTCAGAAAGGCGGTAGGGATCAGCCTGGCGTCTGATTCCAAAGTCTTCTGCTCCAGGTCTGAGGTCCGACGACATGATGGGCAACGGAATTAAGTATCGGGGTTAAGGAGGTAAGGAGGTGCGGAACTGATTCCGCTGTGATGAAGTTAAAGGAGGTGGGTTCAGAAATGCGAAGATGAGGACGTTGACATGTTGATCTTAGTCGGTGAGGCTAACCATGACGGGGGGGTATCTTAACACAAAGGAATCAACTGTAACTGCATGAGTCTTGTGCTTACCAAATGAATCCCTACTCTTCGACACCCATAGACTTTTACTTGCCACTTAGGGTTTGATGCTCGCTTAACAGGCTGCTTACAGAAACAAGGAGCAACATCGCCATCTTGTTGCAATGCTCTTATGTTTCACGTCAGAATATGGGTTCTGTCGTTCCTTGGGACACTCTGGAAAACATAAAGTCAGCGAATCAAATTCCAATCCAGAGCATGTGTGACAAAGAGAAAAAGGATACCTTTGGGAGAGGGGACGACCTTCATAGATCTGCCCATTGTTCTAGCAGCCAATCCATCAGATACTGGTTGCGATCCTCTTTCGGCAACAAACAACTATATCGCCTTGGTGATTGCTGCTCGTCGATTCTGCATAGGCCATACTATCAGACAGTTCTTCTTTGGATCTCAATAGCAGCCTAACGTTGGTCATATCCACTCACTCAGAGTTACTTCGCTATATTAGACATGATAGACCTACTTCTGCCATATAATCTAAGGAGATCGATAGTCGCATAGGTCCCCATGAGTAGCGCCTGTGCTGGACTCGCTCTTCGACCTCAACCAGCTTCATCTGACGTTTACTCCTGCGGCGGAAAAATACTAGATCTCTTGCACAATGTCGGTTTGAGCCACTGAGTTTCATGCATCTTGGCAGGGCACGACCAGAGCAGAACCACCGAGCTAGAATTCGTCACCTCCGCTCCATAAATGGCATCTCTTAGATCTAGAATACCTTGAGTGCAGCATACATTAGCAGGCATGGCGCCAAGAGAGACGTCCCTTAGGGCTTCGCAGAGCTTCAAAGCAGCAATTTAACTCTCCTGTTGGTCGGAATGCTTTGCGGCTAAAGAAATCTTACGTGTTGTAAGCTAAGTGGACATACATCGATGAGCATGACTTTCGGAGACAGTGCAAAGACCTTGGAGCAGTCAACTAGAATTGATGAGATGCCTTGCGTGGCAGTCATTGGGCAGCAACTCTTGGCTAGGTGTCCAGTACCCACTTAAGCACCGGAATGCACAATTCATGGAAAGTTCAGATTGTTCGGCGTACAGTATCGCAAGCGGGAATAAATATGCAAGAACTTGCAGACATGCCGGCCTTCTACAACATAAAATCATTTCTCGAAGGCGGGTCTCGAAATCTTCTTTGGCTATGAATACATGCTGCAAGCCATGGGTTCAGAGGTATCCTTCATTCAACCGTCGTCCCGAGCCGCCGCGTATGTTGTGTAATCCCGCGTTTGTACACTCGACTGATGGTGAGACGAGAACACTGGCCACACCAGGCGTTTTGTCCTGTAACGTATCGTAGGTACCCGAATGCATGGCCGTTGAAGCCCTTCTCCCCTTCAGGTTGGTCCTCGAGCTATCTGGAAGTCTATGGAAAAGGGTGGCTTTCAGACGTCAGTATGAGAGATTTGCGACGGTGCTTCTCACTTTCAATGGCGACTTGAGTAAGTTCTGGCCACCGCTCTTTCAGTGCAGGGTTCCGACACGTGGTAAACAGATGAAAGAGCCCAGAGTACCTTTCCGCTTCGAGCACGGCATTGAAGTGCTACATTCAGATGGCGGTGAAGCATGGTTTGTAGTGTGGTTTATGGTGAGGAAGAAAACCTGAGAATTGATGTGAGACCGGGTATGCACGGCTGCATGCATATTGACAGACACCTGACGTGTGTCACAGCTTTTCTCAGGGCAAGGCATCCCTGTTCGCTATTTTATTGCTTCAGCTATGGAAGTTGGATCAAGTCGAAGAAGGTTTGGAGAATGATATCCTGCACTTCCGGGCCTCGTCATGTGACCTTAAGGATGCATATCACATTGACTGCACCGGGTTTTCCAGCATCAGAAGCGTTTTCAGATGCTCTTTGTCAGAGGAACTGGAAAGTTCCTAAGACTTATACTCTAGCTTTCTCCACATGCTGCGTGCCCTTCGGGCAAATGCATGAGAACCTAACACAAGGACAATGTTGCCGAACCGAGACATACAGGTCGTACTGACGCTCCATTCAAGCCTAGCCATATCAGTCATATCAGCCCTTGCGAAATTACCGCCATAGAACGATGTTCCATGAGCTTGGCTTAAGATATCACAACTTGCAGCCCCTCCAGCAGCTTCAAGATATATCAAAACGCCCAACACGAAATGTTCTGTATCGAGCAGAACTCCACAGTTGACTAATCTTGATGAGGCCAAAGCAATCTCCAGTGCGTTGCGTTAGCGGGAGTGCCGTGCTACCTTTGCTGAATTATACGGAAAATGCCTGGGTCGGGAGCGCTTGCCCGGCTGCATCCTGTCTGAAACTTTCTGACTTGAGAGAACTTGAAGGCACAGAACTCGGTGTTTGCGGACTCCTGAGCTTATCGAGGTATTGTTTGCTACTACCAGACGAACTGTCCGGGTAGTGCGGACTCGGGATTCTGCTTAGCGTGTGTATACTCGAACATATATAGTAATAGTGGCCGTGGAGAGTCGATAGAAAATTTTAACGCGTTCGGCACAGCAGATTGCTTTAGAGGCTTATTCATAGTGTATGCGACTCCGAGTTTTGCATAGCGAAGTATCCTCAACATCTTCCGAAGCCGCTCAAACGAGGTCATGGCATACATGCCCGTTATTAAGAGTGCGTCGAAAGGGGTATATCTTCAGGCACTGCATTTGAATAGCAACGATCCTAACCACCAAGCTCTTTACTGGTTGATGAAGGTAACCAACCGCCTCTAAAATCCCAGGAAGACCCATGAAGCTAAGGGATTCCAGGAAGAAGCAATCCGCGCGTACGAAACCGAGATGAAAGAAAACCGTGCCCTCTTAAGACCAGAACACGCACACAAACCACCACCATTCGCTGCAGCACAGTACACGGAAGCGGCGTTTCACAGAATAGTCCGTCTGATTTGGACGAATGCAAGCCAGGACACGAGAGGATGGTATGCTTTAGGCCAAGCCCAGAATGGAGACAACTGGGTCATTCTGTGGATGCTATACCATGTTTGCCGGTATCGTGATAACCGCAACAAGGCCAGGGCAACTTCGCGTAATTTCCATGATGATGATAACCTAGATGATATCGCAAGCGAAGGTAAGCAATATGTCTATATGGCTTGAGGTTTCCCGTATGGGTGATTTTTGACATGTATAGGCCCAGCCTCGACACAATACACAACTGCGACTACATATACAGCTTCTGTGTACTATGACGCAGCCAGAAACGGCTATCGCTCAACCAGATAGTGTTGAATGGACCGATGGAGGCGATAGACGAGGCTCGGAGAAGCCTATGGCTTTGTGGTTGAGGTGGCCTAATTCTAAGCTACAGAGGCGTTTCAGCGGAGGTTTTCTCAGTCTACTCTTCCAAGTACACAAAAAGTCCAATCTGATACGATCTATAAAAAACTGAGCGAAGCCTCGCTTGACATCTTTTTAATAACGACTCACATCGAAGAATCGGCTTACAAGGGGATGGTGGTCCATATCAAGCATACCGGCGATATGCATAGCGTAGTCACTTCATCCAATCTTTACACTCCCCCAAAAGACTTTCAGAAAGCATCGCTTGTTCTCAGCCGAATCGGTGTCTTTGTGCATGTGTAAAGCTTTCGGCGTACACCACTGAAGGAACAAGTACCTGCACACTATCTTTGACGAAGGTCACCATTGAGAAACATGTTCCGTGAATGCCACATTTGGCTATACCGACCACTCCAAAACAATGCACTGTGGGTATCAGTAGACAGACCGACGTACGCTTATGCCACCATGCCTGGATGCTGGACGCCAATTACTGCTACTAATCATCCTCCTGATCCTCCTTCTTACTCTCCCCACTTCGCTTTCCCTTCTTCTCATCTCGAACTTGCTTCAAGGCTTCCGTAACTTTTTCGTCCTTCTCATCTATAGTCTCATCCCAGTCGACGTCATATTCCTGTGCTATTGCCTTGATCTCTCTTCTCAGAGCATTACCTTCATCTATCAAGGTTTGCCACTTGTGTATGTCAAACCCCTTATTTTGGTATAATTTGGTCTGCCGTCGGCTTATTGTGAGATTGAGGGCCGAGCGGTAGGATACTTCTCGGTTATGATAGAGAAACCATAGGTAACCACAGATCAGAGTTGACAGCCCGACAAGATACTGACGACCTGTCAGGACATTACATTGATTCACATACCATGGAAGCTTACCGTGACAGGCTCCATCGTATCCCAGCCAAGGTCAGTCTCGAATGTTAATCGGTAAACTACGTACCAGTATCCGACTAGCAGACCTGCGCCTCCCAAAGCCACGCGTTGTGCACCTCGGTGCGCTGCCATGTCGCACTCCTGCTTAACACTAGCCATGTCCATTAATTTTGTCGATGTCTTACGTAGTCTCATTCGTAGGTAGTGTGTTCTGTCGTTGAACGAAGGTACGGCTACTCGAATTTCTTCCGGAGCGCCTTCGATTTCTACAGCAAATTCCTTGCCTCGAGCCGCGTCACGTATGAAGTCTCCGATCTCAGTAGAAGAAGACCAGCGAACGAACCGCCGGTCTTGCTGTTGTGGAGAAGGCGCTTCGTGACCCAGCCCACTGAAGCTCTCAACCCCTCCATCACCCAAATCCGTCTTGTTGATTTCGTTTTCCTTCTTTCGATTCAATATTCCAGTCTTCTCGATTTGTCCGTCAAAATGGGTTTCCTCCAGGTCACTTTGCTCCTTTTGCTCCTTCTCCAACGCTTCAGCTTCTTCATGTGCAGTCTTGGATTTAGGCTTGATCTCATCCTGCTGTGAGTCTTCCGCTCTGAAGTGTATAGCGGGGACCTTCTCCTCTCCCTTTGAATTCTTAATAGTCGGTAGCTCAGACTGTATCAAGCGCTCTAGGTAGGACAAGGGTTGCTGAGAGTGTACAAGCAGCGCCAGAGGTTCGACGTCTTTTCGGTCCGAGTTCCTGTCATTGATTGTGAGAGGTAGTATGAGCTTTAGCAAGCGGGAAGGCGTTGTCAATAGTTTGCCTAGAGTTAGGTTAGTAGATGCTCTGAGTAGCGAAAGTTGAAAGTGCTCAGCACCCTTGACCATCGCCCCAGCTGAGCGCTGTCGTGCAACAGGCGGCAGATCCGATCCTTCCCGATGCCATGGCGCTCTGGTCTGCCTTTCTTTCTCATGTGCAAGAGTATCGTTCAGCTCTGACTCCTCATGTTCTGAACCCTTCTGATTCAGGCTTTTCGCCGCTTCCGCATAGTTTTCATTCCTCGAACGAATTACACATTTTCCAAATGCACGCGTTTGTAGGTGTCCATAGCTCCACGACTTCTGTTGTACTGCAGCTCTGCCACTATAGGTAGAGACATCCCCGCAACATGACAGTGACTTTGGTGTGACCGGCGACCCCACAAACGCAATCACACGCGCAGAAAGCCGCTGCATGTTGTCAGGGCTTCGGCGGTAGGGCAGGCTCGTTTTATGGAGAAAGGAGACATTTCCGAAGCTTTGAATTGAGGAAGGTGAATGGATGAACTCATTAACGGGAAATGAAGTCACCCGAATCCGGATTTACACAATTTCTCTGCCAAGATACGCTTAGTCATGATTGGACATGACTTCTTTTCTCACCAGCTGTCAAGAGGCTCAGGGTCGTCATCTACAACATATCTATAATACACCTATAATACATCTACAATATCTATAATATAATAGAACATAGAAACGTGAATCTTCAATTCGATTGGTTCACGAAAAGGCAGTAACGTGACTTCCCGACCCGCAGTCAGGTGATCGAGCATCAAAATTTTCCTGTTTACCTTCTGTTCGGCTCTACACACGTCTTTTCAGTTCTTTTGTCTTTGCTTATTCTTTGCTTATACGATTATGTTGGATGGAACACTGAATGGAACATTGGATGCAGCACTGAATGGAGCAAATATGGAGCACTGGGTGGAACATATATGGAGCACTGGGCGGAACACTGGATGGAACACTGGATGGAGCACTCGATGGAGCACTCGATGGAGCACTGGGCGAAGCACTGAATGGAAGATTTACAGTGTGAGGTAATACTGATATCGAGTACAGGATAGGTCGCTAATCCATTCGTACGTATGTCGGATTTTCACTCAATTTCGGCGTGCATCTCAATAAAATCTAGGTATGTCCGATTACGTAATCGTTTTCTACCTCATGCTGAGGTGGTCTTCCACTTGTGCGTACTACAGTCTACAGTACCTTACACAAACAGGAAGAAAGGTCATTGTCGTTTTCATTCATCGTAGTTGTTGCCCGTCTGGTAATCTTTGCCAATTTGCCTGAACAAGGTAAGGGTATGCAGAACCTCTTTTGCTACAGTCAGACGACAGGGAGTCCCAAGGACCAGATTCTCACAGAAGGCTCAATAGGAAGAACTTTTGATCATTCGAAACAGTCCAGTGTCAGGAGCAAAGGCACATTGCCGTTACTCTATGCATTAATTCTTTCAAAGTACAATACAGCTGCTTGAGGTTGATCTCTAAGCCGATGAAGCGAACCGCCGCTATGCTGTGAAAAGGGTGGGAGCATCTATCCACCACATGCCTTGTATACAGCGAATGAATAGAATTATGGAACGCTTGGCATCGAATGGAAATCGTTTCGTAAGTTCTCCTCGTTCCTAGGCTCGTCTAAATCATATCGATCGTAAAGTCGTAGCAGCGAGGGTCGTAATGGCTTGACCGGACATGAAAGGCTGGGGTCTCATTATCTAAATTTTTGAAATTGTCCACGGAGCCGGGTGGCATAGCCTTAGTACTGACGGCTATACCTTGGTGCCCTGCCACCACGGCTCATTCGTCTGCTATCTCCATAGGGGTTGGAACCATCAAAGCTCCTCGGGCTGCTCTCACCACTGCGGGTCCCCGTGCTAGAAGAGGCATCTGGGTCCTCAGTGTATATGCTTCGTCGTTCCGTTCCGATGGCCACCGGAAGTCCTTGGAGAACAGCCCCTCTCTTATGACCCGAAGGATACATCCCATCGTTCACAGAAAAATGTTGGCATATTAGGTAGGCCCGCATAGCGGCGTTCTCACGGGCGAGAAGCTCGCTTTGGTAGACTGTATCGGTCTGATACTCGCGGTTATTGACACGTGCCACGCAGGCGTAACCGGTGCTAGTGCCGTACGACTGGTACATGGGTTGGGGCCATTGACGACGGCGACACAAATCTAGAGAACGCGCTTGTTAGCGGAAGGCCCTCCTTGGCGGATCTGCCGCTCTCGATGAACGGGCACTTAAACGTGCATTGGCATTATTGGATGTATTGAAAACTTGGGTAGAGCCTCCATTACATCAAAACGGTAAGGATATGTGGAAAGCGGACTGGCAACAGGAGCCCACCAATGACACCAGTATTTGCATAGAAGGCCCTGAACTCGAATACATTTAGGACGGCGCTCTGATCAACCAGTTTGAGATAGGGTGCGACTTTGATGAGTATGGAAGCATTGGGTGTAGAACCGAGGGATGGACTGACTGGACAGGTACTGGATGTAGAACATGTTGGTGTGCTAGATAGGGCCTTGAGAGATGGTTTGCAATTGGAACCCGGGAGCAACAAGCGTCACCCTTGCGATAAGTGTCTTGGTGATTATGAAAGAGGCGTTGGTGCCCAATGCTCCGGCTTGACGGAAACAGTGTGGATGAGGTTGTACCCAGATCTTTGATCTTTGGTAGGGCTGTGTTTAGATATTGACGATATCTGATGAAAGACCCAATAGATATGAAACTCTGTTAGAGTGGGATACTAAACGGAAGATTTGTAATGGTGGTAGGAAACCCAAGCTCTCGGAATCTTGACTCCAGCGGAACTTTATATCAATGCAAATGCTCTCAACCGACAGTCAATTCCAAGGTGGAGAAACTCACGGTAGACGCGGATTGGACATGAAAACTGTTGATGCAGCATAGTCCTTGTCCGCGGCTCAGTTGACTAAGTTGGGGCACGATGCGCTGGCGAGCAGTTTTGCCAGTAAGAAAACCTCAAGACTCAGTGTAGCACACAGGGGCTTAACCAAAGGTTGCGGGATGTATGTCCAACGTCGATCTAGATATATAAGTGCGATGATTGACTTGCAGGTTCGGCATGTGTTTTCTGTCCGTCTTACCCTAAACATGCGCGTCAGTGGCGGACAAGCTCATCGGTCTGATAAACATGAGCTCCTCATAGGCAGCATCTCGGAGAGTTCGGTATTCAGACCCCGCAATTGTCATAGATGAATAGTAGATTCATTGAGTATGCTGCGCTGTTGATGTTTGGACCTCTTCTACTAATGCGAGAGAATCTTGAGTAAGCGCACTTGGAGAGAGATTAGGCCCTAACGTACCAGTGACCGACGCAGCGGAGAACAGCTTCGTGGCTAGCGTGGAGTATATCCCAGGAACAGCACAGGTGGTGGTAGCATGGACGAACTTGGAGCCGGGGTCATCCCCAAACATTGACTCTCCGCTCTCAGTCCTGAATAAGCGCACCGAACGCCGCCGCCAAGGGACCAGCCTTGCGAGATGCGAGATGTTCGTGATGTAGGTATGTTAGGTCAGCCCATCGAGGGTCGTTCAAGCCGTAACTTTCGTCCTGTCCTCGTGTTGTATTGGATAAGCAGGCAAGCAAAGTTGGGCGTATTATTTCCAACTCGACCAGCAATGCATGCGTTGATGAGTTGGCAATGCGCTTGACACTCCACGTATGCGCTGAAGTCCAGGAACGGCTATCGAACACGGACATCATTTGTGTGCTCCGTAGCTAACGGCTCTCTAAGACGTGAAATTCGTTTGGGCTCGGCGAGTCCCGTGAGATCGGTCCCAGCTATAGATATACCAGATGTAGCGCCTGTGCCCACATATTGCGTTGGGAACCGGTGGGGTAGTGGACCTGGCATCGACTCTGATACAAAGGTTCTCGAAGGCATGTTCTTCCCTCTCAGAATGATTGCAGCGTGTCGCAAGGTTCTCGATCTCCAGGCCGAGCGTAGGTGAGGTTATTGAGATCCTTTCGCAATCCTTGCACGAGGATTCGTTTACGCAGCCAATGCAGCTAGACGCCGATGCTGCATCAGCCCGTTGCGCTGACGGCATAGTGTTGAGAGACTGCAGCACCATTGCGTCTCGGGGTTGTAGATAAGGTAGACTTGCAATGACGATTAACAAAGCGAACGTTAGAGGTGGTGATGATCGAGGCAGATTAAGGATCATCAGACGGAAACATTCTACATCAACTTGCACGGATTTTTAAAACTGTGCGGAGTAAAGGTTCAATAGGACCACATATTCAGAGTCTACAGTAGCGAGCACAGGAGTTGATTACCGAACTAGATACTTCCACCGTCCTGATCTTCAAGTGGTGACAGATAATACTGGGACTAAGGTAGGGTATATAACCAGTATCGTTCCTATCGAACATCGTATGCCCGTAAAGAAATACTGATAATCATTTAAAATCCTTTCCTTTGCTGGACCCACGATTCAGTCTGTTCAACAGCAGCCCAGGGAATTACGTATATGGGATGTATCGGTTTCACCCTGTCTTCCGGTTCAAAAATCTCTTCCTCTGGGTTGGCTCGCAGAGAGGGGATATGATTCGAATGTGTCCAGTGCCGTGCCGATTCCAGGGGGGATGAATCGCTTGTCTCTCTGCCACTCAAATAATAGATGTAATGTTGCGCAGAACTAAGCCCTGCCAATACGTAGCATGAGTGGTAAGTATCCACATGTCTTCGAGACTGGATTAGTAGCTGACAGTCGAAGGACGTTCTCAGGAACCTACGTGCTCGGCTTGTCCCTCAACCCTCCACGCTTTCCTTGACAACACGAGAGGATATACCGAATTAAGCCTTGTCGACTGTACATCGTACCTGCGAGACCACGTTGAGGTTGCCCTGCTTCTTGTGGTCCGTTTAATGATGCTTCTAATAATGGCCAGCAGCCTCCTACCCAGTGACTATAGCAACCATCGACAAGCTTGTTAGTCCGACCGGCAAAGCCCCCTTCCGGAGCATATTGCCGAGAAGAAAGCCAAGAAATCAGCATCGGAACATCGAGATGTCTAAAACAAATTGGATTAGTGGAGACGTGTCTTGATCCGGAGACAGCATTCACCTCGAGATCATCACATGGGGTGGTCCAAGGATACAGAGGCATGCCAGCGCACAGAAGGCATACGCTCCGTGGGCCTCAGTTTGTGGCGCCCCAGAGATGCCACCCTCAAAAGTCTGGCCTGGACATAGGATTAGCTTGATCGTTGATAAGGTTGAACGTTCTCCCATACACCGTGACAGGTATTCTGGTAGACCATCCGTGAACGAGTCGATGGCGTTCCCTTTTGCAGGAGCTTTCGGAGGCAATTCAAGAGGTAGCCCAAGCAGCGACAATACGGTCATCGAACAGTAAGCGCCGCTGCATTATGTGAGTCCCTCAGCCAGTGGGCACGGGCTTCATGGCCCATACCGAACGTCTTCTTCCCCCCCTACGCAAACTGTAAAGCCACCGTCTCGTTGCTTGAGTTCACCTAGCCATCTCCACCTATAAGGAGCTAGGTTAGAATAGTGGAAGCGGTCTCTGACCTCAGAGCTTACATCGCTCGACGATCAATCAACTCCAAACTTTCAGCACCGCCAACCATAGCGAGACTTAGCACAGCGGCATATGTTGCCGCGATATGTGAGATCTGGCCATGACCGCCTCCGAACCCTCCCTCAGGATTCTGCATCGGTGAGAAAGTTGAAATGACTCTGTGCATAAACAGGATTAGTCGATGTAGCCCATCAGAACCGTGTGAGGAGATTAGGTTTATTATGAAATTCTTTATGTACCACCTTTGTCGATATTGCTTTACCTCTTCTCCGAGTATAGAAAGACCTGTCAAAGCCCAGTAGAGAAGCCACGGGCGACTTGCATCGAACGCAACGAATCTCGCCGGTAGCTCATCAAAACTATCGTGTAGGTATCTAATATGTCGGTCACGATCGAGTCTCGGTACGCCGAACTCATTGTAATCAAACAGACTCCTGCCACAGTCTTCGAGTCCGGCGAGGAAGGGTAGGCATTCTTGGACTGTGTAGTCTTGTCTCACCGACGTCTCGGTCTTCAAGAAATCTTGGATTGGCGGCGCAGAGGTGAAGAGGTCAGGAACGAGTGGCCTATCTTCTTGAGCTCCATGGGGTACTTTTCTTTCGGAGTAAATGTAGTCGGCGCTGTCGTCGTCGGACACCAATTCTTCAAGCTCATCGCAGACTTTAGTCGTGTCAACAAGGTTCTCCCTTCCTTCGCCAGCTTGAGACATGTTTACACTCTTCGTGAAGTTCTTCAAGAGCGCTTGAGGTGAAACCGGTGTATGGTTAGCTAATTTGATAACACTGGGCCGGGGCTTGTAGACAGCTCTGCGCCGCTTTGCCTTTGCTTTGACTGGGTTTGGCATTTTTCGGCAAAAAAGCATCTTACTATTGTTCTAGTTTGACAAACATTGTCTTCGCCAGCTTCAATCGACTCATACGTTCATCACCAATTTGAAATTTCTCCCGAAACACGCACGGTTACGAGAAACCTGAGTACCCAGTGTGATTTGTGAGGAGGATAAGCCCACGGTTAATGTCATCGCCTCTCCCAACAAACATCTCGAATGCAATTCATCCTACGAAGTACAACTATTATATTTATCTTGACATTACAAGAACCGCTTTCATTTGCTGTATGTACGCGTCTAGCGCGATGAATCTAAGGTGCTAACGGAGCACATATCTTCGTACGGTACTTTACTTTTACTCATACGCAGGCTGAATGCAGTCTCGGCATTCACGAAGTAGTGAAATGCCTTTAGCTGCCTAGATGTCGCACCAGGCCATCCTTTGTACCTTTGTACTGTTGTACTGTTGTACTGTTGTACTGTCGTAGATGGCGAGTCATCATAGTCTGGGGAAGAAACATGGTGGCGGGCTGGGCTGAAGCAACGTTGCACAAAAACAGTGGGGGGCCCTCATGTACATGCCGAAACCAGACAGGCTCCACGCAAGGGCAGCGGAGAATCTCACGATGATGCGATGCTGGGTCCTCATCCGACGTGTCTCTTCAGATTCTGTGCTTCGTATGTACTCCGTACTCCCTACTAAGACCCTGAAGCAGATGGAGAAAGCATGCTTGAACCAAGTAAAAAACATGGCAGGGAGAAACATCGTCAGTTCGTCACGTTCCCCCCAATCCCCCCAATTACCTTAATGGTCGCTAATCACTAGAACAAGACCCCTGCCCCGCTTGCGTGAATCCACAGTCCGGAGGTACGTACTCCGTATCACCATCTATGTACCTTAGGGAGCACAGTAGCCGCCACAGACGAGAGTCATTGGTTCTCAATAGAAGATCGAATGAATCAGACAGTGATTGGCTTGATAGTGCTTGATACTGCCACTCTCATGCACTCGCGCATGCGTGGACCTTGTCACAACTCACAACCGTCAGGAAAAAGCGACTCCGGACTACCACTTTACCCCTCCTGCTGATCCCGCCCGCCAAAAGGTCCGGAAAGCGTGCTACTACTGTGTACTACTGTACTTACTTATCTGACTACCGACCTTTACCCTTACCCTAGAGCTCTTCACCGCTACTTGCTCCATAATCCTCTACCTTACCTACCTTACTCTAAACTCTTACCTGTTAGGACTCAGGAAATGGGAACAACAACAACAACAACAACAACATCAGCCACCTCCAGTTCGGTTTCTCTCTCTTACCTGACTCGCTCGTTCTGGGGCAAGCACCCGTCTTCCCCCTCCCCCTCCCCCTCCCTCATCCCCCACCTAGTCCCCTGTTGCCGAGACGCTCAACAGCCTGCCCTGGTGCACAGTACCTAGTATTCTACAGGTGACACCGCCCATTCCCTGGACTTGCTCCCGATTCCCGAATGCCTCATTACTCGCTCACGCTTTCATCATCACATCACATCATCCTCCCTCTCGTACAATAGCCATTGAGTGAGAATACGCATTCTTCGTACCCCCGACCATGGCGGCCGTCGATTTGTCTGCTGACCCTCTGGCTGGGTATGACTTGGATCCTCGAAGTGCGCGATATCCCTCGTACTCGTCGAGGCTTTCCTGGCCGCCAATACCCACCGAGCAAAGTCATACGTCCCGCGCCGCACCCCATCCAAGCGCCAACTCCAATGTCAAGCGGTCATCGACTCCTGCTCACGCCCTCGGAACAGGATATGAACAACGGATAGATCATCAGACCCATGCGTTGATGCCGGAGTGGAGTATCCCTCAGCCATTGGGTTCGCAGTTTGGATATCCGCTGGAGACTACGTTCTCGCAACCGCACTTCACCGACGACTACTCACTGCCGTTCCAGACTTCGCCCACGGAATTCGTGTCAACCAGTTCACACCTTGCCTCGAGGTGTCTGCCGATGGATGGCTCCTACCTTCCACTGGGCAACCAGATGGACGGTTTAACTTTCACCACCTGGCAGGAAATCCAGAACGATGTCATGGGATTTTCACCACCACACGGATTGCCAGATATGAGTATTCAACACCAGACGGCGCCCGCAAACTCTCCCAGCAATTCTTATCTGGAAGTCCGCTCTCTTTCTGGCTCAGGAAGCGATAATGGCTGGAATACTGTCGACTACGCTCACCAGCCTCTTGATTCGTCATCGTACCCGGACCTGCAAGCTGGAGCGATCTTCAACCCAGGCCAAACCCTTCACGGCCGAACATTCTCCGACTCGTCGTACTCTGACATCGAACAGCAGTCTCACAAGTCTTGGAGCAGCGGTTTCGTAGAGGTCCCCAATGCGATCGGCTCACCCGGGACCGATAGCATTGGTGATATGGACTTTAACTCTGATAATGGCAACTACCTAGACCAAACGTATCACCAAGGTGACGAAAGAGAGTGTCCCAATCGTCCTGTCGTCGTGACCTCAAGCTTGGTAAAGCCGATAAATATCAAGAAGCCTTCATCGCCTCAGAGATCGCCTGTCTCGTCAGGTCGCGGGTCTCCACCCACCAGGCGGCAATCACGGAAAAATACCAATATCAAAGCAACAAAAGCGATGATCAGGAGACCCTCTCAACCGCCGAAGTCGGACGCTGAGAAACGAGTAGGAAGAAGGAAAGGGCCTCTTCGTCCGGAACAGAGGAAACAAGCGTGTGAAATCAGGAAATTGGGGGCCTGCCTTCGCTGCAAATTTCTCAAGAAAGTTGTAAGTACTCGGAAACATTACCATCGATTTCCACCGCTAAAGTAGAGTAGTGCGATCCGGGAGAACCATGTTCTGGGTGTCAACCGTCCCACGCGCGCCTATGGCAAGTTCCTTGTACCCGAATTGACATCAAAGAGATTGGATACTTCATGAAAGATTGGAGGGCGGACTACGAGAGACACGTTAGCCTTGGCTTCTCTATTGGTAACATCAAAGGCTTCGGGGATTCGGAGCGTACGCTATTCATCACACACGGATATGGCCACATGCTTCCAATCCGTGCACGTGAAGTTTTTGTCCGTGATGAAAGATGTTTCGGCCTCGACTGGGTGGAAACGCCACAGAATACGCCGGAAGAACACTCGGTCAACACCGCTAAGCTATCAGCCGGCGAAAACGGAGTCTCGACTGTTCTGCTGTCAGACTACCTGGACCGGCATATTGATGGGGGTTTTGAGAATTTTGTGGATGAGTATTTTGAGGGCACGCCGTTCTTGACGCAAATGCTCAAAACAGCCTACCATTTCTGGCTCAAAGAAAGGACCCCCATCATTCGGAAGTCCCTAAAACTGCTTCTTGCCTACAACCTTACCCAGCATGTCACCATGGTTGAAGGCATACCAGATGAGGAAGGATTCCTTGGCAAAATCACAGATGAGAACTCGAAGTTCAAGGGCAAGACTGTAGCTCCGGTGATGATCAACTTTCAAATCAAATGTGCGATGGCAGACAAGTGGCGAGAATTGCAGAAAGAAATATTGGAAGAACTCTCACACTTGTACTCAAGTGTTTACACGCGCGACAAGCTCAAGCACTGGCCTACAATCTTCATGGTTGCGTCCGTATTACTCGGCGTATGGGAGGAAATGCAGTTTGACTGCCATTACCGAATCCCAGTAAGCTCCATCTCGAGGAAGAGCATAAAGGCACATTGCTAATATATCACGTGTAGGATAAGGAGGTTGTCAACAAGTTCTGCAATGACATGGAGTCTACACCGGTTGGTGTCATCGTTGGCCTTTTCTCAGCAATCTCTCAGAAGCTTCCATCCTTCCTTGAATGGGAAACAAGTAAACACCACCAAGCCCTACAATCGAACCCATCTGTATGTCAGGCAATGACCGAAGTCCGAGGGCACGTAACCCAAAATGGTATGCTATCATGACTATTAGTTTCGCTCAACCACGGGACTAACTCCAGTACAGAAGCATATCTTAAAGGCCGATCAAGGGCGACATTTGACCGAAATGATTTTGACTCACTTTCCAGCAAGTTTGTTTCTAAGCTTGTAATCCGCGCGAATTGAAACTCGGTATGACCTGACGATATTTACGGCTTTCATGCGGAACAACGACATCACTCACCATAAGCAACTCGAGCATAGCTGTTGTCTCTACTGGGACGGTCCTAGTAGACCAACCTCTTTTGATTTTTGGATATTCTTGTTACTAAGCGAAGTTGAACCCAACACACAGCGGACGACTATTTCATGACTTCAAGACACTCGCATGCCTCATGAACACGATTCCATGAGCCAAAAAGGATTGACAGTACTCTGTCATTACGGCATTAGTTTACACCTTTCGTTTTTCCTTGAGAAGAACAGTATAGAGTCGACATTTTGGATCTTAGAAGATTTTTGGAAATTCTGGAGCATGTGGATGTACTTGGTATTGTTCGAGTCATTGCTGGGCCAAGGTTTGGATCAGGTAGCTCTGACGATGAAGCTACCTACTGTTATGCATGTTTGGTGCTATATCCAACTCTTCTAGTTGACTTTTGTTTCCTCGAGGCAGAGCGAAAGGAGATGAAGCGGGGTAGCATTTGGTAGTGGTCTCCTACAAATGCATTCATATTATCTTGCCCCGTGACCTTGTCTTGTCCATGGCGAGTGTTGCTTCAATGGTGGTTGTTGTGTTGATACAGATGAAGGCATTCCAGGATTGCTCATGAACCTCTGTGAAGCGTTAGGCACTGTGGCAAAAGCTGATGGTGATTTCTCGTTACTTCCATTTGTGTGATACGGTAGCCTACTTAGCGCCTAGGTGAATACGTATGTAATCCGGCTGTGTCATCCGCTCTTCCCAACACCTCAAAGTCTCCCACCTCTTTAAATTCCCCAACCTCATCCCTCCATCTTCTTTATTCCTCCATCCACATACAACCTCACATCAACTCCAGGATATTTACACCAGCAAGTCACTCACTACTCGAACTGCATCTCCCGAATATCTATCATCATGCAGATCTTTGTCAAGACTCGTAAGTTGACCCCGCTCCCTGGCAGCGTCTGTCGTATCGCCACCCTCACCAGCTAACCCTTTCTCCTTCAGTAACTGGCAAGACCATCACCCTTGAGGTGGAATCAAGTGATACTATCGACAACGTCAAGGCGAAGATCCAGGACAAGGAAGGAATCCCGCCTGATCAACAGCGCCTTATCTTCGCTGGCAAACAGCTCGAAGACGGCCGTACTCTCTCTGATTACAATATTCAGAAAGAGTCTACTTTGCATTTAGTCCTTCGTCTCCGTGGAGGCATGCAAATTTGTAAGCTCCTTCCTGATACGATTCTGTACCCGCATTACTAACGCCTTGATAGTCGTAAAGACACTTACTGGCAAGACCATCACTTTGGAGGTGGAGTCTTCTGACACCATCGACAATGTGAAGGCGAAGATTCAGGATAAGGAAGGCATCCCTCCTGATCAGCAGCGTCTTATCTTTGCTGGCAAGCAACTTGAAGACGGGCGTACCCTATCCGACTACAACATCCAGAAGGAGTCAACCCTTCACCTTGTCCTGCGTCTGCGTGGTGGTATGCAGATCTTTGTAAAGACCCTCACGGGAAAGACCATTACTTTGGAAGTTGAATCTTCGGACACGATCGACAATGTTAAGGCCAAGATACAAGACAAGGAGGGTATTCCACCAGACCAGCAACGACTCATCTTCGCTGGTAAGCAACTGGAGGACGGCCGAACCCTGTCGGACTACAACATTCAGAAGGAATCTACTCTACATCTTGTTCTCCGGCTACGAGGAGGTATGCAAATCTTCGTCAAGACCTTAACAGGTAAGACGATTACGCTCGAGGTCGAGAGCTCTGACACAATCGACAATGTTAAAGCGAAGATTCAAGACAAGGAGGGTATCCCACCGGACCAACAACGATTGATTTTCGCTGGCAAGCAGCTGGAGGATGGCCGGACTCTTTCTGACTACAATATCCAGAAGGAGAGCACGCTACATCTGGTGCTTAGACTTCGAGGTGGTCAGTAAATGGAGCGTATTTTTCTGTATCCTGCGCCTTAGCGGGTGGTTGGCTGGATTTATATGAAGGCGTTCCTTGGTTTTCGTGTGGCGAGACAATATTTAGTTCATGCCAGTAACAGACACATATTGAGCTACAATTCTCTCCTTGCTTGGTGACACTGGTGGTATCGTTCCTGTAATCTATAAGTCGCTCTGAATACCATATGTACTTGCAGTAACACCTTTGATAATGATACCACGATGAGTGCAGTAGTGATGTGAATGTTCTAGACTCGGTTTCTTACTTGACCCCCGTATATTTGCCACAGTAATATCCTTCAAGTTCTCCATCTTATACCAGATTGCACCTTTACTAAGGCGATGATACTGCACCGATCGACAACTGATGCCGTCATTTTTCTTTCACATTGCCATTGATCTCTACGAAGCGCCTTTCCCAAACACTTGCGGCTTGTTGCGAGGTGCGGACTTGTTCCAGATCCCTTCAAAGAGCACAAGAAAACAGCCAACAGAGTCGGAGAAGAAGGGACCTCAACACTTAATTGTCGCTCAATATCTAGAGCAGGGTGGTCGCAGAGAATATCGTCCGGAAAGGCCGGGGCTGCGTCCAAAAGGAACAAGTGACTTTGTTCCTCACATAAGTAACGGGAAGGAAGAGACGGCAACGGCCAAGGCATCAACATTAAGGATCGATGACTGGCGGTACGACAAGATCGCCGTGCAGAGTATCGATATGGCACAGATAGGAGGGGCACAGAAGAACGAGAGCAAGGAAGAGCATCACGGCCACATTAACAACGGACTTGGCGCCGGTCCAGGTGGCCTTGCAACAAAGGGCAGATACGAGCCATTGGATCTCGAGCAGGATGATATGGGTTGGGGTATCGTACGGCTTTACAGAGATGCTAAAGAAACGCCGGGGTTGTACGATAACGTTTCGGTCAGCAAAAGCTCCAAGGGTGGCCGAAGTTCGCTGAGAAAAGGAGATGGCGAAGAAGCAATATATCGAGATGAGGACTGCACTACGCTATGCATACTAGCCGTACCCTCGTATCTTACGCCCTCGGACTTCCTGGGTTTTGTTGGGGAAAAGACGAGAGATGAGGTCAGTCATTTCCGAATGATCAGGACAGAAAGAGGGAACAGATACATGGTGCTCATGAAGTTTCGAAGTGGAAAGAAAGCCAGGGAGTGGCGGACGGAGTGGAATGGCAAGGCTTTCGACGGTATGGAGGTATGTTCACATATTGATCCTGGAAAGTTGTAAGAGGCTGACTGAGGACTATCTAGCCAGAGAATTGCCATGTGGTCTTCCTCAAGTCCATCGAATTTCGAATCAATGAGATAGCCGGTCAAGACTCTTCTTTCCCAGACATGACAAACGACCCCTTCACCCCATCCAAGAAGCCGGAGAACCCCAGCTCCATGAGCACCACCACACAAGCATCTCTACCCTCCGCATCCCGCAGTACAAAACCTAAAGCACCCCCAACACCTGCCCTGATCGAGCTACCAACCTGCCCCGTATGCTTGGAACGCATGGACGAATCCACCGGTCTCCTTACCATCCTCTGCCAACATGTCTTCCACTGCTCATGTCTCAAAAAATGGCGCGGCAGCGGCTGCCCCGTCTGCCGATACACCCAAGACGATCCGGGGAAAAGCATACACAGTACTTCCTTGGAAGATGCAGCGTTAAATGAGTGCACCATCTGTCGCTCGGACCAAAACCTGTGGATCTGCCTAATTTGCGGTAATGTCGGCTGCGGCCGCTATGATGCTGCTCACGCCTTTGCACATTATGAAGAATCATCCCATTGTTTCGCTATGGACCTCACAACCCAGCGCATCTGGGACTACGCATCCGACGGCTACGTCCACCGTATCGTCCAATCCAAATCTGACGGCAAACTCGTGCAGTTGCCCCCCAATACCACACCCAACCACTCTGCGCTTGGCTCTCGAGACGACGACTTTGACGACTACGTCCCCCGCGAAAAACTCGACAACATCGGCCAGGAATACACGCACCTCCTGACTTCCCAGCTGGACAGCCAGCGCATGTATTTCGAGGAAATCCTCGAGAGGGCCGCAGATAAAGCGTCACAGGCGAGCCAGGCTGCGGAGAAAGCCACCGCGCTGGCAGAAAGCACCAGTCACGATTTAATCCGGTTACGAACGGAGCACGAAACCTTAGCCAAGGACACCCTCCCGCAACTGGAACGCGACCGCAACCGCGCGATCCGCCGCGCCGATAAATTTGAAGGCATGGCCCGTAAACTGGAAAAGGAGTGGCGCGAGGAGAAGACCATGAACGCGAGTCTCATGGAGCGCATCACGCATCTGGGCAGCCAGGTTGAGAGTTTGAAGACCGAGATGACGGAGCTGGAGGAGCAGAATCGCGATTTGGGATTTTTTATTAGTGGCGGGCAGAAGTTGCAGGAGGTGGGTGGGGAGGAAGTGAGGGAGGGGGTGGTGAGTGTGGGGGATGCACCAGTGGCGGGAGGGGGGAGGGGGAAGAGGAAGGGGAGGAAGTAGACAGGGCGCGGTGGGGAGTGGGTAGGCTTGAGGAGTTGGTCCTTTTCGGGTTTCTGGTTTCTGGTTCTTTGGGGGCGTTTGGCGCAGGCAGGCGAGCGCTGTGAATACTACGATACCCAATTGCTTGTCCTCGAAACTCTTATTCTGTTTCTTCTGACCTCTTGGAATTATAGACTCGATCCATCACTATCGCAATATACACAACACATCACAAAATCACTCGCTCATCCTTTTCCGCTTTTATTCTTCACCCACTTTTCACGCCACCCCCCTCGGTAGCAGACAGACAGACAGACGGAGTAGGCATTATATATATCTCGCCCACCTACCCACCCCCTTTTTAAACAGCCCACAAGAATCTTTTATCTCTTTTTGATTTATTGATTTATTTACTCATTCATTCGCAGAAAACCGCATATCCCATTCCTCGTCCCTCAAACCCTCAACCCTCAACCTCAAACCTCAAACCTCAACCCCCAAACCCCAACCCCCAAACCTCAACCCTCAACCCTCAACCCTCAACCCTCAACCCCCACCCATTCTCCCCTCCAGCCCTTCTCCCCCCCCCCTCAACCTCAACCCCAACCTCAACCCCAAACCCCCAACCCCCAACCCCCCTCCCCTCCCTCTCTTACCTCAACCCCAACCTCAACACACACCCACACACACCCACCCACCCACACTCAGAGCGCTGGAATTGAGAAGAAAAAATATATATATATATATCAAGGCGGTGATGGCGGGTTGGTGGATGTGCGGTGGTGGAAATGGGGGGGGGATATGACGGGGAAGAGGGGAGGGGGAGGGGAGGAGGGAGAGGGGGGGGAGGAGGGAGGGGGAAGGATGAGGGGGGAGGGAGCTTGTGGCGGGGGAGGAGGGGGGGGAGGGGAGAGGGAGAGGGAGAGATATGACGGGGGAGAGGGGGGAGGGGGGAGGAGCGGGGTGTGCGTGCGTGCGTGCTGGGTTTTTTTGAAGGTTACTGTAGTGTGGGGTTTTGGGAATTTGAGGGAGGATGTTCTTGATGCACGGCGTGGGTGGTTTTCTTTGGGAGATGGTACAGCGTCTTTACACGTGTCGGTTTTTGTTTGGGGTTTTTTTTAAAGCTGTGCTTCTGCTATGTACATATGTACCGCATAGGTCTGCTTTTTTAAACGTAGAGGTTGATTTTTCTAACCCCCCACCCAACTCCTTTATCTCTCCAGCCCCGGCCCCGCCCCCCGGGCCTGGCTTTCTCCTCTAGCCCTAAGATACACTACCATCTGTCATCTGGGCGCGCCGTGGTACGATGACGGTGTGTATGGTGAAGTGGGAAAGGAAGATGGGGGTTGATGGAGAAGGGATGAGGGTGTAGGGAGCCAATGCCCATCAACCATGTAAGAAACATGTGCTGGGGTTGCTGTAGCATATGCATGGAACCTGATAGGGGTTTCGAAGCGTTTTTGGGGGGAATTGACCACTGGCACAAGCTTCGTGCGAGCATCATCGTCAGAAGTCGGTCGATAAACTTGAATAGGTAGTCTGCTAGGAGACGTAGAGCGTCCGCTACTTGGACGTTCTCGTATCCATACCAAAGTTGTAAATCAGTTGAATCAAATATATCTTGGCTGAGTCGTAAGTTGAGGGCTGACGAGTGCTGAATTTAAGCACCAACCATTTACAGGTGGCAATCTTTTCGCTTGAGGTCAGTGATCTGTGACGGTGTCTTGTGCTCGAGGCAGTGCTTTCTTGCCACTGTAGACGGTCGACGCGGTTGCGGTATGCCAAATCTGGCACATGATATTGCTAGGGTGACGTAGCTGGGCCGTTGTAATTGCGTTGGCCATCGAATTCAACAACAAGAATTGATGAATCTTTTACTTACGGAGTCGCCGCACTCTCGGATTCGGAGGATTAATACGCTAGCCTTTCTCAGTTACTTCAAGCTATTTGAAGCCTAGCGTGGCTCATCATCCGAGATTTGGTCGGCTCCAGTGCGGCGGACTTCCGTCGAAAAACAAGTACGGTGTCTTGCCATAGATGTGATCATGTGTTGAAAGGTCTTGGATCAAAGCAATGCTTCCGCGTCATACGGTCAGAGCTGCTGCGGCCTGCCAGGGTTTTCACATTGGCCACTTCGCGGACCAGGTAGCCTGATGTAAGGGATTCCCATGATGCTATTACAGCCTACTCGTATAGCTGGCGAGTAAAGCATCCTTGAAATGTGACCAAAGCTTTCGTTTGCCTTGAAATTCATATCCGATGATACTTCCTGCAATCTCCACCGGTCAGATTCCCGGTCGCAGCGATTGTGGTTGATTGGTACTTGGTGCAAGAGGAGTGCGAGGTCCCGGCAGACAAACAGTTCTGCTCACGCCATTCTGCAGTATTAGCAAACGCCTGATGTACGATGCACATGCAGCACGGAAAATTGCAACTCTGGCCGAATCTGAAACCAAGTATTCCGTGAGAGTTTTCCTATAAGCGATTGTCGTTGCATCGTGCTGCTTGGATCTTTCCGACGTCCTCTTGCGCTGGCATTGTCGAGGCGGTGGGAGTGCTGCTGCGTACCACCCACTGCCTACGTAAGCTATTTTCAAATCAGCACAACAGCTTGACAGGTATGGTGGGAATCCTTCAACAACTGCAATTTGCAGAGTCCAGAGTCATCGTTAAATTAGAGTCTTGAGCCACTAGATAGACCCGAGATAGACTGTGGCTGATGTTGTTTGTTGTTGCTGTGCTGTGTGAACGAACCTTGATCACGAAGCCACAACCTCCCGGCTCCAGTTCCAGTGCCAGTTCCAGTTCCGACTTCAGAGTGATGAGGGGCCGAGACACTACCTAGTGCACGGATCGATTCCCCCCAAGCTGTCTTCTGCAGCCCTGCAGGTGAGAAGTTGCGACTTTTAGATCCTAATTAGAGAACAGAGAAAAGATGATCGTAAGGCTGGTGCCATGACTGCGGCTGTATGGCGCAGCGGACCGCTAACATCCGAAGGTTTCGCTGGCCTGACCGGACGGACCCCACGCCTGATAAGCACAGAAAGCTGAACAACATATTCCGTACTCTGTACGCGTAGTATGTAGTACACATGCAGCCACTTACGGACGTACAGAGCACATGATTAACGAAGCTTCTTTGCCCCTCCGGAGTCCGGATTACGAGTACTTTAGACCGCCCGCTGATTTCATGATATCGCTCGTAGAAGTCCCTGGAAGATGACTTCAGCCTCCAGGTACATACCTAAAGTACCGTACCTACCTTTCCTGATGCTCTCGTGATCTCGCCAAAGCCCAAGGATGGAGGTAGGGGTACAGGTAATACATGACAATGAATGCTTCGAATGCTCCAAATGAATGTCGTTGGTGGGTCCAAACCCGCAGCCCTGGGCCCACCCCGCCCCTGATCTTGAAACACTGCAACTTGACAATTTCACCGGGCTGAGGAATAAGGCGGAGTCCCGAATGCTCTTTTGGGATTCGGGATTCAGGATTCAGGATTCAGGATTCAGGATTTAGGATACCCCAAATTTATCTTTGTCTTTTTCATCCTTCCTTCGACACGGATTTTCTTTAAGTATATATTCTTCTCCTGGAGTCGTTGGCAAACAACTCGTCCATTCTCTTGTACCTCATTATTCTACAGCGGGCAGCGTGAAATAGATCTCTTAAGTCGTTGTCATTCCCTATCATCTAATTTCACTTCATTCACTTCTTCACCCCCGCCACGCTTGTGTTGGTTTCGGCTGGCTCATCTAAAAAGCGCCGCCAACTTTCTTGACCTTCACTTTAGCATCTGCACTCTACCATCTGCTCTACATCGGTGTCTCAAAAGATGTCTCGATACTTGGTTGCAGTGATTGCTCTACTGGGCCTCGGTCAAGCTCAGTTCCAAACGTTCATGACTGTAAGTAATATTCACAAGCTCTTCTTCCACCCCTTCCAGCATCAAAAGCATATCCCTGTGAACAGTGTAGTCGAAAATATGGAAGAGACCCAGCTGCTGACGATCAACAGAAACCTGGCCAGCAAGCAATTGCCCTAGACATAAGAACCAACAACAGCCCCAACCAACTGGATCCCGGATACATCTTCGTAGCTCCATATGCCGATGGGGACACTGCCTTTCTAGGCGGCCCTCATATATTCGAGAGCGACGGGGTAAGTGAATCGTCTCCAGTCACGGCAGTGCAGAGTGCTGACTTAATCCAGACCCTTGTTTGGAAAGGCTCTGATAGTGTCGAGTACAGAGCCATGGACCTGCATGTCTGCGACTACCTCGGTTGTTCGGGAGATCATCTTTGCTTCAATGACGGTGACCCACAATCGGGCGCGGGATTTACGGCTGGTGTTATCAAGTTCCTCGACAAAACGTACAACCCAGTTGGTGACAATTTCACTGCTGTCAACAATTTGGAAGGTCCAGATCTTCATGAGCTGCATACTCCCAACGGATATAACGGAGAAATATTTCTTCAGGATGTTTACCACTCTGTCCCGGCAGATTTGTCGTCTATCGGTGGTGCCAAAGATGGATTTGCGGTCTCAGGTTGCTTCCAGGAAATCGACATTGCCAGTAGGAACGAAACGTTCCAGTGGTGCTCCTTGGATCACATTCCCGTCACCGAGAGCACTTTTCCGTTTGACCCCAAAGCTGACACGAAGAGCAAACCTTTCGACTACTTCCACCTTAATTCCATCGACAAGGACGAGAACGGCGATTACATGGTTTCCTCCCGTCACTGTGATGCCATATACAAGATTGCTGGCATGAAGAGCTCGAACCCGGGTGATGTCATCTGGCGTCTTGGCGGCAAGAACAACTCTTTTACCAATGAAGGTTCCTTCAACTTTTCGCGCCAGCACATGGCCCGCTTCCAAGGCACCTCCGGCTCTGTGACCAACATTTCTCTCTTCGACAATGGCGCCGATGGGGGGTTATCCCCCACTACCGTCAGCGCCTCCTCGGGCATGATCGTATCCCTGGATACGGACAAGAAAACCGCGGCGCTACTAGAACAGTACATCCATCCCGAAGGGCACATATCCGCAAGCCAAGGCTCCTTCCAGCTCCTTTCGAACGGCAACCGCTTCCTCGGCTGGGGTGCCGACGCCGCTCTGAGCGAGTACGCCCCAAACGGAGACGTCCTCTACCACGCCCGCTTCGCCCAAAACAGCTACCGCGCCTTCCGCGCCCCCTGGTCCGGCTACCCAACCGCGCGACCAGATGTCGTCGCCTACGCGCAAAACTGCTCCGCGCCCATCACTGCCTACATGTCCTGGAACGGCGCGACAGACGTCAAGAGTTGGAGCGTGTATGCCGGAAACAGCACCGATACCGGTTTCCATCTTGCTGGCGGCTCCGAAAAGACCGGGTTCGAGACAAACATCACGCTGAGTCCCGCGGGCTTTAACCGCTACGTGTACGCTGAGGCCAAGGACGCCGCGGGCAACGTGCTCAACGCTACCGACGCCCTCCCAGTCTGGATCCCGAATGCGAACTTGGCCAAACAGTGCAATGAGACCATGTGCCCTACAGGATCCACCAATTACACTTCTACTGATTCGGGAAGCTGTTGAGAACCTTCTTTTGATCAGAGAACTTTGACAGATAGAGTGAGGGGGCCTGGCTATGGTTTCCTTCAAAACGCTTCCAATTAACTCTTAGATGTGCTGCATTGCGTTTAGCGACGGAGTTTACAAGGGCTCAAGGGGCGGCGGCGATACCCTTATCCTAGACACAGATACACAAGGATGTTTCGCGATAGAGTGCTACTTTAAGCTAGAAGAGTAATTAATCGACTGTGCTATCCCACTTCATTTACACCTCCACTTCATACACCGTACGTCTACCTTATCGCACCCCGCTCCCCCTCTTATGACCAAACCGTCCCCATCTCCATCTCAATCTCCAGAGCCCACTCTGAATGAAAAAAAATAAGATAAGGCGCCTGGAATCTCGAAGTGGAGCATCTTCGTTAACCGGCCATGTCTCGCATGTGAATTCTTCCATTCATTCAACTGTTCGATTGTTGCACTTCGACGTTTCTGAAGTTTTCACAGTTAATTCTTTATCTTTTCTATATTGATCTTGCTTTGCACAGATGTTTGTTGTTTCGTTTTAATCATTGTGGACTACATGAAAATTTGAAGGGTAAGATAACATTGTGAACGCTTGTAAAGTACCTAAGACGACAACCTGGAAGACGATAAATTGCTGGTGGTATGTATTATGCTTAATTCTTACACCCCACCACACTATAAGTATAAATAGTCACCATTCGTGCTATCAAGGGAGATATCAGAGTTAATACAAGCTCTACCCTTAATCCCCGACTCCAGTGACCAGTATGTGCACATCGCGATGGCGGATCCTTTGTCGATAGCTGCCGGAGCCGCTGGTCTTATCAGTCTAAGCGGTACAATATTAGCTGAAGGGTATCACTATATCAAAAGTGTTCAAGAAGCTCCTACACAACTTCGCTGTCTCCTAAGTGAGATTGCTGGGCTGAATATATTGTTCGACCGACTGCAGACGCTCGTGGAAAAGGAAAGCAGTGGTCAAGCGTCAACTGCGTTTCAGGCCTTAGTCAACAGCGGCGCCATAACAGATAGTTTGGAAGTTCTCCAGAAAATCGAGGGGCTTGTCGCAACATGTCAACAGGTATCTGGACAACGGAAACGCAATTTTGGGAAAACCCTTTTCTGGCCTCTGAAAGAGGGGGCAACCCAGACGCTTCTTGCAAGGCTTCGCCGGCTTAAAGATACCTTTACTGCAGCACTATCTGTGGATACAGCAGTTGTTGTACAGCGAATTGAAAATCAGACCAACGCAATAGCGCAAGACGTCAGCGAGCTGAAGTGCAGCAAAGATCAACAGGAAATATTAGGATGGTTGTGCCCAGTCCATGTCAATGTGGAGGAGAATTTTGAAAATGCTTTACGGCTGCGGGAATCTGGGACGGGGAATTGGTTCTTCGATTTGCCGTTATTCCATGCATGGACGAAGAATAGCAACGGGCTGTTCTGGATCTCCGGTATTCCTGGTAGCGGTAAGACTGTGCTTGCAGCAACTATTATTGAGTATCTGAGGCGCTTGGGCAAAGACATTGGCCTAGCATACTTCTTTTGTGACCATAAGAACCGAGACAAACAGACCTTTCGAACATTTCTGTCTACCATTGTCTACCAGCTTTACGAACAAAACGCTTCTTGCATGAATGACATCGAAGGAATTTACCACAGGCTCAAGAAAGGAACAAGTACGAGTCCAACCCTTAATCTATCCGATCTCAAAGCCTTGCTGCAATCAATATCTTACCGCTTCAAACGGACCATCATTGTAGTTGATGCTCTTGATGAATGTCAAGAAGTAGCTGAGTTTGCCCGAGGCCTTCAGCAACTGGCAACAGAATCCGACGGCGAATCTTCATCTCAGGCTACAGTACAATTGCTAGTCACGAGTAGAGAAGACTTGGTGATAGAGACTGAGCTTCTCGCAAAGGATGGAATCCACATCTCTTTGAGTCGAGAGCAAAACGTGGACGACGACATTCGTCTTTACATTACAAACCAAGTAGAACATCGGCTAGCAAGGGGCATCCTGAAGTTGAGGAATGCTCACTTGAAGGCAGAAATCATCTCCACAATTAGTGATCGAGCAGGCACCATGTGAGTACCCTCTATAGATTTGCGGAGCGCAATCATGCTTATCTACCTGCTATTAGGTTTCTATGGGCCGCGATCCAACTTGATCAGCTATCACGCCTGCACTCTGACAGAGCTATAAAGAATGCACTTGGGAATCTACCACGAGGCTTGGACGAGACATACATCCAAATCCTGCGCAAGATACAGGAAGAGAACCCCGATAGTATTGAAAGCGTGAAAGCTATGCTGCGTTGGCTTGTAGGGAGCGCTAATCCTCTTACCCTTGACCAGCTCGCAGAAGCCATTTCAATCGAGCCAAACGATACCTATCGAGATTCTGACGCTATTGCCACTGATCCACGGGACGTCCTTACTCTCTGCGGAAGCCTAGTCAGAGTTGATCACCACGAGCGTTCTAGGTCTCCATTTGTCCACTTGGCGCATCTTTCAATTCAGGAATACGTAACATCTCCTCGTATTCTAGGAAGCCCGGTAGCTGAATTCTACCTGGACCCGATCGATACAGCTGCAAGGCTCGCCAAGACCTCCGTTCAGTATCTTCAACTCTTAGACTTCAAATTACCGTGCTTATCACAAGCCGATCTAGAAACGCGAATACAAGCATACCCTTTTCTGACATCTGCCGCTCAACAATGGCATGTCCAAGTCAGGAGGGCGTTAGATAATGGCAGCCTCAGTAGTGATGAGCTGATAAAGAGTCTGCGATGGTTCCTTAGCACAGACCTTGTCGAGCAACACTACGCTTCCTGGCGACAAGCTTACCAGTTCCCCTCGGCTGTTCACGAAATCAAGGCAATGTACTACGCAGTTTCATTCGGCCTTGAGCCGCTTGTGGAATACCTCCTGCAAGCCGGAGTAGACGTCAACGATAGCGTTCTCGAGACCGGAATTGACAGCATCCACCTTGTAGAACATGGCCAGTTTCGGTTCAAGGATTGGACCGCGCTTCACGTTGCGTCTTTCTCTGGGCATGCAAACCTAGTCAGGATCCTCGTTGCTAAGGGAGCTTTACTCGAGGCTAGAACGGGGACCAAGGCTCTTACACCACTGCACATAGCGGCAGAAGTAGCCAATAAAGATGTGGTTGAGGTATTAATCAGCGCAGGAGCCTCGATTTATGCTACAAGCCATTCTGGAACTACGGCCTTCTACCGTGCAGCTCGTGGAGGCTCTGTCAAGATCTTAGAGCTCCTCTATAAAGCAGGTAGCGACATCAATGTTCAAACCTGGGACCATTGGACGCCAGTGTTTGAAGCCATCGAGATGGGTCGGGAGGACGTATTGAACAAGTTACTAAGCTGGGGGGCTAGATTGCAAGTAGTGAACGATGCCGAGCGCACCCCATTATTGACAGCTGTAAGTTTCGAGCGGCCGAGAATGGTCCAAAAAATAGTGAACAAGCTCCGACAAATAGCCAGGACCGAGGGTCGAACGCCTTTTACAGACGAAGCAGAATCACACACCCTAAAAGGACAATCAGTTCCAAGGTTCATAACACCAATATGTTGCCAGTGCCGTACAGACCATGTTTACGCTATCCAGGCCGAAGCTTGTGTGGTTTGCCACCATTACTTCTGCGGCGGCTGCAAAACAGTCGATGAGATGCATAGCACTCCGAAACGAAGATCTCCAAACCACTTCAGCGAAGCCAGGGCGGCTTTGGATGACCAAGAAAAGTAGCAACTGCATGAATGAATGGTGCGAGACCGGCCTGCCGACTTGGACGTAATCGTATCCTCCACAGTCCAGACACAATCTTGTGATTGAGCTTTCAACGGCTGCTCATAAACTTCTATTGCTAGCCATCCATCAGCGCTCTTATCGAACAGAGCAAACTCCAAACGACCACTAGTCATGGGGATGACGACTCATGACCTAGCCCTTCCTCGGAGACCATAATATCGAATCTAAACCCCTCTTCCACCTACCGGAATATCCAGATAGAGGATTCTACTAGCGCTTATTTCCGTAACGGAAACAACAAATCAAGATCCAACTACATATTGCGAGCGAACCATGGACTCTCGTCGTCCATTAATGAAATACATTGCCATCCCCTATTGCTCGACGAGCCCATCAGCCTTCGTGGACACGCTGAAAGTTTCCATCCATGGCTCAAACAGCCCCATCCTCAATTAAAACCCCCAGGTTCCACGAACAACCACCAACCCACCCATCTCTTCCGCTTAGAAACCCCCCCATTCGAAAACACCCAGGCCAAAGAGTAAGGGAAAACAACAGCGAAACGTTCACTTAGCTCATCTCGGCTACAATACAGTAGAAATTGGGGACCGTAAACCAATCATCTCGCTACCGTTGTATTCTTCGAAATTGAAAATAATACCTTTTCGCCGAAAAATGAATGCATGCAAGATCCCCAGATGCGGATTAATCCGTTCATTGGCTCTTTCTCAATAAGGGGAGGGGGGGGGCCCTCTATCGATGATGGGGAAAAAAATCCATTCCGTTGATGGAAGACAGGCTTTGGGTTCGTGACTGGTGATGTCTCTGTTACCGATTTACGCGCGTTATGCACGTGATGGAGGGAGCTACATGTGTTTCGCTCGAGAATGGAAATAATAGTTGTGGTGGAGTCGTTGTTTTGATGGGGAGGGATGGTGGGGCTGGAGAAGAGATCTAGGTTGTAGGCTAGTTTCGTGGGAATGGAACTTTCTATGAGCTTGTGGTACTGATATCCAGCTCCTGAACTCTGGAACAATGACTATGATTATTCCGAGAGGCCTTGGAGGTACTTCTATGCCTTATTCCGCATTCCAAGGTTCGTTCTCCAATCTTCCATCATCTATCCCACGAAACACAGCCTACATACAGCTCCCCTCTCAGTAAAACTTAATCGACTTACTCCCCTCCACATCAATGACACCCCCCCTATAACTCCCCCTCTTCTTCTTATTCTTCTCCTTCGTAAACCCCTTCCCCTTCGTCACACTCAGATCCTTGAACGCGCGATCCGCATAATCGTTCGGTATGTACGCGTTCGAGGCCAGCTTGGGGTCGACTTTGACGTCCGCGGGGATACGGCTGAATCGCTCGTTTGGCTGCTTTTTGGTGGGTTTTTTGGTGGGAGGACCTTCAGGGGTAGAAGCTTCTGGTGCTGCGGACGTTGTGGGGGAGGCGGAGCGTTTGCGCTTTTTGGCGACTTGTTGAGATGATGGGGCTTCGAGCTTGGGCGGAGGCGAGGAGGATGATGAGGAAGTAATGGACGTGCTTGTGTCTGAGCTGGAGGTTTTCTTGGCGGAAGGGTTTTCCAGGGTAGCGCTGGAGTCGGTTGAAGACTTGAGGGAGTCGTCTGGTAGGGTTGCCGTTTGGGTTTTGTTGATCTTGGCGGTTGTCGATTTCGAGGGTTTGGCTGGTGCTGGCGCATCCGAGTCGCTGCTGGATGAGCTAGAATCTGACGGCGATGTAGGGAGAGCTTTGTTTGCCGGGGCTTGATCGTCTGAGTCACTGGATGAAGATCCGCTTGAGGATGATGAGGAGTTTATTGCTGGTTCCTCAGAGGGTTTGTTCGGAACTGGTGCGGCGACGGATGCAGATTGCTTCTTAACGGGCGTTGCCTTTGTTTTCTTTGCTGGAGGTGCTTCAGCCTCATCAGATGACGACGAGTCGGATTCGGAGTCAGTCTCTGAGCTTGACGATCCACTGGAACTTGCCTTTCGTTTCAACTTGTTAATCGGGTTGCTGGCAGTGGGTGTCACAGAGGGCAGTTTAGCGCCAGGGGCTTCCTTCTCGTCATCGGCGTCGCTATCGGAGCTTGTACTTGACATCGATGCAGATGATGATTTTGAACTTGTTACTATTTTCATGGGCTTTGAAGCTTGTTTCTTGGTAGATTTTGACGTAGATACAGCGCCCTCCGACTCTACATCTGACCCACTATCGTCGCTACTACTGCCACTGCTGCTCCCACTACTACTTGTCACGTCTGCTTCCACCTTGGCTTTACTGTCCTTCTTGCTCTTTTTGGGTTGTTTAGCCTGCACGGTAGCATGGTCGTCGTTTTCATCGCTACTTGTCTCGTCAAACTTTGTCCTCTGTCCATGCTCTTTATACCAATGGTCGTAAATATTTACTAGATCAGGGAAGCCCTTTGGTAACTTCGCGCCTAGCCCTGGTTTCCAAGCTTCCAATTTGGCTCGTGCAGCCACTTCAGTGGTGTATGATCGAGAGGCACTGATCAAACCGTAAGAAGTGAGGAATGCGCCAACGAGAGTCAGTAGTTGTGCTGGTGGTGGAGGTTTCATTGGTGCGGTGACAGATTTGTAGTTCAAGGCCTTAATTAAGTGATCTTGCTCCTCCGACATTGACTCGGGCTTCAGAACTAGATTATGCTCATCTGGTGTGAACAACCGTTCCGGCTGTGGCTTGTCAGCGGCAGTTTTGCTGTGCTTCTCCTTTTTCTTCTTCCCAGATTCCGAGCGCATCTTGACAGAATCTGACGCCCTTGGAAATTGTAAGGAAGTGCACGAAGACATCAGAATTTGTTTTTGACAGACAAAAACTTAGTGGGAAAGCGGGCGCTATTTGCGATTCGAGACTAGCGTGGTTCAATTGGCTGCCGGTCAAACATCTCCCGAGGGTTCATCGTTGCAGGAATCAATGCCTTACTGTACCAGGCAGTCCTAGGTGCTTAGCTACCCAAGTGTAACCTTCCTAAAAGCTGTGAAGTATAACCCTCTTACCCACCGCAACCGATGAGGGCGGTTCATCTGGAGTTACACGGACACCGGTGCGATTAAGTTCTACCACCTCCTGTCCCCGCCGCACCGCTCCGCCATGAATATCAATGATCCCAACAGGCGCGTGCGCGGTCCTCCGAACGGATCAGCAGGTCAACAGTCCAGACCAGCTCCCGAGATGCGTAACGGAGGCTCCGCTTCGACAGGTGCAGCAATGAGCCGCGCGGAGAAGTTTGAGGACGAGAAGAGGCGCATTGTTGAAAGCTGCTTTGGAAAGAAGGAGCCTGATGGATCAAGTATGCTGCGCGTCGGATATGGGATGTAGTATACTGATCTAAGATCTAGTATCGGAATCCTACATCACTCATATTCGAATCATTGAGGATGCTGCGTTCCCGTCCTCCCCTCCGCCAACCCTATCCCCACCGGAGAATAAGAAGCCCCGAATAATTGTTGTAGCAGTTCGGAGATCAGGGCGTGTACGGGTTCACAAGGCACGGGAGAATAGCAATGGGACCTTTTCGATTGGGAAGACATGGAACCTGGACGATCTGACGAAGATCGAGTCCTACACAAACTCCATGCCTACAAATGCCGAAGAACAGCAGAATAAAGAGCGGGCGGGCGGGGTTGGCTTCCTCGTCACAATCCAGAAACCATATTACTGGCAAGCTAGTACTACAAAAGAGAAAGACTTTTTTATCTATAGCATGATCAAGATTTATAAGAAGTACACGGGGGGTAAATTACCGCAATTGTCCGGCTTCGATCCGCAAGAACTTGAACAACTCGCCGGCGCTGCTGGTCTACAGCCCGTATCTCAATCGAGAATACCACCCACTTTAGCTCCTGGAGCTGAACCAGCTGCTCCGACACAAGAGCTTACACGTTTGCGTGAAATTCGACCTCAACTTGTAGCTCAGCCAAGTCAGCAGAGTAGCAGGGATGCTCGACTGCGTCCTTCTCAGGAACGCTCGTCACAGGAAAATTCTTCACAGGAACGCCTCGGGCACAAGCGTCCATCACAGGAACAACCCTCACAAGAGCGGCAGCCACGAGAATGGGCAGAAGATCGAAAATTCCAGGAACGGCAATCCCAAGAGCGTCAGTCTCAAGAGCGCCAGCCGCGTGAACGCCCTTTGCGAACAGTAGAAAGCGATGATCGCATACGTCGTATGCCAGGGCAATTTCCATCTTCTGAATTTGTTCGTAACCTCAAACCTCAAAACTCACAACCTCAATTCGGATCACAGAGATCAGACTCACCTGCAAACCAGTCCATACGTACGAATGGTTCCTTACAGTCTGATTCAATGATTCGGCCATTAAACGGAGCTCAAAGTATCGAGTCCTTCCGAGATGTTACCTCCGTCTATAAGCAGCCAAGTCCGCGACCAAGTGGCGAACGAATTCGTCAGAATGGAAGCTATAATGCCACTTCTCGAATGGAACCACCAACTGAACAACGCTCGATTACACCAGAGGACCGAAATGTGCCTCATGGACTAAGACCCGGTAGACGACGCGCATCGCCTCCTCCTCAAGCCGCAGTGCCCGAGCGTATCAGACCTCCGATGCTGGATCGAGGACTCAAATCCTCACAGCGAGACGGATCTGACACTCTAGAAAAGTTCCCAACAGCTAATCTCACGCCAGGCCTCCCTGAAGATCATGTGCATGTACCACCACTATCTGAGCATGGTGAAGGTACTAGCAATAACTCGTCATCTGCGATCGATCAGTCTGTTCCCATCGTAGGCTCATCAAAAAATTCAGGACTACAAACAGCTGTTAAAGCTGACATCCATACTAATAACGCAGTCCTCGCTGACGGCTCTTCATCAATCTCTACTGTCGATAGAAGCATCTCGAGTGTAGCGGAATCTACTACTACTGCGTCCCCAGTCCCACCGCCCGAGCCACCTGCCGAGGAAGAACAGCATAGGCCTGGCCTCGGTCCAATGATTAAGAAAAAATCGAATGCTGAGATTGCTAATAAATTCCGCAAAGCCGCAACTGCCTATAATGCTTTCAAGCCTCGCGCGGGAAGTGCTGTGGAGAAACTCCAGCAAGATAAGGAGAAAGCTGCCAGTGAGGCAGATGGAATATCTGGCGTTTTCCCAGCTCCTTCTCTACTTCGGGGTAAAAGCCAAGACACGGTCAAGACTGCGACCATAGATCAGAGCGATATTGAACAACCTCTGCTGCTCGAACCAAAGAAGGAAACACCTACAGTCCAGATTACGACATCGGCTCCAGAACCCGCTGTCCCATTCATACCTCCTGTTCCTAGATTAGAGACTCCCCCTTTTGACAAACCTCCACCAATACCGGAGAAGGTGCCCGACGAGGTTCGGCGGAAAAGGAGATCGGATCACTCTGCTAAATATGCCAAGGTTTTGGGTATTAATCCTAGCCTACTAGAAGGTCGTACTTTCGAGATAGAATCTGTGCTGAATGATTTTGGTTGGAGAGAAGAGAGAAGTGATAGGAACACGTTCGAAGAGCTTCAGACAGGAATACGGAAGGAGCTAGCCCGAGTCGAGGCTGGGAGCTGGCTGGGAGCCATAGAGAACAATGATGAGCGAGTGGCGGCAGTGGGCGAGATGATGGACAAAGTAGTTGCAGAATGTGAAGAACTCGATGGCCTACTAACATTATACAACGTCGAATTAGGGGTATGGCCATATCTCAGCCAACGAAAATATGACTGGCTAACACTCGGTAGACTCTAAGTGAAGACGTTGCATACATCGAGGCTCAATCGCAGGGCCTACAAGTGAAGACTGCCAATCAGAAACTCTTACACACAGAGCTAAAGACCTTATTGGACACCATCTCGATTTCTACCTCAGAACTTAGGGTTCTAAGAGACGCTTCTCTGACAAAGTTAGAAAGCCTACAGGCCGTAGAAACGACCCTTGCCCAACTGTACACCGCCATGCTTACTATTGATCCACGACTGCGCCAAAACGGCACTCGGCCCAACACCTCTGAAGAAGGTAGCGTCGACCGAAGAACCAGCAGCGGCCCAAGGGGAGCCCAGTTGAGCTCCATGCGAGCTGTCCGCGAAAAGAAAGATGGGTATCGCAGGGAAAGTATTGATTTCATCCAACGTCTGAAGCATTACCTGTCGGCCAGGTTCAAGGAAATCGAAGTACAGACTGTGGAAGCCATCGACAACAGGCGTAAGAGCATTGCATCTAATCTAGCTACCAAACTTGACTATCGACTTCGAGAGAAGCCCAAGCAAGAGCTGTGGCTTTACTCGCCATTGATGCTCTTCGCTCGTGAGATTGAGCCTTCGGAATGGGAGGATATGATGCGAATGTACGAAAATTCCATGAAGAAGTCATATGCAGACCAATTTAGGGACAACATGTTTGCTTGGAAACGCGTCACCAGAAAAGCTGCTGGTGATGAGCAAGACGTCCTTTTCACAACGCAGGAGAAGGAAAGTGAAAGCGTTGTTGCTCGCAAATTGACCGTCAAGCGATCCAAGACTGTTCGTGCAGCTGGTGAAGCGAGTCGGAATTCCAGTGGTGGAAAACCAGAAGATGGCAAGGTGACCGCTTACGAAGCTTTTGCAGGTGCCCTGAGTGAAATGGCTCGGATGATTTTCGTTGAACAGAACTTCGTTGTCGACCTCTTCCATGTCAGTTCCCTTGAAAACTCGGACTTCATAGACGCAATTTCTACCGCACCGGACCGCAGACACGGTGGAGGACCATTAGACAAGAAGTTATTCGACCCCGATCGCAATATGGCAAAGAAAGTAGAAAGCATCATAGAAGACATATACTCTTTCTGGCCCCCGGAACTCCAAAACTTAGTTGATTGGGTCATCAAACAAGAACCCCTTCAAGGCGTTGGCGTTCTCTTCGCCCTAGAATCCCAGCTATCCGAACTCGACGAAACAAACCAGGAATTCCTCATCCACGCCCTTTCCAAAATCCACGACCGCCTTGCTACCCTTTTCTCCCGTTTTGTGGAGGATCAAGTCCGTGGCATCGAAGACACGAAAGTCAAAATCAAGAAACGGAAAGGCGTCATTGCATTCATCAAAACCTTCCCAAATTTCTCCTTGGCGATCGAAACCATGCTTCCTCCCTCCCCTGGCCTCGACACCCTTCCCATACGCACTATGGTCAATACAGCTTACTCCTCCATCAATAAAGCCATGTTCGAGTCCCTCAAGTTCATTGCCAAGGAATCCCCAACCGCCATGGCCGCAGCCGGTGGCTCCCAAGGTGATCCTGAGGACAAAGAGGCGTTGAACTACCATATCTTGCTAATAGAAAATATGAATCATTATATCGAGGAAGTTCTTGTGAAAGGAAACCCCGTCCTTGACGAATGGAAAGCCCGTGCTTTGGAGGAGATGACGGAGCACCTAGACCTCTATCTCAGTGCCGTGATACGCCGTCCTTTAGGCAAGCTTCTCGATTTCATCGAAAGCACCGAATCCCTACTCCGCGCGCACCCCGACAACCCCACGTCCATCGCCACGCGCGCTAGTCACTCGCGCTCCACATTTAAGAAACTGTTATCCACCCACGATGCGAAGGAGATACGAAGGGGAATCGAGACCTTGAAAAAGAGAGTAGAGAAGCACATTGGGGATGCCGATGATTTGAATCTGAGCAGGGGGCTTGTGGCGAAGGTGTTGCGGGAGTGCGAGATCAGGTATCTAGGCGTGGGCGAGAGGGTGGCGAGAGTGGTCAAGGACGTGTATGAGGGGAGTTTGGAGATTGAGTGGAGGAAGGAGGATGTGGTGGCGGCTTTTAAGCGGGGGATGTAAGAGAAGAGAGATGGGAAGAAAGAATAGAAGGTAGGCTTGCGAGTAGGCAGGTGATGTATATATGGGTTGGGGGCTTGGGTGGCTTCTCACGTGTTTGTGTCAATACGCATGCGAGCTACGGAGGCTGTGTGTCGTACGGCGTCATGAGCGCGGATTGCAAGTCCGTCTCGGGTGCTACTGGAAAAACTTCGTCAACGTTCAATCAAAATTTCTATCACAACCATCCAACTCAAACATAGCGTGCTCGCCTCATTCACCCGATATATCACCAGATCCGCACACATTCATAAACCCATAATTACGTAAAGCCCCTTTCATCCGCCCATCCTTCCCCCATATTCACAGTCGTTCCTCCCTAACAACCATCATGGTAAAGCATGCGTGAAATATTTCTATTCGACTCGTCGAAACCCCAGGATCAGCTTGTTCGCTTTCGGAGGCGTGACGTAGGCGTCAATGGGCTCGATGCCTTGGTCGTCAATGACGTGGGTGGTGTAGTTTGTGTAGATTGATGCGGTGATGAGTCTGATTTCTGGAAGGGTGAGGAAGAGGTTATGAGAGTCGTCGTCGAAAGAAGGGAGAATAATGGCTTACCTTGCATGGCGAAATTACTCCCAATACACATCCTCCCCCCGCTCCCAAACGCCCAAAACCACTTCATCATCTCTGCCGTCTTTTCTTTCCCGGCATCCAACCACCTCTCCGGTCTCCATTCTTCCGAGCTCGGAAAAACCTCCTCGTTCCTATGCAGCGAATACGCCTGCGCACTGACTCTGATACCTCCCGGCAGCGGCGACGATCCGGCAAGTGATGTCGGCGTGGAAGGCGTGATGCGTGGCTGAGGGCCAGGAATGACGCTGTGCAGCCGGAGCGTTTCCATCAGGATGGCGTGCAGAAGGGGAAGTGCGTCGAGAGCGCGAGGGGAGGGTAGAGAGTGGGAGTGTGAGGGGTAGATGAGATGTGGGGAGAGGGAAAGGAGTTCGGCGCGAAGGGAGGATTGCAAGGTGGGGCGGAGGGAGAGTTCGTGGAAGAGGTAGGTAAGGGTGATGCCGGAGGTGTCGAAGCCGGCGGCCGAGTGGTCAAGGAGTTCGGTGGCAATGCGAAGGGTGTGAGGATCGGGTGAAGTGGTTGAGGAGGGGAGCTTGGAGGAGGTGGTGACGAGGGAGTCGGATAGCTGCTTCCAGACGACAGGGGGGGTAAACGATTTTTCGTCGTCTGATTGTGGCGTTGGTCCTTCTGTGGTAGACTTTTCGGCCGCTTCGCACATTTGGAGGTTGTAGGCCTCAATTTCTTGATTTGCCGTATCGACCCATTTAGGAACTATATGAATACCAAATCTGTTGAGGAAAGTCGAAACGCCTGGGAGCTCTTGAGGCCAGAACCTGTGGGGTTGCCGGATTTGGTGCTTGTTCAGCCAGAACTTACGGGTCTCAATGTCCTGGAGCCAATTGGTACTACTTGACAAGCCGAATAGATAGGCATTGATAAAATCCCCTGCGGCCGCGAGATTGAGCTCAAGTACATCTGTTGGTATCTTTTTCACAGCGGCTGCTTCCACGATCGGCAGAAGGCGCTCGAAAATCATGACTTGAGAGAGCTTGTGCATTTCCGGGGAAGACTGCAAATATGACTTGGAATAAACATTGGATACCATGCGCTTTTGGATCGAATGCGGCTTGTTTTCGGTCATGGAAAACAGACATGGTACGCTGACTGCGTTCAGAAAAATGTATGTGTATAGTGGCACTGGAATATCTACCCATAGTTATCGAACATGTTGTGATACCACTTGGACTTCTCAAAGCCCCCGCTGTAAACGGTCTTAATCCCTCCATCTACGCAGTTGACGCTGATTTGATCAGGCGCTAATTTGACGATAGGTCCGTACTGTTGATGGGCTGCGTGGATCGCTCTGTTTTCCGCGCCAATGCGTCTTTTGTGTAAAATCCATAGAGGAGAGAAGGAGGATGTGATATGTGCGCTGGGGATCTTTGATAGGGGTGATAGGAAGACCGGATAGAGGAGGTATTTGTACAGGAGGATGATGAGTAGGCCGAAGCCAGCAACGATTGGGATGGTGAGCATTTTTGGTAAGGAAGGCACCGAAGCCTGCGGATTCCAGAAACTGATAGCTATCCTTCTCGATAAGGAATTCCACTCAATAGAGGAAGCCTGATAACGGAGCCATGGTCCAGAGCGCGCTTATGGCGGCAATGACTATCCACAAGCCTGAAGTTTCTCTTCACGTATGAAAACACCACCTCCGTGAGTTGTTCTCAAAGGGATTGCATACATAGCTCAGCACTTCAGAACTTCATTAGCAAGGATCTTGTGGAGAGAGCATGGCTTTGTCAAACCGAAGACTGCTACAACCCATTTGCTCCCTGCTCATAGGGTTGTTTCCAGAGTATAGATATTCTTACCAGCAGAAAGACTGACACGCCGGGACGAGTCTGCATTGATAAGCCCCGTTGTGGAACGCGTTCTGAGGAAATGAGATAATATCCCAGGTAGGAGGAGAGAGGGTATGGATATGAAACTGCAGATACCAAGGTCTTAAGGAGTGACTGAAACGTCTCATCTTTACTCCATCTGATCCCAATCTTCACGCTTTTGTACATACGGCTCGTTCGTTGGTTTGTGTTTTGCTCCTTTACTCTTTTCGTTTGCTGAGCTATCGTAGCATGGTACAGAACTTTCTTGATGAGCCAGTCATAGCCTAGAGGCAAGCTTTCATTCTCTCTAGTAGCAGCGTTTTTCAAACTGCTGGTCGCTGGCTCGGTGGAGAAGTATTTTATAAACATAGCTGCGTACCCTGTCGAAACTAAGAAACCATAAAGCTATCCATTCAAGTTTGCGTTCACGGCACTAACCCTGCGAGGATCCAACCATCTGTCAATCGACAACAACCAGATAAGAACACCAGCCATGGAGACGGATTTCAGGCCCTGGTTTGTTTCCCATGGAGGCATAATTCACCCGGACGTCGAGATTGCTTCTGGTCTTGCTGGAAACAACTTAAGCCTCAGAATCGGCTGTAGCCTTTCGCCAGGGACTATGATTGCATCGTGTCCGCATAGTCTCACCATCTCCTGGCTCAACGTGATACATGGACAAAATCCATTCATTAACCGGTTCAGCTTAAGCCCAGTAAAAGACGGTTCTACGGTCATCACCAAAACCGTTGTCGTTCGCTTCTTCCTCGTCGAACAGTACTTGCTTGGAGAGCAGTCTTTCTGGTGGCCCTATATTCGGTTTCTACCCCAGCCATTCAAGGAAGGCGCGCTAAACTCACTGCTGTGGTATGACAACGACGATCTTCTATGGCTCCGTGGCACCAATCTAGAAGACGCAATGAGGAGGTTGGAGCAAGATCGACGAAGAGAGCATGATGAAGGGATAGAAGCCCTTTCTGACGCACCAGCCGACCTCAAGAAAGCCTGGTCTTGGTAAGTCACATCGGCGAAAATACCTGCTCTGCAGACACTGATTCATCAAGGGACCTTTACAAATGGGCTGCCGGTATAATGGATGCAAGATGTTTCCCAGGCGCGGCTCTCGCCAATAACAAGCTTGTTAGAGATCTTTTAGATGATCCCACTAATGGAGCTCCTCCAGCAGTAGACCATGACTCTCCAGTCCTTATCCCCGGTGTGGACCTTGCTAATCATCGACCGTCTGCGAATGTGACGTGGCTCTACAATCGAGAGGACTGCTGTCTGGTCATAGATGAGCCATGTAGAGGAGGACAACAGATCTGGAATAACTATGGCCCAAAGCCAAACGAACAACGTAAGCTACGTCCACTGGGGGAACCGTTGACCGTAGATCATTACTGATATATATCAGTCATCATGGGTTATGGGTTCAGTCTCTTCCGAAATCCTATGGATCGCTGTAATTTAGCTATCTCCTCGGGGCTCTCCTCTCGTAAAGAACTCAACAAGAGCCACTCTCCAATGGGAAAGAGAGTATCAGCCGGCGATTGGGATACAGCAGTTTCTGCTATGCCAAATCTCACAGAGCAAATACACAATGAAGGTATACAATGGCTTCGTTTACTAGACCAGACCGAAGACAATGGGGAGAACGACAGCCAGCCATCTTATGAATTTTCGCCGTGCTTTTTGGAGGAACTATCTGGCGCTCTTTCTAACGAGCGCGAGCTTTTCGAGCCAGATAAATCGTTATGGTCCAAAGACAAATTTTTCGACGACACCCTTACAAGAAACCAGCTCAACGTGATGTGCGCCGTAGTGATGAAGCTCCAAAGACAAACAGCGGCGATCACCTTTCACGAAAATGACCTGCCGCAGTGGCCCATGAACGACAAGCAATTTCATGCAGCGCGGTACCGTCGATTTCAGCTCCATATCCTCAGGACGGTCACCCAAACGTTGCTCAGCAGTTTGCGAACTTCGGTTGGATTAAATTCTGATGGAGCAAGGTGTATGCAAATTGTTCGGCTCGAGCATATTCTGCTAGAATCACCTAAGGATTTCTTGACGCAGTTTCGTGCCTGTCTGAACGCAGGCTTAGGTACTCGAAAAGTTGCAAAGATTAGGGAAAAGCAGTGGGTCGAATGTGCGTTTACTCTCTGGATGTGTGGTCTCTGGCTATTGGATCCGTGTGGTTTGAAACGTTGTGATGCACCTTCCGGCTCAGGCTTTCAAGCCAGAATTTCCCAATGGTTTTGTTGGGTACGTCAAATTTATGGCGATTCGCCCGAAACAGAGAACCTTGTAACAGTCCACAGGAAACGAATGCTGGATTCGTCTAGGGGCTCATCTAAAGACTGTGGAGGCAGTGGTACAGATATGGAGAACATTGACAATAACATCGTGGGCCCTGACGTCGACAGTAATGAATTCTTAGCTGCCGAATCTTATTTACGAGTGGTCAGTGCCGCTGTGGAAAAGAAAAACAGCTCACTATACAACCATCCAGAGGTAACGGCCATACGACTTTGGTGGTGCATGAACATCATCAGACAGGAAGGGTTCATGTGCCCTAATCTTGAGGGTGAAACTGGCGAGGAGCATGATGAGTTTGTACTATTCCTGGAGGTAGGACAAGAGTCTGAGGATCGGGCCGCCATCGAGACGCAAGTTAGAGACAGCACAACATTGTGAATATGCCTTCAAACGCAAGTGTATCAGGTGCATACAACTGTCCAGACCTGCTTTCTTCTGCACTCAGCCCCAGGGGAGACCCATTCACCTTTGTTAACCAGGCATCGATTTGTCAAAGGTAATTCATTCAATGTGGCTGTGGGCTATACGAGCTCTGCCGCTACACGTGCTTATGCTATATTGAGCCTACCGCCGTCTATAAAGGTGCCTCTAGAACCCACCGGTCTCCTTCTTAAATCAACATACCTTCTGCGTCTTCACAGCTCGACTTGTCCAACTTCCCAACACAAACATAACCAATATCTCTCTTTCCCCCCTGTTTCCAATAACAAACATCTATTCATCCAACCCCTTTTCCACCACTGTCCCGTGCACCACCGCCAAAATGAGCACCACCTCCGCCTACGACGAAACCGTCCTTGCTCGCATCGTCACCGCCCAAATCTACGCCCACCTCACCTTCCCCGAAATCGCCGCCCTCCTCACCCTCGCCTACTCCAACGGCACCCACCGCGAACAGTACCTTGGCCTCCCGAAACGCACTTACACCACCCAAACCGTCCGAAACGCCTACACCACCCTCCTCCGCCGCCACCGAACCCCCCAGGCCCGGCAAAACTACCTCCGCGGCCAGTCGCTGCTCCTAAAGTCGCAACTCATTCGCGAACTAGTGCACATCAAGGCGGGTTTGGATAGGATGAAGAAGCCTATCGAGGAGCAGAAGGGCGAGTTGAGCTGGTTCGAGTATGTGCAGAGCTTGGCTCTGGAGGAGATTGACGAGGCGAAGGAGTGGGCAAGGGGGAAGGCCGGGCTGGAGCCGGAGTGGTAGTGGTGGTCGGTGGTTGCGTGTTGGCGAGGTAAGTGTAGTGAGGATTCGTCTGATGGGGTTGCGTGTGCTAATGACGGTGCAACAGGCTGGGGGCGTGCGCCGATTTGACTACTTTGGCTCTTTGAGCTTTTCATAATACTGGCTTCTTAATACAATGAGAGCACGCTTTGCTTCCGGGTGGAAGACCCTTGATGCACTGCCTTCCTCTGCGAAATCTGCCATTTGATCTGTGAGAGGTTTCTACTGATCCATGCCGCCTATTCGCTCAACAATATATTCGGCTGTGCTGCAACCCCTACTGTACAAAGCATACACTCTTGGTCTCTTGTTCTTCTGGTCTCCTAGTCTTCAAAGCTCCTGACATCTCTCGTGCTTGAAAATTGCGTTGAAACTTTCTATGTCAGGTAGAAAGTCTTCATGCACTACCTCTTACTATCAAAACCAGCCCTGTGATATGCATGATATCTCTTATCATTCATGTAGTCCAACGGGTTAATCATCGGTTTAACAATGCTGAAACCTCACGCAGACAAAGCCGATGGTCTTCGTCTTCTGTGTCTTTAATTCCTAATACCTATTGTACTTGAACAATGTAAGAACGCTTCTTTCCGGGTTGGAAAAGTGACTATGTAGTGCCTTTACTGCCAAATCTTCCGTTGTAGATTGATTCATATACGTTCTAATCAGTGCGTCATATGGGACTTGATACGAGCCCTACCCAGTGCTTCACATGTGGCCTATCTAGCACTCAACCTGAAAGTTTAGATATACCCTACCCGGTATGTGCTCTGTTCGTAGAGCTTCATATGTGGCCTAAAACTCCACGTCTACCCTCCCCACCAAAGCATATCCATATCCCCATTCCAATACCGCACACATATCCACGCAAACATCAGCCAGCTACCCCAACAACTCGCACTCTTTCATTCTCTCTTCATCCACCTCATTCAACTGTCGGCTTCTTTTCTTCGCAACCTCCTGATTGTCTCCTCTCGCCGCACTCGCTCCAATACGAGCGTGAGATCTAAGCAGTGAAGCCGAATCGTCGACGTCAATACCCAGCATGAGCTTAGTATAATTAAAGACGTTGTCGACAGCAAGGCGGGTGGGAGATTTGGTGGAGGAGGCTGCTTGTTTATTGACGTGGTGACGATGTAGGAAGGATTGGATGGCATTGTGATAGATCTAGAGGATCGCTATTGCATGAACGGATCGTTCGATTCATGAATGGAAAACTCATCGATGAATGACAGACCGGTTCGATAGGGGTTTATGAGCTCACGGGTGGTGTATGATGGAAAGAAGGGGGCCCTTTGATGCATAGGCAAGGACTTGATATATTGGGGGCAAATGTTAGTGGTTTGGGTGTGTCGTGTGGTACAGCCCCTCTTACCCATTCAAACAACATACCTGCAGATCTGCTGTCTTAATCACCTAGTGCATCTCTGTCTCACCTTTCATCCCTCAAACCCAGCCCTCACCTCCCATCCGACTTCCCGAACCCACACCTCTCCACAAACTCCAGCCACCCGAGTGCAACAGGACACCGAGAGGGAAAGGGCAATGTGGCTTAGTAAGCTAGTTGAAGATGCCTATACCCCCAACGTATGAGGATGAATAAAAAGAAAGCGGATATGTTATGGAGACTCACCAGTATTCGAAGAAAATGCCATCAGGTTTCCATGCCAAATAGATGGTTATTTCTCGATCGACTGAATAGATGTTTGCGAGGGTGAATAGGGCTCGGGACCTGACCATGACCATACGGCGAAGGTGCGGTTGGTAAGCCGGGCTGAAACCCGATGGGGGTGGATTCTGGGGTAGAAGAGCGTGGCGGCGGGAACGTAGATGGATGTTTAGTGGTGATAAAACTACTTGTCTATTCGGTTCAGATCAGCCGTACATCCCATGCGCGAAAATGATACCAGAACCGAGACGAACCCGTAGCAAACGACCTCCCGTATCTCCTCTCAACCACTGCCACCTTCTAATCTGTCGATCTCGCTTTTGACCCTCTCCCTCTCCGCCCTTAGCCCCGCATATCTCTCCCTGATCTTCTCCCATTCTTTCCCCTCCCAATTCCCCAGCCTCTCCCGCACCACCTCGTCCCTCTCCTCCAGCCTCATCCTCCACCCCTTTAGAAACCCCCCATAACTATCCATCGCCATCCTCACCTCCTCATCATATACCCCCGCATACGCCTCCCCTCTGAGTATTCCCAACCTTGCGCTCATTCCCTCCGCCACCGCAGCCAGATATGCGGACTCTGCACCCACGGCTCTGGAAACCGCGCCATGCTTGTAGCTTTCGAGCGCGCGGATGGCGAGTGCAAGGATCGCGCGGTGGGCTTCCAGAACCGAGGAGGCGGAAACGGCGAGGGCAAGGCGGGTGCTGTAGAGGTGGGTTTGGGCGGCTGCGAGGGCGGTGCGGCGGGCTGGGATGGAATCTGCTGCTAATTTTATTGCGGGGGATCTAGCGGCGATGTGGAGGAGAGCGGAGGCGAGGGAACAGAGATGGGTGGAGAGGAGGGGACCTAAGGGGGTGGGGTCGATGGCGAGAAGGGGGTGCAAATCGGGAGGGAGGGGATGCGGGGCGTGGAGGAGGGTTATGAGATCCAGGAGCTACCGGGGTTTCCATCAATCCCTTTTCTTAGCTCGGGAACAATTGGGGAGTACCTCATCAGGAAGCTCAAAAGTCAGCAAGCACGGGACTGTGGTTTTCAGGAAGCTCGTTTTTGCAGCGGTGGTTTGGGCGGCGATGAGCTCCTATCACGTGTCAGTGAATTCCGCTTTCAATCATTCCAGAAAAGTTCCTTGGAGAGGTGATACACGCACTTCTTCAATCAACGCCTGCGCTCGGGCTTCCGATGAGGACAGCTTAATCGAGCCGTCGGGGTTTAGTTTGCTATTTGTGAGACGCTGGTATAGGGCGGCGAATCGGGGATTGTTTTGGAGAGTGGAGATGGGGATGGGAGGGAGCATGAGTGGGTATGACTAGGGGTGATTTGGTGGGTCATTTCTGGGAGAGGTTCAGATGCGTGGTTGACATGCATTTGGCGTGGGTGTGGGGAATTTAACCTGGGGAAGGCACCCCACCAAAAGTCCTGTCGCCCTTTCTCCAGTTCCTTTTGCATCTGTATCTACTTTAGTTCACAATTGGAAGCTGTGAGCAAGAACCGTCTATAATCCGCAACTTGCAGCTCTAATTGAGTGATTAAGGTAGAATATTGAAACAAAGCATGCTAGACCAGCAGGAATCCGCTCAGACCTGCATTGAGGAGCTTCAAAAGTCCCCATAGGCAGCAGCAAACGATAAGGAAATCCAAGACCTTGGGTAGTTCCACCGCAAGGCTTCCGAGCTTCAAAGGATACATTGCTTACCGGTAAGTATCCTTTGAGCAGGTCTTCCAAAGGAGCGCGCGCAAATTACTGCCAGCTTCCTTGAAACGACTACGTAAATTCAACCTGCGTCACGGTCCCAGGTTTTACTCCAAACAACCACGTACAAAGCCCAACTCATGCTACACTGTTCAACTTAAATACTGCAAGGAGACCACAAGCCCAAGCTAAGCAAGTGTGCCCCAGTACAAATAGTCAATATGCCAAGCAATAAAGAGCTGGTGCCGATGGTCAACTGGGTGTATGATTTGGTGCTATGGACGTTCTCAATACTGGTAGATCTCTTTTTCAGAGAAGTACATCCACGGGGTTCTTGGAAAATACCAAGAAGGGGACCCATAATCTTCGTCGCTGCTCCCCATGCAAACCAGGTGAGCCGTGTACAGGCTATTAATTTGAATAGGGGCTAACAAAAGGTGTTTGATAGTTTGTTGACCCTCTTATCCTCATGCGGGTAATCCGCATGGAGGCACACCGCCGAATAGCATGGCTGATTGCTGCGCACTCAATGAAAAGGAGATTCGTCGGAGCTGCGTCAAGGTTAGCCGGTGCCGTACCTGTAGCGAGGGCGTTGGACAACGTCAAGCCGGCCAAGGGAAAGATTTATCTACCAGACCCGGTTAACGATCCGACGCTGGTTCGAGGTGTGGACACAGATTTCGAGAAGGAAGCGCAAAAAGGCGGTCTGCTGGTCTTACCACGAATGGGTGGTGTTACTGCGAACACGGAGATACTAGAAGTTCACGGGCCAGAAGAGCTTCGTCTCAAAAAAGAGTTCAAGGAAGAGGTTGCATTGAAGCTACTCACCGGCAAAAGTGATATTAAAGGGGAAGACAACGTTGGAGATGGTGGAGCTAACGGACACATAAAGGATTTTGGGGGAACATCATTTAAGACAGCACCAAAAGTAGACCAGACAGTCGTCTACGACGCTGTTTTTGAGAGACTCAATCTTGGTGGCTGCGTTGGCATTTTCCCGGAAGGAGGAAGCCATGACAGAACAGAGCTTTTGCCCCTGAAGGCTGGCGTGGCAATTATGGCTCTAGGATCGCTGGCTGCTAATCCGGACTCTGGCTTGAAGATTATTCCCTGCGGTATGAACTACTTCCATGCTCACAAATTCAGGTCACGTGCCGTCGTTGAATTCGGTTCACCGGTGGAGGTCCCTCAAGAGCTTGTGGAGCTGTACAAGAGTGGCGAGAGGCGAGAGGCCACACGTCAACTTCTCGAAACGGTGTATCAGGCTCTGGTAGCTGTGACCGTGACTAGTCCAGATTATGATACCCTAATGGTAAGCAAACTCAATAAGTACGTTCTATTTCAGGCTAAATTCCATTAGTTAATTCAAGCCGCACGACGCCTATACAATCCTACTGGCAAGAAACTACCTTTGCCATTAATTGTAGAGCTCAACAGGCGGCTTGTCAAAGGTTACACACAACATAAAGATGATCCTAGGATAGCCAACCTCAAGAAGGCTGTGATTGCCTACAACAAGAAGCTATGGCTTCTTGGTATAAGAGACCATCAAGTAGAATATGCAAAGTTCTCGGTCATCGAAGTCGTTGGCACTTTACTCTACAGGCTTGGAAAGCTCGCGGTCATGGCTGTTGGAACTTTGCCCGGCCTGGGGCTCTTCGCGCCAGTCTTCGTAGCTTCCAAGTTAATCTCCATTAAGAAGTCTCGTGAAGCGTTAGCAGCCTCAACCGTCAAACTCCAGGGACGAGATGTCATGGCAACCTGGAAGCTCCTCGTGGCTCTCGCCTTCGCCCCACTCCTCTACGCCTTCTACACGGCCCTCCTAACCTACTGGACCTATCGCAACCGCGTCCAAGGCCTAATGCCTGAATGGATCCCCCTTTGGATGGTCGTCGCTTTCGGCGTCGTCTTCTTCCCTTCCATTACCTTCGCCGCGCTCCGCTTCGGCGAAACCGGCATGGACATCTTCAAGTCCCTTCGCCCGCTCGTCCTCTCCCTCAACCCCACCTCCGCAAACACCCTCGTCAAGCTCCGTGAAGAGCGCGCGCGGTTATCCGCTGAAGTCACGGATGTCATCAATGAACTTGGGCCTGAAATGTTCCCCGACTTCGACTCCACCCGCATCATCGCCGATCCCTTTCGCGAAGGAGGCACTCCCCCAACCTCGCCCAAGTCCCCCCGACACCCCCGCACGCCTCCCCGCGACATCAAACCCACCTCATCAACCACTACCACTACCAATGACACTACCGCCGCCTCCATCCCCGACTCCTCCTCCACCCAAACCCACCTCCCCCGCAACGAATCCTTCGTCAACCTCGGCAACATCGGCCTCTTTGCCTCGCGCCCGCCCTCCCGCAGCCGCAGCCGCACCAGCTCCAGCAGCGGCTTGGCAGGCTCCACAGGGTTTCCGGTGAAGGGATTCAGCAGCATTAGTTCCAAGGAGACGCTCGAGGAGGTTAGCAAGAAGATCCGCGGGGCGATGCAGGAGCGGGGCGCGGAGAGGAGGAGGAAGAGCGAGAGTGGGAGTGGGAGTGGGGGGTGGGATTTTGCGGGGAGTGGAAGTGGGAGTGGGGGGGAGGCGAGTGAGGCCGGGGAGAGGGATGCATAGGTGTGGCGCTTGATTCCTCTTTCTTTCAGCGTGGGTGTTTGGGGTACATGGGAATTTTCTTCTTGTGTTTTGGGCCTTTTGTGGGGTGGATGTAGAATAGGGTGATGATGAGGGGGTTGGTGAGTGGATGGTGGGTATTGGAGGGGTTTAAGCTGTTAATAGATATATATGTATGCATGCACCATCATCTCGGGTATAGCTCTTCGTCGCCCGCTCCATCGGTCCGATTGCACAATATATAACTGGTCCACAGCATATACTGCCCAGGATCTCCTCAACCTCATCCAACTACTGGTATCTAGAAAAGTAAATCCCATGTCCATACCAACCACCAGGATATATCTAACAACAAACCTTGCGAATTTTCTTTAATTTTTTTGGGATTTTAGGCTCCAAAAGCCCTTGTTTCCACGACTACAAAAACACCCCTCGTCTCCCGTCAAATATATGATTAGAAATGTTTGTATTGTGTTACTCCTCCGTTAAACGTCGATAGTTCTAGCGCACAACCCAGCCTGCATGCATGCATGCATGCATTGTTAGTAATTGTTTAAGGTTACCACTAAACATACACCCCTTTTTACTACATATACGCCCCCCCCAAGATAGGTTTAGCGGTTACTCAACTAGGTCTAGCGGTTACCCAACTAGGTCTAGCAGCTCAATAATCATAACAACGCGCACACGTTCTTTCATCAACCGACTACCTACCATTCACCCTACCTCATCGCCGCCATGGATCTTGCACCCCCCCCGGTGGGTGAGCTCTATGTGAGTCACGAGAAGCTCATCGTCGTCGCCAATACATGGGCTAGAGAACTCTACTCAACGCGAGCCAAGCCAATTTGAACGCGTTGAAGCGCATCTGCAGCAACGGGCTGAGCAAGAGCTAGGGCAAACACCAGCGAGGGGTAAAGGTAGGGGTAGAGGTAGAGGTAGAGATAGAGATAGAGAGCTAGGTCGAGAAGGTGAAGGGGGTGAAGAGGGTGCCGATGAAGCTTCGGCTGAATCTCTATTCGAACATCAGCAGAAAGCTTCAAACGATGAAGGCTTCTATGAAGTGTTTCAAATTTGATATGTAGTTTAAATCAGCTTCGAAGAACATATCGATCTCAAAGATACTTCATTTTTGATGAGTCGTTCATATGAAATCAAGTATCTGTATGATGTCTGTTTTTGAGCTGCTAGATCTAGTTGAGTGATCGCTAAACCTATCTGAGAAGGGCGTATATGTAGTAAAAAAAGATGTATGTTTAGTGATAATCTTGTTTAATGAAATTCGAATATATATATATTATATACATTTCGAACTTAGAATTGATAATTGCCGTTTTAAGTCGAGAAAGAAAGTAGAGCTGCTTTAGAGAAAGCAGTAAGAGAGCAGGAAAAAGCAGCGAGAAAGCAAGTGAAAGCAGCGAGAAAGCAAGAGAAAGTACTATAAAGCAGTGCAGAGACGCAGCAGATGAAAGTCTGAAACAGCTTTCTTCGTCTCGACTTGAGCGAAACTATAAATCGACTGACTCACGCTAGAGCTCGATCGATCATGCAGAATGTTCAAGCATGATCGAGTGATCATGAGCATAATTTCACTTTTCTGAACTATTGATAATTTAATCTTTACTATGAATTATTTATTAATATTTGATTGATTAAACATTAATCTGATTCATCATAATTTTACATGAATAAAATTATTCACTATAAAGTCACGAAGTAATTAAATTTCAAAATATAATAATGATTAATCTACGACTAATTAATGATTAATCAATAAATAATTCGAAAATTGTATTATTCTTCAATTTCTTCTTAACATTGTTATGAATTATGAATTTGTTGTTATGAATTAGACTGAGCTACTAGCGATGACGACACACTAGTGCTTCTAGCGACGCACTAGCTGTACTTTAATTTGACTTTCGCTTGATTTCGCTTTACAGCTTTTACATACTATCATAGACTATATCTATCAGATGTTATTTCATCACAAATGATAGCATCAACTGTTTTGACTATTAGCTCGATATCATTCAGCTTGACTAGATTTTCTATCAATCTATCAGTTTCGTCGCTATTGAAATGTCGTTCACTGATTAATTCGTGATTACGTCACTAGCGAAAATTTCTATTTGAAAATCAAAGAAACACTCAGTGCTTTATCTTTACTACTTTCGTCAACAAGCTTCTCATTTCTATCACTAATCAATCAGTTTTTTATCTGATAAACTGACTGATGATCTTTTCTGAATCTAGTACAACAATCTGACGTTCAGCTCAAGCTCTCAGCTCATGTTTCATCTGAACGAAGCAATTAAAAGTCTAGCATTTTGTTGCAATCGTGCACTTCGAATTAGTCTAACATAGATCATGTCAGACTATCATAGACTAGTATAAAGCTGATGTTGACACGCTAGCGACTTAGTGTGTCTTTATGAGTAAAACTCACGACGTGTTGCATCTTCTGCCTTCTTCAGCTTTGAACTTCTAGTTAGAATACATTCATATGATTCGCTCTATGCAGACTCATAACATTAGTTCAAAGCTCATTAATCTTGCTATTGATGTGTAGATGATATAAAAACAAGCTACATCACTCAAACTTGAATCAGAATCGAAATCAGAAAATCGAGCTCAGAAGACTCATTAAAAATCAAGAAATTTCTAGAACAGAACAGAAGAACATGAACGTGTTGTTCTAGACTAACTCTTTACTGAACTCATCATCAGAACAGAAGAACACGAACGCGTTGTTCTAGAACTGAAATCAGAAATTTCAGTTGAATTTTGATCAGCAATTTTCTACTCACACAATGACTAGAAGCACAAAATTAGAATCAAAATCAGTGAGCACAACTCACTATGAAACTCAAGATGCTGAAAGAGAATCACTTCTATCACAGAATTGAACAGCATCAGAAGAAGAAGATATGAATGCATCATTGAATATTGAAGAAGAGAACACGAATGCATTGTTCTTCGATCACGAAATGATCAAGATCAGCATCAGCACTGAACTGAATGCTTGAATAAGTACTCATGAAGCAGACGATCTCGTTGTCTTTATCAAGTACATATGTCAACAGCATGACATCGAAATCAAGATTCACAATGACATGATTCAGATGTTGAATGATGTCAACAAGATCAACGTTGAATTGAAAGCTATCAACATCAAGTTGAAAGCTACACAGACAACATTGAACGCTGTTTGAACGCATTTACAGAAAGAGATGAAGAAAAAAAACGTGATTATACATCATCTAGAAGCGACATCAAGTCAACTAAGCACTTCGATTTCGAAAGATTGATTCTCAAAGTTGATTAAGCTATCTGACTCACTTCTGTTTGAAGATTCAAGACAGAATGTGAATAATTGATTGTTTTGAATGCAAAACAAGCTGAAGATGAACAAGAATCATTTTTCTATTGAAGAAATGAAGATTAAATGATGTTTCTATTGATAACTCGTCTAGATTAACATAAGATAATCATTGAAAACTTCTGATTGAAAAGAAATCAAATGTTGATAGATTTTGCAAACGATCAATTAATATCATCGTTGAAGATTCAAACATCGAAATCTGTTGTTTTGAAAGCAAGCAGTCAATCAGCATTTCACAGATCTGAATCAAACAAGATCTGCAAAATGAAACAAAAGAACTTGAACTTGATTGTTACATCAACAATCATCTTGAAGAGACTCATGAATCAGAAATCAGTGAATAGATTCATTGAATCTGCTTTCATAGCAAAGCAAAGCACTCAAATTGACTTCGATCAACTTCGCTCATTTCAGTCAATTGAGACAAAGAGATTCGTCAATATTATCATGATCAAAGTCGTTGCATATCAAACTTTAGTCAAGAATAAGAAGATCAAGATCTTCTTCTTGATCATTAGTGAAATCAACAAAGCACTTAGCTCAGTCGAAGATTTCGCGAAACTGAATAAAATGACTTTTGTCATGTCATTAAATGAACTGAAGAAGAAGCTTTGATAGTTTATCACGACTTTCTGAATGTTTTTGATAGAGAAAAGACAACGCAGTTGTTCTCACATCGATCATATGATCATAAGATTAAATTAGAAGATGAGAATCAATCTTCTAGAAGTTGATTGTATTTCATGTCGAGTCACAAGTTGCAGAAGATCAAGAAGTATCTAGAAGAGAACTTGAAGAAGAAGTTCATTACTCTCAGCAAAGCTTTCTTCGCTTCGTCAATACTATTTGTTGAAAAGAAAGATGATAGTCTTTGCTTTTGCATGAATTATTGAAAACTGAATGCTCTGATCAAAAGAAATCGTTATTCAATACTCTTGATAAACGAAGTACTAGCTTGAATTCAAGACAGTAAGTATCTGACTCAACTCAACATTATTGTTACGTTCAATAAACTGCGCATGAGTTCAAAAAGTGAGAATTTGACTACTTTTGTTACTTTCTTTGATGTTTACAAGTATAAAGTAATGCTCTTTGAATTGATCAATGAATTCACGTCTTTTCAGCACTATATCAACAATGTATTGTTTGACTGTCTGCACAAGTTCTGTCAGACATACTTGAATGATATTCTCATCTATAGTAAGATCTTGAAAGAACATAGAACTCATGTGAAAGAAGTGCTAAACAAGCTTCGTGAAGTCGACTTGCAGATAGACATTGACAAGTGCAAATTCAAGATTCAGAAAATCTCGTTTCTTGAACTACTGATATTCATCAATGATCTGCAAATGAATTCTAGAAAAGTAGATGTGATTCGAAGCTGAAAAGTGCTTCGATCATTGATTCATGTGCAGATCTTCATTGACTTCTGCAACTTCTATCAACAATTCATAAAGAACTTCTCAAAGATTGTTCAACTCATGATAAAGCTGATTTGAAAAAATCATCTCTTTGAATGAACAAAGATCTGTCAGATGATCTTTGAAGAATTAAAGCAACAGATGATGACAGTCTTCATTCTGAAGCATTTCAACTCGATCAGAGAAGCTATTCTGAAAACGAACTTCTTGAACTACGTGAACGACGAAGTATTGTCTCAATATGATGATGAAGACATTCTACATTCAATGATCTTTTACAGCAAGAACATGATTTTCGCAGAATGCAACTACGAGATTTATAACAAGAAACTGCTGATCATTATTTGCTGCTTGAAGCATTGATGCTCTGAATTGAAATGTACAGATATTTTGATCAAGATCTTCATTGATCATCTGAATTTGAAGTACTTCATGATGATCAAAGAACTGATTAAACGACAGACTAGATGTGTCACGATTCTAGTCTTCGTCTATTCTTCAACTAGTCTTCGCCTGGTTTCATTCTAATTGAGTCTAGCACAGAGCTGAGAAACACACATATAAGAATCGAGTTCTTTTCTGTAGATACTTTTCTTTCTTAGCATTTATCTATTAGTTAAATGACATCTCTATGACTCGCTCTAGATCGATCTCTAACAGTAGATAAATGCTAATCAACTACACTGCTATCGACGTGTAGATGATACGAAATAACCTACTTCGTTTATTCAGAAAATTCGCAAGAAATTCTTCGAATTACTTTCATCAAAACACATCTGCAAATTTACTCAAATTTATCAAATCAATCACTCAACCTTACTACAATCAAATCTATTCTTATCTTTCTCACAATGACACGCGACTCTGAATCAGTTGAGTCACGAACAGCTCGTCTGCTTAGAAGCACTGCTAGTAGACGAGTTTTTCTTATTTCTTTCGATGCTTCAGCGAGATCTCAGAATGTCGCTATCTCATGAGACATCAACACGAATCAACAACTTCGTCAATGAACTATTGATCAGTCAGACGAGATCATCAAGATGCTGATCGAGCTAAGAGATCAACGAGACATGACTTTGAAACTCAACGAGCAATGAATCGATGTTCAAGTCGATCACATCAAGAGACTTGATGAGCTAGAGATCAATCAAATGACAATAGACACTCAAGAAGAGACTATCGTCGAACTACGAGAGAAAGTCTTGAGTCTAAAAAAGAGACAGCGTTCAGCGAATCAGTCTCGATCTCGTCAGTCTACTGAATCTCGAGCTTCTACGAAATCTCTACCTCGTCAATCTATCGAGAATCATACTCGACGTGACTCGTTCACTCTATTCGATAATGATCATCACAAGTCTTTCAAGTTTTCGAACTCATCTGTATTCATCGACGAAGATGAATCAACATGAGATAGCTGAAGAATCAAGATGAACGACAAGCTTCAGACAAATGTCGATCACTTCGATAATGAGAATATCTGTATTGCCTATGTGATATCTAGACTAGAAGGTGATGCTGCTGAACATATCTTCGCTCGACGTCGACATGACGCTTCGCATTCATACATCTCGATCGACGAGCTATTTGAGCATCTGAAAGAAATATACGATGAACTGAATAGAAATCGAAAGTGTCGTCGCGAGTACAACGCTCTTAGACAAACAGACAAGTCTTTCAATGTCTTCTACTTCGACTTTATGAAGCTATTCAGCTATCTAGGCTACGACGATTGCACTCTGATGAACGATCTTCAGAATAAGATCAACAATCGCTTGCAGAATGCTTTATCAGTCTGTTCAGAGAACTTTACTTCGCTCACTCGCTTAAGAATCTTTCTTCAAGATGTGAATAATAAACAGCGAGTCAACTATCAGCTACGCAGTCAGCTTCGCACTGTCATCGTCAAAGTCACTGTCGTACCTGATAAACGTGCTGCTACTTCATTGTCAGCAGTGATGACTTCGATAATTGAATATGTCAAGTCGACTATCTTTTCTACCTCTGAGTCAGTCAGATCGTCTATCGTCTGCTATATCTGCAAGATCTCAAATCACTTATTCAAGAACTGCTCTCAGAACAAGATCAACACTTCGACATCTCATGCATTCATTTCTCGCCTACATGAAATCGTCATTTCGAAGAATAAAGAGAATGAGAAAATGTCTTCTTTCGAAGATAGCGAGGCAAAAAACTAGAAACTTTCATCAAAGACGCGATGAAAGATGTGTTAATTTCTTCAACGACAAGCATGTCAGATGATTCTTTTGCTTCTGAATCTTTGATTACTGAATGTGTACTTTCTAGCAATGAAATTAGTTACTCATTGAAGTCATTGATAGACATCGAAGCTGCTGACTATTCGTTCATTGATGAAGTGATCGCGCAGATTGTTTGTGATCAGTTGCAAATCGAGTCTCTGACTTTGATCAAAGCGAAGTCAATTCGAGAATTTGACGATCATTATGCTAAGAAACTCATTATTTATGCCATCTATTCAAATCTGACTGTTCAAGATCATACGATTGACACAGCTTCTATGTTGATCACTCGATTAAATCAACATCAAATCAATCTCGAAAAAACATGAATGAACAAAATCGATCTAGTAATAGATATGCAAATCGATTCTCTTCGATTTTTGAATTTCACTTCTAGTCAGAAATCGATTGTTCTACCCTCAAGTCATAGAACAATCACGAAACAGAAGAGCTTGACTTCTACTCATATACTAAAGAGATCTTTCACTTTCGTTACCTCTCAATTCAGTCAGGAATCACTCTCTTTCAGTCAAAAGAAGAGCTCGATCGAACAGTTAAAATCGCGCGACGCGACTTTAACTAGCGCCAAAAACCCTAAATCAACGTCAGGTTCAATGAACATAGCAATGATAGAGACAGCGACATATAGAATGTTAGTCAAACGTTCAGACGTCAAGATCTTTGCTGTTATCGTCTCGAAAATCGATCGACTCATAACTACAGCTGAAAACAAGTCTGAAGAAGTGAATCTGCATGAGCTTTCTCACGCTGAAGCTCTCGAGCAAGTCAAGATCAAGCTTTTCTCTGAATATCACGACTATCTAGATGTCTTCGATCGAGCAATGATCAATCAGCTATCATTGCATCGTTTCTACGATCACAAAATTGAGTTGATCGATGAAGAAACACTCTTGCGAAGCAGACTATATCAGATGTTCGATCACAAGCTTCAGAAGATAAAGAAGTATCTGATCGAACATCTGAACAAAGAATTCATTTTCTTCAGTTTCGCATCATACATCTCGCTCATCTTGTTCGCTGAAAAGAAAGACGAAAGTCTGCGTTTCTGCGTTGATTACAGAAAGCTCAATGCTTTGATCAAACGAAATCGCTATTCTTTGCTCTTGATAGACGAGACTCTCGCTCGTATACAAGAAAGCAAATATCTGACTCGATTGAACATCATTGTCGCGTTCAATAAACTGTGAATGCACTCAGATAGCGAAGATCTGACTATCTTTATCATCTTCTTCGACTCATACAAATATCATGTAATGCTCTTTGAATTAATCAACGAATCGACGTTCTATCAACACTATATGAACGACGTGCTGTTCGAATATCTTCATCAGTTTTGTCAGATCTATCTAGATGACATTATCATCTACAGCAAGATCTTGAAGAAACACAAGCGACATGTATGATTGATCTTGAATAGACTACGAGAAGCTGATCTACAGATAGACATCGATAAATGCAAGTTTCATGTTCAGAAAACCATCTTTTTGAGACTTTTGATGTCAATCGAGAAACTTAAGATGAATTCACGAAAGATACAAGCAGTAGTTGATTGATCTACACTCAATAATCTCACTCAGATGCAGTTCTTCATTGACTTCTGCAATTTTTATCGACGCTTCATCAAGAACTTTTCGAAGATTGTTCGTTCAATGATTCAACTCACTCAAAAGAAGATCATATTTGAATGAAATGAGACTTGTCAGACTGCATTCAATCACATGAAGAGACGTATGACTGAGACTTCTATACTTCGTCACTTTGATCAGACTCGTGAGACTATTCTGAAAACTGACTCATTCAACTACGTAAACGACGAAGTTCTCTCTCAATGTGATGACGAAGAAGTACTACATTCGATTGCTTTCTATAGCAAGAACATGTCTTCTGCTGAGTGCAACTACGAAATATACGATAAGAAACTGCTGATCATCATTCGAGCATTTGAGCATTGACGACTCGAACTGAAGTTGACTGACATTTCTATCAAGATGTTCATCGATCATCAAGCACTCATCTCATTGATGAAAGACAAGAAGCTGAGTCGACGACAGATGTGCTGAGTTCAGAAGCTAGCTGACTTCAACTTCAAGATAATGTATCGATCTGACAAACAGAACATTAAGATCGATGCATTAACTCGTCAAGCTGACTTCGTGCCTAGAGATTTCGACGATAAACGCATTTGATATCAAAGAACTACTATTCTGACATTGAATCGAATGAAGATCGCTGATCTAGAGAAGAATAATGATCAATCAATCTATAAACAGATTCTTGAGACTAATGAAATCGACGAGAATTGTACGCTACTTCGCGAAGCAATAGCAAGAGACGAAGCACAATGTGAAGACATCAAGCTGAAGAATTGTCGAGTTCAGAATGAAATCTTATACAAAGACAGTCAGCTATGAGTCTCGTTCAATGAACTTCTGCAAATGAATCTGATTCGTGAGATACATGATCAGCCGTCGATCGATCATTCTGAAATTCTTAGAACAGTGAAGATCATAAAGCGAAATTACTATTGATCTTCTATGCGAAAAACGATAGATCGATATATTCGAAACTGCTACGTATGTCAACGTTCAAAGACATCAAGAGATAAATCAAACGACTTGCTTCAATCTCTATCTATATCTGAACAGCGATGACAAGACATAGCAATGAACTTCATTATCGATCTATCTGATTCGTACGATTACAACGCTATTCTGACTGTCATCTGCAGATTGTCAAAAGAAAGACATTATATTTCTTGCATCACTGATGATGAAGATATCACAGCTGAAAAGACAGCTGAAATGCTGATTCAATGAGTATATTGAACTCATGATCTATCAAGCTTCATAGTATCTGATCGAAGTCTGCAATTCACCTCTATACTATGAAAGTTTCTTTGCAAACGGCTGAGCATTTTTCTTCGATTGTTCATCGTCTATCATCTTCAGATCAACGATCAAAGCGAACGAGTCAATCAGAACGTCGAGCGTTACCTTCGATTCTTCTGTTCGTATATGCAGAACGACTGATCTAAGTGACTATTCATGATCGAGTTTGTCGACAATAACGTCTTGTCATCAGTCATCTTCTTGATCTTCTTCTTCATGAACAAGAGCTTTCATCCTCGTATGAGCTTCGACCCTGACATCATCGAGTATGAAAGCACTCGCGAACGCTTGCAGATCGATCGAGTCAAGAATATATCTGAACAAATGAACAAGACTTTGATCTTCGCTCGTGAAGCTCTGGTCAAAACACGAAAACAAATGATGAATCAAGCTAATAAGCATAGAAAGAAGATCAATTACAAGATCGAATCAAAGATGTTTCTGAATGAACGAAACATCGTTACAGCGAGATCTTTCAAAAAATTGAATGACAAGATGCTCGACTCATTTCAGATCACTGAGTCTGTTGACTCATTCTATAAGTTGAAACTATCAGAGACTATGCGTATACACGACGTATTTCATTCAGAGCTTCTTCGTTCTGTCGTCGATGATTCTCTGTCTGATCAAAAGAATGAATCTTCGAAATCAATAGTGATAAACGATGAAGACGAATGAGAAATCGATGATATACTGAACTCTCGACGCTATAGAAGATGACTTCAATATCGAGTCAAATGAAAGAGCTATGACAACGATCTCAACTGGTATAACGCTGACGACGACGAATTTATGAATGCTCAAGAGGTGATTGACGACTTTCATATCAAATATTCAAGAAAAGCGCACTAAGAAACAACATTCATGCGAACATGAATAGTCAAGAGAGAAGAGTAATATCACGATTCTAGTCTTCGTCTATTCTTCAACTAATCTTCGCCTGATTTCATTCTAATCGAGTCTAGCACAGAACTGAGAAACACACATATAAGAATTGAGTTCTTTTCTGTAGATACTTTTCTTTCTTAGCATTTATCTATTAGTTAAATGACATTTCTATGACTCGCTCTAGGTCGATCTCTAACAAGATGAGCTGAGAAGTTATCTGAATATAACTTCAAGATCATATATCAGTCGAGAAAACAGAATCTGAAAGTCGACGTGCTGATCAGAATGTCAGACGTCAAGTCAGTTGAAGCAAATGATGATCGAAAGCTATATCAGCATCAGATGCTATTGTCAAAAGACAGATTTGAACTGCAGTCAATAGAAGCTGATCAAGAAGATGATCAGAAAGCTGAGTAAGATCTGACTCAGATCTTGCTTAGATCTGACTCAGAATCTGACTCAGATTCGAAACATGAATTGAACGTTAACGAAAATTTGATTAAAGAGATGATTTCTATTCAGAATCAAATTATAGTTGAAAATCGAACGAATTAACTGTGCTTTGATATTCAAATAATCATGAAACAGAACAGAAGAACTTGTCAAGATAATGATTTAAACAATTGCAAAGTACTTGATGAAGTACTCTGAAAAGATGATAGACTATGAGTTTCTCAGTCAATGATCATTCAATTGATAAGAGAAGCACATGATCTTTTGATCAATGATCACTCTGACATGAATTGAACATTGAACTTGCTGAGACGATCATATTGCTGATCAAAGATGAGAACGATAATCAAGCATTACATTTGAAACTGTTACGTTTATCGTAGGTCAAAAGCATTGAGAGATCGAATCAATGAACTGCTGAAGTCATTGCTCATATCAGAGCAGCGATGACAGAACATATCATTAGACTTCATTATCAATCTATCAGAAAGTGATGAAAACAACGTGATTCTGACAGTCATAGATCAATTGTCTAAGAAACGACATTATATATTGTGTTGATCAGATGACAAAGAAATCTTCGCAGAACAAACAGTCAAGCTACTGTTGATATGAGTCTTCAGAACTCATGAACTACTCAGATCAATAGTATTCGATCATGATTCACAATTCATATTGATTATCTGAAAGTCTTTATGTCTGAGACTTAACATCAAGATAAAACTATTCACAGACTATCATTTGCAGATCGATGATCAAACAGAAAGAGCGAATCAGAATGTGAAATGATATTTACGAAGCTATTGCTTGTATATGCAAGATGATTGATTCATCTGATTATTCATGATTGAATTCGTTGATAACAATGCTATTTCATCATCAATTGAACAGTCAACGTTCTTTCTTTATAAGAGCTTTCACTTTCATATGAGCTTCGATTTGAACTTGTTAGAAGTCAGCATAGAGCGAGTCAATATGAGTGTCATTTAACTAGAAGATAAATGCTAAGAAAGAAAGATAGCTACAGAAAAGAAGCTGACTACATATGTGTATTTCTCAGTCGACGCTAGACTCAATAGAAACTAGTCAAGATGACGAAGCTAGAATAGATCTGACAAGACTAGAAGACTGAGTCTGACAAGACTAGAATCGTGACATTATCTTCTCTTCTTGACTATTCATGTTCGTATGAATGTTGTTTCTTAGTGCGCTTTTCTTGAATATTTGATATGAAAGTCGTCAATCATCTCTTGAGCGTTCATAAATTCGTCGTCGTCAGCGTTATATCAGTTGAGATCATTGTCATAGCTCTTTCATTTGACTCGATATTGAAGTCGTCTTCTATAGCGTCGAAAGTTCAGTATATCATCGATTTTTCATTCGTCTTCATCTTTTATCACTATTGACTTCGAAGATTCATTCTTTTGACCAGACAGAGAGTCGTCGACGACAGAGCGAAGCAGATCAGAATGAAATACATCATGAACACGCATAGACTCTGATAATTTCAGTTTATATGAAGAGTCGACGAGATCTAGATTGATGAAAGAATCGAGCATTTTGTCATTCAGCTTCTTGAAAGATCTCGCTGTAATGATGTTTCTTTCATTCAGAAACATCTTTGATTCAATCTTGTAATTGATCTTCTTTCTATGCTTGTTAGTCTGATTCATCATTTGCTCTCGTGTTTTGATCAGAGCTTCGCGAGCGAAGATCAGTGTTCTATTCATGTGATCGAATATATCTTCGACTCGAGCGATCTGCAGACGTTCGCGAGTGCTTTCATACTCGATGATGTCAGGGTCGAAGCTCATACGAGGGTGAAAGCTCTTGTTCATGAAGAAGAGAATCAAGAAAATGATTGAAGACAAGACGTTATTGTCAGCAAACTCGATCATGAATAGTCACTTGAATCAGTCGTTCTGCATGTACGAACAGAAGAAACGAAGATATTGCTCGACATTCTGATTGACTCGTTCGCTTTGATCGTTGATCTGAGAATGATAGGCGATGAACAATCGAAGAGAAATGCTCAGCCGTTTGCAAAGAAACTTTCAAAGAATGAAGATGAACTGAGAATCTCGATCGAATACAATGAAGCTTGATAGATCGTGAGTTCGATATATTCATTGAAGCAACATTTCAGCTGTCTTTTCGACTGTGATATCTTCATCATCAGTGATGCAAGAAATATAATGTCTTTCTTTCAACAATCTGCAGATGACAGTCAGAATAGCGTTGTAGTCGTACGAATCAGATAGATCAATAATGAAATTCATGACTATGTTCTGTCATCGCTGTTCAGATATCGATAGAGATTGAAGCAAGTCATTTGATTTATCTTTAGATGTCTTTGATCGTTGACAAACATAGCAGTTTCGAATATATCGATCTACTGTCTTACGCATGAACGATCAATAGTAGTTTCGTTTGATGATCTTCATTGTTCTAAGAATATCAAAGTGATCTATTGAGGGTTGATCGTGCATCTCACGAATCAGATTCATTTGCAGAAGTTCATTGAACGAGATTCATAGCTGACTGTCTTTGTATAAGATTTCATTCTGAATTCGACAATTCTTCAGCTTGATGTCTTCGCATTGTGCTTCGCCTCTTTCTATTGCTTCGCGAAGTAGAGTACAATTCTCGTCGATTTCATTCACGTCAAGAACTTGTTTATAGATTGACTCGCTGACGTTCTTCTCTAGATCAGCAATCTTCATTCGATTCGACGTCAGAATAGTGATTCGTTGATAGCAAACGCGTTCATCATCGAAATCTCTGAGCACGAAGTCAGCTCGACGAGTTAATGCATCGATCTTAATGTTCTGTTTGCCAGATCGATACATTATCTTGAAGTTGAAGTCAGCTAGCTTCTGAACTCAGCGCATCTGATGTCTACTCAGCTCTTTATTCTTCATTAATGACGTCAGAGCTTGATGATCGATGAACATCTTGATTGATAGCTCAGTCAATTTCAGCTCAGGTCGTCAATGCTTGAATGCTTGAATGATTGCTAGTAACTTCTTGTTATAAATCTCGTAATTGCACTCAGCGAAGCTCAGATTCTTGCTGTAGTAGATCATCGAATGCAATGTTTCTTCGTCATCATACTGAGAAAGTATGTCATCGTTGACGTAGTCAAATGAGTCTGTTTCAAGAATAGTCTCTCTATTCTGATCAAAATGACGAAAAATAGATGCTTCAGTCATTCGTTTCTTCATATGATCAAAGATCGTTTGACAAGCGTGATCTCATTCAAATATCATCTCTTTTTGAGTGAGTCGAATCAGAGAACGAACAATCTTTGAAAAGTTCTTTATAAAACGTCGATAGAAGTTGCAGAAGTCGACGAAGAACTGCATCTGAGTGAGATTTGTAGAAGTAGATCATTCGACTACTGCTTGTACTTTTCTGAGATTCATCTTTAGTCCTTCGATGAATAGCAATAGTCTCAGAAAGAAGATTTTCTGAACATAAAACTCGCACTTGTTTATATTCACCTGAAGATCAGTCTCTCGTAGTCTATGTAGAATCAATCGTACGTGTCGCTTATGTTTCTTCAGTGTTTTGCTGTAGATGATAATGTCATCTAGGTAGGCCTGACAAAACTGATGAAGATAGTCAAATAGCACGTCGTTCATATAGTGTTGATAGAAAGTCGAACCGTTGATTAATTCAAAAGACATCACGTGATATTTGTAGAAATCAAAAGAGATGATAAAGATAGTCAAATCTTCGCTGCTCGAATGCATACGCAGTTTGTTGAAGACGACAATGATGTTCAATCGAATCAGATACTTGCTACCTTGAATACGAGCGAGAGTTTCGTCTATTAAGGGTAGAAGGTAGCGATCTCGTTTGGTCAAAGCATTGAGCTTTCTATAATCGACGCAGAAACGCAGACTATCGTCTTTCTTTTCGATGAATAGTATGAGCGAAGCGTATGAGGTCGAGCTAGAAGATATAAAGTTCTTATTCAGATGTTCAATCAGATAATTCTTCATCTTTTGAAGCTTGTAGTCAGACATATGATAGAGACGACTTCGAGAAGATGTTTTCTCGTCGATCAACTCTATTTTATGATCGTAGAGACGATGAGAGAGTAGTTGATCAGTCATCGCTCGATCAAACACGTCTAGATAGTCATGATATTTCGAAGAAAGCTTAGCTTTGACTTTCTTCAAGATCTCTTTGTGTGAAAGCTCTTGTAGATTTACGTCTTCTGATTTATTTCTAGCTGTTTTTAGAAGTCGATCGATTTTCGTGACGATGATCGCGAAAGTAGTCACATTCGACCGTTTGACTAGTGATCTATATGCTGCAGTCTCTATCATTGCTATGTTCATTGAATCGAAAGGCGAAGCGAAGTTGACTGAACTAGATGATTTCATGATTCTACTGAATGAAGATGACTTCTCGCTGAGTCGAGTGACAACAGAAGAGATAGATCTCTTTAGTATTTGAGTAGAGGTCGAACTCTTCTGTTCTATCGCGATTTTTTTGCTCGGAAGAACAGTCGAATGAGCTTTGATAGAAGCTTTGATATGAGCTTCGAAACTAGAAAATTGAAGACGATCGTTTCTCATATCAATAGTCATCTCGATCTTGTTCATTCATGTTTTTTCGAGAATCATCTGATGTTGATCTAATCGAGTGATTAGCATAGAGGCGAAACGTTTCATATGATCTTGAACAGTTAGATTCGAATAAATCGCATGAGTAATGAGCTTTTTTGCATAATGATCATCGAATTTCCTTATTGATTTGAGCTTGATTAAAGATAAAGATTCAATTTGCAAATGATCACAAACATTCTGCGCGATTAATTCATCAATGAACGAATAGTCAGCTGCTTCAGTGTCAATCAATGACTTTAATGAGTAACTAATTTCATTGCTAGATAGTACACATTCAGTAGTCAAAGATTTCGAAGCAAAGAGATCATTTGAGCTGCTCATTGTTGAAGAAATTAACACATCTTTCATCGCGTCTTTGATGAAAGTCACTAGTTTTTTGCCTCATTCTTCGATTTCTCTGTAAATAATTTCTTCTCTTCTTTCGACATGACAATCTCATTGAGGCAAGGAATGAATGCACGAGATGTCGAAGTACTAGTCTTCAGCTGAGAGCAGTTCTTTGAAAGATGACTCGATACTTTGCAGTTGAAGCAGATGATTGACATTCTTGATCGTTCAGGTTCGAGAATGAAAAAAGTAGCGAGTCGAACATAGCTAGTAGTCGAAATTGATGCTGATGTCGACGAAGAAACGAAACGTTTTTTCGAAGCTGCTATCGATTTGACTGTTCGTTGCTCGTCACGTAGCTGATAATTGACTCGTTGTTTGTTATTCACATCTTGAAGAAAGATCTTGAGCTTATCAAGCGAGCTAAACTCTATGAGGCAAACTGACAACGCGTTCTGAAGACGATTATTGATTTTATTCTGAATGTCGTTCATCAGAATGATATCGTCGTAGTTCAGAAAGCTGAATATTCTAGTGAATTCTGAATAGAAGAAGCTGAAGAGCTTGTTGAGCTGCTTCAGAGCGACGTACTTGCAACGACACTTTCGAATCAGATTCTGATCTTCGTAAATTTCTTTCAGATGTTTCAGTAGCTCTGATAGTGATTGATAGAGTGAGAAAGCATCAACACAACGCTTTGCATAGATTTGCTGATCAGCATCGTCTTCTAGTCTGAAAATCACATAGGCAATACGAATCTTTTCAGTAGAGTAATGATTCGCGTTGACATCGAGCTTGTCAGCTATTTTGATGTTTCATGTCTTTCAGATAGAGTCATCTGTTTCGATGAAAATGAGTGAATTCGAAAGCTTGACGAACTTGTGATGATCGTTCCCGTTATCGAATAGAGTGAATGACTCTCGTGAGCTTCGAGAACGTTGATCGACTTCAGAGATCGATGAGATCTCTTTCTGATTGACTTGATGCTCGACTGACTGAGTCTCTTGACGAGACATAGGTCGATCAGCTTGACGTTGTTTCGCTCTGAAGTTCAATCGCTCGCCTTGTAGCTGATGAATCTTTTTCTCTAGCTCATCGTTCTTATCAAAGCGACTTCTAGTTGTTTCGCTCTCTTTTTGTGATCTTCTTGTATGAGAAGTCAGTGTTCATTGAGTTGTAGAGTCAAGTCGCGCTGACTTCGAAGCTCGTTCAGCATATTGATGACTTCGTTGAGTTGATTGCTGACTCAATGAAACAGTTGTTCTTCGATGTTTATGTTTCATGCGATGACAGCTTTCTCAGCTTCGACTGAAGCATTGATGAGTAGAAGTGAAACTCTTCTATTGACAGTGCTTCTGAGCAGGCGATTTGTTCGGGGCTCAACTGGCTCGACGTTGCGTATCATGATGAGAGAAGGTAGAAGTTGTTGAGATAAGAGTAGATGAGAGGTTGATGTTTTGAATTGATGTTTTTTGATGAGTGAAAATTCAAAGAATTTCTTGTGAATTTCAGGTAATAATTGAGTGCTTTATTCGAAGAATTTCTTG
>JAABUU010000521.1_pt1 | contig 85030 bp, 87 predicted proteins | sample 5559301 | NCBI WGS metagenome assembly JAABUU01 (sample SAMN10711884, study PRJNA513360) | rock metagenome | isolation source: Antarctica rocks | place: Antarctica: Victoria Land, Richard Nunatak white
CAAAGCCGTTGCCAAGTTGTCCACGTATTTCTTGAAGCGACGCCGGGTAGCCGCTGCTTCATGCTTCTGCTCTGCACTCATGCATAATGTATACCACTAATTCACTGTTTATGACACAGTAGTACTAATCGCAGGACGAAAATGACCTCGTCATGGTTTACACCATGCAATTCGTGCGTGAAATATAGCTACAGTACCGAAGTTCGCAAGTACGTTCCCGGTACGTTCGCGTTAACTGACCGACGATTCGTCAACTTAGTGGAATCGGGATTAAACCGTTATTTCACAATGGTTTAAGGTCTGAATCGCCTCGTCGACCTTGTTGCTTAAAAGGGTCATTTTTCGATTGGTAATGACGAGGTCCCGGGTTCATTCCCCCGAGGAGGGCTCCGCATTCGCGCTTCGAGCGACGACGACGGTAACGCCGTCGTCACTCCGCTCGAACGCTAAACCAGTGCCGGCGCGGGAGCCAGGACGACTTTCATCCAGCCGGCCGCGCGCTCGTCGAAGCGCTCGTACGCGTCGATTGCCGACATGATCGGCTCGTGCTCCGTGATGATCGAGGTCGGATCGAACGCCCCACTCGCGACGAGGTTGACGAGCTTGGGCTCGTACGAACGGTGGTTGCAGTTGCCGGCGCGGACGGTGAGATTCCGATTCAACACGACGCCGATCGGAAACGACGACGCCGCCATCGGATACACGCCGATGATCGCGACGGTCCCCGCCTTACGCACCGCCTTCGTCGCCCACTGCACGACCTGCGACGGCGCGTCGCCCGGACGGTAGCGGTCCGCTTTCGGATCGCCGTCGGGAGCGACCGTCTCGACTTCGCGGGAGAACTCCGCGGCCTGCTTTTTCGCTGCGCCGTGCGCGGGTCCGTGCTCGGGATGGTTCGCGTCGACGCCGACCGCGTCGATCGCGGCATCGACGCCGATCCCGCGCGTCAGCTCCTGGATCGTCGCGACCGGGTCATCCGCGTTGAAGTCGATCGCCTCGGCGCCCTGCTTGCGTGCCATCGCGAGGCGATCGGCAAGCGTGTCGATCGCAAGCACCCGGCTCGCGCCCATCAGGAGCGCCGAGGCGATCGCGAATTGACCGACGGGGCCGCAGCCGAAGACGGCGACCGTCGAGCCTGGTTCGACGCGCGCGAGATCGGCGCCGAAATAGCCGGTCGTGAAGATATCGGAGATCATGATGGCCTGATCGTCCGAGACGCTCGCGGGCAGCTTCACGAGCGTCGCGTGACCGAGCGGCACGCGCACGTATTCGGCCTGCATCCCGTCGAAGGGACCCGTCTCGGCGGGACCGCCGAAGAAGGCGGTGCCGGCGCTCGGGCCGTTGGATTGGCATTATCGCACTGCGACGTGAAGCCGGCGCGGCACGGCGGACACGCGCCACATGAGATTGTCGATGGGACGACGACGCGGTCGCCGACGTCGAAATTCCGCACCGATTTTCCAACCGCCTCGACGATGCCGACGCCCTCGTGGCCGAGAATCGTCCCGGCCTTCATCCCCGGCATCGTGCCGCGAATCATTGGAAGAGGCAGCCGTATCGGTCGCGGTGCATGTCGCGAAACGCGCTGCCCGCTGCTTCGCCGGCGCGGATGGGTCACGAAACGATGCGGCGCCACGGCGTGTCACGGGCGGCATGATGAAGCTTCGCAGCGTCACCTTGGTCGCGGCCGTCGCGTTCGCCGTCCAGGTGCCGACGATCTCGCTCGCGGCGGGCTTCTCGATGAAGGCCCCGAGTTCGCAGAACAGTATCTCGGGCCGCGTCGCATCGTACGACGGCAAGACGGCACTCGGTGTCCGGACGAATGCGAGCCGGCTCGTCGCCGTGCGGCTGCAGTCCGGCACCGTGATCTCGCCGCGCGGGGTGAAGCTCAAGCCCGGCATGACGGTCACGGTCGTCGGGAGCCGCAGCGGAGTGACGTTCGCTGCACAGCAGATCGTCGCGCCGCTCGGGCGCGGGAACGGCTCGAAGCTCGGCAACGGTCCGGCTGGGGAGCGCGGATTCTACCGCTCGAACAATCCGGACTTCTATCCGCAGCATAACGGGCCGAGATAGCGCGGAGTCCGCGCGTGCCGCGCCGAAATGCGCGGCACGCGCGCCCGTAGCTCAATAGGATAGAGCGAGGGACTCCTAAGCCCTAGGCTGGCCGTTCGATTCGGCCCGGGCGCACTTTTCGCTCATGCGTCGAGTTCGACCGAGACGACGATCGGATCGCCGTCGCGGTCGACCTCGACGACGAAGGCGATCGGCCGGCAACAGACCGGGCAGTCCTCAACGAAGCGCTGGCGCCGGCCGCCCGAGGGGTCGACCGCGACGAAGTTCGGCTCGAAGCAGACGGGGCAGTCGTACGCGGCGTCGTTTTCCAGCGGCATCGCCGGCCGGTTCGTGCCGGGTGCCCGCGGGTCCGCGCCGTTGCCAGGTGGCCGCCCGGCGTGGTATCCTCATTATAACAACGGACGGGCGTCCGTTTTATTTATGTCGGTCTACACCGCTAGGAAACGGAAATGGCGAAGAAAGAAACTCGGATCACGGTCGTCCTCGCGTGCCAAGAGTGCAAGCGACGCAACTACAACACGCAGAAGAATCGGCAGCACAATACCGAGCGGCTCGAGCTCAAGAAGTATTGCCGCTGGTGCCGGACGACCCGTTCGCACCGGGAAACGAAGTAACGAATCACGCGTAGGGTGGTAGCTCAATTGGTAGAGTTGCGGTCTCCAAAACCGTCGGTTGCAGGTTCGAGTCCTGTCCGCCCTGCCAGTATTCTCGAGGGAAGCAGCATCGCATGAGCAGGCCAACCGCAGGCGGCGGCGGGACGACGATCCGTACGACGGGTCAGCCCGGTCCGCGCCAGCCCACGCGTCAGGCACCTCCGAGCGATCGGGCGGTACGCCGTCAGGGTGCCGAGCGCTTCTTTCGCGAGCTCGTCGCCGAGATGCGACGCGTCACGTGGCCGTCGCGGCCCGAATGGGTGTCCGCGACCGTGCTCACGATCGGGCTCGTCGTCTTCGTCGGCCTCTACACCTACATCATCGACCAGGTCTTCGGCTGGATCTTCGGGTTCGTCCACCACTAGGAGTTCTCGTGGAAAATCAGATCGAAATCGTCGAACCGATCACCATACCGGTCGATACGGTCCCCGCCGCCTACATCAGCGACCGGCGCAACTGGTTCGTCATCCACACCTACTCGGGCTACGAGAATAAGGTCAAGGCGAACCTCGAGCGCCGCATCCACTCGATGAACATGCAGGGGAAGATCTTCCGCGTGCTCGTCCCGATGGAGGACGAGGTCGAGTTCAAGGACGGCAAGCGCAAGATTACGCCGAAGAAGGTGTTCCCCGGCTACGTCCTCGTCGAGATGGATATGGACGATCAGTCCTGGTACGTCGTGCGCAACACGTCGGGCGTCACGGGCTTCGTCGGCTCGCCCGGCGCGGGCGAAAAGCCCGTTCCGCTGCAGGACAAAGAAGTAAAGACGATCCTCAAGCAGATGGGGATCGAGACGCCCAAGCTCAAGATCGACTTCGCCAAGGGCGACCGCGTCAAGGTCACGAGCGGGCCGTTCTTCGACTTCACGGGCATTGTGGACGAGATCCAGCCGGAGAAGGAAAAGGTCCGCGCGCTGATCTCGATCTTCGGTCGCGAGACGCCGGTTGAACTCGAGTTCTACCAGATCGAAAAAGTCTAGTCCACGGATTCGCCCGTCGCGGGTACGACGGGCGCCATGAACGACTCCGACCCGCACGCCCATCGCGCCTCACGCCTCCATCCATTCTTCGTCGCCGCGCCGTTGCTCGCGTGGACGGCGAGCTTCGGGTTCGACCTCGCCTCGCGTTACGGTCCCGACGGCAATCATTACGCACGCTCCTCGGAGCGCGCGATGCTCGCGGGACTCGGCGCGGCGGCCGTCTCGGGCGCGTTTGGTCTCTACGACTGGACGCGGTTGCGCGGCAAGACGCGGGCCAAGGGGTCGGGGTTGATCCACGTTGCGCTCAACGTCGTGACGGCGGTGCTCTACGGGGCATCGGCGTTGCGGCGCGGCGCGATCGCAACGGAGGGCGATCTCGACATCGAGCCCGGCTCGATCGCGGCGCCCAACGCGGGCCGCGTGACGACCGCCGACCTCGCCGGCAGCGCGACGATGATCGTCCTGCTCGCCGCGATCGGCGCTGCCGGCGGCCAGGTCGCTGCCAAGACGAACATGCCGAGCGACTGACGCCGACGTAAAACCAAGGGTGCCGCGAAGCGGCGCCCTTGGTTCAGAAGATCTTGTTGATGAGTTCGTCGCCGACGCCGAAGCCGAGACCCATCGTCACGGCGCGCCCGAAGCCGCTTCCCAGGAAGCCGCTGAGCGGGTTCCCGCTCGGCTGCTGACCGTAGCCCGGCTGCTGGCCATAGGACGGTTGCTGGCCATAGCCGGGCTGGCCGTAGCCCTGTTGCGGCGGGTAGCCGGGCTGCTGGCCATAGCCCTGCTGCTGCGGCGGATAGCCCGGCTGGCCGTAGCCCGGCTGCGGCTGGTACGTCTGCTGCGGATCGGGCTGCACGGCGGGCGCCTGGATCGCCGTCGCGGCGAAACCGTGCATCGCTTGGAGGAGCGTCGCGACGCGCGACTCCTCGTCGCGAATCGCGAGGGCGATCTCCTTGAGGTCGAGGTTCCACTCGCGGGCGTTCGGGTCGTTCGTTGCTGCTTGCAGCTTCGCGGCGAGGGCCTGGAGCTTCGTCGCGGTGTCCTGCGATTGCGCGCGCAGGTCGGCAAACGTCCGATCGATCGTCTCGATGTCCATGCGCGGCGTTTCGGCCGTCGCGCGCGGCCTTCCGCCCGTGACGCCGGGGCGGCCGCCGTGGTATACTCTTCGGGTTGCGCCGTCCTGGTCGACCCCGGCCGCGGCTGCACAGACTCGCGGGGGAGAGCGCGATCGCGCGCTCGGAAAGAGAAACACATGGCGAAAAGAGTCGTTGGCAAGATCGGGCTCCAGCTCAATGCCGGCAAGGCGACGCCCGCGCCGCCGGTCGGCCCCGCGCTCGGGCCGTATTCGCTCAACATCATGGCGTTCTGCAAGGAATATAACGAGCGGACGCAGGCGCAGGCCGGCATGGTGATCCCAGTCGAGATCACGGTCTTCGAAGACCGCACGTTCACCTTCGTGACGAAGACGCCGCCGGCGAGCTTCCTCATCAAACGCACGATCGGCGTCGAGTCGGGTTCCGCGATCCCCAATAAGAATAAGGTCGGAAAGTTGACCGCTAAACAATTACGCGAGATCGCCGAGACGAAGATGCAGGACCTCAACGCGAACAACGTCGAGATGGCCGAGCGCATCATTTCCGGCACGGCGCGTTCGATGGGCGTCGAGGTGGTGGCGTAATGGCGCACGGTAAGAAGCACAAGGCGCTGCTCGCGTCCTACGATCCCGAGCAACTCTTCGACCTCGAAGAAGCGACGGCGACCGTTAAGCGTAATGCGACGGCGAAGTTCGACGAGACGGTCGAAATCCACATCCGGCTCGGCGTCGATCCCAAGAAGAGCGACCAGAACGTCCGCGGCACCGTGCTGCTGCCCAATGGCACGGGCCGCAAGGTTCGCGTCATCGCGTTCGCGCGCGGTGATCGCGCGCGCGAGGCGGAGGCTGCGGGCGCCGACGTGGTCGGCGACGCCGATCTCATCGAGCGCATCAAAGGCGGCTACGACGAGTTCGACGTGGCCGTCGCGACGCCGGACATGATGGGCGCCGTCGGTTCGAATCTCGGCCGTATCCTCGCGCAGAAAATGCCGAATCCCAAGGCCGGAACCGTGACGCCGAACATCGGCAACGCGATCCGGGACATCAAGGCCGGTAAGGTCGAGTACCGTCTCGATAAGACCGGGATCATCCACACGATCGTCGGCAAGGCGAGCTTCGGTGAGGAAGCGCTCGTCGAGAACGTCGCGACGTTGCTCGACGCGGTCGTCCGCGCGAAGCCGGCCGCCGCGAAGGGCGTCTACGTTCGTAGCGTGACGCTCACGAGCACGATGGGCCCGGGCGTGAAGGTCGATCCGAACCGTGTGAAGCCGACGGCGGCCACCGCGGCATAGCGCCCGCGACGCAACGGTGGGGCGAGCGCCACACCGTTGCGTCACCTGCCCGCATCTGGTACGCTTCCAATGCTCCGATGACCGTAGGCCCGCTTCCGGCGGATAATGCGCGATGCGCACCTACCGAGGATGACCCGCTCGATCCGCATCTCGCCACGCTCGCGTGGCCCGGCCGGCATCTCGCGCTCATCGTCAGATTCGAGCGCCCTTTCTTTCCAAAAGAAAGCCGATATGCCAACCGCTAAAAAAGAACAGACGATCGGCGAGCTGCGTGCGCGCATCGCCGGCTCCAAGTATCTGTTCTTCACGAACTACGCCGGGCTCACCGTCGAAGAGATCTCGAAGCTCCGCACCGAGCTTCGCAAGGACGGCTCGACCTACGCCGTCGTCAAGAACTCGCTCTTCTCGATCGCCGCGGGCGACGAGCTCGCCAAGGCGGTCGACGCGTTTCTCGCCGGTCCCACGGGCGTCGTCTTTGCCTCCGAGGATCCGGTCGCGCCCGCGAAGGCGCTCAAGGCCTTCAACGACACGGTCAAGCCGATCGAGGTAAAGGCCGGCTACGTCGACGGTCAGGTCGTCGACGCCGCGCAGGTCGCGGCGCTTGCTTCGATGGCGCCCAAAGTCGAGCTCCAGGCGAAGGTCCTCGGTCTGTTTTCGAGCCCGCTCCGCGGGATCGTCGGCGTGCTCGCCGCCAACCCAAGCGGCTTTGTCCGCGTCCTCTCCGCTCGCGAGAAGCAAATCTCCGAGCCCGCCGCCTCGTAAAAGGAGCCTCTCATGGCCGTTGCTGATCTCATCTCCGAAGTCGAAAAACTCACCGTCCTCGAGCTCAACGAGCTCGTCAAAGCCCTCGAAGAGAAGTGGGGCGTCAGCGCCGCCGCTCCCGTCGCCGTCGCGGCCGCCGGTGGCGGCGGTGTCGCCGCTCCCGCCGCTGCCGCCGAGCAGACCGAGTTCGACGCGATCCTCACCGAGGTCGGCGCCGAGAAGATCAAGGTCATCAAGGCGGTTCGCGAGCTCACGAGCCTGGGACTCACCGAGGCCAAGGCGTTCGTCGAGAGCGCGCCCAAGGCGATCAAGTCGGGCATCCCCAAGGACGAAGCCGAGCAGATCAAGGCCAAGCTCGCCGAAGTCGGCGCCAAGGTCGAGATCAAGTAACTTCGCTTCGCGCAAACAAAGCGAGCCCGGCGCCATATGCGCCGGGCTCGCTTTCGTTTCCGCTGTTGCGCGGGCGATCAGTGGCCGGTGATCGTCCCGTCAGCACCGATCGTCGTGCCGCCGCCGTTTGGACGCGTCGCCGCCTGCGCCGGGGCGTTCGCCGCACGCCGCGCCGCGACACTGGGCAAAGCACCGGACGCCGTCCCGCGCGGCGAGCAGCAGTAGCCGCGGCGCGCGGCGGGCGTCGTCGGATGCGTTACGCGCGCATTCGGAGCGCTCGCGTACACGCCGGTTCTGGTCGAGTGGAGCGGCGTTGCGCTAGCGATGTTCGAGGAGAAGCGACCGAAGACGGCCGGATCGGCCGCGAACTCGCGTTGAAGATCCGCGATCCGATGCGAGTCGTTGGGATGGTCGGAGAGTGCCTCCATCGAGCCGCCCGTGTCGGCCTTCTCGAAGTTCTCGAAAAGCCAGACCATGCCCCACGGATTGTAGCCGGCTGCGGCGCACGTCTGCGCGCCCTTCCGGTCGGCGTTGGTCTCGACCGCACGCGAATAGCCCTGCGACTGCAACGTATACGCGAGCTGCTCGCCCGTCTGGCCGAATCCGGACCTGCCCATGCCCGTGACGGCGCCGATGATCCCGATGATCGATCCGAGCCGCTGATCCTTCGCATTGTTGTTGATCACATCGTGATGAATGTCGTGCGAGGTCTCGTGACAGAGAACGCCCGCGAGCTCTTCCTTGTTCTGAACGAAGCGTAGCAGCGCGTCGGTTACGTACACGTGGCCACCAGGCACGGCGAACGCGTTCGGAGCCTTCTCGTGCACGACGATGAAGTCGAACGGGAAGCCGTACTGCGGATTGGCCACGCGGGCAATGCGGCTCGCGATCGGATCGAGCAGCGCGTATTCCGCGGATGCCGCGGAGCGCGGGACGATCTCGCCCTTCTTCTGCAGCTGCTGGTAGACTTGGGCGCCGATCTGCGCTTCGGTGTCGTGTGCGTCGTCCGCGAATCCCGGCGCTGCCGCGCGGGCGAAGAGCGCCGCAGCGAGTACCGCCCCTACCAGATATTTCATGCTCTCGATAACGAGGCTTAGCAAAGCTTTCGTTCCCGGCGGTCGCGAGAGGACGTGCGGGCGAGTGCTGGGTAAGGTGACGCCCATGAAGTCCGACGTTCCGATGCAAGCGCCACCGCTGGACGCCTCGCCCGATGTCGAGGCGGCTCGCATCTCGGAGCACGAGCGCATCCAACGCGAGCATCAGCGTCTCGAGGATAAGAAGACGGTCGAGACCGATGCGCAGGAGCGGGAGCAGCGCCGCGATTCCGAGCGCAAAGCGCGCGAGAAGGCCGCCAAGGATGCGCAGGCGCACGCTTTTTGGGACTCGTTCCGGCGCGGCGTCAAGCGTAACGCCGCGTTGCTCGTCATCCTCGCCGTCGTGCTCGTCGCGATGTACGTTTTGCTCTTGATTGCGGCATTCCACAGCGGCGCGGTCGGCGATTCGAACGCGCTGAACGGCCGCTCGTCCGGCGTGAATTCGCAGGGCCGCAATTCCGGAGCGCCCGGTACGAGCGGCACGGGACTGGGCTCGAACGGTTCGGGCTCGGGCGATACGAACTCGCCCGGTCAGTCGGGGAACGCCGGGATCGGCGGCTCGTCGAACGGTTCGAGCTCGGGTGGCGCTTCAGGCTCGAACGGTTCGGGCTCGAACGGCTCCGGACAGTCGGGATCGACGTCGGGCTCGCAGGGGCGAGCTATGTCGGGCTCGGGCTCGGGCTCGAACGGCACCGCGGGGTCGGGATCGGGTCAGGGCGCGAACGGCAGATCGGGTGACCAGAACGGGTCCGGCGCGCAGAATGGCTCGTCCGGCTCCGGCCAGACAGGGTCTGCCAATCAGGATGGTTCCAACGAGAACGGTACCTCGAGCGGCTCGTCGTCTCAGAGCGGTCAGGCGGGCACATCGGGGAGCGCGTCCGGCGCTCAGGGCGGCGGTGCGGGTCAGAGTGGCTCGGGTTCCTCCGGCGGTGGCCAAGGGTCGCAGGGGACCCAGGGCGCGCAGGGCGGTTCGACGTCCTCGGGTGCGAGCGCGGCGGGCGGCGCCGGGGGCACGGGCAGCGGGTCCACGTTCGGGACGGCTGCCGGCAGCGGGGCATCGGCCGCGCAGGGTGCCGCGAACTCCGGCGTCGGTGGCGGGACCGGCCAGGCCGGTGGGGCCACGTCCGGAACCGCGGGAACGGGCTCCTCGGGTGCCGGTTCGTCGGGGAATGGCGGTAGCGGCGGCAGCGCCGGCGCCGCTTCGGGCAGCGGCGCCGCCGGCGCGAGCGGCGGTGGCGCCAGCGGCGGGGGTGCCGGAAAGTAAGCGACGTGGAAGACGTCGAGTTCCTCGTCGTCGGCTGTGGTCCGGCCGGCGGTATGGCCGCGCGGGAGGCGTCGCGCGCGGGCGTGTCGACGCTCGTACTCGAGCGCGACAAGGTGATCGGATCCAAGCGCGTGTGCGCGGCCGGCCTGCGGCCCGGCTTTTGTGAGACCTTCGATTTGCCGCGGTCGATCGTGCACTGCAATCCGCCGACGATCTCGCTTTTCAGCGGGAGCGGCCGTTCGATCGACGTTCCGATCGGCGAGGCGCACACGACCACGCGCGAGGAGCTCGACGGTACGATCGCCGCCGCCGCTCGCGCCGAAGGCGCCGAGATCCGGACGAATTCGCTCTTCCGCGGCTACGTTCGGGACGGCGCGTCGACGATCGTCGAATATCTTGACGGCGCCTCGGGACGGCGGCGAAGTGTTCGAACGAAGACGCTGTTCCTGGCACAGGGCTCGAGTGCCCGGTTCACGGAGCCCTCACCGCTCGCGTACGAGCGATGGCAATCCGGGCTCATTACGTGCTACCAGTACCGCGTGTACCTCGACCGGCCGGCGCTCCCGCCCACGTATGACGTCCTCGAGATGCACTACTACGCGACCGCCACCCGACGCAATGCGATCGCCTGGATGTTCCCCAAGCGCGATCACCTCGCGATCGGCCTCGGAATCGCGGGCAAGGTCGGCGGGAAAGAACTCCGCGTCGAACTCGACGCATTTCTCGCGCGGACGCAGCGGCGGCTCTTCCCGGACGCCACCTACACGGTGCGCGAGGAAGGCAACCTGCTGTACGGCGGCTATCCGCGTCCGCGCATCAGCGACGGCAACGCGATGGTCGGCGGGACGGCGGCGGGGTTCGTCGATGCGACGACGGGCGAGGGCATTCACGAGGCAGCGATGTCGGGCCGGGTTGCGGCGACGGCGATTGCCGATGCGCACTACGGCAGGACGCCGTCGGCCGGGCGGGCGTACGAGCGGCACCTCAAGGCGATCTTCTATGGCCGCCTGCGGCACCGGCACCGGCTCATGGCGTTCCTCGAACGAAAGCCGAAGCGCTTCGACGTGCTCTTCGATCAGTTCGCGAACGCGCCGCGGCTCGCGACGATGATCCAGCGTGATCGGAACGATTTCTCACTTGGCGAATGGGCGTATCTGCTCGCCCAGGGCGCCCAGTTTTCGATTCGCGCGCTGAGCGCCTAAAACGAGTGACCCAAAGCGCCGTATCATCAAAATGATGGACCGCTTCGGTGTTGAATGTCACAGGCGTTGAAGCTCCAAGCGCGGTCGCAGTACGTCATCGCGGGGACGGCGTACACGCGTCAAGAGGTCATCCACCGATACATCCACCTCGTGAAGTATGTCGCGGGGCGGATTTCCGTTAACTTGCCGCCCAACGTCGAGCTCAACGATCTCATCAACGACGGCGTCGTCGGCCTCATCGACGCGATCGAGAAATACGACGACGACCGCGGCGTGAAGTTCGAGACCTACGCGATCACGCGCATCCACGGTGCGATCATCGATGCGCTGCGAGCGCTGGACTGGGTGCCGCGCGCCATCCGGCAACGGGCCCGCGAGGTGGAGCGTTCGCAGCAGGAGCTCGAGACCGAACTCGGGCGGCTTCCCTCCGACGACGAGATCGCGCAGCGGCTCGATCTTCCGCGGCGCGAGTTCGATGCGTTGCAGCAGAAGATCCGCGGTACGTCGCTGCTCTCGCTCGAGGAGCGGCTGCCGAGCGACCGCGGCAACGACCAGCCGCTGCTCGATACGCTTCGCAGCGGCGACGTCGATCTCGGCGACGACGTCGAGCAGCGCGAGGTGCGAGTCGAGCTCCTGCGCGGCGTGGACGCGCTTTCGCATCAGGAACGGACCGTCATCCGCCTCTACTACTTCGAGGGTCAAACGCTCAAGGACATCAAGGCCGTCCTCGGCGTCTCGGAATCGCGCGTCTCGCAGATCCACGCGCAGGCGGTCATTCATCTGCGGCAACGCTTGCAGACGCTGCGCTCCGATCTCGGCCTGCGCGAGAACGACCCGACGCTCAAGCAGAAGTACGTCCGCCGCCCGTCGAGCGAAGCGGCACTCTAGACCGAGCGCAACTCGGCGGATCGAATCGAACGGGAGTTCGATTCGAACGGCTCGAAACGTCCCGGCAATGAGCTGGCTCGCGAAGATCAAGGGCGCCCTGAGCAAGACGCGTGAGTCGCTCGCGCCGCTCGAGACGCTCGCGACGCAGCGCCGGCCGCTCGATCGCGACTTCTGGGACGAATTCGAGGAAGTGCTCATCGCGGCGGATTTCGGGATGCCGACGACCGAGAAGATCCTCGACGGCCTCCATGTCGTCGCACGTCAGGAGCTCTGGGGTCGCAGCGATCAGGCGGTCGCGCGCTTCAAGGTCGACGTCCGGAAGTTCCTCACGCTGCCGAACGCCGGCCTCGTGCTCTGGCACAAGCCCGCGGTCGTGCTGGTGGTCGGCGTCAACGGCAGCGGCAAGACGACGACGATCGGAAAGCTCGGCCACGCCTTGTCGGCGCAGGGCAAGCGCGTGATGTTCGTTGCGGCAGATACGTTCCGCGCGGCAGCCGCCGAGCAGCTCGAGATCTGGGCGCAGCGCGCGCGCGTCGATTTCGTCCGCGGCCGTGAGGGGTCCGACCCCTCGTCGGTCGTCTTCGACGGGCTCGCCGCGGCGAAGGCGCGCAAGGTCGACGTGGTCATCATCGACACGGCCGGCCGCCTCCAGACCAAAAGCAACCTGATGGAAGAACTCAAGAAGATGCGTCGGATCGTCGAGCGGGAGACGGGCGCGCCGCCAGACGAGACGCTGCTCGTCGTCGACGGGACGACGGGCCAGAACGCGATCTCGCAAGCCAAGCTCTTCAACGAGACGGCCAAGCTCACGGGCGTCGTCGTCACGAAGCTCGACTCCACGTCGAAGGGCGGCGTGCTCGTCGCCATCGTCGACACGCTCGTCGTCCCGATCAAATACGTCGGGATCGGCGAGGGCCTCGACGAGCTCCGGCCCTTCGATGCGGCCGGCTTCATCGACGCCCTCTTCGATCCCATTCCGGCCGCCTAGATCGTCAGCGTGCCGCACGCGTGGCACGGCGACGCGGTACCGTAGCGATGCCGAACCAAGCACCGACAAGGAGCACCCCCACCGTGGCAGCAGATGAAAAGGCCGTAGCACTCGGCAATGCCCTCGCGCAGATCGAGCGTCAGTTCGGCAAGGGCTCGATCATGAAGATGGGCGACTTCGCCGAGAGGATGTCGTTCGACGTCGTCTCGACGGGTTCGATCGCGCTCGATCTCGCCCTCGGCGTCGGCGGCGTCCCGCGCGGCCGCGTCATCGAGATCTACGGTCCCGAGTCCAGCGGTAAGACGACGCTCGCGCTGCACATCATCGCCGAGGCGCAGAAGACCGGCGGCACGGCGGCGTTCATCGACGTGGAGCACGCGCTCGATCCGACCTATGCCGCCGCCCTCGGCGTCGATCTCGACGGTCTCTTGGTCTCGCAGCCCGACACGGGCGAGCAGGCACTCGACATCGCGGAGATGCTCGTGCGCTCCAACGCCGTCGACGTCGTCGTCGTCGACTCGGTGGCGGCGCTCGTCACCAAGGCCGAGCTCGAGGGCGACATGGGCGACACGCACGTCGGTCTCCAAGCCCGGCTGATGTCGCAGGCGTTGCGGAAGCTCACGTCGGCGATCTCGCGTTCGAAGTGCGTGATGATCTTCATCAATCAGCTACGCGAGAAGGTCGGCGTGATGTTCGGCAGCCCCGAGACGACGTCGGGCGGCCGCGCGCTCAAGTTTTACGCCTCGGTCCGGCTCGACGTTCGCAAGCTCGAGCAGATCAAGATCGGCCAGGACGTCGTCGGCTCGCGTACGCGCGTCAAAGTCGTGAAAAACAAGGTCGCGCCGCCGTTCCGGCAGGCGGAGTTCGACATTACCTACGGTCGCGGGATCTCGAAGATGGGCTCGATCCTCGACGTCGCGCTCGAACGAAACATCGTCGGCAAGAGCGGGTCGTGGTACACCTACGGCGACGTCCGCGTCGGCCAGGGTCGCGAGAACGCCAAGGCGTTCCTCGAAGAGCACGGCGACATCGCGACCGAGATCGATGGCAGGATTCGCGAGGCGCTCAAGGCGGCCAGCTCGACGAACGGCGCGACGGCGCTCGTCGGTTCCGTTGCGGCAGAGAGCGAATAACGGCGAGCCCGCGCGGCGACCAACGTCGTCCGCGCGGGTGACGGCACTGCGCATGCTCGCGGCGCGCCGGCTCACCGAGGCGCAGCTTTGGTCGAAACTCGTGGCGCGCGGCTACGCCGACGATGAGACGCGCGTTGCCGTCGACGCCTGCAAGGCCGACGGGTTCATCGACGACGCGCTCTTCGCGAGGCTTTTCGTCGAGTGCCGGCCGCGCGCGCTCGGCGACGCGCGGCTCGTCGCGGAACTCGTGCGGCGCGGCATCGAGCGTGATGCCGCGCGGCGCAGCGTCGCCGCGGCGGAGGACGATCAGCCCGCTCGGCTCGAGCGCGCCATCGACAAGATCCTCCGAACGCGCGGCGAGCCGAGTTATCCGAGCGTCGCGCGCTCCCTCGAACGGCTCGGCTTCCCGAGTCCGGCGATCTATCGCGCATTGCGAGCGCGGGCGGCACGGGAGTCGCTCGGAGAGATGACGGCCGAGGATTCATTCGCGAACTCCCCGTAACGCGGGAACGATGCGCTTCCGTTTCGTCGCGTTCTCGCTCGCGTTGCTCGCCGGTGCGCTCGCGCCGGCCGGCGCGCTCGAGCTCACGGCGGTCGCGACGGCGGCGGCCGACTACCGCAACCCCAATCCCAAGCTCGAGTCGATCTATCGCGCGGCGCTCACGAACACGAGCCATCAGGCAACGCTCGCGCCCGACGGCACCGCATACGTCAAGACGGGCGACATCCCGGCCGAATGGCTGCGCGACGCGAGCGCTCAGGTGCGGCCGTATCTCTATTTCGCAAAGACGAATCCCGCGACCGCGAGCCTCCTACGCGGCATCATCTCGCGCGAGGGCAAGTACCTCGCGATCGATCCCTACGCCAATGCGTTCACGCTCAACTACCGGGTGTGGGAACGCAAATTCGAGCTCGACTCGCTCGCGTATCCGATCGTGCTCGCGTGGGATTATTGGAAGGTCACGGGCGACGCGAGCATCTTTACGAGCGATGAAGCTACGGGCCTCAACAAAGCGCTCGAGACGATGGAGCGCGAGCAGGATCACGCTCGAAACTCGACCTACGTGCATCGCGAGCTCAAGCACGACAACGGCTCGAGCGGACCCAACCCGGTCGCCTACACGGGCATGATCTGGACGGGCTTCCGTCCCTCCGACGACGCGTGCAAGTATAATTTTCTCATCCCCTCGGAGATGATGGCGGTCGTTGCGCTCGGCGACCTCGAGGAAATCGAACGCTCGAACTATCACAACCTCCTCCTGAGCAATCGGGCGAAGACCCTCCGCGCCGAGGTGCAGAACGGCATCCAGCAATTCGGCGAGGTCTTCACGCCGAATTATGGCTACGTCTACGCCTATGAGGTCGACGGCCTCGGCCATCAGATCCTCATGGACGACGCGAACATTCCGAGCCTGCTGTCGGCGCCGTATCTCGGCTACACGCGGCCCGACGCATTCGTGTACAAGAACACGCGCCGATTCTTGCTCTCGAAGGACGATCCGTATTTCTACGTCGGCTCGATCGCGCGCGGCATCGGTAGCGCGCATACGAGCGACGGCTACGTCTGGCCGCTCTCGCTCATCGTGCAGGGCATGACGGCGACGTCGCTCGCGGAACGCAAGCACGTCCTCGGCGAACTCATCGCGAGCGATCCGGGGGACCACCTGCTCCACGAGTCCTTCGATCCGAGCAACCCGCTCCGATACTCGCGCAAGGATTTCGGCTGGCCCAATGCCCTCTTCTCCGAGTACGTGATGACCTCGTTCGGTCCTCAAGCATCGATCCCGATGGGTGACACGAGCGATCTGGAGTTCCGCGGCGATGCGAACTGACGCGCGGCTGTTCGGCGCGGACATCGTCCTCGGCGTCCAGTGGGGCGACGAAGGCAAGGGCCGGGTCGTCGATTCGTACGCGGCGGACTACGATGTGGTCGCGCGGTTCGGCGGCGGCGACAACGCAGGTCACACGCTCGTCGTCGGAGACCGTAAGCTCGCGCTGCGGATCGTGCCGAGCGGCGTCCTGCAGGATCGGCCGGAGCTGTTCATCGGCGGCGGCACGGTCATCAGCCTCGAGGGTCTCACCGCTGAGCTCGCCATGCTCGCGGATATCGGCGTCGACACGTCGCGCATCAAGGTCTCCGACCGCGCGCACGTGGTCTTTCCGTATCACGCGGCGCTCGATCGAGCGGGCGAGACGGCGCGCGGCGCCGGCGCCATCGGGACGACCGGGCGCGGGATCGGGCCCGCATACACGGATAAGGTCGCGCGCAGCGGCATTACGTTCGGTGATCTGTCGCGGCCCGGCAAACTCGCCGACAAGATCCGGCGTAATCTCACCCAGCGCGGTCCCTGGTTCGCCGAGCTCGAGACGGTGCCGCGCGAGCAAGACGTCATCGGGCGGACGATGGAATACGTGCCGGCCATCCTCCCGCACGTGGTCGACGGCGTCGGCTACATCCACGACCGGCTCGAGGCGGGTCGCCGCATCCTCATCGAGGGCGCGCAGGGCACGCTACTCGACGTTGGCTACGGCACGTATCCCTACGTGACGAGCTCGCACACGATCGCGGGCGGCGCGTGCACCGGGCTCGGCATCGGCCCGACCGCGATCGGGCGCGTGATCGGCATCGCGAAGGCCTATTGCACGCGGGTCGGCGCCGGGCCGTTCCCCTCGGAGCTCCACGACGCGACGGGTGATCTGCTGCGCGAGCGCGGCGCCGAGTTCGGGACGGTTACCGGCCGACCGCGGCGCTGCGGCTGGTTCGATGCGGTCGCCGCAAAATACGCCGCGCGTCTCAACGGTCTCACGAGCGCCGTCATCACGAAGCTCGATGTCCTGACGGGGTTCGAGCGCCTCGCGATCGTGCGCGGCTACCGGCTCGACGGTACGCCCGTCGGCTTCGAGCATGCGCTCGAAGCGGGGCTGGAACTCGAGCTCGACTGGTACGACGGCTGGAGCGAAGACGTGACGGCCATCCGCCGGATCGGGGACCTGCCCGCGAACGCGCGCGCGTATGTCGCCGCGCTCGAGCGCAGCCTCGGCGTCCCGCTCGATGCCGTCTCGCTCGGACCCGAGCGCGCGGCGCTGGCGCTCCCCTAGTCACCGGAGCCGGATGCGTGATGGAACGGCGATGCGCTTCCGATTTGGGCTCCAAGCGGTTCTCGATCAGACGATCGCGCTCGAGGCGATCGAACGGGGTCGGCTGGCCGAGGCACGCGCCGCCGCGAACATCGCGGCCGAGCGCGTCGCGTCGGTCGGCGCCGAGCTCGCCGAACGCCGTGCGGCGCGGAACTCGGCCGCTCCCGGGACGGCGGCGGAGCTTGCGGCGTTCGACGCGGCATCGATCGCGCTCGGTGCGCTGCTCGCGCAGGCGGATACCGATCGCACGGCGCTCGCTGCGGCGTACGAGCGCGCGCGTTGCCGCTACGTCGAGGTCGCCGCGCGGCGCATGGGGCTCGAACGGCTGCGGGAACGTCGCCACGCAGCGTATCTGCGCGCGCGCGATCTCGTCGATGCCGCCGACGTCGACGAAGCGAATCTCGCACGCGGCCGGGAATGCGCCCGGAACGATGAGAACGGGCGCCCGATGATCGAGTTGCATCGGCGCGGCGGACAGGCCATCGTCGTCAACGCCGAGCTCATCGAGACCGTCGAATCCTCGGCTGCGGGCGAGACGGTCGTCACGCTGACGACCGGCAACGCCCTCGCGATCACCGAGACGCCCGACGACGTGCGCCGGGCCACGATCGCGTATCGGCGCGAGATCTCCGGGCAGCAGCGATGATCGATCCGCAATCGCTAGTTCGGCTCGTCCTGGCCTGCGCGGTCGTCGGGGCCGTCCTTGTCGCTTTCCAGTACGCGGTGCGTTTCGCGTCGCGTGGCCGCGCCTCGTTGCACTCCGGCGGGAAACTCCTCGCCGTCGTCGAGACGGTCTCGCTCCCGAGCGCCGCGACGCTGCACGCGGTGCGCATCGGCGAGCGGTACTACGCGATCGTTCGCTCGGGCGCGCAGGTCGCGACGATCTGCGAGATTGCCGACGCCGCGATCGCGCGCGCGCGCTGACGTGCGCGTGCTCGTGGCCGACGATGCACAGACGATGGCGGCCCTCGTCGTCGAAGCGGTCCGGCTCGCCGGTCATGAGGTCGTCGCCGTCGCGCCGGATGCGCAGACGGCCCTCGGAGGGGTGCGGGAGCTCGCGCCGGCCGCGGTAATCCTCGACGGTCGCCTCACCGGGTGCGTGCCCGAGCTCGTCGCCGAGCTCATCGCGGCGGCGCCGACGGTTCGCATCTTCGTCCTCGCCGCCCTCGGCGAGCTCGCGCTACTGCGCGCGTGCGGGCTCGCCGGGGCCGTCGGCGGATTGCGTCGGCCGCTCGCCGCGCACGAGGTCGCCGCCGCGCTCGGACGTTAGGGTGCGCTCGCCGTCGGGAGCGGCACCGTGACGCGGGCGCGAGGGCATCTCCGGCGCGCGCCGCGAACATGTCCGTATGGCCGAAGGCTTCCCGACCGAAACGAACACGCCCGCCGCGAACTCCGTCCCCGCCGGGCTCGATCTCGCCCAGCCCGCTTCGGAACGCCGGCGGAAGAACGTGTTCATCGGCCGCGCGGGGCTCTTCGTCGCGCTCGTGCTCTCCTCGGCGGGCGTCGCCTACGCGATCGTGCGTGCCACGCTCCTGCGCGCTCCGACGGATCCGACGACCGAACGCATCCAGCAGCTCATCGACGAGGCCAACCGGCTTCTCGCGCAGCTCGATGAGAAGCGAACCGATTCCTAACGCGCTCGTCGCGGCGCCGCTCGCCGCGGGTGACGTCGTCGACGTCGAGTGCACGGACCTCATCGCGAAGACGGGGCAGGCGGTCGGCCGCTCCGGCGGGATGGTCGTGTACGTTCTCGGCCCGTTGCCGGGGGAGCGCGCGCGCGTTCGCGTCGAGTCGGTCAAGGCGAAATACGCGGTCGCGGAACTCGTCGAGCTGCTCGATCGCTCGCCCGATCGCGTCGAGCCGTTTTGTCCCGTCTTCGGCGTCTGCGGCGGCTGTCAGGTTCAGCATCTCGCCTATCCCGCGCAGCTCCGCTGGAAGCGCGGCATCGTCGAGAACGCGCTCCGGCGTCTGGGCGGCATCACGGGTGCCGCGGTTGGCCGGACGATCGGCATGGACGACCCGCGCGCGTATCGCAACAAGATGGCGCTCGTCGTCACGAACGAGGGCTTGGGATTCTACGCCGCGCGCACGCACGACGTCGTCCCGATCCACGCGTGCCCGATCGTCATGCCGCAGCTCGACGGTACGATCGCGGGGCTCTGGGAATCCGCGCTCGATCCCGACGTCGCGCCCGCCTTTGCGGGGGCGCGCCATGCAGTCGCGCGGGTCGGCCGTGCCTCCGGCGACACCGTCGTCTCGATCTCGACGCGCGAGCCCTCCGCCGCGCTCGCCGAGCGCGCCAAGCCGCTCGTCGCGAAGCTGCCCGGCACGGTCGGCCTCTCGAACTCCTACGAGCCGGCGAGCGAGAACGCGGTCATGGGCCGGAAGCAGCTCGCGCTCTACGGCACGACCGAGACGGCCGAGGAGATCGACGGCATCAAGTTCCGCGTCTCGCCCGCGTCGTTCTTCCAAGTCAACAGCGTCGTCGTCGGGCGGATCTTCGCCTATCTCGCGCCGCACATCCCGGCGGACGCGCGCGTCATCGACCTCTACTGCGGCGCGGGCACGTTTGCGCTGTTCTTCGCGTCGCGCGGCGCGCACGTGATCGGTATCGAGGAGAACCCGCACGCCGTCCGCGAGGCCCGCGCCAACGCCGCGCTCAACGGCGTCGCAGAAGCGACGACGTTCCTGAGCGGCCGCGTCGAGGCGACGCTTCGGTCGCGCCCGGGCGTCGCCGCGCTCGAGGCGGCAGATGTCGTGTTTCTCGATCCGCCGCGCAAGGGCAGTGATGAGGCGACGCTCGACGCGCTCACCCGGGCGAAGGTGCCGCACGTCTGGTATCTCTCGTGCAATCCCGCGACGCTCGCACGCGATCTCGCACGCCTCATCGCGGGCGGCTATCGGCTCGCGAGCGTGCAGCCGTTCGACATGTTCCCGCAGACGGGCCACATCGAGGCGTTCGCCGCGCTGCACCGCGAGGGCGTCGCGCCCATCGCGTTCCCCATCGAGGATGCACCATGACGGACGGAGAGATCGACGTCGTCCACGTCGCCAAGCTCGCGCGACTCGCGCTCACCCCAGATGAGATCGAGCGCTTCGGCACGCAGCTCGGCGCGCTGCTCGGCCACGTCGCGGTCCTGCGCGCGCTGCCGATCGACGACGTCTCGGCGACCGCGCAGATCATCCCCGCGAGCAACGTCCTGCGCGACGACGTTGCGGCGCCCTCGCTCGACCGTGAAGACGTCCTCGACGGCGCGCCCGATCGTCAAGGACCGTACTTTCGCGTGCCGCGCATCCTCGCGGAGCCCGCGTGAGCGCGGAGACCGCGGTCGCCCTCGCGCGCGCCGTCAACGCGCGCGAGCGGTCGGCCGTCTCGATCGCTGACGAATACGCGGCGCGCATTGCGACGGGTGACGGCGAGATCGGCGCGTTCCTGACACGGACCGCGGAGCTCGCCCGCGCGTGCGCCGAGCGCGTCGATGCGCGCGTCGCGGCGGGTGAAGCGCTACCGCTCGCGGGCGTCCCCGTCGCGGTGAAGGACAACATGTGCCTGCGCGGCACGCGCACGACGTGCGGCTCGAAGATCCTCGAGCACTGGCTCGCGCCGTACACCGCGACGGCCGTCACGCGCCTGCTCGAGGCGGGCGCGCTGCCCGTCGGCAAGGCGAACCTCGATGAGTTTGCGATGGGCTCGTCCTGCGAGAACAGCGCCCTCGGCGTCACGCGCAATCCGTGGGATCTCGAGCGCGTGCCGGGCGGTAGCTCGGGCGGCAGCGTCGCGGCGGTTGCCGCCGGCTTCGCGCCGCTCGCGACCGCGAGCGACACGGGCGGCTCGATCCGCGAGCCCGCGGCGTTCTGCGGCGTCGTCGGCTTCAAGCCCACGTACGGCCGCATCTCGCGCTACGGGCTGATCGCCTTCGCCTCGAGCCTCGATCAGATCGGTCCGATCGCGACGACGGTCGAAGACGCGGCGCTCGCGTACGACGTGATGGCGGGTCACGATCCGATGGATGCGACGTCGTCCGCGCGCGCGGTCGAACCGGCCGCGCGTGATTTGCGCGAGGATTTGCGCGGCGTGCGCGTCGGGATCGTGCGCGAGTTTGGGCTCGGCGCGCTCGAGCCCGGCGTCCGGGCGGTGTACGAGCGGTCGTACGCGGAGCTCGAAGGGCTCGGGGCGGAGCTCGTCGAGGTCTCGCTACCGACCGCTGACTACGGCGTCGCGACGTACTATCTCATCGCGCCGGCCGAATGCTCGTCCAATCTCGCGCGCTTCGACGGCATGCGTTACGGGTTGCGCGTAATGGGCGCCGACGTCGGCGAAACGTACGAGCGCACGCGTGCGAAGGGCTTCGGCGACGAGGTCAAACGCCGCATTCTCATCGGCACGTACGCGCTCTCGAGTGGCTACTACGACGCGTACTACGTTCGCGCGCAGAAGGCGCGGACGCTCATCGCCGCCGACTTCGCACGCGCGTTCGAGACGTGCGACGTCATCGCGTGCCCATCGGCGGCCAGTCCCGCCTTCCACTTCAACGCCAAGAGCGATCCGGTCAGCATGTATTTAATGGACTACTATACGATTCCGATGTCGCTCGCCGGGCTGCCGTCGCTCTCCGTCCCGTGCGGCACGGTCGCGCCCGAGCCGGCGGGCCGCGAGCTGCCGCTCGGACTGCAGCTCAGCGGGCCGCTCTTCGCCGAACGCGCGCTGCTCGGCATCGCGAACGCCTACGAGCGCGGCACGTCGTACGCGCGTCTCGCGCCGATGGCGGCCCGCGCGTGAGCGTGACCGCGGCGAGCGCCGGCGCGTCGCCCGCGACGGCGTACGAGACCGTCATCGGCATCGAGTGCCACGTCGAACTCAAGACGGAAACGAAGATGTTCTGCGGGTGCCGCAACGTTTTCGGCGCGGAGCCGAACACGAACGTGTGTCCCGTGTGCCTCGGCATGCCGGGCGCGCTCCCGGTTCCCAATCGCCGCGCGATCGAGCTGCTCGTCAAAGCCGGGCTCGCATTCGGCTCCGAGATTCCCGCGCACTCGAAGTTCGACCGGAAGAATTACTTCTATCCGGACATGCCCAAGGACTACCAGATCTCGCAGTTCGACGCGCCGCTGACGCAGGGCGGCACCGTCGACTTCGTGACGGCCGACGGCGAGCGCGGCTCGTGCCGACTCACGCGCATCCACCTCGAAGAGGACACCGGGAAGTCGACGCATGCCTCGCGCGACGGCCGCATCGCGGGCTCGACGCATTCGCTCGTGGACTTCAATCGCGCGGGTGTGCCGCTGATGGAGTGCGTCTCCGAGCCCGACATCCGGACCGCCGCGCAGGCGGTCGCGTTCCTCGAGACGCTCAAGCGCACGTTCGTCGCGCTCGGCGTCAGCGACGTGAAGATGGAGGAAGGCTCGCTGCGCTGCGACGTCAACCTCTCGCTGCGACCCGTCGGCGCCACGGAGTACGGCACGAAGACCGAGATCAAGAACATGAACTCGTTCCGCTCGGTTGCGCGGGCGATCGAGAGCGAGGTCGCGCGGCAGACCGAGATCCTCGCGGGCGGCGGCCGCGTGCTGCAGGAGACGCGCGGCTGGGACGAGTCCGCCGGCACGACGATCTCGATGCGCAGCAAGGAGCTCGCGCACGACTACCGCTATTTTCCCGATCCCGATCTGCCGCCGCTCGCGTTCTCCGATGCCGATACGGCGCGGCTGCGCGGCGAACTCGGAACGTTGCCGCACGCGCGGCTCGAACGCTACCTCGCGGCGGGCACGTCGGTCGTGCAGGCGGAGCAGTTGCTCGACGGCCCGGGGCTCGCCGAGTACGCCGACGCTGCGATCGCCGCGAGCGGCAAGGCGCAGGCGACGATCAACTTCATCCTCGGCGATCTGTCCCGGCTCGCGAACGAGGACGGCACGGCGGTTGCGGCCTCGCGCATGACGCCCGAGGCGCTCGCGGAGCTCGTCACGCTCGTCGAGGCGGGGACGATCAACTCGAAAACCGCGAAGGACGTGCTCGCGCGCGTCTGGGCCGAGGGCGGCTCGCCGCGCGCGATCGTCGAGCGCGACGGGCTCGGCCAGATCGGCGATACGGGCGCGATCGATGCGATCGTCGCCGAGGTGCTCGCCGGGAACGCGCCGACCGTCGCCGATTACCGCGCGGGCAAGACCAAGGTACTCGGCTTCCTCGTCGGCCGCGTGATGAAGGAGAGCCGCGGCAAGGCCAATCCGCAGCTCGCCGAGGAGCGGTTGCGCGCGGCGCTCGACGCGGGCTGAGGTTTCGCGCAAATATCCGGGTCGCCGCCGGTTTCTACGAGGGTGTCCGTGACTGACCTCGACAATTTTCCCGTGCCCTCCGGCTCCGGCTCGACGACCGATCCGGTCGTGGATTTCGCCGATGCGGTGAGCGACACGTTGGCGACGGCCGAGACATCCGCCGCGCTGGCTCCCGAGTCGGCGGTCGCATCCGCCGACTTCCCGATCCCGGCCGAAGCGGTCGCGCCGATCGACGATTCGATCGTGCTGTCGGCGGCGTCCGACTCGCCGGAGGAGCTCGAGGAGTTCGTCTTCGTTCCATCGGCGCCGTCCGGACCGCGCGAGCTCGCCGACGCGCGGACGCTCGAGGCGCTCGACTTCCTCGCGGTTCGCGAGCTCGTCGCGCTGCAGACGACGACCGATCGCGCGGGCGTTCGCGCGCGCTCGATGGTGCCGTACGTCGACATCGCTGCGGTGCGGCTCGAGCAGGGGGCCACCGTCGAGATGCGCGCGATCGCGAACGACGCCGGTTTCGCGATCGCGCGCTCGCGCGAGGTCGGCGAGCTCGTCGATCTCGCGGCGCGGGGCGGCGCGCTCACGCCCGAGGATCTGCGCGACGTCGGCATCGCGCTCGCGTCGGCGGACGCGGCGGTTCGGCGCGTCCGCGCGAGTCTCGCGCCGATCCTGCAGGCGCGCTCGGCCGCGGCTCAGCCGCTGCCCGAGGTCGCCGCCGCGATCGATCGGGCGATCGGTGAGGACGGCCAGATTCTCGACCGCGCGTCGCCCGCGCTCGCGAAGATCCGGCGCGCGGCCGCGCATGCGCAGAACGACGCGCGCGACCGCTGCGCGACGATCCTGCGCCAGGCGCGCTACGCGAAGGCGATCCAGGATGCGATCGTCACGGTGCGTGACGGCCGCTTCGTCGTGCCCGTCAAGGCCGAGTTCTCGGGCATGCTGCCGGGCGTCGTGCACGACACGTCCTCGACCGGCCACACGCTCTTCGTCGAGCCCCTCGACGCGCTCGACGTCAACAATCGCGTCCGCACGCTGCGCATCGACGAGCAGCGCGAGATCCTGCGCATCCTCGCCGAGCTCTCCGCGCTCGTCGGCTCGCGCGCCGCGAGCGCCGCGATCAACCTCGACGTGCTCGCCGATCTCGACCTCGTGCTCGCGCGCGTGCGGGTCGCGCAGGCGATGGACGCGCACGCGCCGATCGTGCTCGACGCGCCGCACGTCGATGTCCGCGCCGGTCGGCATCCGCTGCTGCTCGACCGCGCCGTGCCGCAGTCGGTCGCCCTCGACGACGACGTGCGGCTGGTGATCATCAGCGGCCCGAACATGGGCGGTAAGACCGTCGCCCTCAAGCTCGTCGGACTCTTCGTCGCGATGACGTACTGCGGCATGCAGCTGCCGACGGGCGACGGCACGACGATCGGCAGCTTCGACTATCTCGGCTGCGAGGTCGGCGACGAGCAGTCGATTGCCGGGAACGCGTCGACGTTCTCGGCGCACCTCACCCGGCTGCGCACGATCGTCGGCGCGGCCGGGCCGACGTCGCTCGTGCTCGTCGACGAGATCGGGAGCGGCACCGAGCCCGCCTCGAGCGCGGCGCTCGGGATCGCGGTCGTCGAGCGGCTCCTCGAGCGCGGCGTAAGAGGCATCGTCACGACCCATAGTACGGAACTGAAGCTCTTCGCCCACGACACGCCGCACGTGCAGAACGCGAGCGTCCGCTTCGATCCCGCGACCTACCGGCCGACGTATCAGCTCGATCTCGGCTCGCCCGGCCGGTCGCTCGCCTTTCCGCTCGCACGCGCACTCGGGCTGGAGCCGGGCATCGTCGAGCGTGCGGAGTCGCTGCTCTCGACGAGCGAGCGCGACTACGATCGCGCGCTCGCGGAGCTCGCCGACGTGCGCGCCGGTGCGGCTGCCGAGCGGGACGCGCTCGCAAGCGAGCGGGCGTCGCTCGACGGGCTCGAGCGCATCGCTCGCGAGCGGGCCAACGCGCTCGAGCGCGAGCGGCAGGTGTTCGCGAAGCAAGCCGACGAGCGGCTCGGTCGCGCGCTGCGCGAGTTCGCCTTCGAGCTCGAGCGCCGCCAGCGCGAGCGGCCCGTGGGCGCGAGCGCGCGCGGCGGCCGCATTACCGCGGGTCAGGCGAGCCTGCTCGGGACGACGCTCGAGAACGTCGCGCGGGACGTCGGCCTCGGCCCGACGGTCGAGCCGGCGGCGCCCAAGCCCAAGCGGACCGCCGTGCGCGTCGGGGATCGCGTCCACGTCGCGGCGCTCGGCAGCGACGGTGAGGTCGTGGACGACCTCGGCGACGGCGTGCTCGTCGCGGTCGGCTCCATGAAGACCGTCGTGCCGAAAGCGGGGCTACGCATCGTGCGACGCGCCTCCGACGGCCCGGCCACCGCCGCGCAGAAGCCGCGCGCGCAGGCCGAGCGCGGCGAGGCGACGCTCGCCGCGGCGAGCGGTGCCCGGACGGAGCTCGACGTGCGCGGCAAACGTTTCGTCGAAGCCGAGCCGCTCGTGGATAAGTGGATCGACGAGTCGGCGATCGTCGGCCTCTCGCCACTGCGGCTCATCCACGGCAAGGGCACGGGCTTGCTCGGCCGCGGCCTCCAGGATTGGCTCAAAGACCGCACCGGCGTCGTCGCCATTCGTTACGGCAATGCCGACGAGGGCGGCAACGGCGTGACGATCTTCGAACTCGCCTAACGCCGAGAAGACGTCTCACGCTCGCCGCGGTACGCGATGCGTGTTACACTCGGCGTATGGCGACGTCAGAAACGCTTTCCATTCGGCTCACGGCCGAGACGCGGCGCATCCTTGCGGAATCGGCATCGACGCAAAACCGTGCGGGTGCCTCCGCGCTCGCTCGCGAGATCCTCGAGCGTTGGGCTGCAGCGACGCTCGCAGAGCGCCGTCGCGATTCCACGGTGACGGCGATGGCTTTTCTTGAAGCGCGCGACGGCGACTGGGGCGACGAGCCGTCGGAGTTCTTTCCGATGCCGTCGTGAGACCCGGCGCGATCGTCATCGTCGATTGGCGCAATGCGCTTGCGGGATCGGGCGAGCCGAATAAGCTGCGGCCCGGTGTTGTCATCGGCTCATCGACGATCGCGGGCGACCGCCTCGCATTCGAGATCGTCGTACCGCTCGCCGGGACGCGAGCGCTCGCGATCGAGGGGGCGTCGATCGCCGTCGACCCGACCGTCGCGAACGGCTGCCGAGCGCGCTGCTACGCACTCGCCTGGAACGTGCAGTCGGTGCCGCACGCGCGCTTACGCGAGACGCCGTCAGTCGTCGACGATGTCGTGCTCGAAGCCATCCGGTCGACGGTCCGCGGCTTGATCCGCGGTTCGGCGGCGCGGGCGTGATCGCTTCGAGCGCGCAGGCGCAAGGCTCCGCGATGCTTGCGCGTCGCCGGCACGTGCCACCGAATCTGACGCGAGAGGTGCGCGCGGGTGTCGCCGGATCGTGCGCCGGCACGCCGAGCGGCTGCGATCGCCGAACGCAAAAACGATCGCCCTGCACCCATGAGGCACGGACCGCGCGGCCGAGCGACGAACGCTGCGACGATGCCTTCGCCGTCCCGCCGCATCGCACTCACCGTCGTCTGCGCGCTCGCCGTCGCGGTCGTGCTCGTCGCGGCGGTCGCCGTGCGCCGCAGCACGGCGACGGTGCCGGTCGCGGCGGCGACGGACGCACGGCCCGCCCCGCCGCTGCGGCTGACGGATCAGCGCGGCCTGCCGTTCTCGCTCGCGTCGCTGCGCGGGACGCCCGTCGTCGTGTTCTTCGGCTACTCGCACTGTCCCGATGAATGTCCGCTCGCGCTCGCGCACCTCGCGCGTGCCGTTCGCGCGACGCCCGCGCTCGGCGTTCGCGTCGTGCTCGTCACGGTCGGTCCGGCGCGCGATACGCCCGCGGTGCTCGCCGCCTATGCGCGGCGCTTCGATCCCGCCTTCGTCGCGCTCACGGGCTCGCGCGCGCAGATCGCCGCGGCCGCGCGCGGCTATCACGTCTACGTGGCGCCGCATCCGGGCGCCGCCGGGACGATCGAGCATGGGGCGCCGCTCGTGCTTATCGGCCGCGACGGCACCATCCGCGGCTACGAGGATGCGAGCGCGGCGCCCCGGGAGCTCGAGGCTTCGTTCGCGCACTACTTCGCGTGATCTCCGCTCCCGCGCGACTCGCCGCGCGCGCCATTCGCCTCGCCGCGCTCGCCTCGGTCGTCATCCCGCTCGCGGCCGGTGCCGCACCGATGCCGAGCGCCTCGCCAAGCGCGCGGCCCACGGCGACCGCGAGCGCGCGACCCGCCGCGGCGGCTCCGTCGTCGACCCCGGCCGCAAGCGAGCCGGGCGGCGCCGACGTCGGACTCCTCGTCGCCCCGCCCGGCTGGCGCGCGCCCGCCACGCAGTTGCCGGGCCTCGCGGCGGGTACGGGATATCTCGCGCCGACCCGCGTCTCCGGCTTCACACCGAACCTCAACGTCGTCGAGACGGAGACCTCGATCGAGCCGCAGATCGTCCAGAGCCGCCGGCAGCTCGTCCGGCTCGGCTGGCAGATCCGGTCCGACCGGAAGTTCCCGTGCGCGCCGGGCTATCGCGCGCAACTCTTCGAGTACGCGCACGCATACCGCGGCTGGCGGCTCGACGGCGAAGCGCTCCTGGTGGGCCGCGAGGGCGGCCTGCGCAGCGTCGTTCTGACGTACACGCGGCCGTATCCATCCCCCGCGGACCCGGCGGCGACGCGCGCCCTCGACCGCTTCTGCGGAACGGCATCGTGAGCGCATCCGGCGCCATGCTCGCGCTCGCCATGCTCGCGGCCGCGGGAGGGCCGGCGCACGCCGCTCCGCCACCGGGCCGGCTCGCGCCGCCGGCCGGCTGGAAGGCGGTCTCGAAGCCGTTGCGCGGCGTCGTTCCGGGCACGCAATACGTCGCGCCCGTGACCGTCGACGGCTTCACCGCGAACTTCAACGTCGTCGAGACGCGCGTGGCGTACGCGATCGAGCTCGCACGGCTCCGGCGAGGATCTCCGGGCGTGCGTTGGCAGATCCTCGAGGACCGCCCCTCGCCGTGCACCGGCGGTTCCGCGCGAACGATCGGCTACGCGTATCGCTATGCGGGCCGGGAACTCGAGGGGCTCGCGCTCGTCGCGAGCCGGGCGCACGTGGCCCGCACGTTCGTCGTGACGTATACGCGGCTGCGCCGCTCGCCGCCCGATCCCGCCGCCATCCGCGCGCTCGAGCGGTATTGCTCGCAAGCTGGCGCGAGCGCGAGCGCCGCTGCTGCCGTCGCTGTCGCCGCCAAGCGTTCGACGTCGTGAACGACGCGGATTCAATCCCGGCGCGGGCGCGCGAGGCCGCGGCGGCCCTCGTTGCCGGCTGCGACCATGTCGAGACGGAGCTCGAGCTCGCGGCGCGGATCGCCGCGAAGCCGCGGCTCACGGTGAAGTTCGGCATCGATCCGACGGGCTCGTTCCTGCACCTCGGCCATGCGGTCGTGCTGAACAAGATGCAGCAGTTCGTCGAGGCGGGCCATCGCGTCGTGCTGCTCATCGGCGATTTCACCGCGCTCATCGGCGACCCGACCGGCCGCAATGACACGCGGCCGCCGCTCACGACCGAGGCGATCGCCGAGAACATGCGCGAGTATCGCGCGCAGGCGGGCACCATGCTCGATCTCGAGCGCGTCGAGGTCGCCTATAATTCGACGTGGCTCGCCCCGCTGACGCTCGCCGACATGATCGGGCTCGCGGGTCAGACGACGCTCGCGCAGATGCTCGCGCGCAACGACTTCGCCGAGCGCCATCGCGACGGCGTCCCGATCGCGCTGCACGAGTTCTTCTATCCGATCGCCCAGGCGTACGACAGCGTCGCGATGGCGGCCGACGTCGAGCTCGGCGGCTCGGATCAGCTCTTCAACTTCCTGATGGCGCGGGCGTATCAGCACGCGGCGGGGCAGCCCAAGCAAATCTGCCTGACGACGCCGATCCTGGAAGGCACCGACGGCGTCGTGCGGATGGGGAAGTCGCGCGGGAACTACATCGGGCTCACCGAGCCCGCGGCCGAGCAGTACGGGAAGCTGATGTCGCTGCCCGATGCGATGATCCCACGCTATGCCGAGCTCGCCGACTTCCGCTCGCCGGCGGCCGTCGCGGCGCTGCGCGACGGCCTCGCTTCGGGCGCGCTGCACCCGATGACGGCGAAGAAGGAGCTCGCCGAGGCGATCGTCGCGCGCTATCACGACGACACCGCCGCGCGCGACGCGCGGGAGCGTTTCGAGGCGACGGTGCAGCGCCGCGAAGCGCCGCGCGAGATGCCCGAGGTTGTCGCCGCGGGCTGGCAGACGCTCGCGGACGCGCTCGTCGGCAGCGGCTTCGCCGCGAGCAAACGCGAAGCGGAGCGGCTCGTCGTCGGCGGCGGCGTCAAGCTCGACGGCATCGCCGCGACCGATCCGCGCGGGCGCTGGAACGCGACGGAGCCCGTCGTCCTCTCGGTCGGCACGCGTCGTTTCGCGCGCCTCGTTCCCGGCCCGGCCGGAAGGTAGGAGCCCGCGATGTCCCGTCCGGAGCCGTCCTCACCGGGGGCGCGAACCTACACCGCGGCGGATCCGATCGTCGGCGCGAAGCTCACGTGCACGCGGTGCGGCCGGGTCTACGCGTTTCCCGAGCCCGGCGGGCCGGCCATCCGCTGCGAGTGCGGCTGGCGTTATGAGAGCGACGAGGCCGGGGCGGTCCAGGAACGCTTCGCGCCGCGCATCGGCGTCTAGCCCGGCTCGCGCGCCTCGAGGCGGCCGATGAGACCGCGCACCTCATCGTGCGAGAGCACGTAGGCCGTCTTGCAGAATTCGCAGACGGCCTCGGTCTGCGGCTGTTCGCGCCAGATCTTCTCGAGCTCGTCGCGCCCGAGCCCGAGCAGCGCGCGCTCGACGCGATCGAGCGAGCATGTGCACGCGAAGACGAGGTCGTAGGCGCGCGTGAAGCGCACGTCCGGGCCGCCGAGCGCACGCGCCAGCTCTTCGGGCCCGGCGCCGTCGGCGATCTGCGTCGTCACGGCCGTCATCGCGTTCGCGCGCGACTCGAGGGCCGCGATCGTGCGCTCGTCCGCGCTCGGGAGCGCCTGCGCTATAATGCCGCCGGCGGCGACGATGCCGCTCGGATCCGCGAGCACGCCGAGGGCGACGACGCTCGGGATCTGCTCGCTCGTCATCAGGTAGCCTGCGACATCGTCGCCGATCTCGCCCGAGACGAGCGGCACGATGCCGACATATGGCTGGCCGACCTCGAAGGAGCGCGTCACCTGCAGGACGCCGCTGCCGACGACGCGGCCGACGTCGAACTTCCCGCGCGCGTTGAGCGGGACGTCCGCGAGCGGTTCGCGTGCGTAGGCGCGCGCCCCGATACGGTCGGGCTCGACGAGCGAGACGTCGGCGACAATGCCGCGTACGGGGCCGTCGCCCGCCACCTGTAGCGTGAGCTTCTCGCGGCCCTTGAGGCTCGCGCCGAGCAGGGCGGCGGCGGTCGCCAGCCGGCCCGTCGCGGCGCTCGCCGTCGGCGAGAAATCATGGCGACGGCGGCACTCGCGCACGAGGTCCGTCGATACCCCCGCCACGATCGAGAAACTGCCGTCGGCTGAGGTTGCGGTGACGATCCGGTCGGGCACGAAACGCTCTTTTCGAGGGCGGGTACGAGTCCTTCACGAACGTCGCGAGGTGACCGCGCTCGTGCTCAACGGCCCGAATCTCAACCTGCTCGGGACGCGCGAGCCTGCGATCTACGGGGCTCGGACGCTCGCCGAGCTCGATGCGTTCTGCGCGGCCGCCGGCCGCGACCTCGGGATCGACGTGCGCTGCGCACAGCACAACGGCGAGGGCGAGCTCGTCGACGCGCTGCACGCCGCGCGCGGCTCGGCCGACGGCGTCGTGCTCAATGCCGGCGCCTACACGCACTACTCGTACGCGATCCGAGACGCGATCGCGGGGATCGCGATTCCGACGATCGAGGTCCATCTCTCCAACGTCTTCGCGCGCGAGGCGTTCCGGGCGACGAGCGTGCTCGCCGCCGTCTGCATCGGGTCGATCTCGGGGTTCGGCGAGCGCACGTACGCGCTCGCGCTTCGGGCGCTCGCCGAACGCTGATCTGCGTCGGGGGACTGCAGGAGCGGGCGACGGCGGTGCAAATAAGCGGTTCGAATCGAAATGCTGCCGCGGTTAAGCATCTCGCGATGACCCGTTCGCTGCGCCGCATGTTTTGGAGACTCAACGGTGACGAAAGCCGATCTCATCGACTCGCTGGCTCAAGAAGTCGAACTCTCCAAGCGCCAGGCGGGCGAGATCGTCGATCTGATTCTCGATCAGATCCGCGGCGCGCTCGTCAAGGGCGACAAGGTGCAGCTCATCCCGTTCGGCAGCTTCGTCGTTCGCGAACGGGCGAAGCGCGAGGGCCGCAATCCGAAGACGGGCGAGAAGCTCATGATTCCCGCGCGCCGCGTGCCCGCGTTCACGGCCGGCAAGGGCCTGCGCGACGCCGTCGCCGGCGCCAAGAAGCCACGGGGCGGCAAGAAGAAGTAGTCCGGGCGGGGGTCGGCCCGGCCGGGGCGAAGTCCCGGGCATCGGGCAGTGGCGCAGCTTGGTAGCGCACTAGTCTGGGGGACTAGGGGTCGCAGGTTCAAATCCTGTCTGCCCGATTCTCGAAGGCCTCGCTCGCAAGAGCGGGGCCTTCCCCATTCGCGTCGGCTGCGACGTTTCTCGAGATGGACGTCCTTCTCGGAACGGGAACGTACGGGGCCATGCTCTCATTCATTCGAACGACGGTCGTCACGACGATCGCGGCGCTCGCGATCGCGGCTCCGGCGTTCGCCGCCGCTCCGCCGCCGGACGTCCAGCACATCCGCGGTGTCATCACCGCCGTCTCCGGCGACAGCCTCTCGGTCGATACCGGTTCGGGCACGCAGACGATCGCGCTTCCGGCGGCCACGAAATACATCGGTGCCGTCAAGGGCAACCTCGCCGACATCAAGGACGGCACGTTCATCGGCTCGGCAAACGTCCCGGGCTCGGGTGCGGCGCGCGCGCTCGAAGTCGTGATCTTCCCGGCTTCGATGAAGGGTACGGGTGAGGGCAACTACGCCTGGGATCTCCCCGTGAAGCCGGGCGACACCGGCGGCATGAAGATGTCGAAGATGACGAACGGCACGGTGCAGTCGGGCGCGAACGACATGAAGATGTCGAAGATGACGAACGGCACCGTTTCGAAGGTGGCCGGCCACACGTACGTCGTCAACTACGGCTCGGGCACGCAGACGATCGCCGTCCCCGGGAACGCTCCCGTCGTGCGCTTCGTGCCGGCGACGCACGCGAACGTCGTCAGGGGCGCCCACGTGTTCGTCGTGGCGACGAAGGGCGGCGACGCGAAGGCGCAGGCCGTGATCGTCGGCGAGCAGGGCACCGTTCCGCCGATGTAGTCGGTCGTACGGCGGCGGGCCTGCGCCCAGCTTCGTGAGAAGTCGGCCGCATGAAGAAGATCACCGCTGCCGCCGCCATCATCACGTCGCTGCTCATCATCGTGGCGAACGTCAAGAACATCCGGAACCAGGCGAAATCCCTCACCGCGAAGGATTGAGCTGCGATGTAGCCTCCGTCACCTCGCGCCGGCGGCAATCGTGTCACACTCGGTACACCTCGTTTCGGAAGGCCTCGATATGCTCGCTCAGTGGTTGATGATGGTTCTCTGGTTGGCCGTGATCGTCGCCATCCCGGTCGGATGGTTTCTCGTCGGCCTCAAGAGCTACGGTACCGGCGACTACCACCAGCCGTAGTTCCGGCGCGCGGTAGGGTCTGCGGTCGCGAGGCCAAACTCCGCCGCGTGCACCCCTCCCCGACCGAGCCGACCGAACTTTCGCGCGGCTATGAATTCGCCGCCGTCGAAGCGCGCCGTTATGCGGAGTCGCTCGCCGGCGGCGTTTTCCATGAGGAGCCCGATCCCGCGCGGCCGGCGTTCGTCATCTCGATGCCGCCGCCGAACATCACGGGCCGCGCGCATCTCGGCCACGCGTCGACGTACACCGCCATGGATGTGCTCGCGCGGTACCACCGGATGCTCGGTGAGAACGCGGTGTGGCTGCCGGGCCAGGACCACGCGGCGATCGCGACCGAGGCCGTGCTCGTGCGCGAACTCAAGCGCGAGGGCCTCACCCGTGACGGCCTGGGCCGCGACGCGTTCCTCGATCGCGCGTGGGCGTGGCGCGAGCGCTACGGCGACGAGATTTATGACGCGTTCCGGCGGCTCGGGTTCGGCCCCGATTGGGAACGCGACCGCTTCACGCTCGATCCCGGCCTCTCGGCCGCGGTCGCGAAGGTCTTCGTCGCGCTCTACCGCGAGGGCCTGATCTACCTCGGGACGCGGCTCGTGAACTGGGACGTCGCGTCGCAGTCGACGCTCTCGGACGCCGAGGTCGACGACGTCGAACGCGACGGATTCCTCTGGTACCTCACCTACCGCGCGAGCGACGGCGAGGGCGGCATCGAGATTGCGACGACGCGGCCCGAGACGATCCTCGGCGACATCGCGATCGCCGTGCACCCCGAGGACGAGCGCTACGCGAAGCTGATCGGCCGCACCGTGCTCGTCCCGATCATCGGCCGCACGATTCCGGTCGTCGCGGACGCCGCGATCGACCGCGCGTTCGGCACGGGTGCCCTCAAGGTCACGCCGGGCCACGACGTCGTCGACTACGAGATCGGCGAACGCCACGGGCTCCCGATGCCCTCCGTGATCGGCTTCGATGGGACGATTTGCGCGCCGGTGTGGCATCGCGGCGAGCCGCACGACCACGCGAACGAGGCGGCCGCCGTCGAGCGCATGGCGCCCTATCTCGGGCTCGATCGCGACGCCGTGCGCACCGCGATCGTCGCCGACCTCGAACGCGCAGGCGCGCTGATCCGAACCGAACCACGCCGGCACAATGTGCCCGTGAGCTCGCGCAGCGGTGCCGTCGTCGAGCCGCTGCTCTCGCTGCAGTGGTTCTGCCGCATGGAGTCGCTCGCCGCGCCCGCGCTCGCGGCCTATCGCGACGGCCGCATCCGCTTCGTGCCCGAGCGCTTCGGCCGCACGTACGCGCACTGGCTCGAGAACGTTCGCGACTGGAACGTGTCGCGCCAGGTCTGGTGGGGCCACCGGCTCCCCGTCTGGTACGCGCCCGACGGCACCGCAATCGTCGCCGAGACCGAGGCGGAAGCGCTCGCGATCGCCGCGCACGATCACGGCACGACGGAGCTCGTGCGCGATCCCGACACGCTCGACACGTGGTTCTCGAGCGCGCTCTGGCCCTTCTCGATCCTCGATTGGCCCGCGCAGACGCCCGAGCTCGCGCACTGGTATCCCAATTCCGTGCTCGTCACGGGCCGCGAGATCATCTTCCTGTGGGTCGCGCGGATGGTGATGCTCGGGCTGCACGTCGCGGGCGAGATCCCGTTTCACGACGTCTTCGTCGCGCCGCTCGTGTTCGATCTCCAAGGCCGCAAGATGAGCAAGAGCCTCGGCAACGTCGTCGATCCGATCGACCTCATCGAGACCTACGGCGCCGACGCGCTGCGCTTCGGCATCCTGCGCCAGATGCGCCTGGAATCCCAGGAGCTGCGCTTCGACGAGCGGCTCGTCGCGAAGGCGCGCGACTTCAACACGAAGCTGTGGAACGCGCTGCGCTACGTGCGGTCGCTGCCCGAGGGAATCACGCTCGCGCGAAAATTACCGGCCGCGGAGGACCTCGGGCTCGCCGACGCGTGGATCCTCGCGGAACTGCGCGCGACGATCGAGCGCGTCAGCGGCGCGCTCGACGCCTACGAGTTCGGCGTCGCGGCGGACGCCGTGCTCGAGTTCGCGTGGTATCGCTACTGCGACTGGTACCTCGAGGCAACGAAACTCGAGTCCCCGGTGCGCGCGATCGTGCTGCCCTACGTGCTCTCGGCGATCGCGCGGCTGCTGCACCCCTTCGCGCCGTTCGTCTCCGAGGAGATCTGGCAGCACCTCCCGCACGACGGCCGCACGATCGTCACCGCGAGCTGGCCCGACGCCGAGGACATTACCCTCGGCGACGCCATCGCCGCGAAGGCCGCGCGCTACGAGCGCGTGCGGACGTGGACCGAGCAGGCGCGCGAACAGCGCGCCGCCTTGAAGATCGCGCCGCGCGAGCGCGTCGAGATCCCCGTTCCCGCGGCCCTTCCCGCGGACGAACGCGCGCTGCTCGCGCTGCACGCGCACGCGACGCTCGTCGATATGCCCGTCATGGGAACGCGGGCCGACGGGACGTTCGCCGATACCGGGCACCAGCACCCGACGTTCGTCGTGCGCGTGAACGCCTCACCGGAGGCGCTGCGGACGCGTTACGTATCCGAGCTCGCGCGGCTCGGCAACGAGGTGTCGCGCGGCGAGAAGAAGCTCGCGGACGACCGATTCACGAGCAGGGCGTCCCCCGACGTCGTTGCGAAAGAGCGGGAAAAGCTTGCTGCGTACGGCGCCGAGCGCGACCGCGTCGCGGCGTCGCTCGCGTCGCTGACCGCGGAGGACGGGGCATGATGGGCGCCCTCGAGACGCGCGCGCGGACGCTGATGTCCGCCGAGCAAATCGATCGGATCGTCGCGCGGCTCGCGCATCAGATCCTCGAACCCGACGACGCGCAGGCGGGCGTCGTGCTCATTGGCATCCGGCGCGGCGGCGAACAGCTCGCGCGCAGGCTCGCGGCTACGATGGAGGAGCTCGGCGCCGTCCGGCCGGGGCTCGGCTTCCTCAACATCAATCTGTATCGCGACGACGACGTCGCGCGCGCGCTGCCGGAATCGGAGATCTCGGACGATCTCACTGGCCGCATCGTCGTCATTGTCGACGACGTGCTCTACACCGGCCGCACCGTTCGCTCGGCGCTCGATGCCGTCACCGATCTCGGTCGGCCGCGCGCGATCCGGCTCGCCGTCCTCGTCGATCGCGGCCTGCGCGAATTACCCGTGCAGGCCGATTACGTCGGCCGCGCGATCCCGACGAGCCGTCGCGAGTTCATCGAGGTTCATCTCGCCAAGGCGTTCTCGCCCGACGACCGGGTGATGATTCGCGGCGAGCGCGACGGCGATTCGTAGCCTCCTCGATCTCGACGACCTCACGGCAGACGAGCTCCGAGCGCTCCTACGCCGTGCGCGCGAGTTCGAGGCGGGCGTGCCCGAGAGTCGCGCGCTGCTGCGCGACGTCAGCGTCGTGAATCTCTTCTTCGAGGCTTCGACGCGCACGTACACGTCGTTCGCAATCGCGGAATCGCGGGTCGGCGCCGACGTCGTCGCGCTGCCGCCGGGCTCATCGAGTCTCGGCAAGGGCGAGACGATCGCCGACACCGCGATCACGCTCGCCGCGATGGGCGTCCGTGTGATCGTCACGCGCCATCCCGAGTCTGGGTTTCCGTATCGGCTCGCCGAGTCGTTCACGGGCTCGGTCATCAACGCGGGCGACGGCCGCCACGCGCACCCGACGCAGGCGCTGCTCGATCTCATGACGCTCGAGGCCGAGTTCGGGCACATCGCGGGCCTGCGCATCGCGCTCGTCGGCGACGTCGTGCATAGCCGCGTCGCGCGCTCCAATGTGCTCGGCCTGCTCGCGCTCGGCGCCGACGTGACGCTCGTCGGGCCGCCGACGCTGCTGCCCGCGGCGATGGCGCGCCCGGGTGTGCGCGTCGAGCGCGACCTCGATGCCGTGCTGCCGCAGCTCGACGCGCTGATGCTGCTGCGCATCCAGCAGGAGCGCATCGCGAGCGCCGTGCTGCCGTCGCTCGACGATTACGCGCGCAATTACCGGCTCGACGCGCGGCGCCTCGCGGTGCTGCGTCCGGGCGCAATCGTTATGCACCCCGGGCCGTACAATCGCGGCGTCGAACTCACCGAGGACGTCTTCGCGTTCGCCGGCTGGCGCTACGCGCAGCAGGTCGCCTCGGGCGTTTATGTCCGGATGGCCGTACTCGACTTTCTTGTAAACGGATTGGCGTAAGATTGCTCGCGGCTGCGAGGTCGCACAGCCGAGTCGCAAGAGGGCGCGATCAGTGCCGACGTGTTACACACGTCAACGTCGCTTGCGTTCCTGAGAACGGTAGCTATGTTCTCAGGCAGGGGAGCCGCGATCAGGTTGGACCGAGAAAAAGGCGTGGAACCGCCTTCGAACGGCTCTCAGGCCAACCCGATCGCCGGCGTTGTATCTTGAGCCCTTTAAGACGCAGCGAAGCCGCTCTGCGGCTGGCTCGCTGCGGGGACGGTCGGGCTCTCGCTGCCGACGCTGCGCCGGCGGCTCGCCGCGATCGCAAGCCGCCATGCGACCGTCGGACTCGACACGCCGACGGCGCATTCGCTCGTGCGCCCGCTCCTGAGACGCTACAGCCGCGCACGCGGCACAGCCGTGCGGAAGAAGACGCCCCTCCTCGTCGAGCAGCTGACGACGATTCTAATGGCGATGCCCGACAACGAGCTCGCGATGCGCGCCCTTACAGGCATCTGCCCCAGATCTCTTGCCGATAAGACTCTGAATGGGAAAGAGCTGCCAATGAAACGTTCACCGACGACCCTATAACCCTGACCACACTCGGAGCCGTGTTCGTTGCTTCAACGGCTCTGCGGAGTATGGCTCCTTCAACGCTCTTGTCTACTGTAAGTCGTTCGCGCTCAAGGCGGCGCAAGGTAACGCCGCTGAGATCATAACGCCGATGGGCTTGGTACCGCCGGAGGCACTCAACCCCGTCCAGACAGCTGCTCATCAGAAGCTTGAAACGCTGCACGGAGCCGCATTCAACAGTGCGTACCTTCATGGCCAAAACGTTCCTCATGGTTTTTCGAGGATCGACACAACTGGGGCAGTGCACTCGCCGTAAAGCGAGGTTTGCGTCGCACGAGCGGCGCACCACCGGGCATGCAGCAAGTGGGGCGGATCGAGCCGAGCCCCGAGCGTCGTCGCATCGTCGGGCGCGTTACGCGACGGCTTCTCCCGTTGCTCATCGTCGGTTATTTCTTCGCGATTCTCGACCGCGGGAACGTCGGTGTCGCCGCCCTGACGATGAACCGAGCGATCGGCTTATCGGCCGCTGCTTTCGGCTTTGGTGCCGGGATCTTCTTCATCCCGTATTTTCTCTTCGAGGTGCCGTCGAATCTCGCGCTCGAGCGGTTTGGAGCGCGACGGTGGATCGCACGCATTCTCATCATCTGGGGCGTCGTCGCGGCCGCGACTGCCTTCGTCCGTGACGGTTCGGGCTTCTTCGTCGTTCGCGCGATGCTCGGAGCCGCGGAGGCCGGTTTCTTCCCAGGCATCATCTATTATTTGACGCGTTGGATTCCGACGGCCGAACGCGGCCGGGTGACCGGCTACTTCATGGCCGCCATCCCGCTCTCGGCCTTGATCGGAACGCCGATCGGCGGGCTCTTGCTCGGCGTCAATGGCGTGTTCGGCTTGCAAGGCTGGCAATGGCTTTTCTTACTCGAGGGGCTGCCGGCGTTCGTCCTTGGATTCGTCGTTTTACGCGCGCTCCCCGACGACCCAGAGCACGCCGGCTGGCTGACCGAGGCGGATCGCTCGTGGCTCGCCACGACGCTCGCCGAAGAGCGTGCGCGCCTCGTCGCTCCCGAGCGGCCGGGGTGGGCGCACGTCTTTTTCAACGGCCGCGCGGTATCGCTCGCCATCGCGTACTCGGGCCTCGTCGGCCTCAACGCCGGACTCGCGGTCTTTCTGCCGCTCATCATGCGGATGTTCCACGTAAGTCTCTTCTCGACGACGCTCCTCGCCGCATTACCGTTCGCAGCCGGTGCGCTCGGAATGCTTCTCTTCGGGTGGCTTTCGGATCGCAATCGGCGCGCGGCCGCACTGCTGTCGGCAGCGCTCAGTGCGGGCGGACTCGCGGCGGCTGCGGCAGTCAACGATCCGGTCGCGAAGCTCGCGGTGCTCTGCATCGCCGCCGTCGGATTCTACGGCTGTCTCTCGGCGTTCTGGCCCGTGGTGACCGACATGCTTCCGGCGGTCCAGGCAGCCGCGGGTTTCGCGTTGATCAATGCCGTCGGTAATCTCGCGGGCTTCTATAATCCGACGATCATCGGCATCGTGCGCGAGCGCACGGGAAGCTACGACGGCGGTCTGCTATGGCTCGCCGCCACGGCCGCGGTCGCGTTCGTGATCCTCGCCGTACTTACGCGCCGCCCGGCCGCCGCGAGCGTCGCGAGCCGGCCGACGTGATGCACGACGGCACCGCGCCGCGAGCCGCCGATCCGGAGCTTCTGGAGCCAAGCGTTCGCGCGATCGTTGCGCGACTGGTCGACCGAACGGTGCCGATCGATGACGCCGTCTACGTTCGAGCGCTGCGCGAAAACCGCGAGAATCCGTTCGGTCGGCCCGGCCCTGGCCTCGCGAGCGTCGCCGACGTCATTGTCGCTGCGCCGGACGGCCGCCCCATCGCCTGCCGACTGTACCGTGCTCGCCTCGACGCCTTCGCGCCGACGCTCGTGTGGTTCCACGGCGGCGGCTTTGTCTTTGGTAGCCTCGAAACGCACGACGCGCAAATGCGCACACTCGCTTCGCTCGGCGCATGCAACGTGCTCGCCGTCGATTATCGGCTCGCACCCGAGGCGCCATATCCCGCCGCGATCGAAGACGCGTACGCAGTCCTAGTCACCGTCGGCCGCGATCCGGCTCGATTCGGGACCACGGGCTCGCAGGTCGCGATCGGCGGCGACAGCGCGGGCGGGAACATCGCGACCGTCACGACGATGGTCGCTCGCGACCGCGGCGGGCCGCCCATCGCATTGCAAGTGCTCGTGTATCCCGACGCCGACGCGCGCGCAGGTCTTAACCGTGCGTCGTGGCGCGCCTACGACGGCTTCGTGCTCGAGCGAACCGAGAAGGATCGCATCCTCGCAATGTACTTGCCGCACGTCGATCGTACGAGCCCATACGTTTCGCCTGCGCTCGCCTCGCTTGCCGCGTTGCGCGACCTCCCGCGAGCGCTCGTCGTGACGGCGGGATGCGATCCCCAACGCGATGAGGCCGAAGACTACGTGGGCCGGCTTCGGTCGGCGGGAGTTTCCGTGGCCGCGACGCGGTACGCCGGCATGATCCACGGGTTCATGCGGATGGATGGCGCGCTCGCCTCGGGCCGCGACGTCCTCGTTCAGATCGCCGAAGCCGTCCGTTCTCTCGGCCTGTGACATCACTAAACTTCTCGCTCGCGCCGCCGATAAACGTGAGATGGCGCACGAGTCCGAAGAATTCTCTTTCGGTTATCTGCGGCGACTCGCGGACGGCCGCGTGCTCGGATGAGTCGCGTTCGATACGGCCGAGCACGCGCATTTTTCCGGAGCTTGAACTCGGCCGCGCCGGCGTTGACGCCGACGTTCGCGCGCTACGCGACGCTCCCCGACGGTGACGCCCGTCAACGTGACGCCGTGTCTCATTCCGGCTCGCTCTCGCGCGAGCACTGCGCGCGGACGCACCGCAGCGCGACCGCTAGTTCGACGTTCATGAGGCGCCCGAGCTTGCGCCGAGCACCGCGGATGCATGCCACGCCGAGATCTCGCTGCGCCTGCTCCTCACGCCACAGCGGGCACGCTCGGCGAGCGAGTCGAAATCGAGCCGTTCCCTGGTGTACCAAGTCTTCTAAACTGTTAGCGGTATCTCGTTTTGTTCCGAGAGAGCCGCTAACGGCCTCGAAGCCGGTATGTCGACGAAGGAACAACGCGCCGGTTCCATTGCCACCGCAGCGGCTTGCGCTCCGTGCCGCGCGGATTCGCGCGGGCGCCTTCGCAACAAATCACCAAGCCCATCAGCCGTAGCTGCAAGGGGAGGGGACGCTAACGCCCCCGGTTGCGACTTGCCTTATAGACGCGCACAAGATTCATCACGTACAGCGGCGCTTCGGGTGCCAGCGTCCAGCCTGCAGGCCCTTGGGCCGCAAGCGCGTGGAGCCACACCCGAATATCTGGCGGGAGAAACTCGATCGCCGCAAGCACCCGTGTTCGTTCTTCGGCCCACGCTGCTCGTTCGCGGTTGGCGGCGAGCTGCGCTTCCTCGTCATGTCGCCGCTCTCGAGATCATCGGTTGATAACGCTAAGCGGTGTCAACGGCATCTTGAGATGGTTAGACGCAGTGATAGGCGGCTTACTTTGGAGAGATCACGTCTTCGGCAGCGAAGAGGTCGAGTAGGATGATAACGTTAGTCACCAGCGCACCGATCGAAGCATTTCTTAAGTCGGCGCCTCTCGTCGACTTGGAGGCTCCGGAGATCGCGGCGTTTGTAAAAAGCGAACTCTCTGATGCGAAGCCAATCGAAGCGGCACGACGCGCTTTTACATTCGTACGAGATGCCGTGAAGCACTCTTGGGACATCCAGGGGCGTCGCGTTACACGAACGGCTAGTGAGGCTCTGCAATACCGAGAGGGGATCTGTTATCCGAAGAGTCATCTTCTCACCGCTCTACTCAGACGTTATGGCATACCAACGGCTATTTGTTATCAGCGATTGACTCTTCTCGACGACGATAGCGCCGGCTATGCCATTCACGCGCTTAATGCGCTTTATCTTGAAGGAGCGTGGCACCGAGTCGACGCTCGAGGAAACAAGGAAGGAGTTAACGCGGCATTTGATCTCGTCGAAGAGCGCCTTGCGTTTCCAATCCGTACCATGTACGACGAGCTCGACTATCCGCAGCTTTATATTGAGCCTCATCCTGCAGTAGTTGAGACGCTTGAAAGTAATGAGGACGCGATTGTGATGTACAAGGAGCGCCTTCCAGAACGTCTTCTGTGACGTGCGCTAACTGCGACGATTCATGATGAATGCGGGCGAAAACGAACGTACCCATGGAGAGCGTCAAGTGAGTGACTACTGCTCCTCAGTCGCCTCGCTTTCCATCGATCACCCATCCCGTCACAACGCCCATCTCAGCATCCGGCATCCGGGCTTAAGCTGGCGTGAGCGCTGTTGCTGCCGGATACATTTCGTGGTCGGTCACGATCGCGGCGGACGCAGCGGACACCGCATGGTGCTCGGTCACCCGGCTCACGTGCTTACACTCACCGTGATGGATATCGTGCCAACCTATGCGATGTTCAATGCTTAGGCGCAGATGTACTAATGACAGACGTCTAGCGGCGATGCCGATCCGGAAGGAGCGCGTTACGCGCGATGGTGGCGTCGCTCAACGGCTGTGCTCAGCGTTCACCCTTCGCGCTCTGCTACGGCAGAGCAGTCGCCCGCGTGAACGAAATGAATTTTCCCGTCATGATTCGCGTGACGCGACGTGCCTGAAGCACACCGCGCCTCCGTAGCACATCGAATGATGGCTCGTCGGCGCTCAACGCCGGCTCGTCGAGCAATGCTTCGATCGCTCGAAGCGTCGCCGGCCGTTCCCAAATGGGCCAGGTGATCCTTGGTCTCCGACGCGCGCCGCCGCGAGACACGCCGCGCGTCGCGAGGTTTACGCGGCCGCTCGGTCCGCCTTGAGGCGCGCTCTGGAACGAAAGCAGACCCAATACGGCGAGCCGGTTCGCTCCGTGCTCCGTTGTACTCTTTTCCGTCGACGGATCGACATCGCGAAGAGCGTACCGTCGATCGTCGCCGTGATCCCAGCGAAATGATTCGGTCTCGTCGGCGCGGTTCCAAGAAGCGAATAGAGCGCGTTCGATCCGCGCTGGATCGTTGAGATTCGGTGGCTTACGAATCTTTACGAGGTTTTTCGAAAGCGTTCCGTGTGTGACCGTGGTGAGCCGAGCGAGAAAGCTTTGGTGCCCCTGGCCGAACATCGCGCAGAGCGGTGTCGGTTCGATGCGATCGCCTTCCCGGATAGCCGCGTCGCTGAACAGCGCCGAGAGAACGAACGCAGACGCCGGCTCTTCTGCCGAACCACGAAGCAAGCGGCGGGCTTCCGCTTGGTTGAAGGTGAGGTCGCTATGATCGAAGCGTAGCAACTGGGCATACTGTGAGCAACCGTCGGCAGCAGCTCGGGCGATCTCCGCTTTATCGGCGTCCTCGCCGACGATCAACCAAGCTCGCAGCGGAACCCCGGAAAAATACGCACGCGCAAACCATGTCGGTCGGGCAGTCTCGAGCGCTCGTAAAAGACCGAGGAGTGAGAGGAAGCCGAGCAGATTATCGGTTTCGAGACCGTCGAGACGAAAAGCGTTCGTCATGCCGGCCGCTCGCCGGGCGTACCGGGAGCCTCCGAGACGCGGTGATCGGCGAGTCGAACGATACTCTCGAGCCATGCGAGCCCCCACGCTCCGTACCGTTCTTCTAAACGAGCAAACATTGTCGCCCAATCGACCTCGGTTGTTCCGTCGCTGGACGGAACTCGCAACGTAAAGTCAATGCGTTGCGGACCGGCGGAAGGCGGCACGTTTAGCGTCTCGTCAAGGATTGCGAATGTGGCCGCCTCGTCGTCGCGGGGCTCATCGTGATCGAACAGCGGTCGCCCAAACCCATGATGCGTCCCGATAAGCCAGAGCACGAGCTCCGGATCGTTCGCCGTTGCGAATCGCGGATGTTCGCGGGCGATACGAACCGAGAGCGCCTCATGGCGCCATTCAGGGGGCAGATTCGCGGCACGCCGGATGGCTCGATCCTCGGTGCGTGTCCGCCGCCGCCCGGACTTAGCGAGCACGTCGCTCTGATGCCATGGGCCGCCGGCGAGATACTCCTGAAAGCGGCCGTCGGCTTTTCCGACGTCGTGCAAGAAGGCGGCGACACACAGGTCTTCGGAGAAACGTTCGAGCCCGAGTCGCTCGGCGGTACCGCGTACGTGCGCTTCGATGTCGTGCGAATGATCCGCGAGGGAAAGCGGAACGATCTTCGGTCCGGCGCTTCCGATCGTACTCGTCTCCGTTGCGGATTCGAGCTGTGAAAGTTGCGCGGATTGCAGTTCAAGGTATGTTACGCCACGCTTTGCGATGAGTAGAAAACCAAAGCGAGCAAGGTCGTCGTCATCGCGCCCGCCGTATGGATATTCGATCGTGATGCGCCCGCGAGGATTGCGCAACACGTCGAGCTGAGGGCGCCAGCGTTCCGGAACGAGCTCGTAGAGCGCATCGATCATCGCTTTTGGATCGTGGCCGTAGGCCGCCGCAACGTCGCTGATAGGTTTCCATCGTGACTCGAGGCGCGCACGATACGCGGATTCCGTCTCCGTAGACAGTTGGGGGTCCAGTTCTTGTGCAAGGAGCTCGGGATGGATGCGAACGCCGTACTTGGACTTCGCATATGGCAATGACGCTTCGGCCGCGACGTTGCTAACCGAAATGCCGGTTTGCGCACCCATCCTCGGGTTCCAGCCGAACCTGTCGCAGCCACTCGCGGCGGCGGCAACGACGATCGTATTCCCCGGCCGTAGCGAGTTCGCCGTGACCAGTTCGACGTCGTCGTCCGCGTTACGAATCCGCCACGCGGAGATAGCGTTGGGCGCGGGCGTATTTTCCCGAGTTATGTCGAGCTCGACGTCGGCGACGTCCCCCGGTGACTGTCCTCGTAGCCAGCGTCGAACGACGCCGATCGGTAACGCCACCGTTTCGCTTGAGCGTATCGGCAGGTATTCCAAGATCGCGGAGATGGCTACTCGCCGGACCTCGGGCTCCAAGGAATCGGAAGGCAAGTCAGCACGCCAAGCGACGTTCACGTCTGCAGGCGAGTTCGGCGTCCCGTGCAAATAGAGCGCCGCGTCGGGCGACCACGGCGGCGCAGGATACGTCCGTGACAGCGCACGGAGATGCTCAGGCATGAGGGTTGGGGCATCGTTGCGCGAGCTGCGCATCGCTTCGAGAGTGGCGGCGTCGACCTGGGCAACATCGAGCTTGCTTGAGGCGAAGTCGATACTTCCGCCGGTTGGCTTCGCACGTTCGTGCAACCATGCCCATGTGTCTCGGGCGGCGAAGCCGTAAATTGGATCTGGTTTCGCGCTTGCGGCGATCTCGGCATCGACAGCGAGAATCGCGGCATGCGCGCCGATCGGTCGGCCCATGCGATTCAAGCGTCCGAATCTTTGGCGCAGCGCGTCGAGCGACGCGATTTCCGTGACGAGTGCGTCGAAGTCGAGATCCGCGCCGGCTTCGATGCATTGTGTCGCGACGACGATGAGTGGATCGTCGTTCGTTTCCACGTCCGGGTCGCCGGTCGCACGCGAGCGGCATCGTTCGACGACGAGGTCGCGTAGCGGTTGCTTGTCGAGCTCCCGCGCGCGCCCGATGAGCAGCGTCAGCAAATTCGGCGACTCGCCGCCCGAGGCCACGAGCTTCTCACGGAGCGAGGAGAAGATTCGACGCGCCAGGTCGACGCGATTCACGACGATCAGCGTGTTCCTGGCGCTTCCCATGCCGAGGACGCTGACTTTGAGCGCTTCGTCCGCAAAACGTTCTGCATGCTCGCTCGACCCGAAGCCGACCCGGCCGATGCGAACGAGCCTGGCGGGTTTCGGGCACGTGCGGCGTCTCTCGAGCGCCTCGTTCGAAAAGTCTTCGTCGTCGAGCGTGAAGGCCGCGCCGTTCGATAACTCGCGCGGCGTCGCCGAGAGCTGCACAAACTGCCAGGGCATGCCGGACCGTCGCTCGATATGCGAGACGCGATCGAGCGTTTGGCGAAACGGCTCCGAGAGATGAACCTCGTCGAGGATGACGAGCGTGTCCTCGCCGAGCAGTCCCGCGTGAATCGGTCGCATCGCGCGGCTGATCCCGTAGCCGCGAAACAACAGTCGCGAACCGACTTGATCGACTGTCGAAGAGAGAATCGTTGGCTGAGTCGGCGTGCGGGCCCAATCGCCCTCCTGCGGCACGCCGCCTCGAAGTCGTGCCGCCACCAGCGCCTGCTCGTCCTTACCGGCAGTCCTTCGAAGTACGCTGGCCATTGTCTTGAGTATGCCGTCTTTGGCATCGCATAGAAGTCTTGCGATGCGCTGCCCGCGTTCGAAAGCGTCGTCGACGATAAGCCGTCGATCGACCACCCATGCGATTCGCATTGGAGCTTGCCGCTCGCGGCCGTTCGCAAGCTCGAACGCGAGGTGGAATACCGCGATGTCGATGCAGGCAGTCTTTCCGGTACCCGTAGGAAGATCAAGGAGCTCGGGCCAGCGCCCGGTCTCGCACAGCTTCGTCGCCAGCCGCTGTTGCCACGGGAATGGCGCGTAGCCGTTCGCAGAGTGAAAGAAATCGTCGAAGTCCGCGATCGCGATCGAATCCCTTCCGGTGCCGGCGTGTAGCGTTCTCATCGGCGCGCGACGCAAAGGCCCAAGCCCGCGAAACGCCCGGCCCCGAGCACGACGGGGCCTTGGACGGCGTCTTCGAATTCGATGGTCGCGTGGACGAGATGACGCCCTTGCAGCGAACGCGGCAGTTGCCAGCGTTGCCATGGCTGCGCGTCGCGCGGTACGCTGGATGCCGGGCTTCCGCGTAAGCTCGAGCCGACGTTAATGCTTACGGCCTTCGGCTCTGGTAGCCCGATGTTTTTGCAAGCCGCCCCGATGGAGAGTTCCATCTCGCGGCGGCGCCCATCCGGCGATTTACCCTTCGGATATCGGTCGAGCGCAATCGGCGTAGCCGTCGCCCACACGTGAGCAACCGGTTCGCGATCGTTCGTGTCGCCTGCGGGTTGAATGCCGAGATAGCGTCCTGCTCGGAGCGAGGCTCGCTGCGGCACGAACGTCGGCCGCAGATGCCAACACATCCCGGGCGCGTAATGCAGGTCGACGCGGCCTTCCGCGGGCTCGCCGCTACGCTCGATGAGTCGTCTCACCGATGCGCCGAGCGCCTCCAACGCGATGCGCGGCGTAATGCGTCTGGGGATGACGAGCGCGAAGCCCATGAGGCGCCCCTCGGACTTCTCCCAACCAACGTCCGCGAGTGGAATGATCGCGACATGCGGGCCCTTCGACGGATGTCCCTGGTCGTCGTGACCGGAGAACCACTCGGGGATCGGATCCGGCCATGCGGCCATGAGCGCGTCTCGCAGCTTCCGTGCGACCATCGCGGTCGCTCGAATGTCCGGAGCGCGTCCGCCGTCATCGGCGAGGACGACCCAAGCGGCGGAGAAAACCGACTGACCGATGGCAGCGTCGACTAGCGGCGTGTCCTGCGAAGCCACGGGGTCGCCGGGTGACGGTCGTATCGACGCGTGAAACGCGCGCTCGAGCTCTTCGAGTCGCCCTTGATAGACGCGCCGGCTTGGTGGCTTTAATTCGCGTACAGCGGCCACGTCGATCGGCATGAAGCGGCACCGCGTAAGCGAAATCGAGTGCCCGACGTAGGATGTATCGCGAGCGATCGCGTCGAGATGCGCGAGCATCCGTTCGTCGGGTTCGGTTCCCCACACGAGGCGCATTGTCGAATCAATTGGGCGTCCCGTCGGAAAGCGGCGGCCTTGTCGTTGCCGCCGCTCCGGAATGACGTCGAGTTTTTGGATCGTCGATGTCTTGGCGTCGTTTGGCGGCACGTAAACGATCGGTGCCGAACGAGTTGATATGCCGGATGCTTCGATGAGCGGCGGCTCCTGGCGTTCGAGCCACTCGAGCGCGGCCCGTTCGTCATCGTTCCGGCCGCGGGCGCCCCACGATGCGACAAGCGCCGAGAAGATGCGGTCGGGCTGCGGCGGCCAATCGAGTGCCGTGTCATCGTCGACTCGCCGAGCGACGATGATCCCGGCGAGAAACTCTATCTCAAGCCCCAGCATCGGTCGTACCTTCGGGCGCCTCGCCGCCTTTGCCGGCGAGCGCGAGTTCACGGCTCTGTTTGACGAGATAGACGAGCTTCTCTTGCGGCAGCAATCGCGTCGGCGCGGCGACGATCGTGAATCCCACTTCTCGAGCTCGAGCGACGGCTTCGCCGTACAGCGCAAGCGCATCGTCGAGCGAGACGTCGATCTGCTCGGTCGAGCCGTCGAAGCGCACGAGTTCGAGCGGTGCGTGACCGTCGCTCACGAGATCACACCGGGATCTCAGCGCGTATCCGCTTCGAATCTGGGCGAGGTTTGCCACGAGCCCGAGCGCAACAATAGCGCTGCGCGCGGCGAGATCGCGTTGGTCGTTTCCGAACCCGAGGCGTCGTACGGCTGCAAGGCCGATGACGAACGAATGCTCGGCGTAATCCATGGTAACGCCGAGATCTACGATCGATGGCGCAATATTGCCGTGATTGATTTCGGATGGCCGAACCTTCTTGAAATCCTTGTTGCCCTTGTGTTCTTGACTATCCCAATCGTTCGAACTCTTATAGACGGGAACGCCCCGTAAGATGTTGAGTGGATCGATGCGGCTTCCCGTGCGGCGTCCTGCTGGCGTTGGATCGCCGTTCGCTTTTCCGTTTCGTTCGTTGAGGTTCACCGCAACGCCGATGCCGATGACCTCGCTGACGGAGCATCTCGCGAATTTTGCTCCGAGCCCACCGCCTTCGCCGGTACTATTCCAGGCGCCGAAGAGAAGCGCGTTTGGCGACGCTTCGAAGATCGCGGTCGCATTTGCCGGCTTCGCCAACTGCAATCGCTGTCCGAGCTCCGATTTCATGAGGGGTTTTGCGTCCAGATTGCTATCGCGCAGGATCGCATCGAAGACGCGATGCGGCGCATCGAGCGAGGTGATCTCGCCGATCTCCGGCACGTCCGTCGTCTTGAAGCTCACGCTGAGGAACGGGAGCTCGATCTTGCCGGCTCGCGAAAGCCGCAGAAGTGTTTCTTCTTGGCGGTTCGTCGAGCTCTGCACGCTATCGAGAAGGACGGTCCATACGTTCTCGCCATCGAGCCGGCGACGCTCGAAAACGTGTTGTGCTGGATCGCCTCGGTTCTCGCCCGGATACGTCGGCGGGAAGACCTTATCGCCGACACCGCCGATGGGCTGCAAGCGTTGACGGCGGCGAAACGCAGCCTGTTCGGAGACCGCAGTTCTTAAAGCATCGTAGGAGAGCATAGCATTTCCCTTTCGCATCGTAATGGCTGAAGTCGGCGCCCGATTGGCACTTGACGGCCGCCTGCATGAAGGGTACGCTCTCGATCGGCTGGCCAAGCCATCGAGGTCGTTCGCATTCCTGCGGGCGGCCTTTTTCCGCGCTCCTTCCCGCGGATGGCCACAGTATGCGCATGCTTTTCGAAAAGGTCAACAGGTCGGTATGCAGTTTCGAGGATAAGTCCCGCTTCATGATTCATCGAGCTATAACCAGAGCCTCGTTGAAGTTAGCTCGCTGATTCGTGCGCAGGCACTAAATCCGCACTTCCGCGTCTCTCGGCGCGGCCTCACTGTACCGAAATCTGCGCTGAGCTTCCCAGCGCCGCCAGATCGACGGCTCATCCCCCGCTTGCGCTCGATCTAGCAAAGAATTCAGCCCTTGATCGCAGTTCCTCGCTGACAGCGCCCTTAGCATTGTGCCAAAGAACGGAGCGTTCGATCATCTGAAATACGCCAGGCGGAAATGAATGTGCTACAACATCACCCATGGCCGCTCGAATGCGCCCGGAGACGAGCACAACTCCCCGAGATTTCGCACGGTGGTGTGGACTGCAGGCTCGCGCGCTGCGAGACCATAGCTGGGAGGCGCTCGACGTCGAGGAGCTCGCTGACGAGCTCGACGCGTTGAGCCGGAGTGAACGCCGAGCGTTTGAATCCAATCTTGCGATCGTGCTGACGCATCTTCTGAAGGAGCGATTCCAACCGGAGAAGCGTTCGAACTCGTGGGCCGCCTCGATCACCGGACATGCGCAGCGAGTCGAACGCGCGCTCGAAGAAACGCCATCGCTGAAATCATGTTGGAAAGAAACCGTCGACGACGCCTACGATCGCGCTCGTTTCGAAGCCGCGATCGAGGCCGATTTGCCGCTCGAAACGTTTCCGCCTGACCTCGACGCGGAGCTTGAGACCTCGCTGAACGCCGCGCTCGCGAAAGCGAAAAACGACCGAACCACGGCCCGAGCGCGGCGGCGCAAGGATGAAGGCTAACCCACTCATCATCCCGTGACCGCCTCGAGCAAGCCGGCCGCTATCGCGTCGTCGAAAAATCGCTCCCGTTCCACGGCGTCGAGTCGTTCGACCGTGCTACCTCCCGGCAACCGCCGAACCCGTAGGATATCGTCGATCTCGCTCGCCACGCTACGAACGTGCGTGATGACGCCGATCAGCTTACCGCCGCTCGCGCGTCGAGCGAGTTCCGCGAGTGCGGCGTCAAGTGCGGTCGCGTCGAGACTGCCGAACCCTTCATCGAGAAACAGTGCTTCGAGGCGTCCGCCCGCAAGCGAGGTAAGCTCGACGAGTGCGAGCGCGAGCGAGAGGCTCGCGAGAAATTTTTCGCCGCCGGAGAGAGTAGCTGCAGTCCGCGTTTGCCCGGAGTGTCCGTCGAGGATCGCAAACCCTTCGGCGAAAGCATAGCGCTGGCTCGTCATTGCTCGCAACGTCTCCGTCGCGACTCCGAGGAGCCGGCGCTCGCGACGGCCCATCACGTACGCCTTGAAGGACTTGTCGAGCAGGTATCCGCGCAGGCGCTCGAGCGCCGTTGTGAGCGGCTCCGCGGCCGCAAGCTTTGCATCGAGTTCGTCGGCATTCGCGGCGGTGACTTCCGCAGCGCGAAGACGCTCTTCGAGTGCGGCGCGGTGACGCGAAGTTTCGGCGAAAAGCCCAGAAAGCGCTTCGATTGTCGCCAGTCCTTCGCCCTCGAGCACGGCGGCAATAGTCATGCAGGCCTCGAGCCGGGCACCTTCGAGCGCGGTGCACTCCGCTGCAAGACGTTCGATGACCGTTATCGCTCGCGACGCCATCGTCGTTGCCCAGCGAAAGGTTTCTGTTCCGACCTCGTCCATCGTCGAGTGAGCCGGCGGCTCACCGTAAATCGTCAGTCGTCCCGCGGCAATCTCCCCGGCAACGTCTGCAAGGCGCTCGATGACGACGGCTTGGATCTCGCCGCGTCGGGTGGCGAGCATCGCATCGTAGCGGCGCTCCGTCTCGCGTTGCCTGGCGCCGGTCGTTTCTAGCGCAGCCTCGATGGCGCGCGCGTCTCGCTCGAATCCTCGTGCCGTTTCGAGCGCTACGACGATCTCGGCATCGGTGAGAGCCTCTGAGGGACGACACTCCGGCAAGAGCGCTTCGCGGTCGGCATGCAGGCGGATCGTCGCGTCGGTCGAGCGTTCGCGATCGTGCGCGATTCGTGCGCGAGCGTCGCCCAATTGCGTGCGCGCTATGGCGAGCCCCGTTATTTCCGTCGCAATGATTTTCGACGAGCCGGTAGCGCGTTCTCGTTGCGAAACGGCGAGCGCTTCGGTCGACTGCCTCCGTTGGCGCGATACGGCGGTCGCAGCCTCGATCGTCGCGGCGTGAAGGGAATGCCCGAGTGCGCTGAGATGCGCCGCCGCTACGCTCGCTAATTGGTTCGCGGCGGCGGTTTCTCGTTGTGCCGTGAGTAACAACGCTTCTGCTCTCGTTCGGTCGCGTTCCACCTCCTCGAACCCTCGGCGCGCCGTCTCCGCCGCCGTTTCCTTCTCTCGATAACCGTTCATGCAGTCATCGAGCGCTTCGATGCGCGGTGGCTCGAAGCCGGCGGGAAGCCTGCGCTCGCAGACTGGGCACGCCGCGTCCGGTTTGAGCCCGCTGCTCACGGTTGCGACCAAATGCGCATGGCGTGCCTCGTCCAACCGGCGCGCCGCCGATGCACGGTCCGCTATGACTTCGTCGTATGTGCTCCGTGCCAACTCCTGAGCAGCCGAAGCACGTTCGTACTCGAGCGCTGCGGTCGACTCGGCGTGTCGGCGTGATGCTTGGGCCGCTTGTGCGCTCTTCGCGGCGCTCCATGCTTCGCGGTGCTCCCGCTCGGCGTCGCGCGCTTGCCGGGCGGTCGATTCCGCGGCTTCGGCGTCGACGATTGCAGCATCGCACAGCTCCGTCGCCGCGTTCAACGCCTCGCTGCGTTGCTCGACCTGCGACGCTGCCACGCACAGCGCGGCTTCGCGTTCGGCGATCTCCTCGCACTCGGCGGCGAGACGGTCGCGTTCGGCCGCCATGCGTGTGAGGTTCGTTCGAGCGAGCGCGAGTGTGGCGAGCGTCATTCCGCGGCCGGCGAGCGCGTCGCTCGCCGACCGAGCTTCGGCGACGGCCGCTCGAGCAGCGGCAACGTGAGTTTCGGCTTCTTCGAGCTGTGCTCGCAGCTCCGCGTCGCGGTTCGTAAGCCCCAGAATACGAGCGGTCGCTCCGTGTAAACGTTCGTGGGCGCCACGTAGCATGGTGAGCTCGCGAAGGTTTCGCTCCCCTTCGAGCTGCGTTCGTTGCGAAGATTCGATCGTATGTTGCGCTTCGGCAAGTGTGGCGGCTCGTAACGAACTCGTCCGCACGTCCTCGCCGAGCAGCCGAACCGTCTCACGCGGGTCTTGCCCGAGCTGATCGCGCTTCGCCCGAAGCGTCGCACACATCGTTCGGAATCTCTCGCGTGGTATTTCGAGCGTCTCGCGGATTCGGTCGATCTCGTCGAGTCCGAGCAATTCTGTGAGCGCCCGCGTTCGGTCTGCAGGCTTGGCGGTCAAGAGATCGGCGAACCGGCCTTGCGGCAGCACGACAGCGAGAACGGGCCGTCAAAGGCGGCGCCCTGTATCGTCTGTTGCATCTCGCCAGCTCGTCCTCAACGCAAGACCTGCCTGCCGTGCTCACAGGCGCCCTACGCGCGCGTAAAAGCTCGGCGTGGTCGAATCGCATCCTCAAGTAATTTGGCATGAAGTTTTGGGATGCGGACCCCATCGCTGGGCGAGCCGAATCGTGGTGCGAGCTCAGCCTCGTCGACACGATCAAGGCCTGGACGCACGATCGGATTCACGTTGGCTTACGAGACCTCACCGACGGCGAAGGTCCGGTCGTTCGCCGGCTCGGCGCATCACCGGAGCTGCGCGGGAGTGCACTCCTCGAACAGTTACTCATGACGACCGCAGCGATGCGCGGCGAACGTCTTGTCACGCCGCCCGGAACGAGCTCGTACGACTATAAGTTTCCGCCCCACTTTGGGATGGATGCGCGCGATACCGCCGCGCGCGAACGTTCGGCGGTCCAAATGCCGCCGCGGATCGAGCGGTTCATTCTCGAGGGGCCGGCGCAATCGAGATACTTACGGCCATCGATCTTGGAGACGCTCACGGTAGCGGAGGCCATGCGCTCGGCCGCAATGAGGCACTCATCGGGCCGCGAGCTGCGTTCGGCAGACCCTCTGCTCAGTGGAAAAGGACCGAACGGGGAACCGGCAACCGGACACGGGCATGCCTTCTTCCTGCCACGCGATCTCGATGAAGACTCACACATCGATCACCTCGACGTGTGGTTCCCTTGCGGATCATCGAACGATGCCCATCGTGCCATCGTGTCCGTCCGCTCGCTCTATGACGGACGGCTCGATTTGCCGCCGAACGCTTCGTATTCCCTCACTCATCTCGGCAACGCCGATCTCGTTTTGGCGACGCGGTGGCGATCTGCAACGCCGTTCGTTCTCGAACGACACATGAAGTTCACCAGCCGGCGGTCCGACGAAATGAAAGCTGACGGGCCCGAAGCGCAGGTCCGACGGTCCCTCCAGCAACACGGCTTCCCGGAGCCGCTATCGGTGGACGTTTCGAATGGCGTTCAACTCATCGGTTCGCCCACGCGGCGAAAAACACGCGGCGACGCCTTTCGACGAATGCGTCGCCGCGATGCGCATGCCGCACCAGCTTCGCGGTCGAGATCACCTTTTCGCAAGCCGTATGCGGGCCACTGATACTCGTGCGGTACTCGCACTTCGGACTCGGTCAGTTCGTGCCGGTCGCAGCGGAGAGGGCAGTTTGAATTCGTGCTCCGACGATTTCGATGACGACCCTGCCGGGACGGAGCGCGCACGTTCGCAGCCGTCATGCAAACGATCACGACGCTCGCAACCATGACTCCGCGCCTGCTCGCCCGCATCCGCTCGTCGTTATGTCGACGCGCTGTGCGTTCGATGCTGGGATACGGCGCGGCTCTCAGCGTGTCGACCCGGGGAGTTCGATCCTGCGCGGGGAAAACACGTTTCCATAAAAAAGTCGAGTGCGTGATCGGAAACGATTCGCGGGCGCGAAGCGGTCAAAGGCCCGTGCTCGAGAGCAGCGTTCATTCGGAGCGAGCAGACCGAACGATGGAGCAGCCAGCATGATTGCCCAGCCGAACGAACCCCTTACCCAGGCCGAGTTCTACAATGCGAGCTTCGGCAAGAAGGAAAAAGGCTCTTCAGGACTTCGAGTGGGTAGGCGAGACGAGACAGCGATTTTCGCTTTGTATGCACGACTGCGCGACCATGAAGCACGCGCGGCCAGTGAAACCAAACGTGCCCGACGTGCCCGCGAGCGGCGTCCAGCAACCATTGCCGCTGCGTCGGATGCGATCGCGGTCGATCCGACGCTGGCCGGCCTTGATTTGCTCCGTGACACGCGCCGACCGCATCGCCGCGATTCGTACCCGGTGGATCCGGTACGCGCGTGCCGAGCAGATCGGCGCGAGACTCGACGAATTACTCGTGTTGCCCAAAACGCATCGGATGCCAAACCTGCTCATCGTGGGCGAAACCAACAACGGCAAGGCCGCCCTGGTCAAGCATTTCGTGCATCGACATCCGCGGCAACTTACGGCGCCGCGCACGATCTTGCGCATCCCGGTCATAGCCGTGCAAGCGCCGCCGGTCCCCGACGAGCGGCGCTTCTATCTGGCCATCCTCGCACAGGCTGCGCACCGTTTCGACCGTCATACACTACTGCCCAGCTCCAGGATCAGGCGCTTCGCTCCTCGCAACCGGCAACGTCAAGATGCTCATCATTGACGAGATTCACCACGTGTGTGCCGGTCCGACGCTACGCCAGCGCTCCTTCCTCAACGTCATCAAGTTCTTGGGCAACGAGTTGCACATTCCGATCGTCGTCGCCGGGACGCATGATGCGTTCAATACCATTCAAACCGATCCGCAACTGGCCAATCGGTTCGAGCCCGCTCCGCTGCCGCGCTGGACGATGAACGAGGACTACCTGCGGCTCCTTGCGAGCTTCGAGGTCGGCCTTGGGCTTGAGCAAGCGTCGCATTTCATCGAGCCGGCGTCAGCGACGAAGATTTTGGCGCTCTCGGGCGCCACGATCGGGAAGATTTCGGCGTTGCTCAGCCGGGCGGCGATGGTGGCGATCGAGCGCGGCGTCGAACGCATCACAAGCGACGTGCTTGATTCGTGCGGATATGTCTCGCCATCGGAACATCGCCGCATCGCGGTGACAATGTAGCATGCGAATCGCGAGCAATCGACTCGACAAAATGATCGTCGAAGCGACGGTCGACTGCTACAACGATGCCGAGATGGCGACGGGCCTGCTTGTCGCGATCCAGGAGCATCTGGTCCTTCCGTTTCGAGCAGAGGTCTTGGGTGTGGCCGTGCAGGTAACGGCGGTCGACATCAATGCCGTCGGAGCGATCGTCGCGGTGTGCAAGCACGGTAGAAAAACCCAACGCATTGCACTGATCGATCTTGTTTTACCGGTGTCCGCACCGATCGGCGCCCAGTGGATCGCCGCCTATCGTCGCTGGGCGTCGCACTGGTAGGGGTGCGCGATCCGGAGGCCGGCCTGCATCAAGATTGAACGGAGGTGTTATGAGCTCTCGACCAGGCGAGATTGTGCCAAAACCCATGAAAGCGGTTTACGATGCGATCGTCGGCATTACGGACGCGTTTTGCGACGAGCACCTTGACCGCGACTACGCCGGTTTGTGTGCCAAGATGGCAGCGCAGTTGGCTCGCAAGCGTCCTAGTCCGCTAGGCAGCGGACAGGCGCGCTCATGGGCTGCTGCGATCCTCTATACGCTCGGGCGGACGAACTTTCTGTTTGACAAATCGCAGCGTCCGCACATGACTGCTGCCGAGTTGTGTTCTCGGGCAGGGGTAAGTATCCAAACGGCGACGACGAAAGCGCGAGCGATCGAGCGTGGCTTGAAGATCGAGCCGCTCGATTCACGCTGGTGTGTGCCCAGCGTTATGGAAAAGAACCCCCTCGCCTGGATGATCGTCGTCGATGGATTCATGATCGATGCACGCGTCGCGCCACGCGAAATTCAGGAGGTTGCTTTCGGGAAAGGCTTGATTCCATTCATGCCTGAGCCGTTGGCCGGAGCCGCTCTTGACAGCGCTCAGGATGAGATGGTTCCTGGCGAAGATCACCGCACGACATAGCCCAACGCGCGATAGCCGGCTTGCCGTTTGGAGGCCATTCGGGCGAGCATCGGCACGGCCTCGTCGACGTAATCGTACACGATCACCTCCCTCTTACTATGATGATCGCGGTGTAAGCGGCCGACGTACTGCGCCAAGGTGCCCTTCCAGGAAATCGGCATCGCTAAGAACAGCGTGTCCAACCGCGCGTCGTCGAAACCTTCGCCAAGGTAACGGCCCGTGGCCAAAATCAAGCGTTCCTCGTCGCCGGACGCCTTGAGTGCCGCCGCCGCGTCACGTCGAGCGGCGGCCGTCATGCCGCCACTAAGCACGATGAGATTGCGCGTTGCTCCGGTGAAGGCGCTGCGAAGTTGCTCGAGATGATCACGGCGCTCGGTGATCACGATTGGACAGCGGCCCGCTTCCAACGCCGCGAGGACATCATCGATGATCTGCGTGTTGCGGTGTTCGTCTTGCGCGAGAGCCGCGTAGACCGCGGGCATCGAGAACTTCGCGGCAGCGATCGGCGTCGGAAGCGAGAACGTCGTGTCGCGCAGCCGGACGAGATGTTCGAAGCTTCTCCGAGCTGCTTGCGTTCGCGGATCGACGCGATGGCGTATCGGTCCACACTGCATGAAGATGATCGGGTGGTGCCCATCCTTGCGCGTGACCGTGGCAGAGAGTCCGAGCACGTAGCGCGCCTTCGAGCGCCGAGCGACCAGCTCGAAGCTGGATGCCGAGAGATGGTGGCACTCATCGACGATCAGATGACCGTAGTCCCCGACAACATCGGAGACGACGCCTTTGCGCACCAGACTCTGGATGACCGCGACATCGATGCGGCCCTTGGATTTCCAACGACCTCCGGCGATCGAGCCGAGCTCGCCCGCGTCGATGGACAGGAATGTTTTGAGGCGCTCGATCCATTGCGTGAGCAACTCGCGCCGATGCACCAGGACCAAGGTGTTGCAGCCACGGCGGGCGATCAGGGCGGCCGCGATGACGGTCTTGCCGAAAGCGGTCGTCGCCGCAAGCACCCCGCAGTCGTGCTTGGCCAGTGCCTTGAGGGCGGCGTTCTGCTCGGCCCGTAACGTCCCGAGAAACGTTACGAGAAGCGGCGTGCCGGTGTTGCGGTGGTCTTCAATATCGGCTTGGATCCCGTGTGACCGCAGTAATTCAAGGGCAGGGTCAAGGCAGCCGCGGGGCAGCGCAATGTGCTCGGGCTTCAAATTAGCGCACGAGATGATACGCGGCTTGTCGTAGGTCGACAATCGCAACGCTTGGGCGCGATAGTATTCGGGGTTCTGGAAAGCGGCGATGCGCAGCAGCCGCGTCACCATCGCCGGCGGCAGGTTCTTGCGATCAACGTAGACCTCATCGGCGAGCACGACCTTCACGCTATCGGGCAACGCGCTTACCACCATCTGATCGAGTCTAGGTGGTTGCCGCGAGGGCGACATGAGCCACGGCTGGTGGGTGTCCTCGTCGTCGATCGGGAGATACACGCGTAAGAGCGGCCCGTCGGCCTCAGCCTCATCGACGATCGCCATGACGTCGGCAGCGTTCATGTGTGCAAGCGATGAGAGGAACGCCCATTGGTCAGGATATGGTCGCAGATCGTCATCGATGAACACGCTATTGCTCGCAGCGCGCGCTTTGGCTTGAAACGGCAGTGCGATCAGATTTCCAAATCCACCCGCCGGCATCGTATCCTGATTGGGAAAGAACCGATCGTACGAAGAAAAGCGGATCTCGGGCCGGCGTTCCATCGCCTGAGTCAAGAGGAAGGCTCCGAGTCGGCGCGCATCGCGGGCGGGAATTGCTTCACCAAAAAAGACCCACACGTGGCCGCCAACACCCGAGCGCGAACGCTCGAGCGCCGCAGGAACGCCGTATTCGCGGCACATCTTCAGATACGCGAGGGCGTCGACGCTCCAGTCCCGATCGTCGAAATCCGCTGCGAGAAACCAGCAGCGATCATCGCTCAAGAGTGGGTACACGCCGACGACGAAATCCGCGCGACCGCCCGTAGCGCGGAGGTGCTTGACGACCACCTCGTCGGACATCGGAATGAACGCTTGATGCGAGCATTCCCCACATTTCACTTGTGGCTTCGCGCAGACACCCCGCACCCATTCGTTCGCGCAAGCCGGCGCGTAGCCTGACTTCTCGGTCTTTGGGTTTTCCCAACGCCGCGCATAGACGTCGGGACGTCCAGCAAAGAGGCGGCGAAAGAGCGCAGCTTTCTCTGCTGACGATGATGCGGCGGTCACCGTCGCTTGCTGTTGGCCAACGCTCTTCGGTGTCGGCTTCGCGCGTATCGCGCGAAGCTCGGATTCGAGGACCGAGCGCTCAGCTTCGAGCTCACGCAACCGTGCTTCGATTCGGGTCGCCAACTCGTCAGCGCCCGCCGACATAACTCCTCATTGCGATCGGCAGGGGGTTGTCCCCGGCATCAACGGCGATGTGAGCCTCTACGACGGCGTTGCGTGAGCTTGCAGCGCCTCGAAGACGACGTCCGGTCGCGCGGCGATCGTCCACAAATACGCCTGCGCCGTTTGATCCGGCTCGCTGCGGCCTTGCTCCCAATCGCGCAGCGTCCCGAGCGCAATGTGATAACGGGAGGCAAACTCTTCTTGCGTTAGTTGCAGCGCGCGGCGCATCGTCTTTATGCGTGGGATACGTCGTGCGCGACCCAATTCGCTTTCCGTCATCGGGCGCGCGTCGTGGTCGTTTATCGCTGCCGCGTGAACCTGAGCTTCCGTCATCGGGCGCATCGGCATGGTGAAAAATGGGCGCTCGACGCCGTCGGGCAATACTTCGACCACGGTTCCGTCAGCCTGCATTTTCGCGGTAATAGTGGTCTTGCTCATATCGTTCTGCCCTTCGTGCCGAGATGAGTCGAATGTCGTCATCGCCCTCGGTGTACGTGACATTGAGAACTACGCCATCGCACATCGCAATGATATGAATGCGCTCTTGGCCGTAATCTTCGCGGTCGTCGAGATGCTCCGACCGCCAACGGGTTTCGAAACACCCGAACGGCTTCACTAAAGGCGACACGTGGTCTTGCCAGTTAGCATCGGCCTTTTCTTCATTCCACTGAAAGCCTTGGGTGGTACCCATACACTACTGGCTGCCAGTAGTTTTGGCAATGGTCCGTGCCGGAATGATGCCTCACCTCGGTCGGCACCATACGCCAAGGTAGTCGCCGCTGGACTTCTCAGGGCGCGCATGAAGATAGCGGCCCGTGGTCATCAGCGACGCGTGCCCGAGCGTCTCCCGAACGGTGGCGAGGTCGGCGCCTCGGCGCAGAGCGTGCGTTCCGTGCGAATGGCTCAGGATGTCTTTTATTCGCAGGGTGGCGGTACGCGCAGCAGGTCGCCTCGGGCGTCTTCGTCTGCATGGCCGTCCTGATTTCCTCTTCAACGGAACGAGCTAGGCTTCTGGTCCGCGCGGGAATCCGCCGGTTCAACGTCCTATTGTCAAGCCATCAGTTATCGGGCGCACGTGTTTGAGACCCGACATGTGGGAGGCGCGACGCTTTCGCGTCACCGCCACGACCTGGCCTATGTGGCGATCGTGCTCGAGGGCGCATATACCGAATTACACGGCACCGCGCCTCGCCGTTGCCGTAAGGGAGCGCTGGTGCTCCACGGAGCCGCAGAAGAGCACGCCGATCATTTCACGTCGGACGCATTGTGCCTCAATATCGAATTGCAAGACGTATGCGTGCCGATGCCCAACGGCCAGCTGTTAGGGAACGCACCGTCGCTAGCCGGCCTCGTCGATGTGGTGGTCGGTGCGTTCTGCTCGCGCCGCGAACGCGCGCTTCTTGACGCTGCCCGGGATCTGGAGCGTGCTCTCGTCCGGTGTGGTTCGCCGAAAACGCAGATCGACGCGCCTGCCTGGCTCGTCGCATCGCTACAGAACTTTGACTGGACCGATTCGATCCCGCTACGCGAAGCCGCCGAACGCGCAAACGTCCATCCGACGCACTTCAGCCGTGCGTTCCGTAAATATTTCGGCATGACGCCGCACGCGTATCGAACGGAGCGCCGAATCGCGCTCGCTTCGCGCCTGCTCCTCGAAACGGCTGCTCCGCTCGCGTCCGTGGCGCAGCAGTGCGGCTTCGCCGACCAGAGTCACCTAACGCGTGACTTCGGGTCGGCGACCGCGCTCGCCCCAGCTGCCTTCAGGCGCGCGTTCGCAGACTAAAGATCTTCAAGACCGTCGCTCGCCGCGTCGCGCAGTATGACGCAATGAATGCGTTGCATACGATCGCCTTGGGCGTGCTCGTGCCCGTGGCCGTTCTCTGGCCGACTGCCACTCGCGCCTGTGATCCGGTATCCGCGCTCCGGCTAACGCGGGCCGCGCAAGGTCGACCCGCCGCTTGGACGCGTATCCAAGAAACCCGCGCATTCGGTACCATCGCGGTATCGGGATTTCGCGGAACCGTCGAACTCGACGCGGATGTCGGGACCGGTCGCTACGCCGAACGCCTTCGAATCCCCGTGCGGGGCGACGATGCTCAAGTGTTTGATGGTCGAACCGTTTGGTCGCAGGACATCTCGGGCGGGGTCCACCCGCTCGATGCACCGTTCCCTCGCGCGCAGGCGACGACCGACGCCTATCTGACTGCGCGTGCATATCTCCGCACGAACGCATACGTGCCCGCCGAGTGTCTGGGAACGCGTAAGGACGGGGCGCATCGCGACGTCCTCGTCCGGATCGAACCGGCCGGCGGCATCCCCGCGGTCCTCCGAATCGACGCGCGGACGCACCTCTTATCGGCTGTCGACGAACGGCTCCCGACGACCGTTCAGACGACTCGGTACGCTGACTATCGCACGATCGATGGCGTCGCCCTACCGTTTGCAATCGTCATCTCGGCTGCTTCGCAAACAGCGAACGCCGAACGCATCGCGATCTCGCACTACGATCTCCGTGGCTTTCGACGGACGGATTTCGCGCGTCCGGTTCTGCGGAGTCCGGGAACGTTTTTGGCCGGGCGGCACGCGACGACCGTGCCGCTAAACATCGAAGCGGGCGAGATCCTCGTGTGGGCGTCCATTGACGGGAAGTCGCCCCTTCCGTTTCTCCTCGATACCGGCGGTCATGCAATCCTTACCGCCGAGGCGGCCGCAAGGCTCGGTTTACATCCGAGCGGCGCCGGTGAGACGTCGGGTTCGGGTGCAGCCGCCGTGAGCACGCGATACGCCGAGGTGGCGACTGTTCGTGTCGGCGACGCGGCGTTCCGCGATCAGCATTTTCTCGTGATTCCTTACGGACATTCATTTTCGGAGCGCGGTGGAAAGACGCCAATCGCCGGCATACTCGGCCTTGAAGTGTTCGAACGCTTCACGGTCCGGATCGATTACGCTCGGCGGCAGCTGACGCTTTCACCGCTCGGATCCCGTGCCGTACAGTCAAACGCAACGCGCGTGCCGTTTACCTTCCAGGAGGACATGCCCATGGTCGTCGCGCGTGCGGACGGAAAACGCGCGCTGTTCGGGACCGATACGGGAAATTCGGGTTCCCTTATCTTGTTCGGAAAATTCCTCGCGAGCAGTGGTCTTGACGAGCGATACGCCGGGGGGTACGGAGTCGTCGGGCATGGCACGGGCGGGGATGATCCGGCGCGCATCGGGACACTGCGAACGTTCACGTTCGGCGGAACGGTGTTGCACGACGTTCGAACGGCGTTTACGAATATGAGCTCCGGGTCATTCTCATCCTGGACGGAAGGTGGAAACGTCGGTTATACGATTCTCTCGCGCTTTGTTCCAGTCTACGATTACGGAAGCGAGACGCTCAGCCTCGAACCGAGTCCGCATGCTCCGCCGCTCGCAATCGATCGCGCTGGCTTCGGCGTCGTGAAAGATATTCCGAACGCCTTCGTCGTCACGAACGTTCGGCCGCATTTTCCGGCCGCCGTAAGCGGACTGCTGCCGGGCGATCGTATCGTTTCGATTGACGGGCGCTCGGCAGCCGATCTCTCGCGCGCCGACTTGGTCACGCTCGAAAGTGGAAGCTCGGGAACGCGGATGCGCCTTACGATCGTCCGTGCAGGAACGCGTAAGCAGAAGCCGATCGCATTCTCGCTTCGATGACAGGCCTTTGTAACACATACGAGCACAGCGCTGAGGCGATCACGCTCGCCGCGATGGGCGTCCGCGTGATCGTGACGCGCCATTCCGATCCGGTTTTCCGTATCGCCTCGCGAAATCGTCCGCCGGGTTCGGTCGTCAACGCGGGCGGCGGCCGCCACGCGCACCCGACGCAGGGGCTGCTCGATCTCATGACGCTCGAGGCCGAGTTCGGGCACATCGCGGGCCTGCGCGTCGCGCTCGTCGGAGACGTCGTGCATAGCCGCGTCGCTCGTTCGAACGTGCTCGGCCTGCTCGCGCTCGGCGCCGACGTGACGCTCGTCGGGCCGCCGACGCTGCTCCCCGCGGCGATGGCGCGCCCGGACGTGCGCGTCGAGCGCGACCTCGATGCGTTCTGCCGCAGCTCGACGCGCTGATGTTGCCGCGCATTCAGCAGGAGCGCATCGCGAGCGCCGTGCTGCCGTCGCTTGACGATTACGCGCGCAACTATCGGCTCGACGCGCGGCGGCTCGCGGCGCTACGCCCGGGCGCGATCGTGATGCATCCGGGCCCGTACAACCGCGGCATCGAGCTCACCGAGGACGTCTTTTCGTTCGCGGGCTGGCGCTACGCGCAGCAGGTCGCCTCCGGCGTCTTCATCCGCATGGCGGTGCTGGTTTTCTTGTAATCGGATTGACTTAACGTTCCTCGCGGCTGCGAGGTCGCACAGCGGAGTCGCAAAAGCGCGCGATCAGTGCCTTGTTATACTCGTCTACGTCGCCTGCGTGCCTGAGAAGAATCCCTTCTCAGGCACGGGAACCGCGACGATTCCCGACGGAAGAAGTGGGCGTGGAAACGGCCATCGACGGCTCTCAGGTTAGGCCGGCCGCCGGAAACGGCGCTGGCGGCCACGCGCTGGCCGCGATCGAGCCGCTCGAGGGTGGGGGGAGCCGTCCTCGCGGAGCTCGCGCGCGGGCCGTCGAGCATGACCTCGCGACGCCGGACCACGCGCCAGCTACCGAGCGCGCCTACGCCCACGACTGGGCCGACTTCGCGGCGTTCTGCGGCCGCCACGGCCTTGCGCCGCTCCCAGCGGCCCCACAGACCCTTGCGCTCTATCTCAAGGCCCTAGAAACGCAGCGGAGCCGCTCGCCGGCCGGTCTTGCGGCCGGGACGGTCGGCCTGTCGCTACCGACCCTGCGCCGGCGACTCGCCGCGATCGCGAGCCGCCATGCTACGGCTGGGCTCGAGACGCCCACAGAGCACTCCCTCGTGCGTCGTCTGCTCCGCCGCTACAGCCGCGCCCGCGGGACGGCCGTGCGGAAAAAGGAGCCGCTCCCTATCCAGCAGTTGCCGGTGATCTTGATGGCGATGCCAGACGACCAGCTAGCGACGCGGGATCGCGCGTTGCTGCTGCTCGGCTATGCCGGGGCGTTTCGGCGGAGCGAGCTCGTGGCCCTCGACGTTGAGCAGTTGCGGTTTACGGGGGCGGGGTGCTACGTCTGGATCGCAAGTGCGAAAAACGACCCGTGGAAGAAGGGCCGCGAGCTCTTCGTACCACTCCTGCCGGCAACGTCGCCTAAGGTTGAGCTCTGCGCCGTGGCGGCGCTCGAGCGCTGGCTTAAGATCGTCGGGCCGGCAGCGGCGGTCTTCCGGACGTTCGATTTGCGCGGTCAACTCACGGACACGCGACTTGACTCGGGCGATGTTGCTCGGATTCTTCGGCGCCGGACCGCAGCCGTCGGCATCGAGGGCGACTTCGCAGGGCATTCGCTGCGGCGTGGGTTCATCACGAACGCGGCGAAGAAGAAGATCCCAATCGAGAACATCAAGCGGGTGACCGGACAGCGTAGCAGCGTAGCAGCGGAATCGTGCTCAACTACATTGCAGCTGCCACAATCGATGATGAGCCACCGCTACTCGAGATCATCGGCTAGCGTCTCTACGGTTCGATTGCACGGTGCGTGCATGCTCACCGGCATGATTCGCGTGCCGCGATCGGCGATTCGCCGTCCTCGTGCTCCTTCTCTGGAATCTGTTTAACGCCGCGCTGCTCGTGCTGCGCGGGGAGATCTTGCCGCACACTCCAGCCCTGAATAGACCGACGCACTTTCCCGTTGACATTGAATACAACGTAAAGTTCTCCGCTAAGCGGCGCGATGTCGAAGGCGAGGACGTCACGGTTCGCACAGCTTATTTGCCGCGGTGCACCGAGCGTACGCTCATGGTTTCCGGCCGCGCGAGGGCTTCGTCGCGCGGTCTCTTTGAGATGCTCGTTCGTCACGAGAAAGGTCGATATGATGACGCTCGGATCGCTCGTTTTCTCGCTCGTCACGGCGCAGATCGTCGTATCCGGGACCGCCGCGGCCGTCGTGCCCGGAACGGCCGCCGCGGTTCCTAGCCCGTGCCCATCGAGCTCGCCCGCTCCGGCCGGCCTGCGGCCGCCGATCGACTCGCCCGCTCCGATCGAAACGCCCCGACCGTGCGCCGCTGCGCTCGCGACGATTGGTCACGTCATCTCTATCGGTCGGAACGCAAATCTGGTCGGGTCGGCGCTCTCGGCATCGACGGGCTCGATCAGTCAAGCGCAGGTCACGACGCGACCGCTCCTACGGCCGGGCGAAGTCCTCGAGGATATTCCGGGCCTCGTTATCAGTCAGCACAGCGGCGGCGGTAAAGCCAATCAGTATTATCTACGTGGCTTCCAGCTCGACCACGGTACCAATCTCGAGGCTGAGATCAACGGCGTACCGATCAACCTTGGCACGCACGCGCACGGTCAGGGATACTCCGACATCAACTATCTGCTGCCCGAGCTCGTGAGCTACGTCGAGTTCAAGAAGGGCACGTACTTCGCCAACCAGGGCGACTTCGCCGTGGCGGGCGGCTACTCGCTCTTCTACCGGAACACGATTCAGCCGACGAGCTCGTTCACGATTGGCGATTTCGGCTACGATCGGTTCTTCACGGCGAATTCGATCGGCGTCGGAACCGGCTCCAACCTGCTCTACGGCGCGGAGATCGAACACGATAACGGCTCGTACGTTCGCGCCGACGAGTCGCATCGGTTCAACGGCCTGCTGCGCTATTCGCATACTTCCGGCCCGACGGAGCTCGCGCTCACCGGCATGGCCTATAACGGAGCCTTCAATTCGACGGACCAGATTCCGCAGCGGCTTGTCGACGCCAGCGTATTGAGCCGGTACGGCTACATCGATCCGACCGACGGCGGGAACACCTACCGCTACGCGATCTCCGGGCAGCTCACCCAGACCGATCCGCGCGGCGCAACGAAGTCAACGTCTACGGAGTCAACTCGCTGCTCAATCTCTTTCGAACTTCACGTATTCACTCTTCGACGCCAACGACTACTACAACGTCACGGCGAATCCGGTGACGTGCAACGTCGCGTACACGACGTGCGCTCCGAATCGAGCAACGCCAAATCAGGGCGTGCCCGGCTCGTCGCCGACGGTGGTCGGCGGCGGGGGCAGCTCGGCCGGCGGCGGGGGCAGCTCGGCCGGCGGCGGGCTCGCGACGGGCGGTGTGGCATCGGCACCGCGAACGACGAAGTATCAGTCGTACTGTCCAGCCAACAATACCGCGCCGGTCGGCGCTGCGCCGGGTTCGATCGTTCCGGCGGCGTTCTCGTTCTCGTGCGGCGACCAGCGCCAGCAAATCGATAAGCGCCTGTATTATGGCTTCGACCTGAGCCGCAGCTTCATCGGATCGCACGTCACCACGACGATCGGCGCGGGTCTGTGCAACGATAACATCCCTGTCGTCGGACTTTATCTCACGAACGCCCAGCAACAATTTGGCAACGGCATCCTCAGCAACGATCACGCGACGAACACGTCGGAGTACGCGTACGTCGAGTCGGAGATCCACCTCGGCTCGAAGCTGCGCGTCGTGCCGGGGCTGCGCTTCGACCGTTTTAATTACGGCGTCGCGGCGTACGACCCCGCGAATTCAGGCGCCGCGAACGAGGGCGTGCTCGATCCGAAGTTCGTGCTCGCCTACGCGCTCTCACCGCATCAGGAGTTCTACGCCGACTTCGGCGAGAGTTTTCACTCCAACGACGCGCGCGGCGTCATCGGAAACGCCGATCCGCAGACGCACGCCCCGTTCGATCCGACCGGTGCGCCCCTGGCCTTCAACTCGCCGCTCACGCGCGCATCGGGCGAAGAGCTCGGCTACCGCTACTCATCGGCGAAGCTGACGACCACGATCTCGGCGTTCCGGCTCTTGCTCGCAAACGAGCTATTGCTTGCCCGACTTGCGATTCTAGCCCACGCTCATGAACACGTGCGCCTCAGACGTCTCCGGAGCTGGCTCCAAGAGCCTTCTCTTCAAATCGAGAGCGTAGCGATTCAGGCGCCTATAGAATAGCAGGATTTCTCTCGAAGCACGCATGATCTCGTCAGCGCATGAGATCACCGGGAACAGTCGCCGCGATACCGGCACTGGGACTTGCTGCGGCACTTGCCGCGCACGAAGCGTTGCTCGGGATTGCGACGCTCCGGCTCGGCGCGCCCTCTTATGCGGCTCACGCGCACAGCTCGGTCGGCCCGGCGCTCGTCATCGAATTGACGCTCGTCGTGGCTGCTGGCTGTGATCGGGATTCGCGAAGCGTTACGCGACGGGCCGGCCGTCTATAGCCGGCCGGTCGCGCAGCCCGCCGTGATTCTCGGTGCATTCGGAATCTCGATCGTAGCGGTCGCGACCCTCTTCGGCATGGAGTTTTCCGAGAGCGGGAAGGCCGCGCTCGGCCTGGGCTGGATCGGGGCTCAAGCGTTGCCGGGATTCCTCATCCTCGCGGCAGCCATCGCCTCGTCGATCGCTGGCTACGGCGTGATTGCCGACGGTCGAATGAAAGCGTTCGAACGTCTCATCGCGCTCTTCTTCACGATCGTCTCGGTCCTCGTCGCCACGGCGAGACCCTGCCTGTGCGGGCGTGTCTCGCGTCCGAAACTCGCGCTATGCCGCCTGCTCCCGTGCGCGCGGCACGCCGGGCTCCGCGCCCCTCCGATCTCGACGATGTAGCCGACCGCAGTCGCCATTACGCGACTGCCGCTTCGTGCTTCGTGGCCCGCGTCCGTTGACGCGGAGTCGTTCGTCGTCATCCGGAGGGCCGTATGGCCGCTGTCTTCGTTCGCGCGCTCGTCGTGCGCGCGCTACCATGCTCTCAATCTCGACGCTTTCGCTGCGTGGTTCGCCGATGCAGTCAGCCCACTTCGGCGGCCGGCACCGGAAGGACGCTATGGCCGTAAACAAGAGCGGCATCTCCCACTCGATACCGGTGCTGCCGGCGTACCGTACGGTCTGGCGCTGGCACTTCTATGCTGGGATCATCTGCATTCCGTTCGTGTTGTGGCTCGCCGTCACGGGTTCGATCTATCTGTTCAAGCCGCAGATCGACGCGTTCATCGACCGGCCGTACGCGAATCTCACTCCATCGGGCCCACGCGCGAGTGCGCACGCACAGGTGGCAGCTGCGCTGGCCGCGGTACCAGGAGGCACGCTCTACGCCTATCAGCTGCCGCACTCGGAGCGCTCGGCCGTGCAGATCCTGGTCGCCGCGGCGGCAACGTCACTCGCGTCTACGTCGATCCATGGACACTCGCGGTCCTCAAAGCCGTCGACGACGACGCTCGTTTCACGCCCCGCCTATCTCATCTTCATGGCGAGCTCTTGCTCGGCGACCGCGGGTCAATGATCGTCGAGCTCGCTGCATCGTGGGCGATCGTGATGATCCTGACGGGGCTGTTCCTCTGGTGGCCGCGCAACGTCAACGGTGCAGGTGGCGTCCTCTATCCGCGGCTCGGTCGAGATCGTCGCTTCTGGCGAGATCTGCACGGCGTCGCCGGCTTCTTGCATCGGCGTTCGCGCTGTTCTTTCTCGTCTCAGGCCTGCCGTGGGCCGCGTCGTGGGGCGGCATGCTCACGTCGATCCGGCAGCTTGGCGTCCACACCGTGAACGCTCAGGCGTGGCCGACCGGAACATCCTCCGAGCTGGCGCAGCGGTCGGCGGCCAACGCCATGCCGGAAATGCCGGAAATGAATGGTCCGGGGATGAGCGCAGCAGCAACGCACCGCGAGCTCGATCTGGCGCACATCGATCGCCTTGTCCCGGTGGTCGTCAGCTGGCACCTCGCGTATCCCGTCCTGATCGCCCCGCCGTCGAAAGCCGATCCATCGTGGAGCGCGCGCTCCGACGCGCAAAACCGTCCGCAGCGCGTGACCATTGAGCTCGATCCGGCAACGGGACGCGCCGGCGCGAGGCGCGGCTTTGATCAGCTTCCCATCGTGGACCAGGTCGTTGCGGTCGGCGTAGGGGCGCATGAGGGCCAGCTCTTTACGCCGGTCAATCAAGCACTCGCGCTTATCACTGCGCTCGCGCTGTTCGTCGCCTCGTCGAGCGCGATCGTCCTTTGGTGGAAGCGTCGCGCGCCGCACGTTCTTGTGCTCCGGCGGCGATCCGGCTGCAGCAGCTCTCACCATGGGTGATTGGCGGCATCGTCGTCCTCGGGACGCTGCTGCGCCTACTGGGGATCTCGCTAATCTGCGTACTCGTCCTCGAGCGCTTTGTGCTGCGGCGTATTCCGCACGTCAGCACATTCCTCGGGCTGCAAGGAGCCGCGCGATGAACGCCCTGTATCGTGCCGTACGGACCCTCCGCACGACTGCGCTCGTCGCCGCGACGCTCGTAAGCTACATTGCGCCTGCAACGGCCGAAACGATCGACGGCAGTTTTGCGCTTCAGCGCGGCATGCCGCGTGCCACCGGCCAACTCGACGTCACGACTCCCGGCGCCGACCCGCTCGTCAAGCGGCTCGTGTTCTCGATGCACACCCCCGGATCGACACAGCCGCTGCGGCGCTACGACGTCGAAATGACGAAGCTGATGCACGTCATCATCGTCAGCGCCGACTTCTCGGTCTTCATGCACGTCCACCCGGTCTTCGCGAGCGACGGCCGATTCACGATTGATCAACGCTTCCCGCGCGCCGGACTGTACTATGCCTACGCCGACGCCGACCCGCACTGCCTCGGGCAGCAGGCGTTCCGGTTCGCGGTACCCGTCGGCAACGCCGCCGATCCCGCTCGCGACATCTCCGCCCGACCGGCCCGACCGCGGTCGCCGGTCCATACGTGGTGACGCTCTCGGGCACGGACTTTCGCGCTGGCGGCGAGTCGAAGCTCACCGTCCGAATTACGCGCGACGGACGGCTCGCACGCGACATGGAGACATATCTCGGCGCGGCGGCGCACGCCGTTTTTCTCGACGCGAAGGACCTGACATACGTCCACGTCCACCCGCTCCCGGCCGACGTCGTTGACGACGACATGCCGATGGCAATGACGATGCCAATGGAACACGACACGTGCACCAGCGGCATCGCAATGCCGCCGATGCACGCCTCGCCGACGATGCTGCTCCACGTCGGCGTCGGCGAGCCGGGACCGTACGAGCTCTGGCTCCAGTTCCGCGCCGGCGGCCGGCTCTACGTCGCACCATTCGTGGTGACCGCCCATGCAGAGTGACGTAACGAGCAGCCTCCAAATCGTCGCCGCAAGGCATGCGCTCGAAAGCCTGCTGCTTTCGAGCGCCTCGGCAGCTGAGGCCATCGAGGTTTTCACGCCCGGCGAGGCAGTGACCGTCTTTCGCCGCCGACCTTGCTGCGCATCGACGCGTTTCAGATCACGTTCCGCGTCAATGGCACCCGGATCGCGGAGAGCGTCGCGATCGACGGCTCCCGACACGGCGCGAACATGAAATCGGGATCGCAGTCATGAAGCGTGCACGCCGTTCACGATCGGGCGGAGTCCGGATGAACGATGCGCTCGATCTAACAGGGGAGCCGGCGCCGGCCCGCCGGCGCTGCGTTGGCATGACGGCTCTCGTCGTCGCAGCGATGCTAATTCTCGCGAACGTCGTAACCGGGACGGCCGCGCCCATGCCGACGTACTGGTTCGCCGGTAGCGCCCTCACGTTCGAGCGGCCGCAAATGCGCGCCGACACGATCGCGGTCGCGATCAATGACGCCGGCCTCACTCACTTTCTGCTCGTCTCGGGCGCGACGATCGCGTCCGACGACGTGACGCATACCGTCATCGTGACGACCGCCAATCACCGATTGATCCGGTTCTCGATCGGCGACGCGCAATTCACCGTAGACGGCGCGACGCACGTCGGAGCGTTCGCGCCGTACCTCAACGGCCGCAGCGTCTACGTGCCCTTCGTCGATCTCTCGCGAGCTATGGCGATCGAGCCGGTTGAAAACGCCGGCGTCACAGTGCTGACGCCTCGGCTCGGAGCCATGACGCCCGCAATCTCGGGACGAACGGGAGGGCCCGAAACGTCCGTCGCGCCGACCATTCCGCCGGAGCCGGCTCTCGCCGATCGGCCGATCGAGGTGACCGGCTTCAAAACCGACGAGAGCACGGGCTCGGCGACCATCCACGTGGCGCTTTCCGGCTCGACGGCGTACGAGCCGCACCGCCTGAGCGACGGCCGCTGGTACGTCGACATGAAGCCCGCGACGCTCGCCATCGCTTCGCAGAATGTCCCGCTCGGACTCCCGCAGATCCAGTCGATGCGAATCAAGAGCTTCCTCGGGCCGACCGACGCGCAGCCAACGGTCCGCATCGCTCTGACGCTGCCCGGCGCCGACAGCGTCACGCTCGGCTCGGACCGGCTCGGCCTCGCAATCACCGTGACCGATCCGGCTGCCGCAGCCGCCTCGATCTCGGGACCGTCGCCGCCGATCCAGGCTGCGGCCGCCCGGTCGAGGGTTATCGTCATCGATCCGGGCCATGGCGGCAGCGACTCCGGCGCCATGCACCTCGGGCTCGTCGAGAAGACCCTGACGCTCGACATCGCGATGCGCCTGCGCGCGATCCTCGTAGCGCGCGGCTGGAGCGTCCTTTTAACGCGCGAGCGCGACGTCGATGTGTACCAACCGAACGATGAGGCGCGCGACGAGCTGCAGGCTCGCGACGACGTCGCAAATGCCGCGAACGCACAGCTGTTCGTCAGCATCCACTGCAACGCGTACGTCACCGGCGGCCCGCACGGGACCACGACCTATTTCTACAAACCGGAATCACGAGCGTTCGCGCAAAGCGTCCACGACCGACTCGCCGCCACACTGCCGACGACTGACGACGGGATCGTAAGGGCGAACTACTATGTCATCCACCACGCCTCGATGCCCGCTATCCTCATCGAGTCTGCGTTCGTCTCGAACACACACGATGCGTCGCTGCTGCGGACGCCGGCTTTCTTGCAGCAGCTCGCGACCGGCATTGCGGACGGCGTTGACGATTACTCGGCGCACGCTTCCTCCCGCCTCTCGATGGCCGACGCTCGCAGCCAATGAGTCATCTCGACCGTCGACCGCTCGTATGCGGTCACCGACCGCATACGACCACCATCTCGCTCGCGCCGCAAGACGACGCGATGCGACCACTACCGAGGAGACCTATGACACTTCAGAAGTTCCATGTGCGCACTGCCGCCGTAGCAGCGACAGTCCTTACAGGAGAGCGGAGCATTAATTGTGATCGATTGCACTTGGATCGAAGGCGACCGCGCCTTCTGTATCGCGTTCGGATCGGCGACCGCGGCATGTTGCCTTGCGCTCGCCATTCCTCTCCTGTGGTGGATATTGCCGCGCCGGCGCACCTGGTTCTTTACGTCGCAGATCGATCCGCGCCAACACATCCAGTTCGGCTACGGCGTGTTCTGCATATCGATGGCGTTCACGAACGCGCTGTGCCGCTTCATACCACACGCACACCTCGCAGGGGTACATCCCGCCTTTTTCTTCACGACGGTCGGGCTTGTTATCACGCTCGGTCCGCGCATGCTGCATGTCGCGTCGCGCGGGCGGCACCGTAAAATGGGATCCGAAACGTTGGCCTTCGGAGACGCGGCGAGATGACGAGGGATGAGACGGCCGCTCGTGCGACGACCCTCCGGCCTCGGGTAAGCAATCTGGGCATTGCGCTCTGGCTTGTGCTCGGATGTTTCCTCGCCGTGCCCATCGTCGCGCTATGGCACGCGTTCGGGCCGAAGCCGAACATGGCTCCCGACTTTACGCTGACGGATCAAGACGGTCGGCCCTTCACGCTTTCGCAGCAACGCGGTCACCCGATCATCCTGTTTTTCGGATACACGCACTGCCCCGACGAATGTCCGACGACACTCTCGCATCTCGCGCACGCGCTGCGGCAAACCTCCCTCGGCCCTGACGTCCGCGTCGCGTTTATCAGCGTCGATCCGCGGCGCGACTCCGCAGCGGTCATGAAGCGCTACGTGCGCCTTTTCGATCCACGTTTTATCGGGCTCACCGGACGTGCCGATCAACTCGAACCAGTCAAAAACGCATATCACACCTGGAGTCAGGAGGTGCCCGTCAATCACGGTCCAGGCGCCGATTACACGGTCGCCCACGGCTCGACAGTGTATTTCGTCGATAGCGCGGGACGGCTACGCGGCCTCGGCGATGCAACCGACTCGGCGGACCGGTTTGCTCGTGATCTCAAGGAGTATTTCGCATGAGACGCTGCATCGCGATGACGCTCACGCTCGCGAGCACGATGACGCTGCAGATCGCTTCGGCGGCATCTGCCATCGTCGTAACGGCCGCGTGGTCCCGCCCCGCAACGGACACGGCCGTCGTCTACGCGACGATCGCTAACAACGACGCGAGACCCGATCGCTTGGTCGCCGCCTCTTCACGGATCGCGGGACGGGTCGAGTTCCATGAGAGCATGGCAACTGCGATGCCGATGGGCTCAATGAATGGCATGCCAATGCGCGGCGAGATGCTGTCGATGAAGCCGTTGGCCGCCATCGGAATACCGGCGCACGGTAAGCGCGTCCTTGCGCCAGGCGGCTACCATCTCATGCTCGTCGATCTGCGGCACGATTTGAAGGCCGGTGAAACCGTGCCCCTGAGACTCCACTTCGCACGCGCCGGTTGGATCTCGGTTGCTGTACCAGTTCGTAGCACGTAAGGCGTGAACGCAGCCAATCCTAACCACTTACCGAGGGCTACGTTTCGAGCGCGACATAGCGCGGCGCGTTTGATCCCAGTCGCCCTGCTAATGGTTATGCTTCCTTTCCTTGCAGCGACGGCGGTCGCCGCCCGGAGCGGCGACGCGTCCGGGCGCGTCGTCGACGCCTCGGGGATGCCCGCGGCCGGGGTTGTGGTGACGGCGGCTAACGGCGCCGGGTCGAGCGTCACGAATCCGGACGGCCGCTTCGCAATCAAGGGTGCCGCAGGCGCAACACTCACGCTCACCCGCGACGGAGCGACGGTCGCTACCGTCATGAGCGCCGGCGCGGACGTCGTTGTAAAGCTCGCAGCCGGCCTGCGCACCATTGGCCGGGCCGCCGTCGCTGTCGCGTCGACGACGGACGCGGGTCAGGTGACAACGACCGACGACACGAGCCTGCTCGGCAGGCGCAGCATCTACGCGACGCCGTACAGCGTGGGCGGCTACACGAACAAGCTCATCGAGAGCGCGCAGGCGCGCTCGCTCTCCGACATCGTGACGAACGATCCGGGATTGCGCGTCGCCTCGAGCGCGTACGGCGACACAGAGCTCCTCTCGATTCGCGGCTTCGACTTCTCTTCCGGCGCCGCGCTCTTCGACGGGCTCTCCGGCCTTGTAAATTTCACGCGGCCGCCGTTAGAAGGCGTCGAGCGCGTTGACATCATCAAAGGCCCGAGTGCCCTGCTCAACAATGATACGGGCGTGAGCGCCGTCGGCGGCTCGATCAACTTCATCCCGAAGCGCGCGGGCGACGTACCGAATGCGTCGCTCGAATTCAGCGGTCTGCCGCTCAGCGATGAGGAGGCGCACCTCGACGTCGGGCAGCGATTCGGGCCCTCAAACGACTTCGGCGTGCGCGTCAACGTCGCGGGCCGCAACGGCGCGACGCCGATCGATAATCAGCACGAGAACTTCAGTGATGAGACGCTCGGCTTCGACTACCGACGCCGCGGCACACAGGCAAGCATCGACTACGTGCACGAGCAGCACACCATCCTCGGCAATCAGCCCTCGGTCGCCGTACCGGAGGGTGTGGGCATCCCCGTGGCGCCCAACAATGCGACCAACGTTTTCGACCGCTCGTCGACGTTCGAGACGTCATCAACGATGGTCGCGCTTCAGCTGCAGCAGCGCATCTCACCAAACGTTTCGGCCGTCGCGGCTTACGGCCACAGGCTCCTGCAAGACGAGTATGAAGGCGCGGCGTACCTCTCGCTCGCGAACGCGAACGGCGATGCGATGGCGTTTCCATTTCCGTACTATCTTCAGGAGAACGACGACTCGGCCCGCATCGTGCTGCGCGCGCGCGCCGACACAGGGCCGTTGCGGCAAGAGTTTGCGCTCAGCATCGATGACGGCACGCATCCGTACAAGAATTCGTACACGTTCGGCAACCCGGTAGCCACAAACATTTACCATCCGATCCCACTCGCGCCACTGATCCCCGACGTCCCGCCGAACGAGAATCCGCCGGAGGTTGCGGGCAGCCGCGAGCACTCGATCGCCCTCGCCGACGTCGTTACCGTCGGCCGCCTGACGGTCATCGGCGGCGCGCGGCATCAATACATCGATCAGCAGTCCTTCGACTCGACGACGGGCGGTCAGACCTCGGACGCGCCGAGCTCGAAGTATACGCCGTCGATCGCGGGCCTCTACAAAGTAGGGGCGCATATCTCGATCTACGCGAACTATATCGAGCAGCTCCAGGACGGCGCTATCGCGCCAAGCACCGCCGCGAACGCGGGCAAACTCTTCCCCGCGTTCGCCGCACGCCAGACCGAAGCGGGCGCGAAAGCCGACTACGGCCGCTTTGGAGCGACGATCGCGGCGTACTCGATCTTCGAGCCGATCGCGATCACCGATCCGACGACGAACGTCTTCTCACAGTCCGGTGAGCAGCGGAATAAGGGCGTGGAGCTTTCGCTCTTCGGCAGCGTCACGCCGCACGTTCGCGTCATCGCGGGCCTGAGCACGATTCAGGGTCTGCAAGTCGCGACCGCCGGCGGCGCGACGAACGGCCTCTCGGCCGTCGGAGTACCGAACTTCCAGTCGAACGTCAACGTCGACGCGGACATCCCGGCAGTCCCGGGCCTCGGCGTCAACGGCCGCGTCATCACAGCCTCGCACCAGTCGTACGATCTCGCCGACACGCAGAGCATTCCGTCGTGGGCAACGTTCGAACTTGGCGCGAGCTATGCGGCGCACCAGAAGGACAGTATCGTGACGACTCGCTTCGCCATCGAAAACGCGACGAATCTCAACTACTGGCAGTCTACGCGCGACAGCGCATTGTCGTTCGGAGTCCCGCGCACGTACCGGCTCTCCGTCACGTTCGCCAAGAAATGAGACATGGCTCTCGGCCGCACGCTCACGATCCAGCTCTAGGCTGGCGTCGCGCTCTCGCTCTACCCAGTCATAATCTCGCTCACCGAGTCGATGCTCGTCGTCTCGCCTGGTCACGATTCGATCAAGTCGCGCTCCAACCGCGTCTCGCCTAAAAGCCTTCGACAAAAGGAGATCAGAATATGAATAATATGAACCGCCGAACCGCCGCTTTACTAGCTCTCCTCGCCCCTTTCGCCGCTAGAGCCGCCGGCGCGCAGACGCCCAGATCCGAGCCGAAAGTCGCCGACACGGTCCACGACATGAGCAAGATGGCGCACTCCTGGTACGGTAGCGAGCACATCGCGATGCTGATGTACCCGCAGATGACCGCGCTTGATCTGATCGGTCCGCAGTTAATGTTCTCGTCTCTCATGGGCGCAAAGGTGTATCTGGTCGCGAAGTCGCTTCATCCGGTGACGAGTGATTCAGGAGTGACGATAACGCCGACCGCGACATTCGACTCCTGCCCACGCGACCTCACCGTCCTGTTCACGCCGGGCGGCACGGACGGCACACTGGCGGCGGCCATGGATCCTGCGACGCGCGCCTTTATGGCTGATCGGGGATCACGGGCAAAGTACGTCACCAGCGTCTGCTCGGGCTCGCTGATCCTCGGGGCGGCCGGGCTATTAAAGGGCTACAAGGCGACATCGCACTGGTCGGTGCGCGATGCCTTGGCTGGCTTCGGCGCAATTCCGACCGATGCTCGCGTCGTGAGCGACCGCAACCGTATCACGGGCGCGGGCGTAACTGCCGGGCTCGACTTTGGGCTTGCCATGGTCGCGAAATTGCGCGGCCGGTTTTATGCTGAATGCGATCAGCTCATGTGCGAATATGCACCCGACCCGCCCTTCAATGCCGGCTCAATGAAAACTGCTCCCGCGGAGGTGAAAGCTACCATGGTCGAGATGTTGGCTGGGTTCACGAAGAAGGCTAAGGAATTAGCAACCGCAACGATGGGTTAAAGACACGTTCTATCCCGTCCAGGCGCTCAATGCGCTGGGTTTTGGGTTTGTAGGTGTAGTGCCGCAACGAAGCCGGTTGTGCCACTATCGCCTTGTCTCCCCACGACGTTGACGGTCGCACCTTAATCGAGAGCGAATAGTTCAGACGATCGACGACGTGATCAGTGCCTGAGAATGCAGCCATTCTCAGGCACGGGAACCGCGACGATTTCCGACGGAAGAAGACGGGGTGAAAACGCCCGGGAACGGCTCTCAGGTCGGCCCGAACGCCGGAAACGGCGCCCACGCAACACAGAAAGCTGGTAGTCGCGCCGCGAGCGCCGCCCAGGAGATGATCCCTCAGCGCGCACGATACTCTCCGGTCGCCGCGCCGCCTTTCCCGAGGCCGCACCCGCCCGTCTCGCCGACCGTGAGCTGCGGCCCGTAAAACGCGAAGCGAAGGCTGCAGTCGTTCGCGGGATCCGCGTAGGTCGCGCGCGTGCCGTGGATCGCGAGCGTGCCCGTGACGCTGCCCGCCGAAGCAGCCTTTGCCGAGTACGTGAAGCGCAGCGATCCCTCGCCGGCGGGGGCGAGGACGAGCTCTCGCACCGGAGTGCCGCCCTCGAGGTACGTCGACCCGTCGGGTCCCTCGCCGACGTAGGTGCCGGGGGCGGACACGGCCGCCGGCCCGAGCTCGGGCAGCGCCGTCGTCAGGCGGTCCGCGGTGAAGGCGACGGGTTGCGAACTGCGGCCCCAGACCGTTGCCGTGAGCGGCACCGAGACACTGCCGCCGCCGGGCATGGCGAGCGTGAGCGACGTCGCGGAAACGCTCCGGGCGGGCAGGCTGCCGAACACGTTCGCGGCGATCCAGCGCAGCTGCGACGCAGCGACCGCGCCCGGCGCGAGCTCGACCGGCGCCACGAACGGACCATGGTGCATGAAGCGCGCCCCGGTCGGCGCGCTCGACGCGACGCCGACGCCGCTCCCGTCGCGCATCTCGAACGCCGATACGCCCGGGATCGTGCACGCGGTTGCGCCGACGTTGCGCACGATCGCGATCCCGCCGGCGAGCCGCAGCCGCCGGGGCTCTTGCTCCACTCGGGCAGAGCGCGTCATAGCTGTAAAGGCTCACGAGGTCGTTTACAGGAGGGTTGACCTCGAAGAGACGTCGGTGTCTGAAGCCACGAGCGCATCAGCCCGTAGCACTTCGCGACGAGCGTCGCGCACGACCGCTTCGAAGTCGCAACGCGCGCTGACGATGTATGCATACGCGAGGCTTCCGTCCCAAATCGTAACGCGGCTTTCGCAGTCAGGCGTTGCGATCGCGGTTGGGAGCAAAAATACGGTCTTGCTATTGCCGATTATCATCACTATTCTCTTTGCCGCATTAACGATGATCAGCGTAACAAACCCGGGCCGCTATTCATACATGTTTCAGGTAAGTCTAAAGGATGCGAACAATGGTGCCCACGCGCAAATGTTCGTAGCTATTTCCAATTGCCTCACGTCTGCGATTTTCCTCGTGCTTCAACAAATGACATTTCAGACTGCGCGTTTAATGCGTCCAACTTCGGGTGTATCTATCATTATTGGGCTTGTCGTTTTAATGGTTTTTTCGTTCATTTACTATGTTCGAACGCTACAACGTGGCTCGACGTGATTCGTTGTTTCGGGAAGCGAAGACAGCAAACGGCTTATGTCGTCGAAGAAAAGATCAGGAGCGAAGTTGGGCTCTTCGCAGTTCCATGTCGCCGACAGGGTGAAATGGTTCCCATCTCGAGAAACTAAGTCATATGTTGCGTTTATAATGTTTGATTCGAGTCCGCCCTTGTAAGCTACTTTGTCCCATCGCTGTCCAGCAGCCTGTCCCAGGTTGATTTGAAACGCAGGATGTCCTGCTACGCGCGAGATGAACTTGCAAAGTTGACGCACAGAGTAGAACCATTCCGTTGATTTAATCAATAAAGCCGAGGGTGAATTCGTTACTTTTAAAAGATTATCTGACTCCACATGTAACTCGTCGACCTGATGCAACACCGCAGATCTGTCTTCTTCAGTAATACATTGAAGCCACACATCGGCCAAGGTTTTGTTCTCATCGGCGCGCAGCAGAGTGATCTGGCGAGTAGTAAGATATGGCCGGTTTGTCTTAACGTATGGAGACATTAAGGTACTTCCAACGGCTTCAAGGAGTACGTCCGCCGCGCTGTTGTCGCTCAGAGACATCATTAGCATTGCGAGCGACTCAACCGTCAGCTCTACGCCCTCAGGCCACGTCTGTAGTATACCAGTTGCTTGACTCTTATGCTTCCCACTCAGCCTAACTGTAGTGGACCGTTCGAGGGCGTTGCTCGAGTATGCATCCGAGAGTGCATTGAGAATTGCGAGTTTCGAGGATGATGCAGTGGGCAGTACAACGTCCGCGTTTTGCTGCACGACCTCTTCTCCGTTTAGAAGTACTAGGTATGCGACGGTACCAGGTCGACTATTTAGAACGTTGCACGCTTCCTCGAGCGTGTTCGCGTGAACCATGGGTCGTTCGATTGAGAGTTTCGATACCCGACCGCCTTGGAGGCTGATCCATACCTTTGCCTCACCTCTCTCAAAGGAGGCTCTATAAGCGCCTCCTGGCATGCGAGTAACGCAACACAACGCTCCTAAGTTGTTAAGCGTCTTCTCGACCACGAGCACAACTTGCTCGAATGCAGTATGCTGCAAGAAAGAGTCGTCGAACGCCGTCTTCTCTATCGAACCGCTCGCCATCAAGGGTTCAATAGTCGCTTCTTCGAGTTTCCGATCCGAATCGATTCTTATGTGATCGAGTAAATATCGGTCAGAACACAACGTGCCAGAGACCTCCACGATGATACGACTGAGGTTTTGAATCGCTAACGACCCGCTTCCTATCCTTATGCTGAGGCAAAAGGCCATCAAATGCGTCGCTGCCGACGCTTCAATGAGATCACGCAACTTCGCTTCGACAACCTCTTTCTTGACGGCGGACGTCGGCAACGCTGTTGCCGTCAAGCTTGAGATGTCTTTCTCAGAAAGAACCCGGGCACTCAGAATAGTAAAAAGGGTTTCGAGACCAAGCTGCTTCGACAGGGTAGTCAACTCGTCGGCGATAACAGCACGGCCCAAACTTCCGAAGCATAGGCCAATAATCTCGGCTGCGCCCCAAGGCTGCAATCGCTCCGGCAGGCCCGCTATGATCCGACGTGTCACGGATAGGCCGTCGTTTCCACCGTGACCGACGAACGGGTAAGCAATCTGATCCGGAAACGGAACCAACGGCGGGTTCGCAGTTATGAAGTCAAAGCGTTCTGAATCCTCCAACTGCGCGAACAACGACCCACCTTTAACCTCAATGCGATCGCTGAGGCCATTTAATTGGATGTTCGTTGAAAGCGTCCCACGAGTCTCCGGGTTAATCTCGACTGCGACGGATCGTTTTACAAAGAGCGAAGAGAACAGAGCTTGCACTCCGGATCCAGAGCAGAGGTCGAGACTCGACTCGCAACCCACCGGAACCAGACGCGTAAGAAGACCTAAGGTGTCGTCGCCAAAATAAACGGTCGGATCTTGGTTCGGCTGGTCGACAAATAGAAGTAGCCCGTGCGACACGACCAAGATAACGCCAGGAATTATGGCGCGACCGTCTGTTGCAACAACCGCTACTCCTGAGCTAATGAGCACAAGCCACGAATCTCCGAGCAAGCGATCAAGCTGCTCGGTTCCGACCGGTCGATTGAGCGCGAAGAAGTCTAGTAGAAGACGCACGTCCGGTGCCGCCAGGTTTCGGTTCGCCCGCCAAAGTACAGGTTGATAACTTACGGGATTGAATAACGCTAGAAACGAGCAGTAGCCGCTACGAGCAATGTGACGCGCGAGCACGATCCATCGTGAGTCAAGCGTAATTAAGTCATCTTGAAAGCTCGGTGCGTTCACCTCTATACCGCGGAGACGAGAGCGCGTGAAACAAGAACGTCGGTGAGTCTTTCACGATAGTGCTCACGTATTACGCTTCCAACTTGTTCGTCTTCGAACAAGAAGCGGCAAGAATCACATTGATGTGCGAACCGATTCTCCCAATTGATCGTAGGATCAATAGATGCTGCCCAAGCAAGAATCTTTTCAAGCCCCTCAACGGAGATCCAGATCTTCATGAAGTCTTCACGAGCACCGTCATAGGCCGCGCGAAGGCTGCTATGACTGATCTTGCCTAAATTCATTTCCGGAATCTGCTGAGAAGTGATCCCGCTTTTGGGCCGACGTGACGCCGTTCGAAGTCGGCGCCCCCGCGACGGCTCGATCATTTATGAGCGCGGCCAAAGCGACCGCTACGAGCTTCCACCGTCGCTTTGATGTAAGGAGTTTTTCGATCACCTTCGACGTTAGTTGGATCGGCGCGATCGCCTCGGTAGCCTCCGCGCTCGTCGTCGTCGCTACCGCAATAGCGGCGTTTCTTCAGATTCGGCACGTCCGAAATACGAACGAAATCACCGTGTATTTGAAGCTCTCGGACCGCCTCGAAGCACTGGGCGCGCCTGGGGCATTCACAGCGATCGACCCGTTTCTCGATCGTCTTGCAACCGATGCCACGTTGAGGCTGCGTTTGGCGCAGCCTGGCTTCGTTGAAGAATTCGTCATCATCGCGGCCGTATTGCGTGTCCTCGGGCAAAGTGCCACGTGAGTCATCACGGGCGGTGTCTCGGAACGGCTGTTCTTCGCAGAGTATGCGGACAACATCGATGACCTATGGGACCGCCTCGCTGAACCAATCTATCTTCGACGTCTTACGTTCGGACCATACCACTGCGCGACATTCGAGGATCTTGCAATGCGAGCAAAAAAGAGTATATAGCGGGCGGGAAAAGCAGCGGTTCCATGGACGCCTTCAGCAGGACGCGCGCATGGCCAACTGTGTTCCACCTCATCCTGAGGCAACCTAGACCGAACGGAAAGCGAGTCTCGTACACGCGGACGTCATGCCGTTCGAAAACGAGCCATTCGAACACCGAGCTTGGGTCGACGAAAGACCTTGAGATAGTCAATACAGGCCGGAGGCCACGACGCCGCCATTCTTGGCACTCTCGATCAGATCGCGAGTAAACGGATTGTCCAACTCGATCGGGATCCGTCCTCGATCGAGGCCGCGCCACCGCCGTCGGTGTTGAAATCGAAGCGTAGCGCCGACAACCAGCCCGGCGGGGCATACGTCAGGAACGACTCACGACCGGCCGAATGCTGGCATTCTTCGAATGCGATACGATCGCCCGTCGATGTATTGCGCGAATTCAAGTGACATTACTTGAGTTCTGAATTGCGATTGCGTATGATTGCGTTGTGATCAGCCCGGAATCGAGTCAGCGGTCCATGGGGGCTTCTCGGAAGCCGGCCGCCGACGCGCTTACTTTGGACAGCGTTCTCGACGCGGCCGAGGAGGAGCTCCGACGCTTCGGTGCGGCGAAGACCACGGTCGTCGACGTGGCAAGAAAACTTGGGGTTACCCATGCGGCCATCTATCGGTACGTCAGTACAAAAGCGGAGCTTCGCAGCGCCGTCGTCGACCGATGGCTGACACGTCTCTTTCTCCCGCTCGGGGTAATCGCGTCAAGCGACGGACCCGCACTGTCACGCCTCCGTCGGTGGCTCGACACGCTCATCGCCGCGAAGCGAAATAACCTCCGTGACGACCCGGAGATGTTCGAGCTGTACAGCCAGCTCGGTGCCGCCGCGCCGGCGGTCGTGTGCAAGCAGCTCGACCGGCTGGTCGGCCAGTTGCAGGCGATTCTTTCCGCCGGTCTGGCGTCGGGTGAAATCCACTGCGCCGAACCCGCCGACGCGGCACGAGCCGTCTTCAACGCGACTTCGCGGTTCCATCACCCGGGACACGCGCCGGAATGGTCGGACCCCGCGGTAAACGCGCGTTTCGAGGCCGTTTGGGAACTCATTGTCACCGGGTTGCGACCCAGAGTCGCAGCGTGACCAACATGGCGTAACGCCGTTACGCCACCGATAGGCACTTCACGTGTTAAACAGTGACACGGAATCTCGAGCACGGTGCCGTTGCATCCGTCTCGACCGAGAAGAGTTGAAGACTGCGTTCGCAACGCTACGAAAAACCGTCCTATGCGCGCAAGCCGGCCGTGAGTGTTTCCACGATTGACGTAAGGCGCGCTCGATAGGGCGCCTCGCCGATATCGCCGGTTTCCAAGGTCCCGACCGCAGCGGCATACAGCATCGTGACGGCGTCATCGTGCACGATGCCGACGTCACGCAACGCATCTCGAAGCATTGCACGCATCTGCTCGTAAAAGCTGGCGGTGATCGCGACAGGCACAGTCGCCGTGGATTCGATGATCTCGGCGATATGCGGTGACGACGCCATGAGTCGCGACGGTTTGCCCTTCCATGCATCGAGAAACGCGACGAGTCGTTGTACGAGCGTCCCCCGTTCGCCCAGCGCACGGCGTCCGTCGGTGAGGATGTCGGCGCAGACCTTTTCCACGACGGCTGCGTTCAGCGTCTCCTTCGAATCGTAGTACAGGTAAATCGTCCCCTTTGCGATACCGGCTGCGCGCGCAACATCGTCGATCGATGTGCGGCGGATGCCATAGCGCAGGTAGAGCTGCTCCGCTGCCGCGAGAATGCGTGCTCGCTTTGCGGCGGTTGACTGACTGACCACAAAGTAGTATATGGTCATTGGGTCATTTATCCTTCCGAAGGAGTACCGTAGATGTCACCGTGGACTGTCGCCGCCATCCCGTCTCAATCAGGTCATCTCGCCGTCGTCACCGGAGTGGGCGGTCTCGGGTACGAGACGGCGCTTGCGCTGGCCGGTGCGGGCGCCTCTGTCGTGCTCGCTGGTCGCAATACCGACCGCGGCCAGGCGTCGCTCGAGCGGATCCGGGCGGTGCTTCCGCGGGCGGAAGTCCGCTTCGAACAACTCGATCTCGCCGATCTTGCGTCAGTCCGCATGTTCGCTCAACGCATGGCGGCGCAGGTAGAGCGGATCGATCTCCTCGTCAACAACGCCGGCATTATGATGCTGCCGAAGCGGCGCACGACGGTCGACGGCTTCGAGCTGCAATTCGGCACCAATTTCCTCGGACACTTCGCATTGACCGCACAACTGCAGCCGCTGCTCTCACGCGGCCGTGCGCGCGTAGTGAACGTATCGAGCAGCGCAGATAATTTCGGCCGTATCGCGTTCGACGATCTCCAAGCCGAACGTCACTACAGCCCCGAAGCTGCATATTGCCAATCGAAGCTCGCGAATTCACTCTTCACGCGCGAACTCCAACGACGCAGCGATGTCCAAGGGTGGGGCCTCACCGCATTGACGTCGCAGCCCGGCTTCACGCGCACGGAGCTCATTGCCAATGGCATCGGGAAGCCGAACGCAATCCTCGGCTTCCTATGGCGGTTCCAGAGTCACGCTCCGGCGGATGGTGCGCTTTCCATCCTTTATCCAGCGACGATGCCCGGCGTCGTTGGGGGCGAGTACTATGGCCCGGACGGCTTCCTCGCGCTAACCGGTTTCCCGAAGAGTATGAACTATCCGCGCAGTGCGCGCGATCCGGCCAAGGCGGAACGTCTGTGGAACGTCGCGGAAGCGCTCACGCACATGCGGTTCGGTGACGTTGCGGCGCCGGAACCGACACTCGTGCAGCCCTAATCATCGCTGCAAGGCTGCCTTCAACCGTCTCGCCCCAGCGCTCGTGTCCGCCTCCGGTTCTCTCATGCACCCGTGCTGCGTCGACGAGTCTCTTTCGACAAGCGAACTTCACAAGCAATGATGTGATCGGTATGACGGCGAGCCCGCCGATCGACGGCACCGGTGAACTACCAACGCATGAGAACAGATAACAAGACGTCAAGCTCGAGAACGAGATTCGTCGAAGAGAAGAGGAACTCGAGCGATGACGTCACGCCCGCGCCCCTCCTAAAGAGGGTCCCCGTTAGCCCGGCAGCTGCGAGTGAGCGGCTGGAACTGCCGCGCCGTAACCGGCTGCGAGGGCAATTTCGCGTACGCCGCTACGGCTGGTAACGGAACGCTCAATTTGAACCCCTGGCGGAAATCTCAAATTGAACCCCTGCAGTGATTAGGCGCTCTTGGGCTCCTTTCCCCGGGTACGGAGGCGATGGCTCTGGCCGGTGAATGCGAAC
>JAABUU010000526.1_pt1 | contig 84452 bp, 97 predicted proteins | sample 5559301 | NCBI WGS metagenome assembly JAABUU01 (sample SAMN10711884, study PRJNA513360) | rock metagenome | isolation source: Antarctica rocks | place: Antarctica: Victoria Land, Richard Nunatak white
GGCAGGTGTGTGTTTTGTGCAAGAGCCGGGGATGTGCAAAGCCGCAGACCGGGTCTGTTTGGAAACCTTCCTCCAGGAGCATCCCCATCGAAGTGCAGCTTCATTGCCTGGGTATGCTAGATACAAGCAGGCCATACGCGCTGGGCAGAGGTGCTGCATTATGGTGCTGGCACGTGTTGGCTCTTAGATTCCTATGGCCGCCGCAGGAGCTCACGGGCCCGATCACAAGCCCCAAGGGCGTGCCGAGCGCCCACCCGTCCACCAAGCTGGCAGAGCTGGTCACCGAGCAGCTGCGCACGCACATGTCCTTCACGCAGTAGTGCGGGGAAATGAACGCAATCGGCAAAACCAAGTTAGCGGCGTAGTGGTGCGCAGGGTGTTCTGTGACGCTTGCCACAAATCACATTAGTATGGGCCAATGGCTAGTGACCGTTGTATATTGTGGGAGCGTTGCTGTACAGTATTGTACGGCGGCAGCTTGGACGCCCGCCGCCGTGTATCCGGCTTTGCTGGGTGACAGCCATGCGTTGGTGAGGTGGCGGCCAGCTCGCATACTGCACAGCAGCTGCTAAGGTGGTGTTGGCTGGTTGGCTTGAGGACACAGGGGGCCTGCGTATGCCGTGACGCGCGCCTGCTTGGGTGCTTTCTGATAGGAGCAGCGGACAGGCTTATGCCTGGCTGATGTTCCGTCCTTAGTGTCGACAACTCATAGCGCATGCTGGAGTTGTACCCGTTTGATTGGGGTTGTTACGGGTGCCCTGCCTGTTTCTTTGGGCAGCATATTCGTCGCGACAGCTGCGGCTTCACCTTTTCATCTGCTTTTGGGTCGATTGAACGTGCTTCCCTTCACGGCTAAGGATGTCATATTGTTGGCAGCACCAGGAAAGTGTTGCCTGTCTGTTAGTTGAGACGCGCCAGGACGCGCGCTGTAATTAGGTACAATAAACTCAAGACCTGTCTCATTCACAATGCCCCCTCAAAATCTGGCACACAGTCTGGTTGTCCGGCTACTTGCAAAGCCACAGCATACTAAATTTTGCCCTGTTTGCTCATTCTCGAGGAAAGTAAGCATCCACTACGGTACAATAATGCTCGTCTGCTCGCTTGAAACTTGAAGTTGAAAGTTCAAACAAACAGCCCTAGTCTGGGCTATTTACTCATAATCACCCTGTCTCCATATGGACGGTGGACATACACACACCTAACAGCACGCTGCAACGTTTCTGACAGCCAGTAGTGCTTGAGCAGGGGCACGTACGCCTGCACACTAACCAAGAGGTTGCCCACACGCGTTGATTAAAGGCGACGGCCTAGAGCCTCGTCAAACAGAGCTGCTCCTGTTTCACCATACAATGGCGGAAACCTGTGGGCACGCCGATTGCAACGGTGCCAACGGCCCAAGCGCCACTGGGGAGGACCTGGCGGGTGACTTCGCACCGCTGCTGAAGAGAAACAGGTGCGCTCTTGGCCTACCTCCTCCCTATTGAAACCCAGTGCTCAGTAGCGACCGTGTAACACCTTGATGAGGGCAGTCGGTTGCCCATAGTATGTAGTGTGCTCTGTGAGCAGTCTGAGCAGACCAAGCAAGTGCACTGATGCTCGGGTACTGCAGGCAGTGGCGCGCGGCAATGCAGGCGCAGGACCCGAACTTTTTTGCCAGCCTGGCCAATACGCAGACGCCAGAGTACCTCTGGATTGGCTGCGCGGACTCACGCGTGCCGGTGCGTGTACGCGATACATTCCCTTTGGCGCCCAGCCTATGTTTTACGGGTGTGTGACTTGGCCTCTGCACTGCACCAGGTCAGGGCGAAGTTATGTGTAAAAGGCCGGCAGGATTGATTATGCGTGACAGCCGTCCTAAGCAAGTCTGGACCAAGTGGTTTTGTAGCGTCAACGCTCTGAGAGACCAGTGGGTAAATGTCTTTCTCAGACACACGTGCTATTGCCGCACTCTGCTGCACAAGTACTTCGTAGTGCTCTTGCTTTAGCACATGTGCTTCTTCGGCACAAACAGCCTGTGCATGGCGCCCTCATATGCCGTGCTTCTGCATATGTCTTTCACTGACAGCAAAGTGCTTGCCGCTGACGCTGCTCTGTGCCCCATGCGCAGGCCAACCAGATCCTGGACCTGCGGCCCGGCGAGGTGTTTGTGCAGCGCAACGTCGGCAACCTGGCCACGCACAAGGACATGAACTGCATGGCGTGCCTGGAGTATGCCGTGGACTCCCTCAAGGTCAAGCACGTCATGGTCGTTGGCCACTATAACTGCGGTAAGTGCACTTGCTGCGCGGGCCCAGCTCGGCATACCCGAGGGACTGGTTTCAGGCAGGTGCTTGTCTTGTGCATATTGGTGCAGGCATGCATCACTTGTGGACAACTGCGTCATCATCGAACCTGCGTCATCATCGCACCCAATCACTAGGGTGCCTGCTAGGACATCTCTTGTGAGAACAGGCTGAGAGGTTGTTGCACCCGGACTGCGCCTGTTGGCGGTTCGGCTTGTCAGCTCCTAGGCTTGCGTGCATGTTGCAGCTTCGCTTCTGCTGCCGGCTCTGGCACTGCAGCAGAGCGTGGCAAGGAACTGACGCGCCTGAGGCTGGTTTTTGACTGCAGGCGCGGTGAAGGCGGCGCTGGCGTGGGAGCCGAAGACTCCTGGCCTGGTGAACCTTTGGTGCGGCCCTAGCTCTCATTCTCTGTGTTTTGCATATACGAGTGTGGCGTTTGCAGGCATGGACGAGCCTCACCTGGTAGGGACCAGGGCCGCGCGTCGGAACCTGCCACACCTCAGCAGCGAGGATGTAGCCAGCCGTTTGCGTGAGTACGCAGTCTCGTGCTCCCGTCAACTTGCAGAACCCAACACGTCGGCAGTTCATGACACTCTGGTTTGCGTGACGGCAGGATCTCAGACGTGCGTGACACACGCAACGCACACGAGGACGAGCTTCAGCGCCTCAGCTTTGACGACAGATGGGACAGGTGGGCCCTGCACTATGTTGTCTTTTGCGTACTGTGTCAGCTTGATTGCCTCTGTCCTACGCTGGCTGTATTGGTGCTGGCTGCAACAGAGGTCCCATTCTCAGCAGGCGCCGCTGCAAATTTCTGGCCATGGCTGTTGTAAAGATGCATCCGCTCCGCAGGCTGTGTGAGCTCAACGTCGTGCGCCAGGTCTTTAATGTCTGGTGCGCCTGTGCCTCATCCCGCAAGCAAGCTCTGCTACAGCACTCCTCTCCGCCTGTTATGGGACTGTGGAGTTGTGCTTTTATTCATTCAAGGTGTGCGACTTTGCCGTATGACACCTTTGCAGGCTGCACCATGAGGCAGAGGCGTGTGTACATGCTGGTAGCATCCGACCTGCTTAGTTGTTGCTGCGACGGCATGCCTTGCATGAGCTGCTTGTGTGCAAATGGTTCGAGGCAAAGCACATGTACAGGTCGAGTTGGAGTCGTACCGGTACTGGTGGAGGGGGATGTCTCATGCAGTGCATGGGGCGCGCAGCACATCACCGATCGTGCAGGCGGCGTGGGCGCGAGGGCAGCCGCTGGGCGTGCACGGGCTCATCTACCATCCTGGTGAAGGGCACCTCAAGGTACCGGCGGCAGCAGCTCTGTGCTGCTGGGTGGAACATAATTCTGGCATTGCCGAGTGCCTTTTGCGATGAATGGCGGGAGGCAGGGTCGGCAGGCTGCACTGCAGCGTGTTGCATCGGCACTGCCACCGCTTCCCAGGGTGTACAGCGCATGAGCATGCCGGCCTGCATGTCCTGCCTCAGCCCGGCGCTGCGCAAAGCCGCGGCGCCGGCGCAGGAATGCATGGGTGCAGGAAGAGCTCACGGCACAACCCAGCTAGCATTGCCGCAGGCGCCGCTGCCACTTGCGCCTTTTGGGACGCAGAGTGATCACGCCCTCGGCCGCGCAGGAGCTCACGGGCACGGTGAACGGGCCCGAGGGCGTGACCAGCCCCGCGTCGATGGAGGCCGCTGCCAGCGCGGGGCGCCAGCAGCGGCTGACGGAGCAGGTCACTGAGGACCTGCGCGTGCACATGTCTTTCACCCAGCCGGCGCGGGTGCGGATCACCTGGGGCCAGCATACCGGCGCTGTTGATGAGACAGGTTGCGATGCAAGTCGGCGCGGAGGCGTAGCGTCAGCGCCTCCCATTCCTGTTCAAGGCTCTTCTTGAGGCGTGTGTGTGTGTGTTTTCTGTCTATCTTTGGCCACCAGGGGTCATATATAGACAACAGATGGCTGCGTGGTTGTAGGCAACGAGATATGCGTGTGCTGCTTTCCAAGCTCTCCGGAGCCGATCTGCTGCCTTACATAGTACCCTCACTCTCACATCAAAGCAGCTCACTGTGGCAGGAGTAGACCAGTGGAGTAGCAAGCAACGTGCTGCTCTTTTGGGTACCCAACATGCAGCTCTTGAGCCATGCAGGCCGGGCGCGAGTGACCAACGTCCATCTTTTGGTTGCATGCGGTTTTCCGGGTTTCAAACACGCGTGTGGGGGCGAATGCAGGCACACCACAGCGCGCATGGGCAAGCGCCGGTGCGCGCAAGCGCAGCTCATGCTGCCACTGTGACCAGGCCTAATGTGCCTGTGCCGGGGTGCACCCGCCCAGCAGTCGCGGGAGGCGCGGCTGTGCGCGGGGCGCGCGCCTGGCGCCTGAGCGCGCGCCACTTGGGCGCCAGCTGCGGCGCCCTGCGCCCGGCGTACCGGCTGTGAGGGCGCCATGGTGTGTCTCTCGGCCGGCCTGCAGCTGCTTGCATTGTGCTGCTGGGCACAGGCGCAGCAGCGTATAGAGGTATTGTGCATACAGACCTCCTGTCCTCTGTCTGCCAAGCTCATTTATATTTTATGGCAAGTGTTGCATATTGTGGTGATAAGGAAGTGCAGTGCTGCAGTGGTTGTCGCTAGAGCTCAATGTATGGTCTCCATCAAGCTGGTGGCAAAGTAGGAGGCGTTGCTGTAGAGGTGGCCGCATGTAGGCACAGGAGAGAAGTGTCAATCCTCACAACCTCGCATTGGCTTGTATGCGCAGTTGGCTTGTATGTGCAGTTTATGTCGCATCTGTGGCAAGTGACCAGTGGCATGCTGTTGTGCGTTCATGAAGTGAGGTGGTAGCTATCCTGAGAAACAAACCGCCGGACTGTTGTTCTGTACAACCAGGGTGCGTGCTTCCCAGGTCCTCCTGCGTCGCAGCATCTTCCGCCCTGCCTGTGCTGTGCCCCACTGGTGGGCTTGGCATTGGAGGTGCTCTGATGTGCATGGTCATTAGTTTGTTGTGGAATGGAAGGCTCTGCATCAGGTCTGTTAGAGCACTTGCAATGCAATGTTACATAAAACCAAACATTCGCAACCGACCTGCATTTGTTTCCATCTGTGTGTCCAGCTTCAACTCGCACATGCGATTTGCTGTCAGGCAACACACCATGTAGAGACGTGATGAAGCAAGCGGGTGGGTGCTGGTATTTAGCCATGGGCGACCAGTTCTCCTTCACATTCAGCCTCGCCTGGCAGCTATGGCTTGTGTGTCTCGGGAGGCAGCAGAGGCTGCGCGCCGCCGCAGCACATACAGCACTGAATAGCTGCTGATAAGCTGGCAGCATGATAACCAATATGAGTGTGGAGTCTCGGCAGCGCCTTCCCAGCACTCTTCAGCCTGACTCATGGCACGATGCGCGCAGTCCGGAGTGCACCAGCACTGCCTGTCTTGCTGGGCGCCATAAATTACGGCAGTTTGGTTTACCGCTTCGCATGCATGATGGAGCATCATGTGCCAGGGCATCAACACTGCCTCAAGCACCCACAGCAAAGTGCCATGAGCGCCAGCGGGCTGGGAGCAGGGGCTCTGCGCAATGGGGCCGCACCTGCAGCGTGACCTCCTCCACCACCGTGTTGTCCCGCGCTGACAGCGCCAGCATCAATGCCTGAGCAACCTCCTGCACGGCATGGGCCGCGCGTGTTGTTGGGTTTGCACAAGTCGCGCTGCACTGCTGAGACGCAAGTATTCATCAACTTCTGTCTGTTTTGATCTGATCCTATGCATGCAAGTTGCCCCAAAAAAGGTCTAGGATGACCCAGTGCGTCTCAGCAGATAAACACATGCATGTGGCTCTTTCTAGAAGTATGGCTGAGGGCCCCGTCGTCAGGCATGTGCTGCATGCAAGGCATTGCCAGGGTAGAGCTGCTGTGCAGCTCAGCGTGGGGCGCGCATGCGGCTGGATCAGGAGTGCGGGGTCGTAGGCGGCGTCCTGGCGCCACGTTGCCGGCGTGGATGTCTGCGCATGGCACATCTATGCATACTTGATATCTTTAGACCTTTAGATGGCAACAGCAAAGCTTTCTGTGTCAGCATGTTGCAGCAGCAGCCAGTGATGTTCCTGAAAGCGTGACCAGACCTGCGCAACTACTTCATCTCCAGCTCAAGAGCCATGCGAGTTCAGAAGGTTCATGACATGCTTTCGTGTATATTCAGCATTGGCGGACCAGTGGAAGGCGCAGTCGCGACGCACCGGGCCGGGGTTGACAGCTATGACGCGGACCTCCCGGTGCCTGAGATGCTGAGGCGGCGCAGCACCTCAGATTAGAAAACTCGTGTAGGCACGGGTGTCTTCTGGCGCAGGCATGCCGAGCGCCAGCAGGGAGACGCCGATGGGCTCATCAGGCAACTCGTGCAGCATGCACCTCAAAGGAACATGCCATGAGCAGAAGCCACTGAAGAAGAGCAGCGCTGCAGAGAGCAACATCTGTGTCTGGGTAAACACGTTATTATTATTATTATTTGGGCACTGTGTCTGACAGACAGGGCCGCATGACAGCTCCCAAAATCTGCCTTCTTGGGTGGTAGTTTGGTGCCCGTACAACATGCAAGGAGCTCAGCAGATGCACGACAAGCATACACCCACGGCAGCACCGACCCCCAGACAATGTTAGGTGCAGCTGCGGCGCGCACCTCAAAGCAGGACAGCGACCAGCCACGGAGGCCCCACCTGCGCTCAGTGTGACACGCATGCTGCTGGATCCGCCAGCATCCTGGGTTGATGGGTCAGTTTGGCGCCGAGCAGTAGCAAGCGGCCACGCATGTTACTGCGCATGAGCAAGGTAGAACTCTATGGCAGTGGGCCGGCGATGCTGCTGCTGCGGGGCTGCGGGGAGCCTGGGTTGCGCACTTGGTGGCAGCGTACGCCTGCGTGCATACAGGGTAGCTTCAGGGGACATTAAGTGAATGAACAGGCATGCTAGCAGAGCAGATCGTCTGTGCTCAGGTGTGGATGGCATACTCTATGTGCATGTCCTGAGTGGACAAATGCTCTGCGCGTGATAGCACAAAGCAGTGCTGACTTCAATGACATGCCACCGGCCAGGCATGCGTAGCAAGTGAAACAGAATCTCTAGCTCTGCCAAGAAGACCAACAGGCAGGTGCAGATCATGGCGGCGCACCGGGGCGCTGGGGAAGGGGCCGAGCGCCTCCGCAGACGCGATGTTGAATATCCAGCCCGCGCCTTTCTCCACCTGCGCCCACGCCAAGACCATGACAACTGTTACAGAGATGCTGGTGTATCCGCCACTGTCTTCTCTGCGCAGGCTTGCGTTCGCCCCAGGGCATGCTCTATATAAACGGTGCCGTTGGGGTGTTTCTCAGTGGAGTAGCAAGGTATCAACGAGCAGAGCGCAAAGGTGATCGCTCTCGTACATCCGCGTCCATACATTTACTCAAGGTTAGATCTGCTGTGCTGAACCAAGGCCCAGGACCGCGCCATCGTGGGCACCAGGTGGCGCGTGAGCCGCATGGGTGCCGCCAGGTTGAGCATTGTCTGCTCATCCCATTCGTCCGGGTCTGCGGCGGGCGCGCGCAGGCACGTCAGCGCCTGATGCGTCATGTCCTGCAGCATCCCAGTGCAAGAGCATCCGTGTGTGATGCGGGGTAGGATTGAGTAGGGTTTGAGAAGGAGCGTCTGATAACATGGGCCGGCCCCAAACGAGCAATGCAGGGATGACCCTCGCCACATTCTTGCTGTGTCTGGACGCTACTTCCAGCTCAGTGCCATAACAGTGACATGAAACACATGCAGCCCTGCGTTCCTGCAACATGGGAGACCTAGGAACAGCAACAAGCCAGTACGCGCGGGTATAGGTGCCATCCATAGCAAGCGTGGGAGCGCCTGTACTTGCCATATATGTCCATGCTCATACACACGTGTAGTAATATCTCTTTCACTTCTCTGAAGGGTGCATGAGGCGCACAGACATGCACTGGACATGCGCACCGCCGTCGAGCGGCCCCTGGCCCTGGTTGTGGCCGTGGTCAAAGGTCATCGGCTTGTACTTGCCCGCGTTGTTCACCAGGATGTCGCAGCGGCCGGCGATCTTGAGCATCTCGCCCGCCACCTGCACAACAGAGGAATCACAGCAACCCTAGCAAACTGCCAGTGGCTTTTGCAAGGCAGTGTCCCTGTGCGCGGATATGATCAGCCTAGCCTTGCGTAGAGCAGAACACGGCGGTCGACGTTTGAGCGGGTGTGGTGCGTCGCAGGCTTGCAAAACACCGGGCACTGCCTGTAGAACACATAGCTGGCACGCCTGTTGCTCCCAGCTCCTGCTTGCCCAGCACAATTTAAGCATATAATCGTACTACGTACTACTCACACGACAGGCTGGCACAACATGCCGTGTGGGTGCAGGCCCGCGGCCAGGCGCGTCCAGGGCCGCGCCTTGTCGACCTCCTTGGGCAGCACCAGGTTGGCCTCCACGGTGTGCACCTCGGGCGCGCCCAGCGCCTGGCAGTGCTTGGCGGCCTGCATGCAGAAGGCAATGAGCTTGTATCCTTACAGGGCATGATGCGGCATAAAGATCAGGAGCTGTCGCTTGGCACGTCCTGCATGATGTGTGCCCGGATCAGATTGGTTGCTGTAGCAACACACCCTTGCTGTACTTGTGCAGGCAGCTGCGCTTCAAGCTGTTCACTACACAGATAGCAAAAGCGCAACATTCAGCACATTTGAATGCAAGGTTAGATGTCACAACGCGCCGCCCCCAGAGCGCTGAGCGCGGCAGCCGCGGCTGGCTGGGTGGACCTTGCCGAGGCCGTCTGTGTTGAGCGGGTGCGCGTGCAGGATGACCGACGCGCCCTCGCCGGCAAACGCCTCGGCGACCGCGCGCCCGATGCCGTGCGACGCGCCCGTCACCAGCGCCCACTTGTCCTTGAGCAGCAGCCCCTGCGCGCAACTCTACACGTTAGCATCCTTGCAGTGCAACCATGTGTCCTGAGAATCCTCCTATCAGGACCAGGGGCAGTGGACTGCGTTGTGGGCGGAGGTGCGCCCCGCTCGGGCCGCTGGTGACACCTTAGGCGGACCTCTCTGGTGGTGTGGTCTGGAATACAGAGTCCGCCCCTTGTCCGCTGAGGGTCCAAGCGAACATGCCGTGTCCAGTACAGGTCAAGTCACGCAGTTGCCATGCAGCTTGGTGCGACCTCTTTACGTGCGGTAAATGTGGCAATGACGTCCAAGGCGCTCGTGGTGCGAGGTGCACAGCGAAAGCAGGGTAGCAGAGGTGTGGCCAGTGCTGGGAGAGACTGGCAGGCATCATGTCTGCCCAGCGCACCGAGCCGGGCGGCCCGGCCTTGAGCTCAAAGCCGGGCGCATCATCGTACTCGCTTGGTGGCGAACGCCCCGACGTGGACGCATGACGCGCATGGGGCCCCTGCGCATTGTATGCGGCGTGCCTCGCCAGCAACGCATCCAACGCCTTATTACTGGCCGCTCAAGCAAGCGCTTTGACATGCCTCGGACTGCCAGTGAGCGTCCCGAGTTGATCAGGGTCACAAGGAAAGAAGCGGGGGCACCTGCTGCATTGAAACACGCGTCCAGCAGCGCCCCAGCGGCTTGCGCGGCTGGAAAACAGGTTGCAGCTTGCGAGCAGAGCCCCAGGCCACTGACATCGCGTTGCGGCGCTTGGCGCGTTATCTGCACACGTTTTACTTGACGGCGGCTTTGCTTGGTGCTTCAACTTGCTGAAAAGCAGCAAGACTCGCCGGCGTGATTACGTAAGACCATGGCTTCTAGAGGCTAGAGGCAAGGCCTACTTGCACGCCACCAAGGCAAGAAGGAGCCTTTCCTTACCTAGCTTGTTGCTATGGTGTAGGCCGCGCGCGCCAGAATGCGCTGAAACATATGTAAGTACTGCGCTACGTTTGATCAGAACGTATGCAAGTACTACGCTTACGTTTGATCAGACAGTGCTTGTCCTGTCCATGCTACTTCACTGGGGATGCGCGTCTCGTATCAAGTATGGGGCAGGCCTTCGCATTTGAGAAAGGGCCTGGTGAGGTCTAGGGAATGTGACAGTCCCGCTCCTCAGACAGACCCATCGCGCCTTGGCACAAGCGCCACAAAAGGCGCCTTGCATCCTACTGACTTTTGGCGAGGTACGCTGCACGCCGCCCTGAAAACGCTGGCGCACTGCGTTGTCACCGACTTCGAGGCGGTCTGCCCAGCAATGGCTGCACACCTCGAACCCGTGAGCTTGTTGCAGTGTGCGTGCGTGCTGCGTGCCGCTACAGTAACAGCACAGCTGCTGCAGCGGTCTGCGCTTGCGGCGCGATCACACGAGCACGCGCGCGCGGGGCGTGCAGGTGCGGGCCGCACAAGTGCTTGATCAACCCCGCTAGAGAGCGCGGCCGCGCCAAGCGGGGTGCGGGCTGCCCGTCACAGTGTCCCAGCGCAGGCTGCTGAACTGGGCGCTGTGTTCCTTGACCTGGGACGGTGTGAGCGGTGCCTTGTTAAATAAAGCCTTCATTCTTGTGCCTTCTCCCGTGCCATGCTGCATGCAGAGGCCTGCAGCCGGTCAGACTTATGATGTACTTGAGCACATGACTGCTTGGGTCACCATCAGGCAAAAGCGCCGCACGCCACTGTGGGCTGAAGACCTGACTGCATGCAAGCCTAGCGGGTGCCTGCTGCGCGTCAGTCTGGTTGTAGCCATGCATGCCAGCCACAGCGTCCTGTGGCCGGCACGCCTTTCTGCGCTGCGTACCATAGGCTGTCGGCTCGCTCGCAGTCATGCCTGTGTTCCAAGGGCATGGATATGCTGAGCATGCCAGCCAGCCTGAGCGGCGCGCGTCGTGTGCGTGGCGGGTGCAGGGTCGCCGCCACAATGGCAGATGCTGGGGGGCGCGCTCACGTCGCCGCACTGGTCAAACGCCTGGCGCCCGGCCGCTCTGCTGCCGAGCAAGCGGAGGCTGCGCATGTGCTGGCGCGCCTGTGCTCTGACAAGAGCCGAAACAAGGGGTATGTGAGAGAATGCGGGGGCGTCGTGGCGCTGGTCGCGCTGCTGGCGCCCGGCAGCGCGCCTGCCGCGCAGGAGCAGGCTGCCGCGGCGCTGGGATACCTGTGCCACAAGAACACCCGGAACCAGGGCAGCCTGCGGGAGTGCGGGGGCATCGCTGCGCTGGTCGCGCTGCTGGCGCCTGGCGGCGCAGCTGCTGTGCAGGAGTGGGCCGCAGCGGCGCTGGGGAACCTGTGCATCGAGAGCGCAGACAACCAGAGCACAGCCAGTCAGGACAGCGTGCGGGCATGCGGCGGCGTCGCGGCGCTAGTCGCGCTGCTGGCGCCCGACTGCTCCGCTCGCGCGCAGCAGTTGGCTGCAAATGCGCTGGGGAACCTGTGCTGGTACAACAGCCAAAACCAGGACAGCGTAAGAGCGTGCGGGGGCGTCGCTGCGCTGGTCGCGCTGCTGGCGCCCGGCAGCTCGCCTGCTGTGCAGGAGCGGGCGGCCGGGGCGCTGACCGAAGTGTGCGCTGACAGCGCCCGGAACCGGGACAGCGTGAGGGCCTGCGGGGGCGCCGCGGCGCTGGTCGCGCTGCTGGCGCCTGGCCGCCCTGCCACCGTGCAGGAGCAGGCCGCGGGGGCGCTGTCCAACCTGTGTATTGAGAATACCTGCTGCCGCGACAGCATCAGGGAGTGCGGGGGCGTCGCGGCGCTGGTCGCGCTGCTGGCGCCTGGCTGCTCTGCGGCTGTTCACAAGCAGGCCGCTTGGACGCTAGGCAGTCTGTGCTGGCGCAACCGCCAGAACCAGGACAGCGTGCGGGAGTGCGGGGGTGCCGCGGCGCTGGTCGGGCTGCTGGCGCCCGGACGCTCTGCGGCCGTGCGTGAGCAGGCAGCTTGGGCGCTCGGCAATCTGTGCAGCGGAAACCACGCCCAGAACTGTAACAGCGTGCGGGAGTGCGGGGGCATCGCGGCGCTGGTCGGGCTGCTGGCGCCCGGCATTGCAGCTGCTGTGCGTGCGAAGGCCGCGTCGGCGCTGGGAAGCCTTTGCAGAGAGGATGCCCGGTGCCAAGACAGCGTGCGGGCGTGCGGGGGCGTCGCGGCGCTGGTCGAGCTGCTGGGGCCCGGCAGCTCTGTGACCGTGCAGAAGTGGGTAGCATCCACGCTGGCAAACCTTTGCAGGTGCAACACCCGGAACCAGGGCAGCATCCGGGAGTGCGGCGGCGTCACGGCGCTGGTTGCGCTGCTGGCGCCCGGAGGCTCAGCTGGCATGCAGGAGCAGGCGGCTAGGGCGCTCTCTACTGTGACCTGCGGAAGTGGGCAGAGCCAGGATGCAGTCAGGGCATGCGGGGGAGTCGCAGCCCTGGAGGGCGTGCTTGCATCCGGCTCGGCAGCGGCGTACGACTGGGCGGCGGCGGCGCTGCGCAACCTGGGGCATGTCGAGCAGGCGGTGAGCGACTCAGGCCAGCCAGGCTGAAGTGGACACATGCGGCAGTCAAGGCGTGGCGGCAGTGCTGGTGGCAGTGGTGGCTAGTGTTGTCGTGCGCTGCCTGACGCTTGGTGCTCGAAACAGTGGGCTGGACAACCTGGCTTGTGTAGCTTTCAGGCAGGGCATGAGGAATGATTGCCATGGGCGCGCATTGCCAGAGCATGCAATGCGGATGGGGGCGCCAGGCGTGTTGTAAGCCTGATGATAGAGGCCAAAGGGGTGCATGAGCACACATCATAGCATTGGTGGATGCATTTCAGGTGAGTGCTCTTTGACATGGCGGCTAAAAAACCATGCACTTGGTGCGGCACGCTGGCATCCCACAGCACAGACGCGCAGTGCCTGCAGCAGCGCAAGAATGTGAAGAGGGGCGCGTTTTATGAGCGGGAAGAACGCATGGACCAGAGCATGGCGCCCTGCAACCGCCGCCACCAGCATGCCAGCGCACACCCAGCTCCATACAATTCAACACTGAGCTGGGCGACTTCTGCACACCTACCCAGCACGCGCCGCTGTGGAGCTCTGGTGCCTGCTGTCGAGCGTGCAGCAGCCGCAACTCAGACGCGCTGCCTGCTTGGCAGCGCGCCGTCATTGCAACCCGGCGCAACCAAACCTGACAAGATTAGTTGCTGCCGCTCGAGCCGTTGCTTCCATATGCTCAGCTTTGAGGCACTAGCCACCGGCTGCGCTAACAGCCAAACAATGATGGAAAAGACGTTCTCATGCGTCCTGCAGCAAGAGGCGCCGCATGCGCTCAGCCTGCCGCCGATGCTGGCTCCGCCCTACTGCCAAGCCATGCGCAGGACGTCTTAATTCATGAGGTAGTTGGTCAGCAGCCCGAATCATGCCTAGCATTCATATCAATTAATTGGGTACCCTGACGTGCCGCGGCAGCACCGGAGCCATGCACACAGCCTGCCCTCAGCGCCAGGCTCCACATCCGCCACAGAATCGCCGGCTGCTGCCAGCAGCACCGCGTCCTCTCGGCCCATGCTGGACGGCAGACCCTGGTAACGCCCCAGGCGCTACCGCGGCAGCAGCGGTCGCCGCACGCTCAGGCCGCTGCCCGCGGCGGCCTCCATGTCGGCGAGCGCGCCGCCGATCGCCGCGAGCGGCGCCTCGTCCTTCGCCGCCATGTGCTCGCTGGGCGGCGAGTGGCCGGAGAAGTGCAGCGGCCGCGTCGCGCCGCCCAGTGCGCCCGCCGCGAGCGCGCCGCCCTCGTCGCCCCCGGCATGCCCCTTCGGGTCCGCGGGCGCCCGCGCACCCTTAACGCCGCCTGCCGCACACTGCACGACCGGCGTCAGGGCGTGCAGGAACGGCCAGGTGCTTGCCAGACGGGGCGCGGCAGGGAACATGCCAGCGAGCACCGGAGGCGTGGAGCGCCGCGCCTGGGCCGGCCCCCTCCCGCCGCTCGCAGCTGCTCGCAGCACACGGTCGGCCGAGCGCGGCTGGCACGTCTATAGCAGATGTATATGCAGCTGTTGCGCATGAGCAAGGCCGAGACGGCTCGGCGCGCGTGATTTAGGGTTGTGATAGGGTTTTACAGGTCGTGGTAGGGCGTGTGCGGGGGGCGCGCCCTGCGAGAAGAACTGGTGCATGGAGATGGACACGACGGTGACACCGACCAGGAAGTTGAGCGTGAGCGCGTGCCCGAACAGCGCCGCGCTCATGAGCCCGGTCACGAGCGTGGCCACCGTGCTGGAGTACTTCTTCAGGATCGTGTCCGCGTACTTGAAGAAGAACGAGGACAGGACGCCCTGCAGCGCGTTGTTCGCGACGAGCAGCATGGTGACCTGCGCGCGCCCGCCTGTTTCCCGTTATGGAGCCTGTCCGCCAGACTCGCATGTATGCGGATGCTTGGTGAAGGCGGCGCCCTCACATGCGCCGCCCCCCTGCACCACTTCACCCGAGCAGATCATCTGGCACGTGAACCCGCAGGCGCTTAGAGCCGCGGAGCGCCGCAGCAGACTCAGGCTCCTGCTGTGCGCCTTCTAGCCAGCTGGCGGCCGTTGCGCGCAGCCCTAGCACAGACGCCGCGGACTGCGCGCGCCGCCACGCGCAGTCAGAGGTCCCGCAGGCGGGCGGGCGGGCCGGCGGCGCGCGCGCGCCCGCGAGTGGCCGCGGAAGACGGCGGCCCAGGTCAGGCGCGAGCCGGCCATGACCGCCAGCACGCCGCCCAGGTTGAACAGCGTCCCAAAAAAGTACAGGAAGAAGTTCTGTCGCGCGGCATGACCCCTCCTTCAGTCACTGCTGTTTTGGATGGCGCGGCGCATGCATGCCAGCGGCTTGGCCAAGCTCACTGACAAGGCTGCTGCCTGGCCCCCAGCAGCCTTGCTGAAATGCACCAAAGTCTGCATCTGCAGACCAAGCCACAAAACCGTTCAGGAGCCGCACAACCAGGGGCTCTCAGCCGTTTACACAGCACACGCAGCATGCATGCGCCGCACGGTGTCGAGCCGTCCAGCGCCGCGGGCGCGGCGGCGGGCGGGCGGCCGCGCGCGCCTGCTCATGCACGCTGGTGTCCATGTGCTTCTTGAGCGCGAACTCGTTGTAGACCGAGGCCAGGCTCGGCACCGTCACGCTGCCCAGCGTGCACGCCACCGCCGCCGCCACAACTGCCTCCCGCTCCGCACTGCCGGCCCGGCCGCCGGTTACTGCCTGGATGCCAGGCGCTTGTCGCCTCCGTGACCTGGGGCGCTGCGCATCTACCAAAACACAGCTGCATGCTCGCTCCGTCGAGTACACAACCTTGTATGTGACTTTCATGTGAGCTTCATGTGCAATGTCAGGTCTGTAGCGTTCTCATACACGAGGCAGGCCGCGCGCGCGCCTGCAGTCCTGGATCTGGTTGACGGTGATGCCGGCCACCAGCAGCACCAGCGCCTCCCACTGGAATACGCTGAAGGTGCGCCGCATGACCGCCTTCATCAGCACCGCGATCACCAGGATCTGCGCGGCGCATTGGAGAGACTAGTCAAGCGCGCTGCGCGCCGCGCGCGTCGCCAGGGCTGCGCCCCAGCCCAGCTTCGCCGCCCTGGCCGCTCCGTCAGGCGCGCTGTGCCAGCCCCCCGGCTAGCCCCGCTGCATCGCATGCACCGCCTCACACCAGGTCAGCTCACCAGGTGACACTTGCCCATGGCCAAGACACACACGGCTGCAGCTACAGGTGTGCAACCCTACCCTACCCTACAGCACGCCTTGAGGTTGCCGAGCATCTTGGCGGTCGTGGGCTTGAAGAAGAGCTGCATGGCAAACTTCAGCGAGTTGTTGACCGCGTACAGCGCGGCGGGCACCGCCAGCAGCCCGTTGTGCCGCGCGCCCGCCGCAAACGCGGCCCCGCTCCGGTGCAGCGGCGGCCCCGGGCGCCCGGAGCCCTGCGTGCGGACAGGGCGTGACGCGGGCGCAGACAGCTCTCGCAGAGGCTGGCCCGCATCTTAGCACTAGGGTAGGTTAGGGTAGGGTAGGGATCAACACGCTGAGAGGCTGAGAAGCGGGCCAGCCGCCCCATACATGCAGGCCTCCAGCGCGTTCCCTCCTGGGCGACACCGGAGCGCGCGCGAGCGCCGCCGCATCGCGAGAGCAGCCTGGTGCGGGCCGGGGCGCGCGTGGACGCCGAGCACGGCGGCCGCAAACAGCATCTTGGCCGCCTCGACCAGCAGGTTGAGGGAGACCGGGTGGAAGGGGAAGGCGCCGTCCACCTTGCTCATGTGCACCAGCACGGGCGCCAGGCCGATGAGCAGGCAGTCGCCGCACACCAGCCACACCTGGCGGGGCAGCGGGTCTATTCCTCAGCTCGGGCTGAATTGCGGACTCCGCACACCAGCCACACTTGGTGGGGCAGCGGGTCTATTCCTCAGCTCGGGCTGAATTGCGGACTCCGCACACCAGCCACATGTGGTGGGGCAGCGGGTCTATTCCTGAGCTCGGGCTGAATTGCGGACTCCGCACACCAGCCACACTTGGTGGGGCAGCGGGTCTAGTCCTCAGCTCGGGCTGCATTGCGGACTCACACTAGGACACACGGTGTGCTGTACTGACACGCAGATGCTGCATGGCTGACACGCGAAGGAAATTAAGGTGAAGACAAACAAGCGGGCAAGCGTGCCCAGCTCTAGAGGGCAAGCGCGCCTCAACCAGCTCAGCGCAGCACGCAGCAACATGCAGGGTAGGGTTCTATGCAACATCTAGGGTGGTAGCGTGCCTTCCACGCCCGCGCGTGGTGCGCGGTGGCCCTCTCCAGCTCTGCCGCGTACGCGCGCGACACCTGCGCCGCGGGCAGCACGTCGACAGTGGTGGCCGCACGCCTCAGTGTGCCACACCCACGGCCAGCCCAGACCCGCGGGCTGGCGCAGGCCCCGCAGCGGCGGCGCGCAGCGCGGGAGAAGTGGCCTGCTGTGCTTGGCTGGCGGAGCGGACATGCGCGAGCTTGCTGCTGCTTGGAAGGGGGCACAGCAGCTCCCAGTCACTGTTCGTACATGCATAGCATACACATCAGAAAATACCCCAATGCTGTCATAGCGCACCGAGCGGGTTTTGCCCAGCGCGGCATCATCAGGGCCTGGCAGCGCCGGGGCCGGCGCCAGCGCGGCGCGGCCGTTTTCAGCAGCGGCGCCCGCCGGCTCGTCGCTCTGCATAGGTCCCTGCTGGGGCTAGCACCGGCGGGCGCGGGTCTGCGGCAGTGCGCAGGACGCCACGGGAGCGCTCTCCCCTCCCAGCAAAGCGTGCTGCGCTGCCAGGATGGCGCCGGTGGAGGCGGGCTGGGGCGAGCAGTCGGACACGGGCGCTCCTGGAGCGCCACTCTCTGCCCCACTCTGCACCGCGCCCAGCGCCACCAGGGGCAGCCCGCGAGGAGTGCTGCGGCCTGCACCAGGAGCCTAGGGTACCCGCAAGACGCCGCCACTGCTCCACGTCACGCTCGGCGTCCAGCAGGCGCGCTGGCAGACGCACGGACGGCTGCGGGGGCAGAGCGGAGCGTGAACTCTTCCTGCCCAGGAGTGCAGGTGCACGCAGCGCCCAGGCTGCGCTGCAGGGCGCCCGTGACCCGGCCTGCTCGCAGGGCAGCCCATGAGTCAAGTTTGGCGGCGCCCACAGCGTGATGCCTGCTCAAGCTGCACCCCTTGCATTCCTGGGGCCGCTTGCAGCCAAGCAGCAACTCACTGACTGCAGCAAAGTCTCATCAGTCTATAAGGCATACACGCAGTTCCAGCAAGCATATGTATCTCCAAGTGCCGACAAGCTTGTGATGGAATTCTCAATCGAACGTGCGGTTGAAAAGGTTGGGCACCTTATCAATTGAGATGTGCCACCAGGTGAAACTTGAAGCAAAAGAAAGTCTGAGCGCCAGTACGCAGCAAGTGCACTATGTGCTGTGCTGCAAAACTTCAGCAGAGGCTTCAAAAGCAGTTTGCTAGCTTCGTACACCGCGGCACGCTACAGAGTCACAGATCTATGTTGTTGATCGATGCCAATAGGCTCCAGCATCCTGTTCACCCGTCGTCTTCAACCCTTGCCCTTCAGATGGGGCCTGTTGTCACATAACCGTCCTCCTTTTGGTTCGCCTCCTTTTCCTTCAGCAGCAGGCTGCCAGTCTGCTGGTCAGCGCACGCACGACTTCATGGAGCCGGCGGGTGTCACCTATGCCTTCCTGAGGTGGGAATGAACAGCATTGTATGCCTGGACATGCCTAAGAGCGCCCACGGTTGGTGCGTGCACCCCGGGACCTGAGCACGACTCCGGCGCAGCAAGCGGGTGGATGCCCAGACCCGCAGCGCGCCCAGCTGCGTGGCGTGGGACGCGCGCAGCGGCTACCTGGCGTGGGGCTGCCTCGACGGCAGCCTGCAGGTGCTGGCCTGCTTTCAGGCTCCAGCGTGCGCTGTGCACTGCGTGTGAGCTCACAGCGCACACTGCACATGCGGCAGCTGAGAAGGCGGCTACCACGCAGGTGCTTGACGCAGGCGCGGAGTGTGAGCCGTCCGCTCAAGGCGGCAGGCAGATCAGCGGCGTGAGCGGGGCCGGCGGGCGCGCCACAGGCACGTTAGCGGGCACAGGCGCGCCTGAATCCTCGACACCAGGCACGCAGCAGCCTTGCGCCCTCCCTGCACGCATAGGCATGAGCGTGTGAAGCCTGAGCCCGCCCGCTGCCACAGGGCCTGGCAGGCCCTGGCTCCCAGCGACATTCTCCCTTGTCTCGCAGACGCGCGGCCCTGGAGCCTGAGCGCGCACGCGGGCGCGGTGACGTGCCTGGCCTGGCACGCCGGGAGCGGCGCGCTGACCTCAGGCGACGCGGCCGGCCAGGTTCTGGCCTGGGCGCCCGGCAGCGGCGGCTGGGCCAAGCAGCTGACGCACCACCGGTGAGCACGTGGGCTGTGCGGGTTTTAGGGCTGGAGCATGCGCCCTGAGTGCACTGACAGCTATGCAGCTGCACTGGCAGGCGTGCTGCTTGTACTGGCTTGGGAGACAGTGTACGCAAGCTTAGAAGAATGCACGAGCAGGTGCACGGGCTGGCGGGGCTGTGCAAGGTTCAGATATGCACAGTGCCCGGGAGAGCCGAATTTTGGAAGGCTACTTTGCTTGCACACCAGGGAGACTGACCTGTGCAGGCCTGCGGTCGCTGCGCGGGACGCGTGCTGGGCGCCGGATGGGAGCCAGCTCTGCGTGGTGTTTGCGGATGGCATGATCATGGTCAGCACCTCAGCTGGTGAGGACCCGGAGCGAGCAGAGCGCCGGACCGTGTCATATAACAGCGCATCTGTGTCACTAAAACGCATCTCCAACGTAATTCGTACAGTAATGGTGTGCATCGCACCACGCTGTCATGCAACATCACTCCCCTCTGCAATGCGCTTGTGCAGGAAGCCGCATAACAGAGCAAATCCGCTTGCACAAACCGACCTAAACAATCTGATTGCAGGTGTGCATGTGTGGCGCAAACAGCTGAGGCTGCCGCTGGCATGTGTGGAGTGGTCGCCGGACGGCCAGCGCTTGCTGGTGGCGGGCGCCTCGGCGGGCTGCAGCATCCTCAGCGCGGCCGGCGAGCCTCTTGGGCAGCTGGCGCTGCCAGCGGGCCAGGTGGCTTTGTTACTGCATGCACGCCTACAGTCTTGCATCTTGCAACATGCGTGACAGAACGGCCCCTTTATGAGGCAGCTTGTCTATATGTCATGATGCTCACTCTGCGTTGTATGGCTTTTCCCGCTTGTCTCGGGCCCGAAATCAGCAAGCTCCTGCAGTGATCACCCTGCAGCGCAACCAGGGCTGGCATGAGGATGTGCAGCAATCTGCAGCCGGGCCCGCACAGCCCTGGCCTGCACGGTGCAGGACAGGGGCCTGACGGAGGCAGGCTTCTCTGTGGCTGCCCTTGCCTGGCACTCTGGGTGCCTGCCCGCGGATCCCCCAGCACCAGCACAGCCCGCGCTCGCCGTCGCACTTGCCAGCGGCAGGTACGCAAGCCCCCAGGAAGCCCTCCCAGCAATGCAATGAGCGCCTCTAGGCCATGAGCCTCGAGGCGGCATGTCAGGCGCTGCATGCATGTGTACGGACTGTCAGTGGCAGTGACCAGTCATGCACGCACGGCTTAGCACACATGCAGCGGTCAATGCCCCACACAGGGCACCACATCGCATAGAGAGTCAGACTGTGTGCTACTGGTGCACTCTGTACAGCCTCTATTAACGCTCAGCACTGTGTGTTAACTCTGTCTGCGCCTGCGCGCAGCGTCTACCTCCTGACAGACGATGCAGATGCGCTGCCGATCGAGGTCAATGCCGTGAGCTGCCGCTCTGCGAGCGCCGTGCGCTGGAGCCCCAACGGTGCAGTGCTGGCGGTTGCTGTTTCAGGGGTGCAGCCGAGGGAGAGCCCAGCCTCCCAAAGGTTGCTTGCAGCGCTGACGGATACTGCACACCAGCAGCCGGCAGAGCTTGCGCACGAGGTGGCCGCACCGGCGGTGTTGTTTTATTCTGCCAGCGGTGCGCCAACGCACACAGCTGGCAAGCCCGCTGGCAGTGCACGCCATGAAAGCTTGATCCATTGACTTCTTTACAGCTTTAGTGCATGCTCACATACGAGTACTGCTGTGCATGTGGGGAGTATGCACAGGCGGTGCTTGCACAAGCTCCTTGATCAGATGAACGCGCTTGGAATCCCGCCTTCAACATGCACGGGCACTGGCCTCGAACAGGCTGCATGTACGCGGTCTGTGTGTCTCTGGCCCGGACCCGCTGCACGCCATGTGACAGCAGGCCACACGTCATCCAGCTCGCGCATGCCCTTTTGCAGTCACCGTCACTGCATGCCATGCGCAGTACGTGCCGGGGCGAGCGCGCAGGCAGGCTTCTGCGCGAGCTGAGCGTCCCTGGCGCACTGGTGTGCAGCCTGGCCTGGGACGCGCGCGGGGAGCGCCTAGCCATTGCCACAGGTGCCTCTTGCACAGGATATGAACTGATGGAGGGTGACGAGTGGATGTCTGCAGAGCATCAGCTTGCTGTGCACCCGTCCACAGCTGCTGTTGCGCTTGTCCATAGCTACGCTTCGCTGCGGGCAGACCTGCATCAAGGTAGCAACGAATGCATGCACCAGGCGCGTCTTCATACCTGTCCCCGTGCCCTAGGCATGGCACACCCCTGACTCCTCGTGCGTTCGTATGTGCATGGTGGAGCGCATGCCAAGCAGGATGACATCCCAGTAACTAAGCCGGCTGTCCTGCACTCTCCAAGCAACGCGGCGGCCTCGGCAGGCGACCCCGTCACCAGCGACGCGGCCCGCGGCGCAGCCCCGGGCGCGCGCGAGCGCCCCGGGCAGCTGCTGCTGGCGGCCGTGCGCCGCAGCAGCGCCTGGGCGTACCTGAGCGGCCTCGGCGGCGGCGGCGCGGCCGGCGGCGGCACGCTGGTGTACGCGTACCGCGGCGCGGCGCAGCAGGGCGCGTGCGTCGCGTTCTGGGACGCGCGCAGCGGCGAGCGCCGCGTGCGCACCGTCGCGGGCTTGCTGGCCATACAGGCGCGCCCCGCGCCTCTGCTTGTGATTATGGCTCATATGTCTGGCGCAGCGAGGTGCATGTTCTGCAACAGCCGCTTGAGGACCTTGCACCGCAGCGCGGTACGCCCGGCAAACGCTGGAAGGGTAACTGACACAATGTGCGCATGGCCGCAACTCGTGAAGTTTACAGCAAGACGCGCTGCATGCCTGTCATTTTGCTGCTTGCTGGCTCTAAGAGCGCCCTGCTACCTTCTTGGAGAGTCCAGGCAATGGAACATCATGGGGTGGGCGTGGCTGTGCAGGCCGCAGGCCAGCGCTGCGTGCTGCTCACGACGGCGGAGCCCGGCGGACCAGGGCCGGCAGCAGCACCGGCGGCAGGGCCGCAGACGCCGGGCCAGCTTTCGCTTATTCTGTGCGACGCGCTCGGCTCGCCGTGCGGCTCCGTGCAGCTGGCCGGCGGGGCGGGGCTGCCGGCGGGCCCGGGGCCGGGGGATCAGCCGGGCCTGCTGGCCGCGTGCGCGACGCATGCGGCCATTGCGGCTGCGGGAGGCGTGTTCCTGTGGCATTTCGGCGCTGCAGACGACCCGGGCGCGGTCCAGGCGGCCGGCGGGGCCGCCTGGGGTGAGGACGCCGGTGGCGGCGCGGGCGAGGCGGACGCGCACGCTGCGACCGGCTGCTGGGTGCTCGACATGGGGGCATGCGCGGGGAAGCAGGCGCGCTTCAGTGCCATCTGACAGCCCCAGTCAAAAAAAATGCCATCTGGGACAGTGGCGAGCACGACGGCCCCGAGATCGGCAGCGCAGGGCTTGCCCCGTCGGGTCCCGTCGCCCCTCGCAGCGGCCGCCAGGGCCGGCGCCCGCGCGCCCCGAGCTGTGCGTATGGTGAGTACGTGCCAGCAAGTGTGCATATGTGCCGCTGCTCATATTCGACCAGCGACTTCAACATACATTGTCGCGTGCTCACCAGCGCGCACCCCATGCAGGCCGCCTGGCAGCCCATGCATGCATGGCGCGGCGCGGGCGGCCCCGCGCCAGACCCCGCCTGCTGCCTGTGCCTGGCCGACGGCTGGCTGCTGGTCGCGCGCGCGTCCGGCGCGCTGCTGCGCTTCAGCCTGCCGGGGCGCGAGCTCGCAGGCGCGGGCCTGGCCCGCTGTGTCTGACCCGCCGCCGGGAGGAAGGACCAGGGGCGGCTGGCCACGCGCGCGGCGGCGGGTGGCGCCCCTTTTTAGCGCTGACCCAGTGCTGCATTTTCAAGCGCGCACCTGCACATTGCAGACAGCTAACCAGCTCATGCCCACGGTGCCACCCACGTTCGGCAGGTTGGGCGGCAGCAGCCGCCGGTGGCAGCGGCAGCCGCGACAGCTGATGCGGGCTTGGACCCACTCGCCGTAGGCTTGGGTTCCGCCGTCATCGAGGGTTCTAGCTCTTCGTCGCTTGGCCGGCCCAGGACCTGCATGCCATGGCATGCGGATGGTCCAGGGCCCCCAGCTCCATGGGCAGGATATTGGTGTCGTTGAACACGCGGCGGTGGGGGTTCACCCGGACGGCGTGGTGGATGATGGCGTCGGCTGTCAGCGTCATGCGCATGGCGTCGTCCAGCGTCTTGGGGTCCTGCATCGCCACGCTCTCTGCGATCTTGGGGTGGAGGCCGTGCACATACGGATGCACATAGTCCTCTTCTCCGTTGCCGGTGGCGGCCGAGTGGACCAAGTGGTGGCGACCCTATTGCCGGTGGCGACGGAGAAGAGGACTGCATGCATCCGAACTTGCACGGCCTCCAGCCCAAGATCGCCAAGAGCGTGCCATGCAGGACCCCAAGACGCTCGACAACGCCATGCGCATAACCCTCATAGCGGGCACCATCATCCACCGCGCCGTCCGGGCGAACCCCCACCGCCGCGTGTTCCACAACACCAGTTCCCTGGCCATGTAGCTGGGACCCGGACCACCCGCATGCCATGGCACGCAGGTCCTGCGCCGGCCAAGCGACCCAGAGCTCAGCCTCTGTGACGGCAGCACCCAAGCCTGCGGCGAGTGGGTCCCAGCCCGCATCAGCCTGCGCGGCTACCGCTGCCACCGGCACTCTGCTGCTGCTCAACCTGCCGCAAGGGGGTGGCACCCTGGGCATGAGCTGGTTAGCTGTCCGCAATGTGCAGGTGCGCGCAAGAATATCCAGCACGGGGGTTAGCGGAAAGCCGCCGCGCCAGTGGCCAGCCGCCCCTGGTCCCTCCCCCCAGCAGATGCCACGCGGGAGCCTGCAGGCGCAGCCCAGATGCGCATATCCGTCCGGGTCCCCAGCAACGTTGTGGTGATGTGTGAGCGCCGGCCGCCTGGCGTGGGCAAAAGAAACCTAACCCTGCGTCCGCACGCCACAATCCGCGGCGCAGGCGAGGGCGCGCTGGACTGCCGGCCGTGGCGCATGGCGCTCAGCGCGGGCGGCGCGCGGCTGGCGGTGCTGGACGCGGCTGGGGCGCTGTCGTACTACGACGTCGCGGCCCGCCGCCACCAGCCGGCGGCGCGGCAGGTCCGGCGCCTGCTCCGCCACTGCTACCTTTTTGGCGCCTTTGTGCGCCAAAAAACCTCAATGCTTCAATCCCCTCATTGGCATTGAACGAGTGCAAACAGTGTTCCTAGGATATGAAATGTGACAAGCCATCAGGGAAGCCTCCACATCTCTTATAGCCGTCAACCTGTATGGCAGGCAAGGCTTTGTCAATACCAGCATAACCCAGGGTGGGCGCCTCTCCTGGGCTCGAGCGGGCGCGGCCCCCGGGCAGGGCGTGTGGGACATGCGCTGGGCCGGAGACAGCGCGGAGCTGCTGGCGGTGAGCGAGCGCGACGCGGTCTACGTCCTGCGCGCCGGCCGGCCCGAGGAGCCGGTGCCGACCGCCGCGCGCCTGTGCGCCTTCTGCGACCTCGAGCTCGTGGTGCGCTGCACGGGCTTGAAGAGGGCGGGCTTTCACAGCTTAGCTGCTGGACTGCACTTCATTGTGTTCCAGGCAGATTCTGCTGTATGACTGGTGCTAGCAACAACCCTTACGGTGCCAGATCGCGCCGCAGCGGGCGCGCGGCCCTTGGAGAGCCCTGGCAGAGCACTGCGCACATGCGCACTTGTCAGTGTGAGAGCGGCGCATGCATAGTGCTACAGGGCACATGCCACAAAGCTGTCTGGTAGGCTTGCACTCACTCCAGCTCTGTATTTGACATGTCTGAAACCTGACATATTGGAAGGAAAGTGCGAGGTCCCGCATGCTGCACCCTGAGACTCAGAGAAGGACTGGCGCGGCGATACTGGTTAGGGGCCCTAGCCTAAGCCTATGACCTCCGGCCACAAGGCGGGTGCCTGTGCGCAGATGGTCGACCTCGGCGGCCTGCTCGCGGCGCCCGAGGCGCCAGACCTCGCGCCGCTGCTGCTGCGGCACGAGACGCGCAGCCTGCGCGACGCGCGCGCGCTGCTGGCGCCTGCGGCCGCCCAGTCAACCCTGGGCAGCCACTCACACAGCCGCACCGGCGATGCGCCCAGCGGCGGCGCGCGCCGCGTCAGCGTGGGTGGCGCTGACCCTGCATCGAAACCCAATGCGGCCAGGGCGCGCGCCGCGCTCGCCGACGCGGCCGCGCACGCCGCCGCGCACGGCCACCCGCGGCTCTGGCGCTCGGTGGCGGAGGCGGCGCTGGGCGCGGGCGAGCTCGCCGTCGCCGAGGACGCCTTCGTGCGCTGCGCCGACTACAACGTGCGCCGCGCCCGTCCGCACTCAGTAGCAACGGATGACTATGATTATGCTCGAGTCGCTGCGCTGGGCAGCGCCAGGCCGCCGGGCACGGCGTCAGCACGGCCGCGGCGTGCGGCGCATCGCTCACTAGGTCGCATGCGGCAGGGCGCCCAGCGCTTGCATTGCCTGGCCATGCTTCTCTCTTTTTGCATCATGGAAGGAGACGCACAGCCTTCTTTTCCCCAAGACTTGGCGGGTGGAAGGATCAACAGGGTCGCTCCGTACTGACTGTTGGGTTTGACGGGTGCACTGATGCCCGAGCGATGCGCTCTGCCTTGCGCGGCAGGGCGTGCAGCTGGTGCGGCACCTGGCGGCGCTGGAGCCGCCGGAGCTGCGCGCGGCGGCGGCCGCCGCGCACTGCGGCCGCCTGGACGCGGCCGATGCCGCCTACCACCGCGCGGGCCGGCCCGACCTGGCGCTGGAGATGCGCGCGCGCCACGGCGACTGGCTGGCGGTGAGGAAAACCCCGCGCGCCTGCCTGCCTGCCACCTGCGCACTACATGTCTGGCGCCTGCCTGGCGGCGCGGCCACGCGCGCCTCACCTGCCTGCCGCCTGCGCGTCGCGGGACCGGCGCCCGCCGCTGCGGGGGCGCGCGCTGCTTCGCGCGGCCGCCCCACTCTGACAGCTTGGCCGAGCCGGCACGGACGGCCGGTCTGGCGGACGCTGAGCGCGGTCATCGGCGGCGGGCAGGTGGAGCGCGCGGTGGTCGCCGCCGGGGGCGACGCGCGCGCGCTGGCGGCCGCGCGCAACCACCTGGGGAACCACTTCGCCGACCGCCGGCAGTGGGCGCAGGTACGCGCGCGCGCGCGCGCGCTGTGGGAACGCCCGACTGCGGCGCCTGACAAACAGGGGAGGAGGGCGGGGGGGCTGCGCGGGAGGCACTGGCGCCTGCGCGCAGGCGTGCAGGCAGGCTGCTGCCCACCAGGCCAAAGGCTGAGGTGTTGTGTACACAGCGCTGCTCCCGTCGCGCGGCGCCCCTCCCGATAGCTGGAGGTCTCACGTTGATGCAAGGCATTCACGCTAGCGTGCACACACGCAAAGCCTACAGCGTGTGGCATAGCCCTGCAGCAAGCCCGGCGCGCGCGCGCGCGCAGGCGGCAGCGCTGTACCGCGCGACGGGCGCGCACGAGCGGCTGGCGGCCGCGCTGTTCGCGGGCGGCGACTGGGACGGCCTGGGGCGGCTCTGCGGCGCGCTGCCGCCCGGCGCGCCGCTGCTGCAGCGGCTGGGCGCCTGGCTGCAGAGCGCCGGCCTGGCGGCCGAGGCCGCCGCAGCCTTCGTGCAGGCGCGGCTGGCTCTGTCCGTGTGTCGCCAGGAACAAGGTCGTGCTGGCGGGCCGGCAGGCCCCGCTGCTGCTGCACCCGGGGACCGGACACTCTGGCCACCAACGCATGAGAAGCTGACCGTCGCTGTACACACATGGCAGCATGTCCAGTACCGTTATTGATAAAGGACTTAGGGTAGACACCACATGCGTGTCAAGCTGCGGGCTCGGCGTGCAGGCAGGGCGCGCCGACCGCGCTGTGGACGCCTGCGCCCAGCTCAGCGAGTTCGCCGCGGCCGTCGACCTGGCGCGTGCGCATGCACCGCCGGTACGGGGCATGCGCCCTTGCGAGCCAGGTCCTTCCGTGCGATTTCAGCCGTAACTCAACATTGGCAGGCACCGAAAGTGCCGCTGGCAGTTTCGCTTGTTCACATAGTGCTTGGGCATGTGATCATGTGAGTGTACTCGGTGTCTTGCGTCAAGGCGCGCACGCATGCACACTGGGTAAATCGGGTTGATGAAACACAGCCCTGCTAGAAGATGCTGTTGTCTGTGCAGGTGGCCGGGGCAGCGGGGATGCTGGCAGACGCGGGCGATCGCTTTGGAGCCGCCCAGCCAGATTTGGCCGCGCACCTGCACTTGCTCGCAGAGAGGGAGGCCGCCTGTAGCTGACCCGTTGCCTGAGCCTGTTGCAGGGTGTTGCCCGTGAGCGAGGCGGCCCCTGGTAGCAAAGAAGGAAGACACAGCGCACGAGCGACTGAGGTGATCCATGCTGACGTATGATGACAGGAAAGCACGGCCCGATCAACAGGCACGGCCAGAATGTGCGGACATTGCCGCTACACCATGTCGCATGCCATCCTCTGCAGTACATGCTAGCACTACAACCACTTGTCTGTGTTCTAATATCTAGCATACCTGCACACTGACATCCTACTGCTGGCCTACATCTAGCTTCGATACTTCCCCGATTGGCGCACTGTAGCTGCAAGCCTGATATACAGACTCTTCCTATGCATGACCTGTCAGAAACGTACATAGATGCTAGCTGATGCGCATGAGTGCTCCCAAGCGCGTGCACAGTATCCTCTCAGCCAGGGCCGGCATTGTGCGCAGCGCGCGGTGTAAAGCTTTGCGCGCAGCGAGCGGCTCGAGCGCTGGCCCAGCGCTACCCAGGCGACCCCGGCGGCGACGGCATGGGCGCGCTCACGAGCCGCTTGATGCGCATGAAGTGCAGAATCTTCACACAATGACCTCTCGGCGGCCAGGCCACCGCCATTCTGCGCAGTGCACAAGGCAATGCGCGCGGCGAGCGGCTCAGGCCTATTGCCCAGCGCTACCCCGACGACCCCAGCGACGACGGCATGGGCGCGCTCACGCGCCGCTGATGCGCATGAAGTGCGGGTTCGAGCGCATCGCCCAGTGCTACCCTGGGGACCCCGGCGGCGACGGCAGGGGCGCGCTGACGCGCCGCTGGATGCGCATGAAGTGCAGATTCTTCAGCAGCGAGTTCGCCTCCTCGTACAGCGAGTCGAAAGTGGCGTCCATGCGGCTCGTGACCCCGGTGCCACCCCCGGCAGCCCCCACCGGCACCCAGCCCGCATGCCCAGGCCCCGCGTCGCGCGCCGCAACCCCCGCACCGCCGCCGGCGTGCCCCGCGCGGCCCCCGCGCGCGCCCCACGCGGCGCCCGGCGCGGCGCGCCCGCCGCGCGCCAGCGGGCCGGGAGCCGCGGACGCGGCCTCGTCGACGCAGCTGTCGCCCGACGTGACGCTGCCGGCGCCCATGCTGGCCGCGCCGCCGCCGCTGCCGGCGCTGCCGGGCCCGGAGCTGCTGCGCGTGTCCAGGCGGAAGGCGAGCTCGCGCATGGGGCTGGCGCCCTCCGTCGCGCGCCCGGGCGTGCCGGGCTCGGCGGGCGCTGGGGCCGGGGCGGGGTTGGGGTTGCGGCCGGGCGCGCGCGCCGGCGCGCCGCCCAGGCGCAGCGGAGGTACGGGCGCGCGCCCTGCTGCGCATGCCCGCGCTTCAGCGCGGCGACATGGCATGGCATGGCCACCGCAAAGGGCGCAGCTAGGAGCTCTTCCCAGCAGCATCGCGCGACCAAAAGAAACGCAGTACGCGCAGCCAGCCGCGCAGGCATGCTCGCCGCAACACCGTGACACGCCATGCTTGAACAGCGCTGCAGCACTTCACGAAGGCCGCCCGACTTGACAAGCCCCGCGGCAGCTGGCGCACCGGCGTCGTTGCCCGGGACGCGCGGGCGCACGCGCAGCCCTGCCGCCGCTCCGCCCGGCGCGCGCGGCCCGCCGCCGAACAGGCCGCCTGTGGCGGCCCCTGCCTGCGGCGCACCAGGCGCCGCCCCCGGGCGGGCTTCCGGCGGCGCGCCCAGGCCCCCGGCCTGCACGCCCCTGCCCGACGCCGGCCGCCCCCCAACGCCGGCCAGCTGGCCCGCGCCCCTGCCCGCGCAGGCAGGCCCCGCCTGCGGCCCCTGCGCCGGCCCATGTGCTGCAGCCGGCGGCGCAGCGGCCGCAGGACCTCCCGCGCCGGCGCCCGGCTGCTCGCTGTCAGGGCGTGCAGCAGAGCCCGGCCACCCTGCCCAGACGCCGACACCCGCTGCTGCGCCTGCACCCCCGGGCGCCGCATCACGCGCCGCTGCACATGCAGGCGCGGACGAGCCGTCCGCGGCCGCAGCGGCGCGGCCGTCGGCGTGCGTGCGCGGCTGCGGCGGCAGCTGCCCCGCGAGCAGCGGGGCCGCCGGCCGACGCAGGCCCGGCGCTGACAGGCTGCGACCCGTCGCGCGCGCTGCGACGCCCGTGCGCGCCTGCTGGTCTGCTGGGCCGCCCAGCGCTGGGCCGTCCTGGGGACCCAGCGCCCCCTCGGCTGCGTCCCCGCCGCATGCAGGGCCGCAGTCCCCAGGGAAGCCGTCCATGCTCAGGTCTGCGCGCGCGTCGCTGTGCCGCACGCTGCCCTGGCTTGTGCCAGCGTCCGCTGCGCTCCCGCCGCGGCCGCGGCCTGCCGACTCCAGAGGCTCCTCCAGGCGCAGGCCGTCCCATGCGGCGCCGAGCCCATGGCCGCCGCCCGACGCAACCGCGCCAGCGCCCTCCCACGCAGCACCCGAGGCGCGGCCCAGGGCCGGCGCCTGGAGAGCCGCATCCAGACGCACACCCTCCAGGACGGCATCCAGCTGCGGCGCCCCCCGCGCGACGCGCGCTGGCTGCTCCGCTTGTTGAGCGGGCTGGGGTATAGGCGAGTCAGGGCGAGGCGGGGCTGCACACGCGGCCGCTGGAGACCTCGCGGCAGCGGTCCTGAGGGCGCTAGCGGCCTCAGCCGCCGGCGGGGCCGCCGCAAACTCACCGCCGCTGTGCAGCGAGTCGTCTGCCCCGCTGGAAGACGGCTCCTGCGGGGCCCGGCACTTCAAGTCAGCACAAGGTGCCAGGCGGAGGGAGTGAACAGGCGGCCTCGTTGCTGGCAGCGCCGACTTGAGCTCGCAGTCACTGCCAGCAGCTTGCCTCGCTGAGTGCGCGGTTGTTCAGGCAGGCCGCTTCACCTCTCAGGTCTCGAGTGAACCCCAGTGCTGTACATCTCGGTCACTCATGTCAGGCGCTGTACGAGGGCACTCTTGAACCGCTGTACAGCTCTTGCTGGGGTGTGCTCAAAGAGCAAAACATGTCCGACAAGGAGCAGGGCAAGAGCAGGCCCTTGGTCAAACAGGCGAAGCTCGTGCACTACCAGTGAGCCGGCGTCAGTGATGTTGAGGGACTCTGCACTGCTCATGTGCAGTCGCTTGACAGCGCGGCTCAGTTGCTCCTCTGTCACGGCCTGCGTACAACACAAGCCCATGAGATCACACCATCGCTGCTTGAGGTGGTCGGCAAATCACATCGAGTGCGTTGGTACCCTCCACTAGGTAGCACACGCCAGGAGAGCAACACACAGTCTCCAGGCCCAAGGCATAGAGATATGCCTTGGGATCTGTATGGTGCGCACGTCAGCACGGCAACAAGAGCGCAGCAGCCACTGGTGGTATGGCGTTGTCAAGCCAGCACCAAGCGAGCACGAGGGCGCAGATGTGGGTTGTGCAAGCCTGAGCTCTACGAGCTCTGCGCCAGACCCATCAGCTACGCTCTACCTACCAAGTGGCGGCACATCTACTGCAGGCTTGATATCTATCCCAGAGGCCGCAAGGACGCACTACGCCATCCAGTAGTCGGCGCTTCCTGCCCTGCGTGGGCGTGGCGCTGTCCATTGCTCGTACTGCTGTCTCGCACCCAAGAGCTCTGAGTGTGGCGCAGCCTCAGCTGCAAGCAAAGCCTGGAGGTAGGGACATTCCTGAGAAGCACGCGCGAAAACTTTGCTGGGTGCGAGGAACCGAGTTCCTTTGCAAATCCAAGCGGCATCATTAAAGAGGGTGAGCTCTATCATGACACTATCATGACACTGTGCATGTATACCTGGTGTGTGACACCCGGCCAGGTATGCACAGCGCCACGCCATTGTACAGACTTTACACGGCCCAGCAGAGCCTCACAACATGGACGAAGCAAGGCGCTCATGCCTCCTCCCACTCTACATCCTCCTCGCCTTCTGCCGCAAGCCCCCCAGCACACTCCTGACTCGGGAGTCCTGAGTTCCTTCAGCGATGCCGCAAAATTAGCGACTGCCTCGGCAGATTACCCGCGTCTCGTACAAGTGTCGACTCAACTATTAACAGTGACCCAGCAGGCACAGCGCTGCAGGCAGCACTGCTTGCATGCATGCAACAGCAGGGCACGCGCAAGAAGGGTCATCAGCTCACCGGGCGCTGCATCGGCAGGAGCGCCGGCCTCCTCCCACTCCACTCCCTCGTCCTCGGCCGGCTCGGCTGGCTCTGCCTTGGGCTCCGCCTGGCAGCAAACCCACGTCATACAGCTGTCCTTGTCTTCTTCTTGGCTGCAGCGCGCCTCTCTGTAGGCGAGCAGAGAGCCAGCCCCATCTTGCAGGCTCACCAAAGCCTGATGTGGGACGTGCGGCAACTTTGCATGAACAGATATACTGCATGCCCGACTGCTGATGCAGCCCGCAGGTTCCAGGCTTAGCCTGCAACGCATCCGCCTGGTCTCCAGGCCGCGCATGACTCATGTTTGACAACCGCAAACTGCCGCACGCGGCCATTGCAGCGCGCGTTAGCACTGCACAGAATCTGCTGACTGTCATGTCCAAGCGGCAGTTGGGGCCTGCAACAGTGCAGTGAACAGCGGTCCGTACCGTGGCAGGCTCCGCCTTAGGCGGCTCCGCCGCACGCTCCGCCATGCGCTCCGCCGCGCCCGGCTCGGGCTTGACGAGCGCAGGCGTGCGCGCCGCGGCCGCGCCCGCCGCGCTGGCGGCGGCGCCCGCGAAGCGGCCCTCCACGCGCGGCCTCTTCGCGTCGGGCTCCGCCTTGCCAAATTTGGCGTCGGGCAGCCCGCCTGCGCCGCGCGCCGCCAGCTCCGCTTCGCGCTGGCGCACCTTCTCCTGGTACGCGCGCACGTACGCGGCCTGCCGCCGTAGGCGGGAGCGATAGAAGTAAAACTTCTTGATGCTGAGCTGGCATGTGTCAGTACAACCTCCTTGACTCTGACACTGCACCGCTGGCCAGTGCAGCCGCGCCGTCCGCGAGCGGTCGCCCGCGCGGCCGGCCGCAACCATCCGAGTCCATGCACAGCAGGCACTGGTGAAGATGATGACCCCCGGGCATGCATGCAATGATAGGTACGCGGTGTGTGCAAAGTCAGTAACAAAAGCGGGTGGGCCAGGTGCCTGAACATCCTCGGCATTGGCTCCCGGCGCCGCGCCGGCCGCGGCGGGCACACCCTCGCCGCCGCCGGGCCCCGCGCCGGCGGCGCCCGCGCCCGCCCACGCCTGCCCGCGCAGCCACGGCGGCAGCTCGCGCTTGGCGCCGGCGGCCTCGCCCGCGCCCGCGGCACCGGCCGTTCCTGGGCGCGCGCAGCATGACAATGCGTACCAGCAGTGCACATCTGGCACCAAACGCGTCGCGATCAGCAGCTACTGGCCACGCCGGAGTGCTGACAGAGCGCAATGCCAAGGCGGGGGGATGTGCTGCAACAGCAGCGGCGCGCAGAGCACCGCTATGCTTCCGATTCGCTCCCGTGCGCGACCAGCGGACGGATGACGGGTGCAGTCCTACGCGCCAGGGATGGGGCGGGCGCGCCGGTGAGTTCGAGCTCCGCGCGCCTCGTACACTGTGTCATGTAGGGTTTAACCTAACCCTAGCAGTGCCACAGCGCCAGGGAGGCAGCGGGCGCACCGCTGAGGTCGACCTCCACGCGCGCCTCGTACATCGCATCGCCCGGACCGCCGTCGGCGCCGCGGCCGCCGGCGCCGCCGGCGCGCGCGCGCGCCTGGGCTTGCGCGAGCGCCCAGTCTGTCAGGTTGCCGTAGTCTGGCACCTGCGCGCGTGAGGCACTTGACCTGAGGCAGTCAGTACGAGCATAACCTGCGCAAAAGGAGGCTCTCAGCCCCACTCCAAGCGCTCTGCTTCGGGACGCATGAGTCAACAAGATGCCGAGTCCCGACGTACAGAGCAGGCATTCTCATAACCACAAAGGCAGAAGTGGCAGGGCATACTGAGTAGGACGAAGGGGCAGCAATTGGCGCCACGAGCGACGCGCTTGAGCATGGCGTCCAGCGGGTCGCAGCGGACTCGGCAGCACGACACAAACACAAAACAAAGCAAGGGAGGCACCGTGGCGCCGCCAGCGATGCGCCTGTGGATGTCGTCCAGCAGCTCCGCGAGCGGCTTGAGCTCCGCCTCCGCGCTCGCCTGGCGCAGTCCTGACATCCATGTTTCAGCATGCGCTGGCCTGCCAGCGCTGCACGCGTTGGGGCAGCTTGTTGGATGTGCTTGGCGCCGCTCCCAGAGTATGCACGCTATGTCGAAGACAGCACGGCTAGATCACCCTTACGCACACCAATACAGGCTACATAACCCTTACAGCAGGGCTTTACATGTTGGCCAGCCAATTCCGCAAACTGCTTTGGCTCTGCCTCGCGCATTGCATGGCATGCCTGGAGCGCTACAGGCGTGGGTCTCGCATGGCCCAAAGGGTTTTCATTACCGCCGCACACCTGCAGCGCTGCAGGCGTCGGTTCTGCAGGGTTTGCAGAATTTTTCTCCACACCGCACACCTGCAGCGCCTTGGCCTCCGCCAGTCGCGCGCCGCGCGCGCCCTCGCCGCCGCCGCCGCCGCCGGGCTCCTCGTCGACCAGCACCGCGCGGCAGGCCTCGCAGTGGAACAGGCCGTCGGACGGGTCAATCAGCGACAGCGCCTGCAGCGTGTTGTAGCGCGCGCCGCAGGCCGGGCACTTGTACTCCTGCACGGGGTTCCTGGTGCGCGCGCGCCCGCGCGCGCCGTCAGCCGCGCGCTGCATGCGGCCGCCGAGCTTTGCTCACGGCCCAGCACCACGACCCTCCAGCAAGCCTGCCTGCATCGCTGCTCACACGAAAGAGGCCTGCAGCAGCGTGTGGCCTGCACCGCCCTAGCACTCAGCAGGATGACGGGCGTTGCATGCTCGTTGAGTCGTGCTGGTGATGCATGGACACTGCGCTGGCCACTGCGCAGCGAGCGGGCAGGGTGCAAGGCACGCGTCTCGGCAGCGCGCGCTGCGGCCTTGCAAGGCAAGCGCGCGGCGCAGACCTGCGGGCCGCGCCTGTTCTGCACGGCGTCCTTGAGCCGCCGGCGCAGGCGGTGCAGGCGCAGGCTGGCCACGTCCACCATGCGCCCATAGTCCATCGCACAGTAGCTGTGCACAAACGTCCGGGGCAGCTCCTCGTCGTTCTCGTTCACGGCCTCGCCGGCCACGCTGCCGCTGCCGCCGCTGGGCTCGGAGGCGGCCGGCGCGGCGGCGGCGGCGGCGCCGGAGCCGCCTCGCCGCGCCGGCGCCTTCTCCCTGCGGTGCTCGCGCGCCACCAGCTGCTCCTGCGCGCGTCATACACAAGACTGCAGCCTTGCGCTGAGTGTATGCTAGCTGCGCTGGTTGGCGGCGGCTGACAAGCGTGCTCTGCGCCAACACAGCTGCTGCGCAAGTGACAACTTGCGCGACAACCATCAACCAACCGAGGACTTGATTGGCGGAGACTCCACGCGAGTTGTCGAGGCTGGCGCGTCCAGGTGAGGCAGGCCACGAGTGCTCCGCCCACGCTGACAGGGGCGTGCAGGGCCGGGGAGGCGCGGGGCTTGGCGCGCCTGCTCCAGGTAGCGCAGCACGCGCCGCAGCACCTTGGGGTGCACCTTGAGCTGCTCAGCGAGCTCATCCTCCTTGACCCACTCGCGCCGCGCCAGCGCGTCCAGCGCGACCGCGCCCAGGCCGACGAAGGGCGCCTGCGTGGGCGGTCCGGCGGTGAAGCGCTCGTAAGGATCTGCAAGCGTGCCGTGCTGGGGCAGTTCCCAGCACATCCAAGCCGAGGGAACCACGAACAGCGATGCACAGAGCGCTGCGCTGACCGCTGTAGTGTAATGACAACGGCTGGGGTGACGTGAGGAGGCCTGGCGCTGGCTGCGCACGTTGGTGCCCTTGCGCGCGGGCGCCTTCTCGCCCTCGGGCGGCCCCTCGTACGGCGGGCACTCGCCGGTGTAGAACGCGCAGGCAACCATCTGGACCAGGCGTCGGTAGGGCGCAGGCACCTTGGCTGACTGCTGCATGTGCCCGGCGGCAGCGCTCTACACCGGCGAGCTGGGGTGATGCTGTATCAGAGCCTGCCAAAGAGCTAGACACATGAGAGATGCTGTTGCTGGAAGGAGGCAGTGCCAGCTAATAAGAGTGCTCAAGAGAGGTAATCACCTCCAGTATTGGTGCTCATGAGAGGTGATCACCTCTCGAGGCACATGCTATTAGGTTCTGGTTGGCATGCTGCATGATTCCGCATGCATCAGCAAGCCAGGCAACCATTGGTGTGCCTGCCAACATTCACTCTCACTTAAGTCCTGCGTATAGCATACCGCTTTAGCTGAAAGATTCGCTTCGTTCAGCTAGAAGTACAACCGTGTATCAGCCAAATTAATTGGATCTAGCTCATCGCTACAGTGGTCTCTTTGTGCTTTAAAACAATTAGTAAGCATGAGGCAGGCATGGCACCAATCAAGGGATCCCGGGGCTGTTAACATAGCAGTGATGCGTGCGTAAGCACCTGGGCTGTACAACTGCGGTCAGCGCAGCCAGGCCTCAGACGTCTCATAGATTTCACACCTGAACGTCGGCGGAAAGCTGCTGGGAGGCAGCTGTCCAGGCTTCAACGCTCTGATGCAAACACTCTGGTGGGGTAGACTCTGGTCACCCCACACAGCATCACGTATGATTGGCACAGCAAATGGAAATGTAGGTGTACTAGCCTGCCACCAATGCTTCATGCACCACGAGAAGCTGCGGTAAGGCACGGCAAGTGGTCCACATTTGATGTAGGCTTCTTGGTTACAGCTGCGGGCCAATAGACTACAGGAGCCTCTACTATCATGGCTCGTGCACACTCACAATATTTGCCCAAAACAGGGCACTCTCACCTTTTACACCCGCAAAATAACAGGCATTCCCCAGGCCAAACAGCAGGCCTGCAGCAACGCCGAGCCTGAGCAGACCAGCGCAGAAAGAGAGTGTGCTGGGGACGCTAAGCATGCACAGCCAATGCAGGCCTAGGAACGCAGCAACACCGCTCAGTTCGGGGCGATCTGCACAGGACTTCAGCAACTCAGACGAAAAAACGGTAATTCCCGCAGGTGCACAACCTACGTCAGCTGATGAATATGACTGAGTGCGGCTACTGGCGTGGTGCTGAGCCGCCATGCGCAACTTGACGCTCGCAGCAAGCCCAGCCAGCAGCCAGGTCCAAAAGCAAAGTAGAACACAGCCAGGAACTGGTACATTCCGCGTTCATTCCAATATGCGTTCAAATGACCAGCTGTTCGGAGGGCGGGCATTCGCAGAACAGACAAACCACTGGCCTACAGGTCCTACGCCGTTGGAAGTGCACACAGAAACAGGCGCCCGTAGCATGCAACAGATGTGGTGAGTCCCTGCGCTAGCCACGCGTACAAGGCTGCGGAGCAGGGGGAACTTCACACCCCAGCTAGGAACCCATGGCTCTATACACGACATGCTGACACACTGAAGCGGAACGCGCGCGAGATACATTTGCGATGCTGCTCATTGTCAACCCCACAAAACGTGCAGCGCAGTGGCGGTGATGCTGGTGCATGCAGCTGACGAGAGCGGGTGCTCAGCCCTCTTGTAGCAAGGGGGGGGGCGGCAGCTGCAAGACCTGCACGTAGAGGCGGCCTTCCTCACCACCCCAGATGCGCACGTCGTTCGCGGCGGAGCACGCTACAAATGCTGCCAGCGCGGCGCCGTGTGTCGCATCCCGTACCTTCCAGCAGTGCGACTGCAGGGCACAGACAGGGGGGGGCGGTCAGCAAGCAGCGGGCTAGTATGCAGCGATGCAATGCATGCGCGCAGCATCGGGCAAACACTCGGACTGCGTGCCACGATTTCATTCAGCCAATCAATTTGACATGCCTTGTGGCTTCTTGATACGTGAGGACACTGTGGAGAACATGCATGTACGCCTTTGTCAGGCAAAGCTGCGCCAAGAAGGAGCTTGCTGGTGGCAGCATGGCGCGGCGCGCACCTCGAACGTGAGGAAGTCACAGCTGGTCCTAGGACTGACGCGAATGCGAGGCTCGGCTGCTGCGCCTGCATGTTTGGTGGTATGTCAGTGGCCAGGAAGTCCCATGCGTCATCATGTGCATGCTCATGGTGGCCGTGCGATGCTGCGTACTGTGCAGGCAGGTTACACACGCATGCGTGGCGATAGTAACATGAGCACCGCGCTGACTTGCTTCTCCCAGGGCCTGCACTGCGGAGCACACCAGGCCAGCGTGCGCACCGTCATGGTCATGCCACTGCAGCTCGACGCATCTGGGTGAGTTGTTGGCGACGCTCACGTGGCAGGCCTCGCTGTCGCGCAGGCTGCGGAAGCAGGGCAGGGCTGGCGCTGGGACGCAGTCAGCACACGCCGGCTCATCGACCTCTGGCTCCGGCGCAGTCTTGCACCTGCAAGGCCGCAGCTAAGTCCGCGTCAGGGTGTCTCAGCACAAGAACACTGCTGTCGGTACCCCAAAAAAGGCAGCAAAGCGCACCAGCTCCTGCGGCTCCACCGGCGCACAGCGGGAAGTCCGCACGCGCACAGTATGGCGACGATCACCACTGCCTGCAGCGCGCTGCCCAGATACGCCGGGCTGGCTGGCGCCGTACCATTGCCAGCAGCCCTCAGCTGCCGCCTGGCTATGCTGCGGAGCGGGCTGTCAGCTGCGTGAGCCTGGAGCGCCTGCGAAAGAACTGCACCGGCAGGCCTGGCCGTAGGCTGGCCATGCGCTCCGGCCAGCGCCGGGGCGCCTGACTGTGTAGAGCGTGTCGGCTTTGGCGCAGCAGCTTGAGGCACAGGTGCCGAGCGCAAGCATCCTGCAGGATTCAGCAATGCAGCACTCACGCTCCCAGCTGCTTGCTGTTCGATCTGGCGTCTCCTGCCTGCCGCAGAACAAGCGCCCTGCGGTAAGTACAGCGGCTGTACACAGCAGTGGTACAGAAGAGACTGATTATTGCCACCGCCCGCTGTGTCGAAGTCTTGGAAACAGAGCAATGTACCAGGAATCCTGCAGGATGGGCCGCAGGTGCCTTGAGTACCTTCGAATAAGTCGCCGAGGGTGCTGCCTGTGCATAAGCACGCCAGCAGGAAGAGAGCAGCAGGAAGTTGGTGGCGTGTGCTGCGCATCGAAGTTGAGCTTTAGTCAGTTGGAGCGGGTGTCTCACAGTGACCACTCGTACAGCGTCACGGAACTCGTGTGAGTCTCATTGTATACCGAACTGCACAGCGCCTAGCTATAGCAGCTGCCAGAGCAGCACGCTCTCACGCGTTGTAATTGTAACGCCCACCACTTCTCCAGCGGCTCCGGTAGATGATTCTGTGTTGTAAAGATCTGTCTGCTAAACCAACCAAATGAGTGGGGATGGACAGCATATGGTGAGGCAGCACATGGCCAAGCTTGACCAGCTTCCCACAGCCACTCTCGGCACGATGTGACCTACGCGTATGTCAGGCCGAGTAATAGCGGTGGTCTGGGCACCCATCAATACGTATGTGCAAGCTTACAGGTAAAAAACTAATGTCACGCCAACAATTGCGTGGCTGAGCATGATGTACAACAGCTTACACAGCAAGTACCTGTCATCAGCGCTGCGGTGACATGCAAGTATAGCAGCGCGGCGCAAACTTGAGGACTCCCAGTGACACACACCCTCAAACATGCAATGATGGGCGAAGCTCGCTGCAGGCCTCACAAACACACCACAACCTTAAACTCCCACTTCGCAGTGGTGAGCAGCTGCCATGCAGGCACACGTGACGGTGACAGTGTCGCCAGCCCACATCCAAAGCCATATACTGGCTCGGGCCCCAACCATCAAGCGCTGGTGCATATGGCATGCGCTGCCAAGAGTGCACTCTTCCCTTCGCACGCGTGCACAGGGTGCAGCTCAGCGCCCAAGTAGGGCCTTATGCAGGCGCACACGTCACCCGCCGGGAGCGCCAGGTCTGTGCAGCCCCCCAGCGCAGGCCCGGGCCACTCCACTACGGACGAGTCTGTACCTCAGGCACGCGAAGTAGAGTAAAGCATCCTCGGGAAAACACTGCACACGCTCTCAGCTAGCAAGCGAGCTGCAGCCTGCATGCGGCGCGGCGCTGCGCAGACACCAGGCGCGCGCCTCGCACTGCCTCATGCTGGGCAAGGGGCTGCGCCCCCGCGCGGCCCTCAACCGGGCGCGCGCTTCACGAGCGTAAAGCCAAAGCTGGCGTGCGCGTCTGCGTGCGCTGGCCAATCTGCGCTCTCTGCGATCCCAGGCCAGACGCCCTCGACCACCCACTCGCTCAGCGCGGTGATCGTCTGCGCGTCCGGCGACCCGTGCGCGCGCGCGCATCCCCAGCGGCCCCGGCGCCGCGGCAGCGGCGGGGCTGGCGCGCGCGCAGGCGGCCCGCCCGCCAGCAGCGCCGCCGCGCTGCGGTACACCTGTGCGCGCATGGGGCGGCCTGGAGGTCGCCTGCCACAGGAGCTTGGCCTTTGACCTGGGCATGGTTGACATGCACTGGAGGGGGCCTCCAGCTGCATCTGCGTTGTTCTGGGCGGCGGGTCAGCGGTTTGGCGGCAGGGGCGCCATGCGCAGACGCTGGTCAGGCTCCCAGGAAGGGCAGCGAGCAGTGCCTTCCGGCACATGCACCGGGTCACTGTCAACACCGCCGCCAGGCATAGCCACTGGGCGGCGCCGGCAGCGGGCGCGCCTGCAGCAGCGCGGGGTCGGGCGCGCGCGCGCGCGCGCGCTGCGCCACCACGAGCATGCGCAGGCCCGGCGCGGCGCTGCGCGGCGCGTCCGCGGCTGCCAGCGCTAGCACGTCGCTCCACGGCAGGTCCGTGGCCGCCACGCGCTCCAGGCTGGCGGAGGCAATCTGCGCGCAGGGTAGGGGGGGGGTGGGACTAGGGTTTACATCACACAGAGGACGCTTGGGAGGAGCATTACCATGGCTTCAAAGCAAACGAGGGGCGCCTAACAGCTCCGGGGAAGCGAGCGTGCGACACAGCAAGGTGCGAAGCGTCGGGACCGGCGTGAGGGGGGGGCGCGCACCCCGTCCGGGCACCGCACGCTGTGCAGCGCCAGCCGCTCCAGGCGCCGCAGCGCGGCGACGCAGTCCGCGCGCAGCACGGCGCCGCCGCGGGCGCCGCGCCGGCCGGCGCCGCCGCGGGCGCCGCGCCGGCCGGCGCCGCCGCGGCAGGGCGCCAGCGCACGCAGCGACAGCGCGCGCAGCCGCGGCAGCGCGGCCAGGCCGGCCAGGTCCCCCAGATCCTCCGCGCTCAGCTCCAGGCTGGTCAGGCCGCTCAGGCCCGGGCCGGGGGCGGCTCTCGGCGTCGCCCACGCCGCGCTCCTGACCTCCAGCCCGCCCGGCGCCAAGCACACGGGAGAGGTGCTGGACGCCGCTTGGCTGCGCTCAGCGGCGGGAACCGCGGGCGCGTGCGTGCGCTGCGCGGCACCGCGCGCCTGGGGCCGCGCCGCGTGCGCGGCGCCCGCCCGCCCGTCTGGCGACGGCGGCAAGCCGGCCGCGGCAGGGACTGCCGCAGGCGGCCACGCGCCCGCAGCAACCCCTGGATCTTTGGCCAGCGAAGCTCCATGGGCGCCGACCAGCGTGACCGTGGCGGTCACGCCCGCAAACGTGCAAGCAGCCGCGGGGCCGAGGCTAGGCACGGGGACAGGGCCCAGCGGGGGCGGCGGCAGCGCGGCGCCGCCGCACACCAGGCCGCACAGCGCCGCGGCGCGCAGCGCGGGCGCGGCGCGCAGCAGCGCGGGCAGCCCGGCCGCCGTCACGCGGCCGCCCGGCGCCGCGCTCAGTTCAAAGTGCTCCAGCGCGGACAGGCCGGCCTGCGCACGGGGGCCACGCTTTGGGTCACTGCAGACGCCGCGCGCCCTAGTGCGTTCGGGGCGGAACCAGCTGAGGAGCAGGCGGACCGGTGGCGCGCCGGGGGCAGCCCACATGCAAGCTGCCGCGCGCTCATGCTCGGTGCAGACAGCGCCTGCGCAGCGCAGGGTTGAGCACAGACGCGGAACATGCTCGGCGGCCATGCAAGACCCAGCCGCCTGCTGTGTCAGGGGCATGCGGGGCATGGCGTTTCGTGGAAGGGCCGCGCCTGCGCGAGCGGCCGCAGGTCGAAGCGCAACGGCACGTCCGGGTCGTAGGCGCCGCTGGCGCGCAGCGCCAGCCGCCGCAGCGTCCCGCGCCGCCTGCCCAGCGCGGCCACCTGCGGCCGATCGCGCAACCAACGCAGTCGATGTTTATGCGGCGGTGGCGGGCGTTGGGGCATCACCACACGGCTCCCAATATCAGCCATGTGCCCTTGTGCGCCCACGCTGCTGCTCTGCTCGACAGGCACCATGCACAACACGGCTCGCTCCGCTGCCCGGGCCTGCGCAGGGTGCGCGCGGTGGCATCAGGGCGGGAGCGCGCCATTGCGGCACCCAGATCGGACGGCAGAACGCCGTCCAGCTCCAGCTCGGCCAGGCCGGGCAGCGCAAGCGCGCCGGCCAGCAGCGCGGCCGCGCCGGCCGCGTCGGCGGCCTCCGGCAGCCGCAGGCGCGCCGCCACGTGCACGCGCGCGTCCAGCGCGGCCTCCTGCGCGCGCGCGTGCCGTCAGGTGGCGCAGGCGCGGGCGGCGGGCGCTGTCGCCGAGCTGTATGAGCAGCTCCCGCGCTGCGCCCGGCTGCCCAGGTACGCGCAACAGCATGCGCGCCGTCCGCCTCCGTCGGCGCCGCGCAGCCGCAGCTGCGCCGCACTGCTGCCTCCCATGAGCGCAGCTGCGGCGGCCGGGCGCGGCAGCCGACTGCGGACGCCGTGCCGAGCGGCGGCGGCGCGGCGGCGCACCGGGCCGGCCAGGCGCTGGCAGGCGAAGCGCAGCGCCGTCAGCCGAGGCAGCAGGCCCGCCTCGCGCAGGCAGGCGACCAGCACCGCCAGCTGCAGCGTCTTGCACGCAGACGCGTCCACATGCACCTGGCGCGGCGCGCGCCAGCGCGTGAGGCAATTGCGGTACCTACCTAACCCTCTACCCTACCCTATGCCAGCACCGCCAGATGCAGCGTCTTGCACGCGGACGCGACCACGTGCACCTGGCGCGGCGCGCCCCGGCGCGTGGGGGACGCTGCCGGCGGGCGCATGGCCGGTGTGGGGCTGCACGCACCACTGCAGCCTGGCCAGCGCAAGCCCGCGCCCTACTGCGTGCCCGTGTTGCGCCCTTCAACCTGGGCAGCGGTGACAAGTGCATCTGCATCGAGGAGCTCGCCGCAGGCAACAGCGCATAACGTCAAGGCAATAGAAGCGTCCAGGAATAGCCTTCCCTGGGACAGAGTTGTTGCAAGCACCGCCTAGGCTGCAACACATGGCCAGCGCTCTGCCAGCACGGACATGAAGACGCGCGGCGCACCTCGCAGCTGGGGTGCGCGTCCCCGAGGCCCAGCGCGGCCAGAGCCGCGGCGCTGCAGGACGACCAGAACGCGAGCGCGAGCGTCACGACGCGCAGGTGCGGCAGCACCGCCGCGGGCAGCGGCGTCCGCCTGAGCGCAGGCGCCAACAGGGCTCGGCCAGCGTCGGCGGAAGCCCAGGGAGCAGTCCCCACACAGACGTGGCCGGGTTTGGCAAAAAAGCTACACGCAAGGGCTACCAAGCGCAAGCAAGCAGCGGCTACCCTGCGAGCAGCAGTGTCTGCGGGTGGTGGAGGAAATAAGGCCTCAAGAAAGCATCAGGGCTGCCGTGCGCAAACAAGCAAGCAGGCTGCAACACGCAGAAGCGGTCGTGCTCTGGCTCTGCAAGAGCGCGGGTATGGCAGTGGCAACCGTCGCCTTGCAGACTGCCTGGTCAGAGAAGCGGGGCCGGCTGGCTCGCGCGGGAAGCGCGCGGGCCACATGCCTGTACAGCTCCGCGGGCGTGATGGTCATGCGCGTGGTGCCCCCGTTGGCGGCGTCGCGCAGCTCGCGGCAGGCGGCACGCAGCTCGCGGCGCGCGCCGCCCGGCATCAGGCTGGCAATTCGCTCCAGCGCCGCGCTCGGCAGGTCCAGCAGTCCGAGCGCGCCTCTGGAGCCCGAGCCAATCACGTCCCTGACGCATACAGTGCTGCATTAGTTGCTGGCCGCGCCGCCTTTTCGCTCCCCAGCATCACAGGGCTAGCTGAAGTGGCCCGGGCGCACCCACTGTTGGGTGTATAGAGCAAGATGCAAAGTCATGCTGCCTATAGGCAGCTGAGCTTGCAGGCGTGGTTTGCGTGGGAGTTTGCGATGCACTCCTTTCTGAAGCCAAGCTGTGCAGGCCAGATATGCAAGGTGCCCCTGCTGACACAGCCAGCGTGCACAGGGTTTGCGCGCATTGCGCCCGACCGCCCCAACAGACAGGAAGCGGCATCCGCTGTGCAAGGCGGGACAACTTGGTGCCATACAAGCAAAGCAGTTGAAGCTGCGCGTAGCCGCGCATGGACTGATGCGCTGGCTACCTATCGACCCCTGCGCACACCCCTGAGCCTTCCTAAACAGGGGCGCGCCTGCGGAAGGCTTCTTCTGCGCAGCTAGGCGCTGCTGGGACCGCGGGCTGGGCCATGGCTGGAGTAGCTAGGTGGGCCTCTGACGTCAATTTCTAGGCTGCCAGGGTCCCGGCCTCCCTTCCGCCCAGCCTGGACGGCTGCTCGCTGCCAAGCGGTTGCCTGGCTGCTTGCATACGCTGTGGGGCGGAGCAGGAGGCGGCCTGCTTGCTGCAGCTAGCCACTGCTACCATCTGCGCTGCCGCTGCAGTAGCGCTGCTAAACAGCGAGGGTGCGGCTCCCCTGTTGCAGGACAGCTAGATTGCTGCAGGGGGCAACGCTGGGCGAGGCAAGCTGCTTCGAAAGGTTTCAAAGGAGCTTGGAGGGTGCGTGCCTAGGTTCTTGGAAGCAAGCCAGAGCACTGGGGGACCAACGCCAGGTAGCGAAAGGAGGGCTCGCACACAGCAGGAACGAGGTTGCTGTGTTAGCGTGACGTGCACGCCCCTGCATCGGCGCCTGCAGGTGCGTGTTTGCAATGCCGCCGGTGCTCAACGGTGTGCAGAGCGTCCTAGCGCAGCACTGCCCTGCCACGTATGGTCGAAGTCTGGCTGTGTGCGAGCGGTGCTCCTGCAAGAATATCCCCCTTCCCTCGCTGTGGTGCATACTTCGCGGCAACTGCAAAGGATGTTTGTCTTACCCTTCCATACGTATGCGGAAGCGAGCTTCGGTCCTTGTGCATGCAGGCGGGCAAGGCATGAGAGCGGCGAGCACGGGCAGACCGAGCACAAAGGCGCTCGGAGCGGGGCGGCCGGCCGCAGCTGCGCACTGCGCCTGCCCGACCGCGGCCCCACCGAGCGCCCGGCACAGGCCCAGAGGGCCGCAGGCCTGCCGCGCCGCCAGGGACCAGCGCCCCATGGCCGTCGAGGGGCTGGCGAGCGGCGCGCGGCCGGACGGGCGCGGGCCGGCGGCGCGCGGCCCGGACGGCGCCCGCGCCAGCCGCGACGGTCAGGCCACGGAGCCCGTCGCGGCCTGGGAGGGGCCTGAGGCGGGGGCGGCAGCGGGGCAGGGCCGCGCCGCGGTGGACGCGCCCGTGACCTGGGTGGAGCCCGGGGACGGCGCAAGCGCGGGCGCGGGCGGGCCCGCACCGCGCGCGAGCACGAGCGCTGCCGTCCTGGCGGTGGCCAGCCCGGCCGTGGCGGCCGGCGCGGCCGCGCTGTTCCTGCTGACCGCGTTCGACGTGTTTGGCGGCGCGGCGTTCGGGCTGGGCGTCGACAGCCTGCACCTGCTGCCCCGCTTTGTGGATGGCCCCGTGCACGCCTGGGTGCGCTTGGCCTTACCCTGCCCTTGTCCTAACCCAGGCCGGGGTGCGCCTCTTGTGCTGACCAGGTGTTTGGGGCTTGTCCGTGGGTCACTTGTGGTCTGGAGGGTGCTGCTTGGTGGTCCGGCTTGGCGTGCGGTGTCACGGCCGGAGAGTGCCGACCGAGGTCTCTCCCTAGTTCTCAACGAACACGAGTGGACCGCATGATTTCATGTGGCATGCAGGGGGTGTTCCTTGGCTGCACATCTGCATATCCAGTGCGCATGTGTGCATGCAAGCACCACAATCATAGCCTGGAGCTTTCTGGTCTGCAACGGCAAGGCACCCTACAGACATCGTAGTGGTAGTGCGCGAGCGGTGGGAGGACTTGAAGCGAGTAATTTGGTCGTGCGCCTGGCGCGCTTCGCTGGAGGCGCACCTCACTGCCCTGGCCGCCACTGCTGTCACTGTTGCCAGAGCGCCCGTCTCGCCCGGGGGGGCAGGTGCGCGCGGACGTGCCCGCGGAGGTGCGCTGGGCGGTCGCGGAGAAGGTCATCTCGGACACCGCCATCGTGCTGGGCACCGCCGGCTGGGCCGCGTGCGGCGGCGCGGTGCTCGTGCAGAGCCCGCAGCGCGGCCTGCCGCGGGCGCGCGCCCGCTGCCTGCTGTGTGCCGGGCTGGCTGCCGACGCAGACAATCACGCGTTGCTGGTAATAGAGGCTGCTTTAGCTCCAGTGAGTGCAGTGTGTGAGTCGCGCCGCGCCACGCTAGAGCCGCATGCCTGGTGATAGCTGCCTGCCTGACGCTTTGCGTGGTGCGCAGGTGGGCGCGGCCCTGGCCGCGATGCTGGCGCTGGGCGGGGATGCCGTCACGCGTCGGGGCGATGTGGTGAGCGTCCAATCCTCCTGCCGTGCTCGCGTGCTGTGCTTGCTAGCGCGAGCTCATGATGATGCATGGGCATCAGCGCTCTTAGGCGCAGAGTAACGGTACTGGTCGGTGTTATGGGCGGACCCCTGTGGCACTGCCGGCTACATAGTGATTTCTTGACAAAGTTGGAATCTGTGTTGGCGCGGCAGATGGGGGTGGAGCAGCTCAAGCAGTTCTTCCACAGGCGCGCGGCTCCCTACTGCTACCCGCAAGCTCAGGCCTGGGCTGCATGACCCGCCGTGCGCGATCCAGCCCACTCGCGCAGCACCCTCACGGGCTGGACGCAGATATCCTGCTTGGCAGCCTATTGGATGGGGGCGAGGCTGACCCAGGCGGGCGCGCTGCCTGACCCTGCAGGCGCAGCAGGAGGTGGGCCTGGGGTGTGCATGCGGCTGAGGCAGCGCATGCGCCGGCGGGCGCAGGGTGCGCCCGTCGGAGCTGCACCACACCTACGCGTTCCCGTCGGGTCACACCACGGCAGCCACGTTCATCGTGGGCACGCTGCTCTTCGTGGCGCTGCCGCTCGTCGCGCCCGCGCTGACCGACGAGGCGGGCGCGGGCGCAGCCGGCCAGCCCGCGAGCACGCGACGCGGGCGCGTATCGGCGCGCGTGTGGCGGGTTGCGGGCGCGGCGCAGCGCCATGCGCTGCCGCTGTGGGCCGGCGCGGCGGCGCTAACCGCCACAGGGCGCGTGCTGGGCGATGTGCACTGGTGCGACCCCCCGCACATATCTGTATGGTGGTATCACCGTGCCAAGCCATGTTCACCATGCCGTGCCATGTCACCATGTTACCGGCTGTGTTGTGGTGTCACCGCGCCCGGCTCTGAAAGCCCTGGATTGCGCTGCGCAGGGTGAGCGACACGCTGGCGGGTGCGTGCCTCGGAACATCGCTTGTGTCGCTCAGCGCCATGGCTGCCCGGCTGCTGCACAAGGGTGCCCAGGGGCGGGGCGGCAAGCTGTGACCAGCTCGCCTTTTTGTTTGATCTGTGCGGTGAGCTGTTGTGGTGCTCTGACCGTGAACAAGCACGCAATGGTGCCGCGTGTGCAGCAGGCTTGTTTGTCGGGTTATCAGCCTGTGTGTTTACTGTACATGTGCAGTGCCTGCTGCGTCTGCCTGCACGATGCACTGCCGGCATGGGTGTCAGGTAGAGCGTATGTTAGACTAGCATGCAAGCCTGCATGCAAATTCTTTGAGCCAGCTCTTGAGCTGTCGTGCTCCTGCTTGCACAACAGAGCTTTTACAAGGTTTTCTGATGCACAGGTTGGTTAGTAGTGCATATGGACAAGCAGCACTATCGGATAACAGGTGCTCAGAGTGACCAGGCTCTGGTGCCGCTGCACCCCTGCCTGGCTGGCACGCTGTGGACGCGCATACATGTAGTAGATCAGCATTTCCTGTCAGCGTTGTATTAGGTATTCAGCTCACGCTCTGCAGCCCTGAAGTCTAGGGGCCTGCACGTACACGCATGCGATTTGACAAGATCCATGTCCGCTGCAAATGGGGGTGTTAAGGTCTCTATCTCAAGGTAAAACGCATGTCACAGCATCAGTCCAACCCGGCAAAGATGTCTGCCAGACGCTGGGGCGGCTCGTAGCGCTGCGCCTGGGCGGGCCCGTCCCCTGCCGCCTGTTGCGCTGCACCCGCATCGCTGCGCCGGCCGTTGGCTCCGGGGGTGCACGACGCTGCGCCCGCGTGTGCTGAGCCAGGCTCTTCCGGGGCAGCCTTGCGCTTGATACGCTGCGAGCACAGCCTCGCATGTGTCAGGCTCCTGCAGCTCGCCCGCGCGGGGTGCTATGCGCGGCGGCAGCCATATGATGCTGAGCTACACAGAGCTGCGCTGGCCAGGCCAGGCCACTCTACTGGGCTCTGCTGGCTATTGCATTGGGCGATGTGCGGTCACCATGGGATGCCTGTGCTCAGCAGGCAGCGCACAGGTATGCATTGCGGTTCCGGGCAATGGCCGATGCCTCTGCGGGCCCCTGGACCTGGTCGTTGCATGCCCCCCCTGGCGTAGACAAACAACAGCATCCCTTGCTTCGCATGCGGCCATGACCGCCCAGTGCTGCGCAACATGCACATGCGTGGACACTTGCATATCAAGCAAACTCATTTACAAACACATATGGATGGCCGGCCCCGAGCGCTTTTCCTGCGTTGCTTCCCAGCAGTGGACAACAAGACCCGCTGGGAGCAGTGGTGCGGGGCTGACTGGAGGCAGGGCGCACGAGCTTGCTGCAGCGCGCCGGCGGCTGCAGCTGCTCGAGCAGGGACGCCTGCAGCTTGCGCGCCCGCCGCGCGGCCTCGCTGCCCCGAGCGCCACCCTCTGCCGCGTAGATATCATACAGAGTGTAAACTATTGTTAGTGGGCACATATGTCTCGCAGTGGTACATGCACTTCTTAGTGTGAGTGAGGTCCCACTGCACAATCAGGCAGAGACATGGACCCCTGAAGAGAACGGGTCGCGAGGAGGCCTTAACGTCTCCTGTGACGCCTCAGTCTGCGCACTGCGCGCTAGCTTGGCACATCCCGGAGACCATATATTTGTGGGACAGGACAGCTGGGATGCGGTCAAGAATGCGCCGGGCGCGTGCTGCCGCAGCGCGATGATGGTCCCCCTGGACTCGCGCGCATGTACGCTGGCCCAGCAGTGCTGCGGCTTTGGCAAAAGGGTGTACGGGGGTTGTCCCGCAGCGCCCCAGAGCCCCACAACTGCACTGCCAGGCCCGCGCATATGCATGCAAATCCCGATGGACCAGCATCAGCGACGACAGCACGCGCCCGGCGCGTCCTTGGACACATCCCAGCCGTCCTGTCCAAGAGATGCTTGGTCTCTGAGTCGTGTCCAACGTAAGACGCAGCGCGCAGGCTGAGGCGTCACAGGATGCGGTAAAGCCTAAGAGAAATCTTTACATGTGCATGTAATGGATGTGGCAAAGTGTGAACCATGGAGGGTCCTTAAGTGACCCAGTAAAATAACCCTAAGCCTTTGGCAGCAAAAGCGTTCACAGTTGAAGTAATAAAGAGTGTCGGGCAGATCCCAAGCATGTGCCCAGCAGTGTGCAGAAGAGAGCTAGCATAGCACTGCCGTGATGGCAGGTCTGTTGCGATAAGCTCAAGGTATGGACGCCTTGCTATGAGTGTGCATGACTGTGCAGTGCTCGTCAGCACGCACAGCGCACACAAAGAGCTCAAGCGCATGCGGGCCAGCGAGTGCCAGCGCCGCACGCTGCCAAGCAGGCACCGCGCGCGCTCGTCGCGCAGCGCACCGCCAGCGTCCAGGCTGCCGACAAAGGCGCGCAGCGCGGCGGCGTCCGCGGCGCCCAGCGCTCCTCCGCCGCTCGCCGCTAGCTGGGCGTCCAGCGCTTGCAGCGAGCGGCGCGAGGGCGCCGCGCGCCGCAGCAGCGCGGCCGCACCGGCGGCCGCGCCGGGCGAGGCGGCCGCAGCGAAGAGGCTCTGCAGGGCGGCGTCCGCCAGCGCGTCCGATGCCAGGTCGCCCGGGGTGAGCAGCTCGTCCAGCAGCACCTGCGCCCACATGCGCAATGTCTGTCCAGATGCGCTGCACACAGCACTGATACTGATGGCAATGCATCGGCTGTGACTTGGTGGTTTGTTGAAGAGATCAGCGCTGCGTGGCAGCAGTGCAGGCCCACTCAAGCAAGTGAGCATGTTTCAAGGTGCATGTCAGCACCGCCTGGCACAGACGCAACCCCGCACTGCACATGAGCTGCGAGCACGCAATGAAGCCACCATCCTTGTGATGGCATTGTGCTGGCATGCGCGCAGCGGGTGCCGGGCAGGACATGTGCCGCATGCACGGCGCGCCTGGGCCAGCTCGGGCCGCCGGCGGTCGCACGTCTGCTTGAACACGTCCAGCAGCAGCCGCAGCCGGTCGCGCCCGGCGGCCGCGGCCAGCGCGCGGAGGGCGTGCCGCATCAGCGCAGCCACCTGCGCGGCCGCTCGGAAGCGGCCTGAGCTCACACGCTGCTTCAGCTCATGGACGCAGAGCATGCTGCGAGCTGCGGGCGCGGAGGGCATGCCGCATCAGCGCAGCCACCTGTGCGGCGACTCAGATGCCGTCTGGGCTCACACGCGGCATCAGTTTATGAAGGCAGAGCATGCTGCGAGCTGCGGGGCGCGCCTGGGGGTTGTGGCTGACGGCGCCCTCACAGGCAGCTTCAGCTCATGGACGCAAGCATGCTGCGAGGTTGCGGGGGCGCGCCTGGGGGTCAGGGCTGACCGCGCCCTCGCCGACCGCGCTGAGCAGCTCGCCCGCTTGCACGCTCTCCTGCTCCAGCAGCTCCGCCAGGCATGCGGCCGCGGTGCGCGCGGCGCTCGCCCTCCACCCTGAGCACAAAGGAGAGGTGCGGCCACGAAAACAGTTTCAATCACTCATGTCTGCTTGTGCAGGGCGCCAGGGCCTGCAACTGAGATTGCACTGTCCCGCACTAACGATTGGAGTGAGCTGTTCAAATCTAGTGTGGAAGACCTTATGCACGCTAGGCAAGCAGGTGCCATGCTGAGCGAGCGAGAATGCCAGGTACCGCGATGCGCACACTGAGGCATGAAGGGATTGATGGAAAGCCGTGAAAGGCAGTTGCATGCGGCGCACCAGTCAGGTCCTCCAGGCGCACCCATGCGCCAATGAGCGACGCCAGGTGGCCATGTGTGCCCGGGTACCTGGCCACTAGGCCCTTGGCCGCCTGCAGCGCCTGCAGGCAGCCGCCAGCGCTACACGGAGAGCACGTGCAAACGGGCATGGAGTGAGCGGGATGCAGCCAGCAAAGCACATACCTCGTGGAGCAACAACAGCCCGCCGGGCGCATCAGTGCAGGCGCCAGGCGTGCATGCAGCAGCGGCTGGTGCCTGCGCCTGTTCTGCAGTGTGGCGCGTCCCGCCGATCGGTCCGGCGCTGCTACCCACACACATGCCGCTGGTGGCGCTTCTCGCTGGCACCAAGGCATTCACGGCCTGCGCAGGCTGAGCTGCTTGGCTGCCCATCGGCTGCAAGCCTGTCTCCTGCCGGCCAGGCGCGGTCGCTGCGTCCACAGCTGCCTCGCTGCGCGGGGTCCACGCTGCGCTGTCGCTGCTGGGCGGCGGCTGAAGGGCGGCGGCGATCAGCGGGCAGTAGCGCTTGGAGAGTCCCTCAGTGACGGCGCAGAGCTGCCCGAGGCTGCGCAAAGCCGCCGCCTGCACGCATGACCTTGCTGGAGCCACAGGAGTGACAGTGCTGGCAGGCTCAGACGATCAGGCTGGACCCCATGGCCGGAAACACCAGCACACATGCATGTTTCTTGCGAGCGATGGGACGGCAGGATGGAGGCTGCTCTTGTCAGTGCGTCATCACAATGAGAGGTTTGCACGTTAGGTAGCAGGTATCGCCAGGAAGTTTTGCCACAGTCATGTGTGGAGTTGCTCACCGTAATCATGCGATGCGCGCCAGGCCGCTGGATCAGCGCCGCGAGCTGGGGCAGGTAGCAGGCGGGCGCGGCGCTCTCGGCCAGCTCCGCCATGTACGCGTCTGCGGCTGCCTCGTCCTCGCGCTGCATGTCCTCGGCGTGCATGTAGTCAAAGCCCTCCCCAGACCCTGCAGGACTGCCAACACGCATCACACACCGTGTGCTACTGCAATTGATGATGCATGCTGGTGCGACACCAAGCGACCTGTGTTACCCGGACCTGCCTCTGCACCACAGGTCCGGGGGCTCTGGCCCGCTGGGCCTGGGGGGCTGCTGGCGCCCGCGGCTTGGCGCTCTGCGGCGAGCCGCCGCAGGAAGTCCGCGCGGTCGGCGGCGTGCACGCCCGTCAGGGCGCCCAGCAGCAGCAGGTGGCGCGCCAGCGCCGCGGCGGGCGCCGGCGCGCGCAATGCCGCCAGGCTGCTGCGCTCGGCGCTGAGCAGGCGCTGCGCGCAGCGCTGGGGCTCCGGCAGGCAGAAGAGGACCTGCGAGGCATGCGGCGGACAGCCCTCCTTGCCACGCATTGAGCCTAGGATCTGCCTGAAATCTGCCTGACACACCCTGCTGATGTAGTGATTGCGTGACAGCCTGCAACCTGGCGGCATACAGGGCAAACAGCAGCTCCTCCTGCTTCTGACATGACTCCAACGCGGGTGCAGAATGCTAGAAGTGGGGACCAACCTGGAGTGCTGCGCGCTGCGCCGGCCAGCCTAGGAAGTCGCCAAGCACGCCAAAGCGGTCGCAGATGAAGGCGCGGGTGAGCGCGCATGCGCCCGGGGATGGCGTGTGCGGCGCAGACAGGGCGCGGCCGAGGACGCGCAGTGCCCAGGTGAAAGATCTTGTGGCTGGCCCTGCAGCCGATGCAATAGCGGCTAACGCCCTGTGGTGCCAGGGAGCTGCAGGGTTGCGCGCATGGCTACGTGCCAGATCCGCTAAATCTATTGTCATGTGCTGCCAAGCGTGATGCAGCAGCGCCATTCACAGCGGGCCGCGCACCTGAGGCAATTTGCAGCTCGGGAGCGGCCTGCGTGACTGAGGTGACTGCGCGCTCCAGCAAGGCATCCGCTGTGTCCAGCAGGAGCTTGATTGTGTCGTCGCCGCTGGCGCTGCGGGCAGAGCCGCCGCCCAGCGCATGCAAGACTGCACATGCAGCGGGTGCTGGTATCGTGACGACAGCCATGACCCAGGGTGCGCCAACACAGAAGCATGTTGAAAGCATACATGGGCGCTACCAAGCAGCGCAGTGTGAATAGCTCTTGAGATTTCTTTGTCGCCATGATCATCTTGGGAAGGGCCACCAGGCTGGCGAGCAGCCTCAACTGTGTCCGCCTGAGCCGCCATGACGCTTGATTGCAGCAGTAGCTTCCACAAGAGGAAGGCATACATGCGAGGCTTGCATGCCTTCTTCAGCTCAAAAGATGCAACGAGATGCCTACCTGGTGGGCGTCCATGCGATCCAGCTCCGTGGTGAGCAGCTGCTCTGCCTGCCACGTGATCGCTGTTGTGCTGAGCCGCTGTGCCGCAACCATTGCAGCCACTCTGTCCACCTGCGCAAGCGACACTCCACGCCTGAGCCTGTGCCCCTATTTGTCGCGTTTGAACATGACAAGGTGGTTTGCATGCAGCACTGGCCACCATGCCACGCACGGTGCCTTATGCGTGTAGACAGCATGTTGAGCGTGCAGGGCAGAGCATTGCAAACAATTGCAGCATCCAAAGTGCCCCCAAAAGCCTGGCTGGGCGCGCCTCGCAGTCAGAGCAGGCCTCCAGGAAGGCTGCCCAGGCAGCATAGTCTGCAGGCGGCTTCCCGCACGGCAGCCACGCCTGCATGAGGTCTGCGAGGCGCGAGGTGCCGTCGTCCTCCTGTGCAGGGCTCTCGCGCGCCAGCAGGCGGCGCAGCAGCATGCAGCGGTCGCACAGGTGCTCTGGCAGGCCTGCCAGGATGCTGAACGCCTGCCAACGACAGGCGGTCGCGCATTGCGTCAGTCTCAGCCAAGCAGACGATTACATAATGTGAAGCTGCCAGAATGACGCTCAAAGTACAGAGCTATGTGTCAAAGTACAGAACACACCTGCTTGCCGGCCTTGGCATCCGGTGCAGACAGCAACGCCAGAAGATGCGGCAAGACTGCCTCCAGTAGGGTCTCGGCGGCCTTGACGGCATGCGGCGCCGAGCCCGCCTGCGGCATGTGCTCACACAGCTGTGCCAGCGCCTGGAGCGCCTTGTTGCGCACCAGCTGGCTGGTCTCCGCCAGCCTGTGCGCACCAGTAAGCCTGTCACCAGGCGTGCATGGCCGAAGACATGGCTTGGATTGGGCTACGGCTAACCCTCAGCCTAATCAACCCTATCTGGTTGGCCAACCTGTACGCGCCGGTGAGCCTGTCAGCAGGCATGCATTGTCTCAGACATGGCATGATTTGGTATACAGGCACCTTCTTGCCAGCGGAGGCGTCAGCGCTGCCACGCTGGAGCTGTCCTCGCCCTGCAAGCACTTCTCCGCTTCCCACAGCAGCTTCGCCATGTGGCTGATGCCTGAGAGCGTGCGGACGCGCACAGTGGCATCCCTGTCCTGCAGGCCTGCACGTCAGCGAGGCTGTTAACAGCATGCTTTGGCGTGCTTAAATGGTATGAGTCGGCATACACAAGCTGATGCTCTGCATGTGAGGTGCAGCATCTCGACTGAATGCCTCTGGCGACAACGAGCGTAAGGCAGCCATGAGTACATCAATCCCCAGCTTGCGCATGGCAGCTTTGTCGCTCTGGAACGCTGCGTACACCACCTGCTCCACGGGAGAGCATCCGGTCATGCTGTGACAGAAGACAACCTAGTGTCAAGGCAGCTATGCGTGCCGCGGAGCGCACCTCAGAGCACATGACAGCAGTCATGCTGGCCATCTCCGGAGAAGCGAGGGCGAGCTCGTGGAGGGCGGTCATGTGAGCTTCGGGGTTTGGCGTTGTCGCCTTCTGCGCCGTCACGCCTTGCATGGCACTCTGGCCGAGCTCGGTGAGCAGAACAGCGCTGGCCTCTGGCGCCTGTCGCAGCGCGGTGCAAAACTCCCAGTCAGCAGCGCATGTTGCAGTGTGCATGCTCACGATTATTGCAGACATGTGCGGCATGTCAGGCGCACCTTGGCATGCACATGCAGCATGACCTCACACAGCATGCGGCTGCCTGTCTGCCAGTGCTCGCCATGGCAGGCGGCCAGCAGGAGGGTCATGTGGCCTGCTGCGGTTTCCTCTGCATGCCCAGGCTTTGCTGCTGTGAACGGCCTTGCAAGCAGGCCGGCCAGCTTGCGACGGACACACGCCGCATCGGCGTGGCCTCCTCTGCATGTCATGAGCAGCTCCATCGCGGTAACGCGGATGAGCTGCCAGCAGCCTAGGCTCAGCATCGTGCATGCACACTTTGCACTGAGCGTGCACACAAAATGGATTGGTTTTGGCATGGGCAGCGCACCTTCTCGCTCGCCTGCCTTGAGCCCAGGCTGGACATGACGCAGTCCTGCTGCTGCGTGACTGCATCGTACAAGGTCTCCAGTGCGGGGAGATGCGACAGCAGTGCTGCCGGCTCCAGAAAGGCTTCCTGCTTGTCCTTGCGGGGTGCTGGGGTGTGCACCTGCACACCAAGCCTCACGTGAGACCTGAGCCAGCAAGCTGAGAGAGCAGTCACTGCATAAACCAAGGGTGACCACCGCCGCAGCTTGCAGCGTGTGGCACAGCATGCAAAGCGCGCTGGCAAGGCGGCCCTCGTCGTCCAAGCGCGTGGCGGCATCTGCCTGCCCTGCAGCCTGCAGGCGCCTGCACAGCGTGCTCGCTGTGCTTGCGAGGCGCGCCACCAGGCTGCGCAGCAACACAGGCGAGGGCCAGCCAACAGCTCTGGCCACCAGCAGAGCTTTCACAACCAGGCTGGTGTCTGGCTGGCTGCCAGCCTGCAGCTGGCCGCTCAGGCGGGAGAACAGCGCCTTGCTCTGCGTTGTGTCGCACTGCGCGCCTGCGTTTCCTGCCTCGCTGAGGGCCAAGAAGACTCTTGGCAGCGCCTGCATGCCTGCCATATGTTAGCTGGCTGTCGCAGTTGCATGACTCTGACATAAAGATGACCCTGCCCTACACGTGCCCCGCTGCTGATGTACCCGGCTGGACCTGCCTGGGACAGTGTACGTCTCAGGACAAAGAAGCAGAGAGAGTGAGCGTAAAGATTGCTTATAGTGGCGTGTCTCCTTGGCAGTGTTGCTGACATGAGGCTCGGCAGGTAGCCATGGCGCAGCCAAGCATGGTGGCTGACAGCCTGTTAAAGGCCTGCGGCAGGTGCGGTCAAGCCCTGGGAGGCTGTGATGGCGGAACAGGAGTGTTTATCGCAAGAGCGCGGGCTGACTATTTGCTGTTACCGCGTAGGCCGGCGCAGGCCGCAGCTGTGCGCAGAGGCTGTGCGGAGCTGGGGGCATGGACGCAGCCGCACCAGCTGCCGCTGGTGTACAGTGAGACTTACAATATACGGTGGGTGGCGGAGGAATGCATGCGCTGCACTTGAGATGCACTTTGAGCTTTAGTCTTGTCTGCATATATTCAACAGACGCAGAGTGCAGCGTGCGAGGCCATGCGCAGGTGCTTTGGCCTGGAAAAACTGCACCCCTTTGACAGCGCCAAATTTACAAAGGTGCGCACCCCAAGGTGACACGCTCGCTCTGGCAGTGCGACGGTGTCGTGCACCGAGCCGCCAGACGCTCACCTGAGGTTCGGGCGCAGGTTGTGCAAGGCCTGCTCGATGAGGGCGTCGTGCGGAGGGAGCAGGCGTGCACGGACCGCGCAGCCCTGACCCTGCTCCTGCTACAGGGAGTATGCACCAGAGCGGCCGCCCTCCACCATCGTATGGAACGTCGCCTACAGGGCCGTGCTGGTGAGGAGTGCAGGGCTGCGGTGACAGCCGGACGTGAGGCGAGCTCGGGCGGCGCAGTTTGTGGAGCCGCGCGAGGCATCGGAGGAGGTGCTGCTGGATGTGCACACGCCGGCGTACCTGCGCTGGCTGCACGGCTCCAAGTGCAAGGTGGCCAAGGTGAAGCCGCCGGCCGGCCGCTGGCAGCCCCCGCGCGCTTTCCAAGCTCTTATTTTCCGCCTTGCCACGAGTGGTGTCATGAGGCGCAGGCCGAGCCGACGCCCTAACCCTAACGGCGGCGCAGGTGCTGGAGATGATGCCGATCCTGGTGCTCCCGAACTGGCTCATCCAGCGGCTGTTCGTGCGGCCGGCGCGCTTCCACGCCGCCGGCACGATGCTGGTGGGCGCCCTGGCCCTCCCCCCGCCGTCCCTGCCTCTGGCGCAAGTGGGAGCATGCGCAGCAGGCGCCTGCGTTGAACGCTGTCGGGTGTGACGCGCTGCGCGTGAAGCTGCCCGGCGCCCGCGATGAAGAGCATCAGCAGGCGGGCGGAGCATTCCCCGGTGGCTCCACACAGGATAGCAAACCCCCTAGCCCTGCGGGCAGGCGGCGGCGCTGGCGGTGGAGCACGGCTGGGGGATCAACATTGGCGGCGGGCAGCACCACGCGTACTGGGAGGACGCGAGCGACGGCGGCTGGTGCCTGTACAGGCACGGACTGCATTGAGCTAGGGGCTGACAGGCGGGGGCTTTGCCGTGGTGTGCATCAGCGGCAGCATTCACCGAGTGTTCGAAGCGTGCACTGTTCTGCACCGCATGGTCCAAGGTCTCCCTGGCATGGACCCTCTCTGCCACCTTGGGTCTGAGCAATGCGTGAAGGGCGTCGCGGCAAGGCGGACAACACCACAGCACGGCAGGTCTGGGGGGTGACGCGCGGCTGCTGCCTGGCGCAGCGACCTGACGCTGGCGCTGCGGTGGGTGCGGAAAGCGTCCGGCGGCGCGCTGCAGAAGTGCATGATCATCGACCTGGACGTGCACCAGGCGCGCCCGCGGGGCCGGCTGCCTGCTGGCGCAGGCTGCAGGAGCGTGGTTGTGTGCGCACGTGCCGCAGCCTGCTTGCCTGCCCCGGCACATGCGCTGCGTGCGAAAGTGCGCATGCATGCTCTTTGCGATGCGCGGATGCGGACGTTCCCTGGGCGGGTCTGCATGGCTCAGGTCGCCGGCGGGTAAGAGCCGGTTCCAGGTGTGACAGGCGACAGGCTCATGCTGCATCGGCCGCCTCTGCATGCGCTGCGCAGGGCAATGGCCACGAGCGCGACAAGATCCACTTCGACGACGCGGACACCTTCATCCTGGACGCGTACAACAGCGACATCTGGCCCAACGACCGCAAGGCGAGAGCCGCCATTGATGAGGAGGTGCTGCCCGCGCTGCAGTGCGGCCGCTGCTTGTACTTACAGAGACACTTGGCACACAGTCCGATGCTGACAGCCGGGCACACATGCGTTCGACGAGGGAGCATGCCAGGGCCTGCATGTTCAGCTGCAGGCGCTTTGCAGAAGTACATAGGCTGAGTGTGGCTGTTTGCCAGGCCAGCAGCATGCCCTGCATGACTAGCATTGTTCGCAGGCTTGAGCCGCCGCACTGTGTCTCTGACGTGTTTTAAAAAGTTTATAAATTGTTTTTAGACCTAGTCCACTCCTCAGGTTGCCTTTCCGTGCCGCACGTCGGATGAGACCTACCTCCCGGCGCTGGCTGCTGCGCTGGAGCGGGCCTTCAAGGCCTTCACGCCAGACTTTGTCCTGTACAACGCCGGCACGGACATCCTAGTGGGCGACCCGCTCGGAGCGTGCGCCCCCGCGCAACATGCTGACCGCGGTCGAGCCTGCGCGCTATCTCGCTGGTTGCACTAGTCTGAAGGTGTTGTTGGAAAGATTACAACATGGTGTATTGTTTGAGCGTTGCAATGGCAAGGAGCGGTGATGCGCGCACTTGACAGGCAACCAGTGTCATCATGCGGACATCCTGAGAACAGTTTCTGAGGCACTTTTGCAGCAGCACTCGCGTCCGTGCAGCAGACAGTGGATGGCCTGCATCGGCATTGCGCCCTTGCTGCCGACGTAGCTAGACACACACGGTGCAACCGTGGGAAGATTGCCACGGGATGCTGTGCGGCGTCGAGTGCGGCAGGGCATGCCATGGAAGCAGCTGCCATGGCAGTGAGAGCATGGCACTCAAGCCTTGCGCAGGGCAAGGGGTATGGCTGTCAGGGGTTATGGCTGGGCGGCGCAGGTGCGCCGTGAGCGCGGAGGGCGTGGTGGCGCGCGACGAGATGGTGTTCCGCGCGGCGCTGGCCGCGCGCGCGCCGATCGCGATGGCGCTGTCGGGCGGCTACGCGCGCGACGGCCACCTCGTCATCACGCGCTCCATCGCCAACCTCCTGCGCGTGTTCCGGCTGTCGCCCGCCGCCGGCGGCGCGCCCGCGGCGGGCGCCGAGAGTGCGGGCGCGGCTGGCGGCGGGCCCGCGGCGGGCGCCAAGGGCGCGGGCGCGGTCGGCGACGGCGGCGCGCAGAACGGGGTGCACTCGGAGCTCTAGCGCGGCCAGGCCAGCTGCGCGCGCGTTGGCGGCAGCGGGCCTCTGGGAGGCGCCGCGGGTGTGGGCGCGACCGGCAATGGCATGGCTGGCAGCTGCAGGCAGCAGCATTAGGATACATCGGGTGGCTGTGCACCCATGCACAGCAACCGATGACTCGTGGAGCAGTGTCAGTGGCGGACCGATGGGCTTTCCAGCGCTGCTGGGGGCCGACTGGGAGGGCAGGGTAGGGCAGAGCTGGAGCGGGTGTTGGCGTCATGAATATCAAGAGCGTGGCAGAGCCTGCATGTTGTCTTCCGTCCTTGGACACCAACCCTTGGGCAAGAGGCATCGTGTATCCACCTTGTACAATGCAAGGGCTGCTTGTGAAGGGTTGCGGCTGGAAGTGTGTGGCTGGCCAGCATTTTATTTGCATGTTTACCGCATGACCCGCTGTGCGCTGCTGCAGGCGCTCTCTGCATAGGCATCAGCTCATGAGCGTGCGCTTGGTAGGGGTGGGCATAGCGCACTCACTGGTGTTGTGGGTTGGTGCCTGGTCCTTTCCGTGTCAAGTATACCTGAAGTGCTAGGCGTAGCATCTGCTGGTGGTGCTCCGAGTCTGGCGTGGCATGTGCCTACGGAGCGCGAGAGTCTGCTGGACTCGGCAGAGGGTGTCAGCTGTGACTTCACAGATGAAGTCACGCACTTTACCGACGAGCTGCAACCACGCTTGCACCAGTTGCGTGGACCCCAATGGATCAGCATGATGCCCATATGCGCCGATGTGATCTGCGTCATGACCTTACTGGCTATAGCAGACAACTCACGCACAAGACAGCCACCGCTGCTTCCCAATAGCCGCCTGACCCCCCACCCTCTGGCAATCAGCGCACCCTGCCAAGTGAAGCAACTCGCCCATCGCCTTCAGGTCTGCAACCCGTCTGCTTGGCCAGGATGCCCCAGCAGTGCTGCAATGTCCCACCACGCCGGCAGACGGCTGCACCTGCATATCACTCCGCCGCCGCCTCGCACGCTGCCGTAACCCGTGAGCGCGCGCCGCGCGCGCAGGCCCGCCCCGCCGTCGCATCAGGCGCGCCAGGCTGTCGGCGGCTCCAGCGAGCGCTGCAGCTGCTCCAACTCCGCCGCGACCGCGTCGGCCTCCGCGGCGGGCGCCAGGCGGCGCGCCTCGCCCGCGTACCGTTCGCACGCCTCGGCCAGCGCGCCCGCCTGGCGCAGGACAGGCTCAAGGTCAAACCCCATGTGCGCACGCTGCCTGCACACATGCCCACGGATATGCCCTGCCACGGGCCGCGCCAGCGCGCCTGCTGGCAGGCTGCGGCGCGGGCGGCGGCAGGCACGCGCCAGCCAGCCGGCGCGGGGACGCAGCGCGGAGCAGGCCAAGGCGGCGCTCGGGCAGGCGATGCGCCTCCCGGGCATGAGCAGCGGCGGCAGCAAGCAGCAGCTGCGCATGCGGCCGACAGCCTGCCGTCATGGAGAACAAGCCCCGAGCGGGGCCGCGCGCCTCGCGGCGCGCGCCGGGCAGCAGTGCGAGGCCGGCCAGCGAGGGCGCGCGCTCGCGCAGGCGGCTGCCCGCGCGCCGCAGCAGCCAGAGCAGCGAGCGCAGCAGGCGCAAGCGCAGCGCGGGCCGGTGCAGCGCGTCACCCGCCTCCTCGCCGCCGCGCACGGCGAGCAGCGCCTCGTAGCAGCGCTGCACCGCATCCTCGCGCCCGCGGCAGGCCTGCGCGCCCGCAACATAGTCTCGTACATATCCCTGAGCGTGACCTATGATAACCCTACCCCACCGTTAAACAACAGCGTGCGCATGGGCGCGCAGGTTCACAGCATGCCAGCAGAGACCTGGACCGGTCGTGGTATCAAGATGCTGACAAGGTGATGGTGATGCATAGCACTGGCAGGGACCTTGGGGCAGGCAGGGCGCGGTGCGCGCAAGGGTGGCGCAGCGGTGGCGCTGTGCGGCCGCGCCGCATGCGTCACTGCAGGAGCGGGAGCGCGCCGTACGCAGAGCGTCAGGCAGGCCACGGTCCTGCGAGGCCCTGGTCTGCAGCGATAGAGGGCCCGCAGGAGGTGACCATAGGACAGGGTGCGATCTCAGAATTGGCGCACCTCAAGCAGGGCGCCTGGGACGCGGCCGTCGGCGTCGGGCGCGGCCGCGCCCCGCTCCGGCCACAGCCCCGCCGCGATCTGCCGCCGCGCCGGCGATGCGGTCGCCACAGGCAGCGCAGAGGCGATCGGCGGCAGCGCGCGCCATGGACACCCTCACAGACCCTCACAGACCCTCACAGACCGCCACACCGGCGCGCCAGGCTGGGAACAGTCATTGCATCTGCTGCCTGGGTGAACCCTATACCCTACGCCATGTCCGGGCGCGCGCACCTGCTCCAGGCGCAGCGCGACATGCGGCGCCGGGAAGGCCGGCTCGCCGGCCGTCAGCACCGCGCCCAGCTGCTCCACGCGCTGCAGCGCCTCGCCCAGGCACGCGCCGGCCGCGGCCTCGGCCGCCGCGTCCGGCCCCAGCGCGCCGCGCCGCTCGTCCCACGCCTGCGCGCGCGGCGGTCAGCGCGCCGGCGGAGCGCATCTCACCCACAGTGCGCGGCGCGCGTCCGGCCGTGGCGCGCCGCGCCGCTCATCCCAGCCCTGCGCGCCGACGGTTGAAACACCGGCGGGCGTGGTGCCGCGCAGCGTGGGGGTGAGCTGCGCTACCATGACACTGTCCCCATTCACTGCTCCCTGATTGCCTGCGGCGGACATGCAGCGCCCACCTGCGGGCTCGTAAAGGCGAGGCGGGCATGCGGCCGCGCGTCGCGCACGCGGCGAGGCCTGCGTGCGCGCTGTCACGCTGCTGGGCCGGGCGGGGCAAGGCGGCGCGGGGGCGGAGGCGGCAAGGCGGCAGCGCGCCTGGCGCAGGCAGACGTCCCAGAGCTGGCGCACGTAGGCCGGCTGGTCGTACTGCGCCACGTCTACCATCTCCAGCGCCAGCGCCCAGCAGCGCCACGGCACCTGCGCCCAGCACAGGCAGAATATCGAGTAGATTTATGGTATACATATACCCTACAGTAGCTCTGACGCAACGTGCCCATCTAGGCGGGTCCCCCGCACGCTCGCGACGACCCCTCCTGGGGCCGGCCACGCGGCCAAGGAGCGCCGCAGCCGCGCGGCTCGCTGCGCTCAGCCCGGGTCTGGAGCAAGCGGCTGTCGGAAGGCGCGCGCGCGCACAGGGCCGCACAGCAGACCGCCCGGCGCTCGGGGCGCGGGGCCGCGCGTGCGCGGCCGCCCGGGGCGCGCGCACTGTGCATTCGTTGTACAGCTCGTCGTCCAGGCTGCACAGCCGCTTGGAGCGCGCAAGCATTGGGTAGGGAAGGGTAGGGTCGCACACCGCATAGTCGTTGTACAGCTCGGCCAGGCTGCGCAGCGCCTCGCCCAGCTGCGCGACGGCCTCCTGCAGGCCGTCCGCCTCCGCCTCCTGCACAGGGCTTGGGTAGGGTCAGGATACCATTTTGGTCATGCCATGGATGGCGCCCCTGCCTGGCAATGTTAAGGGAGAGCCCTACTGCCAATTTCCACTGTATCAAGCTTGCACCTGCATGCGTGACAGTCGTTCCGACGGGTGCATCTTGCACTGTGGCGTGACGAGCGCCCGGTGCACCCGGCACGCACAGCCGGCAGGGCTCCCGGCTGCACGTGCGAGCCAGGCCGGGTCTGCTGGGCCACCCCATCGGCGCCGCGGCGCTCGAGGTGCAGGCAACGACGCCTTCTGCCACCCAATACCAAGGCCCTGACTGTCCTGGTTCCATAACACAACCTGTGCCGTAGACTTAAGGTGGGATATGTGTAGGGTTAGGTAGGGGTCAGGGCGGCCACCTGCGCGCCCGCCTCCAGGCGCGCGGAGAGCGCGTGCAGCATGCGCCGCTGCAGCCCCGCCAGGCGCACGCGAACCTCCAGCCGGTCCACCGCCTCCGCGTCGCCCCAGCTTCGCGCCTGCGCTTGCGCGGCGTGGGCCCCGGCGCAGCCCTGAGCCGGTGGCGGGTCTGCCGCTGCCGCCGCCGGGCGCGCGGCGCCGCCGCAGCTTGCGAGGAAGCTACAGACGTGCGCGACGAGCGCGGCGACGCGGCGCCCATTCGCACCAACACTTGCGGGGCCGCGCATTTTGAGCCTGCTCTGCTTCAGCAGGGCGGCTGCATGTCCACAGGCCGTGAGCGCATGCTGTTCGCACACGCTCGACGGGGCGCCGCCCATGGACCGCGCAGGTCGCCCCTCGCAGACATGTGCGCAGGGAAGTGGATAGGGTTTCGGCCAGTCCTAACCCCGCACGGCGCGCGCCTGCAGCTCCGCGGCCTGCAGGCGGTCCAAGCGCTCGTCGAGCTGCACGGCCGCGTCGCCGAGGCCAGAGCGCCGCTCAGCGAGCGCGGCATACACCGCTGTGGCCGCCTCGAAGCGGTCACGCTCGATGTACAGGCGCGCCAGGATCTCCAGCGCGGCCACCTGCGAAGCGATGCTACCATGGTCTTCATGGGTAAACAAGGGTCTGCAAGGGTCTACAAGGACGCGCTGCCTTTGAGCTGCGCCGCAGCAACGCGTCGCGCCTGGGGAGCGACGGCCTGGGGCGTGGCCGCTGCCCGCTTCACAGCACAGGCGCCGCTGCTACCCGCCATGGGGGAGCCGCTCAGCGCGCTGTACAGCCGCGGCGCGCCCGCCGCCGCGCGCCCGCCGCCGCGCGCCCGGCCGGCGGGACACGCCGGCGCCTCGGGGGCGCGCCTGCGGCGGCTCCAGATGCCCGACCGGCGCGCCGGCGGCCAGCGGCCCGCGCTCGGGCAGGCCGCCGGACGCGCGCAGGTGCCGCTCCAGCGCGGGGCTGTCCAGCTGCAGCAGCTCGCGCGCCGCGCGCAGCTCCACCAGCGCGTCGAACAGCGCCTCCCGGAACGTCGGGTCCGCCGCCTTCGCCGAGCGCTGCGCGCGGCGCGGGCGCGCGCCCTGACCGCTGCCTACCAGGGCCCGCCGCGCGGCGGGGTGCGCGGCACTGCCTGCAAAACCCTTAAGCTCATGGGCGACCCTGTCTGGGCAGCAGACGCCGCCGGCTGTTTGGGTGCCCAAAGCTCGGCCCCGCCCGTGCGCACACAGCAAGATGCATGCCTGGTTGGCTGGCCGGCGCAGGCTTGGGCGCACCTGCAGCAGCGCCTGCAGGAAGGCGGCCCGGTCGTCGGCGCTGAGCTGCGCGCTGCGCTGCAGGCGCTCGCCCGCGTCGCCGGCCGCCTCGGGGCTCACCAGGTAGCGCAGCACGCCGAGCACGTGCGCGTAGCACTGCTCGTTCAGCGCCTGCGGGGTCAGGGTTAGGGTTAGGCTATGGGGGCAGTAACACGTACGTGGCGCGCGCGCAGAACGCGGTCATGCACCGGCGTATCTGCATGCCGAGGCTGCCGTGCGGGGCGCTGCGCGCAGCGGGCGGCTCAGGGTAGGCCTCAGCCGGGTTCGCGCGCTGCCCGCGCGTCGCTGCTCCCGCGCTCGCCGGGCAGGCGCGCGCCGCGCCGGGGCCCAGCGCGGCGGCGGCGCCTGCGCAGCTCCGGCAGGGCCTGGCACGCCCTGGCAGGGCCAGGCACGCCCCGGCGGGGCCGCGCCTCCCGCGCGCCGCGCCCCTGCTCGCCGGGCAGGCGCGCGAGGCGATCCGGGTCCAGCGCGGCGGCGGCATGCAGCGCCGCCGCAGCTCTAGGCAGGGCCCTAATCCTACCCTACCCTGGCGAGGGCGCGCCTCCCGTGCGCCGCGCGCCTGCTCGTCGGGCAGGCGCGCGAGGCTGTCCGGGTCCAGCGCGGCAGCGGCATGCGGCGCCGCCGCAGCTCTAGGCAGGGCCCTAACCCTACCCTACCCTGGCGAGGGCGCGCCTCCCGCGCGCCGCGCCCCTGCTCGCCGGGCAGGCGCGCGAGGCGGTCCGGGTCCAGCGCGGCCGCCTTGGCGAGCGGCAGGTCGACGACGCCCTCGTAGCAGCGCAGCGCCGCCAGCTGCGGCACCACCTGGCCCAGGTCGCACGCGCGCGGCACCTGCGCGGGCGATGTCCAGACCCTAACTCTACACCCAGTACCCTAGCCCCTTGCACGGCAGCTGTGCAGCTGCGGCGCCGCCTAGCGCAGGTCGCGCGTGCGCGGCGCCTGCGCGAGCGCGGCCAGGCAGGGCTCTGGGGCTTGGAGTGCGAGCAGCGGCGGGGCTGCTGCGCGCCATGACACCAAGCTGATACGTGCACCTGACCTGCATGCAAACGTCCTGCAAGCGCTCAGTGCATCCTCCGCTGCAGACGTCGCGCGAGCAGGCCGCCCAGCACAGAGTCCTATCACACGCAGAGGCTCCGCCCGAGTCCCCGCAGCGCCCGCCGCGCGCCGCCGCGCCGCTGGCGCCCCAGCCTCCGGCAGGCGGCCGAGCGCCCCGCAGGCGACCCCCTCGCTCGCAGAGCACTGCAGCTGCCTAGGCACAACATACCTCTCCAGCCCCAAGAGCTTCTCAGACCATTCCGAGGCCACTACATCAGAGCCTCCATCAGAGCGCTCAAGCGACCCGCAGGCCGGCCCCCGCCGCGCCGCGCCTGCATCATGAGCCAGAGCGCCGCCTCGCGCGCGAGCGCGGCCCAAGAGCTTCTCCAGACCATTCTGAGGCCACTACATCAGAGCCTCCATCAGAGCGCTCAAGGGACGCGCAGGCCGGCCCCCGCCGCGCCGCGCCTGCATCATGAGCCGGAGCGCCTCGCGCGCGAGCGCGGCGCGCTCGGCGCCGGACGCGGCCTCCGCGCGCTGCAGCAGGCCGCTGGCGCGGTAGAAGGTGCGGTCGGCGTCCTGGAACCAGGCGCCGCAGCCGGCGCCCAGCGCCGCGGACAGGTCCTCCGCGCCGCTGCCTGCGCCGGGCGCAGGCTAGGGTTAGGGTAGGCCGTTCGCAGGCGCGCGCTCGCGCTCGCCCGCTGGCAGGCGGGCACGTGCGCGGCCTGCTTTGCCACAGGAAGGGGAACTTTTTTCCAATTTCAGGAGCAGGGCAGAGCACGATGTCGGCAGCAGCGCACGCGCGCACGTGCAGCTCGGCGACGGCTGCGGTGGTGGCTGCGGGCGCGGTCCGGGAATGCTGCTGCCAGAAAGGCCCGCAGCCGCGCGCCCCGAGACAGGGCTGCGGGCGCCGCGCAGGGGCGCGCAGCGGCGGGGGCGCGCGCCCGACGACCCGGCCATGTGCTCGGTGATGAGCACGGAGATGAGCTGCGCGGCGACGCCCGCGCCGTCGCCGCCGCACGCCCAGTCGCGCAGCTTCAGGGCGGTCAGGCGCCCGCGCGTCTGCTCGTCGCAGCGCGCGGCCAGGCGGCCCAGGTGATGAGCGGCCAGCGTGCGCAGCAAGAAGCAGCCCTCCGCGGTGCGCGCTGCGAAGCCGCGCACGGCGTCCACCCTGCTCGCCAGGATAGGGTGAGGGTATGTAGGATAGTATAGTGTAGTGTAGTATAGTCTGCGGAATTTGTTTAGGTACCATAGTCTACGGTATGTGTTCAGGGTACTGCCTTTGCCGGCCGGCCAGGCTCGCACCCGGGCCTACGATGCGCTGCACAGCAGAGTGGGGGCGGGGCGGCGCGCGGCGCGCACCGCTGCGCCTCCAGCTTGGCGGCCTCCTCAAGGCGCTGGCGCTTGGCGGGCGGCGGGCCGGCGGCGCCGTCGCCGCGGCCGCCGCCGGCGCCGTCGCCGCCGTAGAACGAGGCCGCCGGCGACGCGCGCGGGCCGCGCCGCGCGCGCCGCGCCTGGTGCTCGCGCAGGTAGGCCGCCAGCGCGCGCAGCCGCTCCTCCAGCTCCTGCGCGGCCGCGGCGTCGAGTGGACAACCCATTTAACCTCTGTTCGCGCTCGGCAGCCGCTCCTCCAGCTCCTGCGCGGTGGGCCGTACCTGCCATCTCCCTAACCCCAATCTATCCTGCATGACAACACCTCGACCTCCGCCAGGGTCCGGACTCGGCAGCCGGGGCGCCAGCTCGGCATGATGGGATCGCTGGCGCCGCGCTGCGCGATTTGGCGCGCGGCGCGCGAGCTCGGCAAGCACACGCGCGGTGTGGTTGCAGGCGGCCCCCGCGCGCCGCCCGCGGCGCCTGTCAACTGGCGCGACAGTGGACGAAGTGGGAGGGTGGGCGGGCGCGGCACCTGCAGCGCGTCGGCGGGGATGCGCGAGCGCAGCGGCGCGCCGCCGCCGCTGCCGGCACGCTCCACGAGCGGCAGCTCCCACGCGGGCTGCAGCAGGCGCGCCACGTGCGCGCAGAGGCCGCGGTACGCCGCCGACCACTCCGGCTCCGCGACCGGCACCGCCTGGCGGCGGCCGCGCGAATCAGGGTAGGGTACTCCTTGTGAGGGTGTTTGTAGGGTATTAGGGGCGGTTTGGCGCCTGGGCCCGCTGTGCGCGGCGGTGCTGGCTGCCGGGGCGACGGCCGGCGCGCAGCTCGACGGACGGGTGGGGGTCGGAGCAGGCCGCAGGCACTGCATGCGCGGCCGTGCTGCACGAGCGGCGCGCACGTTCGCGCGCGGCCACCCAGGGCCGCACACACGCTTGTATCAGTACTGCGCGAGAGAGGTCTCAATCAGCGTATGGTAAGGAAGCGCGCCTGCCCCATGTCGAAGCCGTGCGAGGGCGGCGTGGCCTGCTCGCCGCCGCCGCCGTCGCCGCCGCCGCCGGCCGCGGCCGCGTCGTCGCGCAGCTCCGCCTCGCCGATCAGCCGCGGGTTCTCCAGCACCGCCTTGGCCTGCGCGACCACGGCCTGCGCGGGCAGGCCAGCGAGGGGTTAGGGTTGGGGCTCAGACCCGGGGGCACGTGCGGGGCACGCCGGCCGGCCGCCGCCGCCGCCCGCTGCAGCTTCTGTCCCGCAGCCGCCCCGCGCTGGCTGGGCGCGCGCCGTCCGGCGCGGGCCTCCCCCCCCCCCGCGCTTCACCGGGGCGCGCAACGCAGCGGCAAGCCCATACACAGGTCCGCCGCGCGCGCGCGCGTTCGCACGCATCGGCATGCCAGGTGCCATCGGTGCAACACTTCGTGCGCTACATGCACCTCAGCACGGCAGGCGGCCCATGCGGTGTGAAGCAGAGGCGCGCGTGCGCCTGCCTGGCGGCCCGCTCGCCGCGACTCGCCACTGCCCGCCGTCTGCCGCAAGGGTTCAGCCTCATTTAACCCTATCATGTCTGCTGCGAGCGGGGCCGGGGGCCGCGCGCCGCGGACACGCCCGGCCCGGGCGACGTGACCAGCAGGTAGCACATGGCGGCGACCTCCGCCGCGCCGTACAGGTGCACAAACTGGTCCAGGCGCGCGCCGCCGCGCTCGGCCAGCACGGCGGCCAGCACGTCGACCGGGCGCCGCTTCTCAAACTCCAGCACGCCTGCGCGCGCGCCAGAAGGCCCTAACTCACGCGCCAGGAGGCCACGACCTCATATATCCCTAACCCTAACAATTACGGTTCGCACGGGCGCTCGAGCAGCAGCGGGGTTGCGCGCAGGATGCGCGCCGGGCGCCGCCGCGAGCGACAGGAGCGGAGGGCGGTCGGGCGAGGGGCGCACCGGCCGTGCTGATGAGCACAAAGCGCGGCGGCGGGCCCAGCAGCTGCTCATGCAGCTCATCGCGCACGCCCGCGCGGCGGCCGCCCGCCGCGCGGCCCAGCGCCAGCAGCGGCGCGGCGCCCGGCCGGTCCGCGCGCGCGAGCGCGGTCGCCTCGCCTGGCACCCGCGCGCGCGCGCTCTCTCTCCCGAACCCCAAAGCCGCATCGAAATCCGGAGTGCTTCCGCGCGGGCAGGGATTCCGCCTACTCAGCCCTATACCAGTGCACTCTGCGCTGTCTGCGGCGTCCCAAGCGGACGCGGGCGCGTCCGGCCCAGGGAGCTCTGCGCAGCCGGCCCGCCGGCCGCGTCCAGTAAGGCGGCCCGCAGCAGGCCGGCGCGCAGCAGCGAGCGCAGTCCCCTGGCGCGGCCAGCCGGCCCGGCTTGCCGCGCCAAGAGGGCGCCCGCAGGAGGGGCGGCCGCCCTGCCGAGCAGCGCGCTGTGTGGCAAGCTCGGGCGCGCGCCCGGCAGCGCCATGTCCAGCTCGCTGACGGTCTCGCGCAGGCCCTGCGCGGCCGCGTTGGCGCCCGTCGCCGTGCCCAGCGGCGGCAGCGTCAGGTCGCGCGCGGCCGCGAGCAGGCGGCTGCGCCCCGCCTCGCCGCCGCCCTGCGCCAGCAGCAGCACGCCCGCCGCATACGCCGCCACCGACACGTGCCTGCCGCGCCGCGCGCGTCCTGGGGCGGGGGGCCGCCAGGCCTGGCCTGAAGCTGCTCGGCGCGGTGCAAGCGCGGGGCGGCACGAGTCGGGGCGAAGCAGAGGGCGCCAGCGAAGCGAGCCAGGCTAAGTGGCGCGCATGGAGGCAGGTCGGCGCCGGCAGCACATCACCAATGCACCGCCGGGCGACAGCAGAGGACAGATCCCTGCATCGCAGCACAGCGCCGCTGCACCGCCGGCCCGGGTCTGCCCGGGCCGGCCGGGAGCGCACCGCGCCTCGCCGCTCGCGCCGCCGGGCGCGGGCGGCGCCGGCCGCGCGAACTCGGCGCGCAGCGTGCTGGGCCGCGGCGGCGCGCCGCCGGGCGGCGCGCCGAAGCCGCCGGGCGCGGGCGTCTGCGTGGAGAGGTACACGCGGCGCCCGTCTGCCGTGACCACCATCAGGCACAGCCGCGCGCTCTCCGCCAGCGGCACGACCGAGAGGTGCGCCACCGCCGCGCCGCGCTTGTCGGAGCTGCTGCGGCCGCCAAACACATCGCGCCCGCCTGCGCGCTAGGGTAGGGTTGAGGGTGATATATGGCAAACACGTCGCGCCCGCCTGCGCCGCGCGCCGCAGTCGCGGAGGCCGCGCGCTTGGAGGCGCCTGGGAGGCGTGCTCGGCGAGGCCCGCCAGCGGGCGCGGCCGCGCGCTCCCGGCGGGCGCCGCGGCCGGCGGGCGCGCCGCGGGCGCGCCGCTGCGGCGGCCGCGGGCGCGCCGCGCCCGCATGCGCCGCGCGCTGGGCGGGCCAAGCAGCCCTCCGCGCTGCGCGAGGGACGGGCGCAGCTTCCACCGCTTTCTAGGCTAGGCTACGGGCACGGCCCAGGCCAAAGGAAGGAGGCCTACACCAAACACGATGCCATGCTAATCCCACCGAGCCCTGTGGCGGGCGTGGGCGCCGCAATCGCAGCCGCGAGCCAAACGGCATGGCCCCTGCACGGACCAGGCGCAGGGCCTGCCACAAACGGCCCCAGTCCACAGGCAACAACTCGCAGCAGGGCCGGCTGCGTAGGGGGCCGGGCGCGACCTGCGGCGCGCTCCGCGAGCGCCTTGAAGTCGGTCGTCTCCGCCACCTTGTGCACGTTCGCTTCCCGTCCATCCGCGCCCAGATCGAAGACCTGCGCGCCCCCGGCGCCGCCGCGCCAGGGTCACGCCGCGCGCCCGATGCGCCTGGCCCATTTTTTGAACCAGGCTCTGCGCGACAGCAGCCTGCTGCCATGACTGCGGGCGCGCTGGCGCCGGTGGCGCAGCCTGACCGCGGGCGACGCGCCCCCGCCTGGCCTGCGCACGCCGATCCGGCGTGCACTGGAGCGCGTGGTTGACCGCAGGCGGCAGCCGCGGCCGAGCCTCTGCCGGCGCCTGTCACCGCGGCATGCGGCGAGATCCTAAAACTGAAACCCTGCGGCAGGGCCCGCGGCCGCGCCTGCACGGCGGCCGCCTGCCCACGCGCGTACAGGATGTGCCGCTCCGGGTCGACGAGCAGCTGCAGCAGCGCGCCCGGCCGCGGGAACAGCGCCGGCAGGAACGATGGCAGGTACGCGGCCAGGCCCGCCGTGTGCGCCTTCTGCACGCCGCGGCGCGGCGCCGCCCGCTGAGTGGGAGCGCTTGGACAGGCGCGAGCGGGCGGGGAGGGGCGTTGCAGCGCTCTGAGTGCACCTGGACGCCTTCAGGCGCCTCTTATGGCCGGCGCAGTGGCGAGAGGAGACAGGAGGGTGAAAGATAGTTTGTCTTGTCCCATTACTCTTCAGACCAGCACTCCCTTCTGACGACTTACAGGTTGTGAAGTGGAGCCATGCAGGCGCGCTCCGGGGGCACATGGCATGGCGACACTTCAGTGTGTGACATAAACGTGACATCGACCAGAACAGGCACGCAGCGCTGGGCCTCCAACATCCTCAGAATGTGGCGAGCGCCGGTCGCAGCCGCCGCACCTTGTAGCAGCGGCGGTGGCGCCAGCTGTCGCCCGCCTCGTACATGACCTCGTACAGGTTGCCGTCGGAGCCGCCGAGGAAGATGCGCCCGGCCGGCGTGGCCGCCACGGCGCACATGGTCACGTTGTCGGCCGGCACCGCATACAGCGGCAGCGGCTGCAGCGCCAGCTCCTCGCCGTCCAGGCACACGCCGAGCAGCACCACCTGTTATGGAAGGTAGGGTTAGGGTTAGGGCAGGGTAACAGGACCACAGACACAGCGCCAGCTCCTCGCCGCCAGGCACACGCCGAGCAGCACCACCTGTTGAGGAAGGTAGGGTTAGGGTCAGGGAGGGCAGAAAAATCACAGGCACAGCACCAGCTCCTCGCCGTCCAGGCACACGCCGAGCAGCACCACCTGTTGAGGAAGGTAGGGTTAGGGTCAGGGAGGGCAAATGGACTACAGGCACGACGCCAGCTCCTCGCCGTCCAAGCAAACGCCGAGCAGCACCTCCTGGAGCAGGTACTGCGGGTCGGCTGAGATTAGCAAGAGAGAAATAGCATAAGGCAAAAACATAAACCTGTGCCAAACAAAGCCCCCGCTCCCCCTCTCTCTGCCCATGGAACATACACTGCCTATGGAACATGGACGAAAGACTGTCCAGTGCCAGATTATGTCGAGACGCAGGCGCAGCGGGGCGGCAGCGGCAGAGGCCTGTCACCGGCGCGATCTGACCGTGCAACACGTGCGCGACACACCAGCGCATGGCTGCACCGTGCGCGGCCGGCAAGGCGCGCACCTGCACAGCAGAGCGATCACAGGACGATCATGCATCGATCGGAGTGGGTGCGGGACGATCCATGCCTGTGTGCTTCTCTCGGTCGGCGAGGGCGCGCACCTCCACGGTCGTGCACAGCACGAGCAGGTACTGGACGGCCTCCACAAACACACCCGGCCGCGGCTTGGCCAGGCCGACCGCGCAGATGGCCTGCTCCTCGCCGCTGTACTCCACGGGCACGTCGTTCCTGCGGGCCCCGCGTGCGGGTGTAGGGTACCCTACCCCACCCGCTCCCCAGGCTGTCGCGGTGGCGCGCGCCGCAAGCGCTGCAGGGCGCGGCGGCTCTGCCTGGCCTGGCTAGGTGCTTCGCGGGTCAGAGCCGCGACTGCCTCGGCACCAAGCTGCGGCGGGGCGCCGCTGGGCCGGCATGCAATGCAGCGGCCTTTACGGGGTGCCTGCGGTGGCAGCGCCGCCACGGCGGCAGCACCGCGCTCTCGGCGGCTCGCGAGCTACGCCAGCGGCGCTTGGCACGCGCCTGTAAGTCTGCTCTGCTCTGCCACTTACATACCATGTGTAAGCACAAATCTACAACCGTGTATGGAGGCGCCGGAGCGCACCAGCGGTCAAAGCGCCAGAGGAAGAGCGAGTTGTCCACGGACGCCCACGCACGCTTGAGCTCCGGGAACACGCCGCAGAAGCACACCGTCTGGCAGGCCTGGTAACGCTCCAGCACGAGCGGCGGCAGGCCGGCCAGCGTCGGCGCGCAGGGCCGCAGCAGCGAGGGCCACTGCGCGCCAAGGCCCGGCTCAGCGCGGCCGCCGGAGGCTGCGCCATGGCTGTCGGTCCGAGGCTTGGCGACGGGAGCACAGCGTATATCGTGCGTGCACACTCGGTGGCCGGCTGATTGAACTCACTTGCACCCGTGTGTCTCAAGTGCATGTGGCGGCATTTGCGCAGCTGCCCATCGGACTACAAAACGCACAAGGGCGGTAAGCAGGACCCCCCAAACAGCGCCCCGGGGGAGCATGCGGTGCAGTGCGCACGCCGGCCGGGTTGTGCGAGTACTGGTTCTCGCGGCTGCCGCCCTGGTAGAACAGGTCGTACAGGTCCACGCCCTTGCCGTCCTCCTTCACCACGCTCTTGATGTGCTTCCACGCAATGTGCGCGTCCTCATGGCCGGACGCCGCGCTCGCGCCGGCGCTCGCCAGCCCCTTCTCGGGCAGCGGCGTGTCCGCCTGCCAGCGGCCCGGCGGCGCGCCGTAGCTGCTGGTCATGGCGCACGCGGCGCTGCTAGCGTCCGGGCATCAGATCTGCGCAACGCGAGGATGGATGCACTGTTGCGGCGTGGGGGGTGCCGTGTCTGCAAGTTAGAGTCCGGCCTGCCACAAACGTTTAAAGAAGCAGACTGATCTCAGCAGTGTCTGCCTGCTCTGAGCGGGGCCATGCATAGCCATCGGCATTCCTGTCTATTTGTTAATGAACATTGGTTTTAATTTACATTAGTAGATAGACATGGCCCCCACGTGCACGTGCACAGCTTGGCCGAGATGACTTCAAAGCTGGCAGCCGCAGCTAGAAGAGCTTGTCCGTTACCCAACTCCCTCAGCAAGACATCACACTGACAAGCGCAGTGGGCCACATCAGCTCAAGGGCGCGCCGCGCTGCACGCAAGCCGCGCTGCATGCAAGCCCGGGCTGTGCGCCGCGCTTGCAGGGCGCGCCGGCGCTAGTGCGGCTCCTGAACATTAAAGCTGATCAACACGAACACGCTCCAGGTTGCGCAGCACCGCCGCCGCCTGCTCGTGCGCCGCCGCCGAACTGGGGCACGCAAGCACGTGCTCCAGGGCTGCAGTTCCCCCGCACGCCCTGACTGCATCCCGACCTTGCTCACCCTCGCTGGTCAGATGCGCAAGCGCGCCGGCGACATATCGATGCAAGTCGGAAGAGCCGTCAGGCGTCAGCAACCCCACCAGCACCGCGACGCCGCCGCACACCCGCACGCTGTCCAGGTTCCGAGTATTTGAAGAGCACAGCTTACCCAGCGCCGCCGCGGCCCGCGCTTGCACAGCAGGTGAACCGCCGGGCGCCAGCAGCACGACCAGCGCCGCGATGCCCCCGCACTCCCGCACGCTGTCCTGGTGCTGTGCGTTGTACCAGCACAGGTTCACCGGCGCCGTCGCGGCCCGCGCTTGCACGCCGGCGGAGCCGCCGGGCGCCAGCAGCGTGACCAGCGCCGCGACGCCCCCGCACTTCCGCACGCTGTCCCGGTTCCGGGCGTTTGAAGAGCACAGGTTCACCAGCGCGCCCGCAGCCCGCTCACGCACGGCGTCTGTCCCGCCAGGCGCCAGCAGCCCGACCAGCGCAGCCAGTCCCCCGCACTCCCGCACAATGTCCCTGTTCTGTGCGTTGTCACTGCACAGGATGCACAGCGCCGCAGCAGCCTGCTCGTGCACGGCAGCGGAGCCGCCGGGCGCCAGCAACCCGAGCAGCGCGGCGATACCCCCGCACCACCGCACGCAGTCCTTGTTCTTGGTGTTCTCAAAGCACAGCTGGCGCAGCGTCCCAGCAGCCTGGTCCCGCACGGCCTCTGCACCGCCAGGCGCCAGCAGCGCAACCAGCGCCGCGGCGCCCCCGCACTCCCGCACACTGTCCTGGTTCCGGACGTTGTTCCGGCACAGGTTTGCCAGCGCCGCAGCAGCCTGCGCGTGCACGGCAGCAGAGCCGCCAGGTGCCAGCAGCCCAACCAGCGCCGCGACGCCCCCGCACTCCCTGGTGCTGTCCTTGTTCTCCACGCTTTCAGAGCATAGGTGTGCCAGCGCCGCAGCAGCCTGCTTCTGTACGGCAGCAGAGCCGCCGGGTGCCAGGAACCCAACCAGCGCCGCAACGCCCCCGCACTCCCTGATGCTGTCCTGGCAGCGGGTGTTGTCACCGCACAGCTCGGCCAGCGCACCGACGGTCTCCTCGAGTGCAGCGTCCGAGCCGCCAGGCGCCAGCAGCCCAACTAGCGCCTCAACGTCCGTGCACCCCCGCACGCCGTGCTGCTTTTGCCGAGGCCCGTGTGCAGGGAAGCGAACGCTACCGCAGCCCGCTCCTGCGCAGCAGCAGCAGCCATCGCTTGTAAAGCAACACATGCAAAGCCCCTCTTGTACAACAGCACAGTTGTCGCGTGTTTGTGTCCCACAGACAGCGTAACAACTGCCTTCCTGATTCTACAGTGGCTTCGAAATGCGCCCCACACAGCGCCTGTCGCAGCTTGCTCAGCATGCAGTCTGCGGGGCAGGAGCAGGCATACCAGCGCCGCACAGACGGCACTTAGTGCAGGCTGTAGGTGCATGGCTGCCACGCCGAGGCCGAGCGGGGAGCCGCCCGCCGCGCTCCACGAATCGCTCCACCACATCTACGAAAGCCTGGTCGCGCTCGGAACCAAGTCCGACATATTCTGTCTCGATGGTGTCGTACACATTGCCACATTGGCACGGTTGCTTCGCTTGTGCTTGTGAGCAGGCTATGCCTTCGAAGCGAGACCCGTTTTGAAGAGATCAAAGCGCCGCGCGCGGCAGCTGGAAGGCTGCCGGCTTCGAGCGTGGCTGCACTGGGCCTTGCACAGGTAAGGCTGCGCAACGGCCGTCCCGCGCCTGGGCAGGCTTGGTTGCCGCACCGTGCCAGGCAGCCTGGGGCAGAGGCAGTAAGCAAGGGCTGCTGGTGGTAGGATGCACAGCGGCACAGGAGCGGGCTGCAGTGCGGCCGGGTGATCTGTACAAAGCAGGCCCGCAGTGCTCCAGGGCCCACGGGACCCCTGCACGGCGCGCAGGGCGCTTCCTCGGATTGCCAGGCTCGTGCATCAGGGGCGAGCATGGCGCCGGCCGCCCCGCACGTCTGCCGCAGTGCAGGAGCCAGCGCCCGCGACACTGCGCTGTGTGCGGCCGCTGAGCCCTGGCACGGAACGCACGGCGGGAAAGGCGGTGCGCTGGCCCCGCTCGCTAAGGCCTGGCTGCATGCCACGGCGCTGGGCGGCAGGCGCCGCAGACTGTCCTTGTGAACACGCACCAGCAAGCGCGCCGTGCCGGCAGCGGCGGCGCGCCGGCGCTGGTCCCGGGTGCGCGACCAAGCTGACAGCGCCGCGTGCATAGCCGTGCACTGGCTGACGCGGCGGCGGCGCGCGTTGGGAGGACGCAGGCCCCGGCGCGGACGTCCCGCCGGACGTCTGGCGGCTCGTGGCGCACGCCATGGAGCCGCGCGCCTGGGCGCGCGCGTGCGGCGCGGCGCGCAGCATGTTCGCGGCGCGTGCGCGCATCGCGCGCGCGCGCCCCTCAAGCATGGAGCGCTTCAGCGGCTGGGCGGTCGAGCAGTGGCCGAACGCGCGCTCGCTCTTCCTGGACCTGCGCGCCGTGGCCGACCCGCCGCGCCTGCCCGGCCTGCCGCCCCTGCCCGGCCCGCCGGGCGCGGCCGACGGCAGGGCGAGCGACGGGGACGCGGCGGCCTCCGCGCCGCTGCGCCAGCGCGGCGTGCTGCCGGCTCTGCAGTTCCTGCACGTCATCAGCGACAGCGAGCGCGCCCCGGAGCGCGAGGCGCGCGCCGCGGCGAGCGGCGACGACGCGGCGGCCGCGCTGACCCTGCTGCTCGGGCGCATGGCCCTGCCGGCGCTGCGCGTGCTGAGCCTGGACGTGGCACTCCTACGGCCGCTGCCGCATGCGCTGGCGGGCCTGCAGCACCTGGTGCTGCGCGTGGGCGGCGACGCGGCCACCCACGCCGCGGACGCGCAGCCGGGCCACGGGCTGTTCAGCACGCTCGCCGGCAGCTTGCTTGCGCTGCGCACGCTGTACATCGCGGCAGTGGTGCCCTGCTGCATACCCGGACCAGTTGACCTGACGCCGTGCGGGCAGCTGGCAGCGCTCGCGCTGGCGGCCATACATGTCGAGGAGGGCATGGCGGTGCCGGCGGGGTGCCACGTGGCAGCGGTGCTGCCGGCAGACGCGGTGCGCGCCCTGCGGGTGTGGACAGGCGACATTTGGACAGGCGCCGCGCTGGAGCGCCGCATGAACGCGCTTGATTTGCGCGGCGTGCGCACGTCAAATGATGCGCTGGCACACAGCGGCCTGCGCGCGCTGTCTGTTTCAATGTCATATAAGTGTCTCACTGCGCTGCGTGAGCTGCGCATCGTGCTGGACTTTGCCAGTCTGCCGGGTGGCATAGAGGACAGAGTGAGCCTGAAGATGGACTCCGCCCGCCTGCCCGCGCTGCGCGTGCTGGAGGTCGACATCCCGTGCACGTTGTCCCTGCGCCTGGCATGGGTGCCCGAGCTGAGGACGGTGGTGCTCAAGGCGCGCGCGCTCACCGACTTTCAGTACCTCATCGTCCCCTGCGTGCCCCGCTGGGCGGCCATCTTTGCGCGCTTTGCCGCCGCCCCAACAGGCCCTGACGAGGAGAGCCTGCGCGACTTGATCTGCCACTCCTTCTGCGACGCGAGCGGCGAGGCAGGCTGCGGCGCGATCAGCGCGGGGGGCGAGGGCGGCGCCTGGCAGGGCGCCGTCCCGGCAGGGTTCCGCCCGGGCGACGCGCCCTCATGCGGCTGCCGCGCGTGAGTGGACTGCCTGGGCCGCGCCGGCGTGCCGCTGGCGGCCGCGCAGGCCTGGCAGCGCGAGGGCTTTGACCGGCTGCTGGCGCCGCTGTGCCGCTGAAGGCGTACACACAAGGGGCAGGACAGGCCGGGGTCGCCTGCCTGGAGACCCAACAAGCGGCGGCGGGTGGCAGGGCGTGTGCATAGAGGGCATGTGCATAGAGGGTCTCCAGCCTGTTGACCGGAGGTTGCCTGCCCGGTTGGGTAGAGTTGCTGTGCATGTGTTGCTGTCATGGCTGACCCACTATGTCCAGAGCTGCAGAACAGTCGTGACCACAGCCGCACCTGTGAGCGCTCGCGTTCATTCCTGTTTCTGCTGATGCTGCCGGCTGGGAGAGGCGGCCCCGAGTCACATAGGGAGGTCTTGGTGCATGCATGCCGGACCAGCTGCTGTACATGCAATCTGCAGGGCTCTGCATGAACCGGTTCTCGGCCTGCTCATGGCTTGGCGCTCTGCTCGCGATGGGTGGGGCAGGCCGCCTCCCTGCGACCCCAAGCATGGCAGCCCAGCATGGAGCGCTGGCTCCCTAGGTTGTAGCTGTGGTGCATAGGCCCCGGCGCTGCGTGCCGTGATCATACGTTTGCCTGCTTGGCATGCAGTCTCTGGTGCGCCAGGAGCCAGACAGCCTGCTGCCGGTGTGGCTGTAAACGGTACTTACCATACGAGTCGGCTTTCTGCCGCAGCATCAAGCAGAAGCACTGGCCTGCTACGATCACGCGGTCACGCTGTTCTGCATGAGGCGCTGCCCAGGCGAAACATGTACGCCGACGTGTGCGCAGGGCGCTGCCCTGGCGCACAACAGCAGCACCACCAAGCGCCAGCAGCTCTGGTTGGCGCAGCGATGCCCATGAAAACTCGGAAGCAGGACAGGTCCAGGAAACCAGAGCACTCCACCTCAGGGCAGCGGCGCAGGCTCTGCCCGCGGCGCAGATGCAGCCTGCTCTCGTGCAGGACATCTGTGGCAGAGCCTGACATGTGCGCGGCGCATAACCGCGGTCTATGCTGGGCTGCCACACTTGCGGTCGCAGGGGAGGCGGCCTGTCCCACCGATTTCGAGCAGAGCGCCAAGCCTTGAGCAGGCCGAGAGCCGGGTGCATGCTGAGCCGTGCGGGTTTCTCTAAATGCAGTAAGCGCCCTGGCGTGCGCGACACTCTCGACTACTGGGAGGACTCTCTGTGCATGTTACATGCTGGCAGCAGCGGCGCACCGCGCCAGTCCGGCAGGCCCTGCAGGGTGCATGTACAGCAGCCGGTCCGGCATGCATGCACCAAGACCTCCCTACGCGACTCGTCGCCGCAACTCCCAGACGGCAGCATCAGCAGAAACAGGAATGCATGCGAGCGCTCACAGGTGCGCTTGTGGTCACGAGCGTTCGTAGTGGGTCAGCCAAGTCAGCAACACATGCACAGCAACAATATCCAACCGGGCAGCCCACCTCCAGTCAGTGGGCTGGAGATCCGTTATGCACACACCCTCTATGCGACCCTTTATGCACAACCCCTGCCACCCGCCGCCGCTTACTGGGTCTCCAGGCAGGCGACACCGACCTGCCCTGGCCCCTTTGCGCACGCCTTCAGCGGCACAGCGGCGCCAGCAGCCGGTCAAAGCCCTCGCGCTGCCAGGCCTGCGCGGCCACCAGTGGCACGCCGGCGCGGCCCAGGCAGTCCATGCATGCGCGGCAGCCGCATGCGGGCGCGCCGTCGCCCGGGCGGAACCCTGCCGGGGCGGCGCCCTGCCAGGCACCGCCCTCGCCCCCCGCGCTGATCGCGCCGCAGCCTGCCTCGCCCGTCGCGTCGCGGAAGGAGTGGCAGATCAACTCGCGCAGGCTCGCCTCGTCACGGCCCGTTGGGGCAGCGGCAAAGCGCACAAAGATGGCCGCCCAGCGGGGCACACAGGGGGTAGTGTGGAGGTCGGGGTCCAGCGGCACGGTGGGGCACCATAAGAACCCGTCGAACGTGCGCGCCCTGAGCACCATCGTCCTCACCTCGAGCACCCACGCCAGGCGCATGGACAGCGTGCACGGGATGTCCACCTCCAGCACGCGCAGCACGCGCAGGCAATTGGAGTCTATGTTCAGGGCCACTCTGTCCTCGGCACCAAGCGGGAGACTGGCAGCGTCCAGCACAATGCGCAGCTCATGGAGCGCGGTCAGCCGCCTGACGTGCAAGGCGTCATACAGCACGCTCAGGCCGCTGCGTGCCAGCGCATCATTCGAGGTGCGCACGCCGCGTACAACAAGCGTGTTCACGCGGCCTTGCAGCGCGACGCCTGTCCACTCCCGCTCGGCCACGGCGCCTGTCCACTCCCGCAGGGCGCGCACCGCGTCTGCCGGCAGCACTGCTGCCACGTGGCACCCCGCCGGCACCGCCATGCCCTCCTCGACATGTATGGCCGCCAGCGCGAGCGCTGCCAGCTGCCCGCACGACGCCAGGTCAACGGGTCCGGGAATGCAGCAGGGCACCACTGCCGCAATGTACAGCGTGCGCAGCGCAGGCAAGCTGCCGGCGAGCGTGCTGAACAGTCCGTGGCCCGGCTGCGCGTCCGCGGCGTGGGCGACCGCGTCGCCGCTCACGCGCAGCACCAGGTGCTGCAGGCCCGCCAGCGCATGCGGCAGCGGCCGCAGGAGCGCCACGTCCAGGCTCAGCACGCGCAGCGCCGGCAGGGCCATGCGCCCGAGCAGCAGGGTCAGCGCGGCCGCCGCGTCGTCGCCGCTCGCTACGGCGCGCGCCTCGCGCTCCGGGGCGCGCTCGCTGTCGCTGATGACGTGCAGGAACTGCAGAGCCGGCAGCACGCCGCGCTGGCGCAGCGGCGCGGAGGCCGCCGCGTCACCGTCGCTCGCCCCGCCGTCGGCCGCGCCCGGCGGGCCGGGCAGGGGCGGCAGGCCGGGCAGGCGCGGCGGGTCGGCCACGGCGCGCAGGTCCAGGACGAGCGAGATTGCGCCCGGCCACTGCTCGACCGCCCAGCCGCTGAAGCGCTCCATGCTTGAGGGGCGCGCGCGCGCGGTGCGCGCGCGTGCCGCGTACATGCTGCGCGCCGCGCCGCACGCGCGCGCCCAGACGCGCGGCTCCATGGCGTGCGCCAGGTGCCGCCAGACGTCCAGCGGGATGTCCGCAAAGGAGCCTGCAGCCTCCCGGCGCGCGCCGCTGCCGTGTCAGCCCGTGAAAAGCTGCGCTCGCGGCGCTGTCTGCTGGGGCGCGCACCCGGGGCCCGCACCGGCGCGCCGCGACTGCCGGCACGGCGTGCTTGCTGGTGCGTGTGCACAAGGAGAGTCTGCGGCGCCTGCCGCCCAGCGCAGTGGCCTCCAGCCGGGTGGGCAGAATGGGGAAAGCGCACCGCCATCCCCGCCTTGCATCTCGTGCCGGGGCTCAGCAGCCGCGTGCGGCGCGGGCGCGCGGGCGTCGGCTGCCACACCGTGGCGGGCGTGCGGGACGGACGGCGCCATTCTCGCCCCCAAGTGCTCCGCGAGCCCGGCGCCCGGAGCGGCGCCCTGCGCGGCGTTGTGCACAGGTCCCAGTGAGGTCTGGAGCACGCGCGGCCTACTCTGCACAGCTCGGGCGGCCGGCAGCCCGACCCCACTGCAGCTCGCTGCTGTGGCCGCTGTGCATCCAACCGCCAGCAGCCTTGGTACGCCCCTGCCTTCTGTCCCAGCTGCCTGGCGCAGCGCGGCAACCGAGTGCAGCCTGCCCAGGCGCGGGGCGGCCGAGGCGCAGCCTTACCTGTGTGAGGCCCAGTACAGCCACGCTCGAAGCCGGCGGCCTTCCAGCTGCTGCGTCAAAGGCGCGAGCCTGTAGCAGGCCGACCGCGCGGCGCTTGATCACTTCAGGACGTCGCTTTGAAGGCACACACAGCGCTACCTACAGAAGCAGAACGGCAATCATCACCTTGTACTAGCATCACCTACAGCCGGTCTGCAGTGTACGACACTGGGTGTAGGGTAGGGTGTAGGGTAGGCACACGTGTGTCGGACTTTGGTTGTGCACAAGCGCGGCTCCAGGCTCGGTGCTCCAGCGCAGCGGGCCGCTCCCTGCTCGGCCTCGGCGTGGCAGCCATGCACCGACAGCCTGCACTAACTGCCATCTGTGCGGCGCTGGTATGCCTGCTCCTGCCCCACAGACTGCCTGCTGTGCTTGAGCAGGCTGCGACAGGCGCTGTGGGCCGTGAGTGGGGCGCATTCCGGAGCGCTAGTATCAGGAAGGCAGTTGTTACGCTGTCTGGGGGACACAAACACGCGGCAACTGTGCTGCTGTGCAAGAGGGGCTTTGCATAAGTTGCTTTACAAGCGATGGCCAGGGCAGGGACAGCGTGAGGGTTGCTGCTGCTGCGCAGGAGCGGGCTGCGGTGGCACTCGCATATATGTACAAGGGCCTTGAACAAAAAGCGACGGCGTGCGGGGTTGCACGGACGGTGCGGCGCTAGTTGGGCTGCTGGCGCCTGGCGGCTTGGACGCTGCGCTCGAGGAGGCCGTCAGTGCGCTGGCATACCTATGCTCTGAAAGCACTGAAAACAAGGACAGCGTAAGAGAGTGCGGGGGCGCCGCGGCGGCTGGGCTGCTGGCGCCCAGCGGAACAGATGCCGTGCGTGAGGGTGCGGGGTGCATGAGGGTGAGGGGTGAGTGGCAGGATAATCACGTTAATAACCAGCTGCTGCCAAGCCTGCCGGGTGCCCTGCGGCGCCGTGTCTGGCGCAGGTGGCCTGAGCAAGGCTCACCCGGATTGCAGGCTGTGCAGCAGGCTGTGCAGCATGCGCATGACAGCGCTGTTGCATGGGCGAGCAAGCCTGACGAGTGACCGCGGTCACACGCCGCGCACTAGTCAGGCTCTGCCCAGATGTCCTGCACGTGAGCAAGCTGCATCTGCGCCGCGGGCAGAGAGCCGCTGCCCCGGGTGAACCGCTCTGGTCTCCAGGACCTGTCCTGCTGCCGGGTGTGTACGGGCATCGCTGCGGGGACCGGAGCTGCTGGCGCTTGGCGGTACTGCTGCTGTGCGCCAGAGCGACGTCCTGCGCACATGTCGGCGTCCGTGTTTTGCCTGAGCAGCGCATTTATGCAGGACAGCGTGACGGCATACAGTTACAGGCTGGTGCTCCTGTTCAGTGCTGCGGCAGACAGCCGACTCGTCTGAGCACGCTGGTAAGCACCGTTGACAGCCATACCGGTAGCCAAGCGGATGCGCAGCTCCTGGCGCACCACAGACCGCATGCCAAGCAGGCAAAAGTTCAAACGTGGCACGCAGCGCCAGGCCTTTACTCTGCAGCTGCAACCCAGTGCAAGCAGCACAGGCGAACAAGCCGGCGCAGGGCATATCGCGGGACCTCGGGACTGTGACAGCGTGCCGGCGGCGAGACTGGCTGTCAGCTCGGCCATTACTTGCTGTGCACTGACGCCTTCAGTGACGCCTCGGGACGCCTCGTGTATGCTCAAAAGAGCAAACATGTCTGGCTCACGTGAGGCTCACAAGTGTAAACACGCAACAGGCTCACGTGAGCAGATACGGGGCGACCTGAGACGTCTCTGAAGGCTTTTGACGGCGCATGTTCGTAGTTCGGTCTGTTGACAGCCGGCATGTTGTCCGAGGTAACAGGGCCAGGCTCCCTGCACCCTAGCCACCCAGGGCCTTTCCCTGGAGTAATTGTACCATGCATATGTCGACTCGTAAGCTGACTCCATGCGCTCCATACGCTCATTGCGTTAAGTGAGCTGTAGCACTGCCAGTCAATCACCACAGTCTTAGTAGGGCATGAGCGCCGCTGAGGAAGGCTAAAGCTAGGTTGCCTGCCCTGTTTTGCAGAGCACAACAGCGGCACTGGCAGGGCAATGGAGGGGGCTGCAACCTCATGCACCCGCTCGCATGCACCTGCTGTGCTTGCCCGTCGCGCAGTCTCAGGGCCTCTGCTTGGCCCCGCCTTGCTCCCGGAGCGTCACGACGCGCTCAGGCTACCCCAGAAAGCATGCAAGGCATCAGCCCTGGGGGCCGCAGCCGGTTCACGACACAAGCTTGCCTTGGTGCGTCACAGCCCGGAGGCAGCATTGGCTCGCCTCCTCAGAAGTGTGCTCCTATATGGGGCGCGCCGGTCATATGCTCACGCATGCTTGCTCAGCACTTATAGAGTTTGCGATCGTAGGCCCCTGAGCGCTCTGGCAGCGGTGCGAGGAGGCCGTCAGGGCCAGCAGGAGCAGACACTGTGCTGATGTGGCTGCGCCCGTACGACCTCCGCCTGGACGACAATGAGGCTCTGATCAAGGCTAACAGCAGCGCAGTCGCCCTCCTTCCTGTCTACGTCTTCGACCCCCGCGACTTTGAAAAGGTGAACCACTGCCTGCATGCCTGGTGGCTGTCCTTCCGTGCTTTTGCAGTCTACTTGCACCGCTGCTGGCAAGTGCCTGTCAATCCCCAGGCAGCTGCCAAGGCGAGCCATCGCCTTGGGCCTATGGCGTCTTATCAAACTCTCATGCTGCCTCGCTTGACAGTCGGTGGGCCCCCTGCTTGCCGGCCTGCACTGAGGCAGGGGGCCCCCGCGCCGCGGCCCCGCGCGCCTGCTCGGCCGAGCTGCCCTCTCCTGTGCGAGCAATAGGGCGCTGGCGGCTGCCCGCCGACTGGCCCCGCCAAGGCCACCTTCCTGCTGGAGGCGGTGTCGGACGTGCGCGAGCGGCTGCGCGCCGCGGGCTCCGAGCTGTTCCTGCGCAGGGGCCGGCCGGAGGAGGTGCGGCACCCTAACCCTACCCTACCCGCACAGCCCGGCTGCCCATCGCCTGCTGCTCGTGCGTCGCAGGCAGCGGCGCGGGCAGCGCGGCGCTCAACCTGCGCAGAGACAGGGGGGGGGGGGGGGGGGGGGGGGGGGGGCCCCGCCCGGGCCGGGGGCGGGGGGTGGGGGGGGGGGGGGGGT
>JAABUU010000528.1_pt1 | contig 84325 bp, 71 predicted proteins | sample 5559301 | NCBI WGS metagenome assembly JAABUU01 (sample SAMN10711884, study PRJNA513360) | rock metagenome | isolation source: Antarctica rocks | place: Antarctica: Victoria Land, Richard Nunatak white
CGCGACTACCAGCCCCAAACACCGAAAAACCCCTGACCCGCAGGCTCCGCCGCAGGTTCAGAGGTTTCCGATGTCTTGAGAGACGACAATGGTGCCCCCGGCAGGATTCGAACCTGCGCCACCGCCTCCGGAGGGCGGTGCTCTATCCCCTGAGCTACGGGGGCTCCTGGTCCGCCAAAGGTAGCAGCAGGGCCCCGCCCCGCTGGTTGGCCGAGGAGGGCCCGGCTCTTATTCGACAGGCCGCCCAGGCTGCGCCGATACGATCAGGCCCATGACGCCGGACGCCCTCGCCGCCGCCTTGCGCGAGGTGGTCGCGGCCGCGGTCGACGCCGGTGAGCTCGCCGTAACGGTGCCCTCGTCGGTCACTGTCGAGCGGCCACGGGTCAAGGAGCACGGCGACTACGCCAGCAACATTGCTCTGCAGCTGGCCAAACCGGCGGGTCGGCGCCCGCGCGAGGTCGCCGACCTGCTCGCCGGTCGTCTGTCGGCTGTCGAGGGCATCAGCTCGGTCGAGGTCGCCGGCCCCGGCTTCCTCAACATCCGGCTCGCATCGCTCGGCCGCATCGCACAGGGCGTGCTGATCGCGGGCGAGGCCTACGGGCGCAGCAAGGAGCTGCACGAGCGCATCAACCTCGAGTTCGTCAGCGCCAACCCCACGGGCCCCATCCACTTGGGCGGCACTCGCTGGGCCGCCGCCGGCGACTCGCTCGCGCGACTGCTCGAGGCAGCCGGAGCGGGCGTCACCCGGGAGTACTACGTCAACGACGCCGGGACACAGATCGACAGGTTCGCGTCCTCGCTCGACGCGGCGGCTCGCGGGCTGCCGGTCCCGGACGACGGCTACGCCGGTGCCTACGTGGCCGAGGTGGCGGCGGCAGTCCTCGACGCGCAGCCGGGGCTCCTCGAGCTGCCCGAGGACGAGCGACACCAGGTGTTCCAGCGCCTGGGCGTGCAGCGAATGCTCGACGAGATCCAGGCCTCGCTGCACGAGTTCGGAGTCGACTTCGACGTCTACACCTCGGAGCGCAGCCTGCACTCGTCGGGCGCCGTCGAGGCCGCCCTCGTCCGGCTGCGCGAGCAGGGCCATGTGTACGAGGCCGATGGCGCCACCTGGCTGCGCACCACGGACTTCGGCGACGACAAGGACCGTGTGCTCGTCAAGTCGGGCGGCGACACGACGTACTTCACTGCTGACGCGGCCTACTACCTCGACAAGCGGCGCCGCGGGTTCGACCGCTGCCTGTTCATGCTGGGCGCCGACCACCACGGCTATGTCGGCCGGCTCACCGCGATGGCCGCCTGTTTCGGAGACGACCCCGCGCGCACTCTCGAGGTGCTGATCGGCCAGCTCGTCAACCTGGTGCGCGATGGCCGGCCGGTGCGGATGAGCAAGCGCGCCGGCGATGTCGTCACGCTCGAGGATCTTGTCGAGTCAGTCGGCGTCGACGCGGCGCGCTACTCCCTCGTGCGCTCCAGCACCGACTCCACGCTCGACCTCGACCTCGACCTGCTGACCCGGCGCACCAGCGACAACCCGGTCTTCTACGTGCAGTACGCCCACGCGCGCATCGCGAGCCTGCTGCGCAACGCGGCCGAGCTCGGCGTCACGCTGCCCGCCGACCCGCTCGACGTCGACGTCGAGCTGCTGCAGCACGAGCGTGAGGGTGAGCTGCTGCGGACACTTGGCGACTTCCCGCGCGTCATCGCCGGGGCCGCCGAGGCCCGCGCCCCGCATCGCGTCGCCCGCTACCTCGAGGAGCTCGCCGGCACCTATCACCGCTTCTACGACGCCTGCCGCGTGCTGCCTCCGGGCCTGCGGACCGGCGACGAAGAGGCGACGCCACTCGTCGACGCCCGGCTGCTGCTCGTCCAAGCCACCCGGACCGTGCTGCGCAACGGCCTCGCACTGCTCGGTGTCTCCGCCCCGGACAGGATGTAGAGGTGTCCCCGACCGGCGAGGCCGCCCCGCTCGCGCGACCGATCCGCCCGCTGGAAGAAGAGGTGTGGCCCGCGACGGCCGGGCTCGACGACGACGGCGTGCTGCGCGTCGGCGGCTGCCGGGTCGATGACCTGCTGGCCGAGCACGGCAGCCCCCTGCTGGTGCTGGACGAGGACGACTTTCGCGCCCGCTGCCGCAGCTGGCGCCGCGCGTTCCCCGACGGCGACGTCTACTACGCCGGCAAAGCGTTCCTGTCGCGGACTGTGGCCCGCTGGGTCGCCGACGAGGGGCTCTCGCTCGACGTCTGCACCGGCGGCGAGCTCGGGGTGGCCCAGGCAGTCGGCTTCCCGCCCGAGCGGCTGGTCTTCCACGGCAACAACAAGTCCGTCGCCGAGCTGCAACGCGCCGTCGCCTACGGGGTCGGGCGCGTAGTCGTCGACTCCCTCGTCGAGATCGAGCGGCTCGCGGAGGTCGCCGCGACCGCTGGGGCTCGCCAGCGCGTGTTCATCCGGGTGACCCCCGGCGTCGAGGCCCACACCCACGAGTACGTCTCGACCGGGCAGGAGGACCAGAAGTTCGGGTTCTCGCTGGCCAGCGGGGCAGCCGCAGACGCGGTGCGCCAGGTCCTGGCCGCGCCGTCGCTCGAGCTGGTCGGCCTGCACGCGCACATCGGCTCGCAGATCTTCGACACCGCCGGCTTCCGGCTCGCCGCGCACCGGATGGTCGGGCTGCTGGCCGAGCTGCAGCGCGAGCACGGCATCGAGCTGCCCGAGCTCGACCTTGGTGGGGGCCTGGGCATCGCCTACACCAGCGAGGATGCACCCCTTGCCGTTGCCGAGGTCTCCGAGCGGCTCGGCTGGCTCGTCGCCAAGGAGTGCGCCGATGCAGGACTGCGCGCCCCTCGCCTCGCCGTCGAGCCCGGCCGCGCCATCGCCGGGCCAGGCACGGTGACCGTCTACACGGTCGGCACCGTCAAAGAGCTGCCCGGCCTGCGCACCTACGTCAGCGTCGACGGCGGGATGAGCGACAACCTGCGGACCGCGCTCTACGACGCCCACTACACCGCTCGGTTGGTGTCTCGCACGAGCGATGCCGAGCCGCACGTCGTCACCCTCGTGGGCAAGCACTGCGAGAGCGGCGACGTCGTCGTCCGCGACGTCGCCCTGCCCGCCGACCTCGCGCCCGGCGACCTCGTCGCCGTCCCGGCGAGCGGCGCCTACCACCGCTCGATGGCCAGCAACTACAACCACGTGCCGCGCCCGCCAGTCGTCGCCGTCTCGGGTGGCAGCAGCCGGGTCATCGTCCGCCGTGAGACGGAGGACGACCTGATGCGCCTGGACATCGACTCATGAGCGCGCCACCGAGCCCGGCCGGTGCCCCTTCGCTGCGCGTGGCGCTGCTTGGCTGCGGGACAGTCGGAACGGAGGTCGTGCGCCAGCTCGACCGGCACGGCGATGAGCTCGCGGCCCGCATCGGCGCTCCGCTCGAGCTGGCCGGCGTGGCCGTCCGGCGCCCGCAGCGCCTGCGCGACCTCCCCGTCGACGCTGCGCTGTTCACCGACGACGCCGCGGGTCTGGTCGCCCGCGACGACATCGATCTGGTGGTCGAGGTCGTCGGCGGGGTCGAGCCGGCCCGCACCTGGCTGCTCAGCGCGCTCAGCAGCGGCAAGAGCGTGGTGACAGCCAACAAGGCCCTGCTGGCCGAGCACGGCGCGAGCCTGCACAACGCCGCGGCCGCTGCCGAGACCGACCTGTACTACGAGGCGAGCGTCGCCGGTGCCATCCCGCTGCTGCGCCCCCTGCGCGAGAGCCTGGCCGGCGACCGCGTGCACCGCGTGCTGGGCGTCGTCAACGGCACCACCAACTTCATCCTCGACCGGATGGACAGCACTGGTGCCGGCTTCAGCGAAGCGTTGGACGAGGCGACGGAGCTGGGCTACGCCGAGGCCGACCCGACCGCCGACGTCGACGGCTTCGACGCGGCAGCCAAGGCCGCGATCCTCGCCGGGCTCGCGTTCCATACCCGGGTCACGGCCTCCGACGTCCACCGGGAAGGCATCTCGGGGGTCACCGCCGCTGACATCGCGAGCGCGCGGGAGATGGGCTGCACAGTCAAGCTGCTCGCGATCGCCGAGCGCTCTGCCACCGAGACGGGCATCAGCGTGCGCGTGCACCCGGCGATGATCCCGCGCACGCACCCGCTGGCGGGGGTCCGCGAGGCCTACAACGCGGTGTTCATCGAGGCGGAGGCGGCCGGGTCGCTGATGTTCTACGGCCGTGGCGCGGGCGGGGCACCGACGGCCTCGGCGGTGCTGGGCGACCTCGTCGCCGCCGCGCGCAACCGGCTGTCCGGGCGCCGCGGACCCACCGAGTCCGCCTACGCGAACCTGCGGGTACTGCCGATGGGGCGCACTCTGACCCGCTACCACGTCAGCCTCGACGTCGCCGACAAGGCCGGCGTGCTCTCGTCCGTCGCATCGGCGTTCGCTCGGCATGACGTCAGCATCCGCAGCGTGCGGCAGGAGGGGCATGGCGACGACGCGTCGCTGGTGCTCGTCACGCACACGGCCGAGGATGCTGCCCTGTCGGCGACAGTCGAGGACCTGGCCGAACTTGCCGCGGTCCGCGCCGTGGCCAGCGTGATGCGTGTGGAGGGCGAGGCATGACGACAGCTGTTCCCGGCACTGTGGACTCTGTAGGCACTGTGAGCACTGTGGCGCCGCGCGCCGCTCGGCCCGGACAGTCCCAGACCCAGCCGCACCGGCACCAGGGAACCTCGGGGACGCCCGACGCGCCGTCGACCGGTCCGGGGACGGCGCCTCACGGGCTTTCGCGCCCCGGTTGGCGGGGCATTATCGAGGAGTACCGCGAGCACCTTCCGGTCGACGCCCAGACGCCCGTCGTGACCCTGCGCGAGGGTGGTACGCCGCTTGTCGTCGCCGAGCACCTGTCCGAGTTGCTGCGGACCCCCGTGCATCTGAAGGTCGAGGGCGCCAACCCCACCGGGTCCTTCAAGGACCGCGGGATGACGATGGCCATCAGCAAGGCGGTCCAGGCGGGCAGCCTCGCGGTGATCTGCGCGAGCACGGGCAACACCTCCGCCTCCGCCGCCGCCTACGCCGCCCGTGCGGGGATGACCTGCGCTGTGCTCGTGCCCGTCGGCAAGATCGCGATGGGGAAGCTGGCCCAGGCCCTGGTGCACGGCGCGCAGCTGCTCGAGGTCGAGGGCAACTTCGACGACTGCCTCAACCTCGCGCGGGACCTGTCGCAGGAGTACCCCGTCACCCTGGTCAACAGCGTCAACCCGGACCGCATCGAGGGGCAGAAGACCGCGGCGTTCGAGGTCATGGACTTCCTCGGGCGCGCCCCAGACGTGCACTGCCTGCCGGTGGGCAACGCCGGCAACATCACCGCCTACTGGCGCGGCTACACTGAGCGGCCGGTCGAGAGCGGCCGACCGCGGATGCTCGGCTTCCAGGCCGCCGGCGCGGCCCCGATCGTCGATGGACACCCGGTGGCGAAGCCGACCACGATCGCCACCGCCATCCGGATCGGCAACCCCGCCTCCTGGCAGCAGGCCCTGGCCGCGCGCGACGAGTCCGGCGGTGCGATCCGGGCTGTCAGCGACAGGCAGATCCTGGCCGCTTACAAGCTGCTCGCTACCCGCGAGGGCGTGTTCGTCGAGCCCTCCAGCGCGGCGAGCGTCGCCGGGCTGCTCGCTGCCGCGGAGCAGGGTCTGGTGGAGCCGGGGGAGACCGTGGTGTGCACCGTGACCGGGCACGGGCTCAAGGACCCCGACTGGGCGATCAGCGGTGCCGCTCGGCCGCGGCGCATCCCGGCCGAGGCGACCGAGGCTGCCGCGGCACTCGGCCTGGCGTGAGCGGGGGGCCGCGCCCGAGCGAGGTGCGGGTGTCGGTCCCCGCGACCAGTGCCAACCTCGGCCCGGGGTTTGACGCCCTGGGCTTGGCGCTCGACCTGCGCGACGAGCTGGCCGTTCGCGTGGTCGACGCCGACGTCACTGGCGGGGCGTGGCAGCTGGCCAGCTACGGCGGCCTGTCTAGCGGCGAGGACAACCTGGTGCTGCGCGCGATGCGGGCGGTATTCACCGAGGTTGGCTGGGAGCCGGCAGGGCTCAGCGCTCTCTACAGCCAGCACGTCCCCATGTCGCGTGGGCTCGGCTCGTCCGCTGCGGCGATCTGTGCCGGGGTCACTGCCGCGCTCGCTCTCGCCGGGGTCGAGCCGCACGCGGGGAGCCGACCCGGCTCGCTGGCGCTGCAGCTCGCGACACGGGTCGAGGGGCACGCGGACAACGTCGCCGCCTGCCTGCTCGGTGGCCTCACCATCGCCCGGATGCAGCCGGACGGGTCCGTCGATGCTGTCCGCCTTGATCCGGCCGCAGGGCTGGCCGCGGTCGCGGTCATCCCCGACGCGCCCGTCTCGACCGCGGCCTCGCGCGGCGTGCTGCCGGCGCAGGTGCGACACTCGGATGCGGCACGCACGGCAGGCCGGGCGGCGCTGCTCGTCGCCGCCCTGACCAGCCGCCCCGACCAGCTGCTGGCGGCGACCGAGGACTGGCTGCACCAGCCCTACCGGCTTCCGGCGCTACCTCTCAGCGCCGCGGTCGTCGCCGCGTGGCGTGAGGCGGCCATCCCCGCTTTCCTGTCCGGCTCCGGGCCGACCGTGCTGGCACTCGTGCGCGACGAGGCCGAGCGACGGCGGGCCGAGCAGGTGGCATGGGAGCAGTTGCCGGCCTCGGCCGCGCATGGCACTGCTACGGTCCGATCGCTCGCGCTGTACGCGACCGGCACGACGCTCCTGCCGATCTGATGCGGGCGGTGATGCCGGCTCAGGAATGGCGCGCCGCGTGCCGATGTTGCTGGCAGTAGTTCCGGTCGGATATAGTTCGAGAAGCCGGGATCGACCGAGTGTGACGGTTTGCCTCCCCGGTTTCCCCCTGGTTGACGTCGACGGAGACGGCGCCACCGGAGTTCGCTGTTCTCAGGCTTGCGGTGCAGCTTCGGCGTGCTGCCCGCCTGGTCGACCAGCCTCACACTGCACGTCCTTCTCCTGTTCATCACCGGCACCGCCGGTCGAAAGGTTGACACATTGAGTGACACCGCAGAACTGCTGGCAACCAGCGCTGCACACATCACAGGTACCGATGCGGACGACACCGTCTCCAACGGCACCGCTCCCACGGCTCGGCGCCGGCCTCGAGCCGAGGGGCTCGGCGGCATGCTGCTGCCGGAACTGCAGGGCCTGGCAGGCTCGCTCGGCATCGCTGGCGTCGGCCGCATGCGCAAGGGCCAGCTCGTGGCCGCGATCGAGGCTGCCCGGTCCAACGGTTCGTCGCCTGCGGCGCCGGCCTCATCGGCGCCCACGACCGTGGCTGTCGAGCTACCCGTGGTTGACGCACCGGCGACCACCGGATCGCCTGAGAGCACGACATCGGCCGCCTCCGCGGCAGCCGACAGCCGAGCCGACGAGCCAGCAAGCGCTGCAGACGGCAGCGATGCCGACGGCACGACGCGCCGTCGCCGTCGCGGCAGCAGCCGTCCCGCCGGAAGCGGACCGGCGCCAGGTAGTGACGCCCCGATCGGCTCCGAGGCACCAGCCGCCGCCGAGACCCCAAACGGCACTCAGACCGAGAACCGCACGGAGACTCCTAACCGCACGGAGACTCCTAACCGCACGGAGACTCCTAACCGCACGGAGACTCCTAACCGCACGGAGACTTCTAACCGCACGGAGACCGCGAACAGCACGGAGACCGCGAACAGCACGGAGACCCCCAACCGCACGGAGACCGTCAAGCGCACGGCAGGCAGCCGCAACGGAGCCCTCGTCGACGGTGTCGACGGCGCCGCCGCAGCAGACGCATCCGGGATCGCACAGAACGGCAGGGCCGAGCGCCAGAACGGGCAAGCCCGCCAGCCGGGCGACCGCCAGCAGGGCGACCGCCAGCAGGGCGACCGCCAGCAGGGGCAGCAGAGCGGCGACCGTCAGCAGGGCCGCCAGGGTCAGAACCAGGGCCAGGGTCAGAACCAGAACCAGAACCAGGGCCAGAACCAGAACCAGAACCAGGGCCAGAACAGCGGCCAGTTCGACGACGACGGCAACAAGCGGGGCCGGTTCCGTGAGCGGGGGCGCGGCCGCAACCGCAACCGCCAGCAGGGAGCCGTCAACGAGCCCGACCTGACGATCCGCGAGGACGATGTCCTCACGCCCATCGGCGGCATCCTCGACATCCACGACAACTACGCGTTCGTCCGCACCACCGGCTACCTGACCGGGCCCAACGACGTCTACGTCAGCATGCAGCAGGTCCGCAAGATGGGGCTGCGCCGGGGCGACGCGATCACCGGGGCGGTGCGCCAGCCCGAGGACGGCGGGGCTGCCAGCAGCGAGCGGCGCGACAAGTACAACGCGCTCGTGCGGCTCGACACCGTCAACGGCCTCGCTCCCGAGGAGGCCCGGCAGCGCCCCGAGTTCCACAAGCTGATCCCGCTCTACCCCAACGAGCGGCTGCGCCTGGAGACCGAGCCGCAGCTCGTGACCACCCGTGTGATCGACCTGGTCATGCCCCTGGGCAAGGGCCAGCGCGCCCTGATCGTCAGCCCGCCCAAGGCCGGCAAGACGATGGTGCTGCAGTCGATCGCCAACGCCATCACCACCAACAACCCCGAGTGCCACCTCATGGTCGTGCTCGTCGACGAGCGGCCCGAAGAGGTCACCGACATGCAGCGGTCGGTGAAGGGCGAGGTCATCGCCAGCACCTTCGACCGGCCGCCGGCTGACCACACAGTCGTCGCCGAGCTGTCGATCGAGCGGGCCAAGCGGCTGGTCGAGCTGGGCCACGACGTCGTCGTGCTGCTGGACTCCATCACCCGACTCGGCCGGGCCTACAACCTGGCGGCACCGGCATCCGGGCGCATCCTGTCCGGTGGTGTCGACTCGACAGCGCTCTACCCGCCCAAGCGCTTCCTCGGCGCCGCCCGCAACATCGAGAACGGTGGCTCGCTAACGATCCTGGCGACAGCGCTGGTCGAGACGGGCTCGACGATGGACACCGTGATCTTCGAGGAGTTCAAGGGCACCGGCAACGCCGAGCTCGTCCTGTCGCGCAAGATCGCCGACAAGCGCATCTTCCCGGCGGTCGACGTCGACGCCTCCGGCACACGCAAGGAGGAGATCCTCCTCAGCCCTGACGAGCTCGTCATCGTCTACAAGCTGCGTCGCGTGCTGCACGCGCTCGACCCGTTGCAGGGCATCGAGCTGCTGCTCGACCGGCTCAAGAAGTCGCGGACGAACTACGAGTTCCTCATGCAGATCGCGAAGACCACGCCAGACGAGCGGGACTGAGCTACGCGCCGCCTTCGGGTGACCGGCGGAGGCGGCGTCCGGGAAGGCCCGGACCCGAGGAAACGTTAGGATCGAAGGTCAGCGGCTCCGGTTCACCCCGTGTACGGCGGGGACCCGGCGGCCCACGAGGAAGGACACCATGAAGCCCGAGATCCACCCGACCTACCACCAGACCCAGGTGGTCTGCGCGTGCGGCAGCACCTTCAGCACCCGCAGCACCAAGCAGAACGGCGTGATCAACGCTGACGTCTGCTCGGCCTGCCACCCCTTCTACACCGGCAAGCAGAAGATCCTCGATGTTGGTGGCCGGGTCGAGAAGTTCGAGCGCCGCTACGGCAAGCGCACGCCCGGCACCTCCACGACTGTCGGCAGCGCCCCCACGTCCGGCGCCAAGTAGCTACTCCGACGGCGCCCGCTCCCTGCCTGGGACGGGCGCCGTCGTCATAACCAGCCGCCCACAGCAAAGCCAGCACCGGAGAGTTCATGGCCACGCTCGAGGAGATGCTCGCCGAGCATGCCGACCTCGAGCGACGCCTGGCCGACCCATCGGTGCACGCCGACCAGAACACTGCCCGCACCCTCGGGCGCCGCTACGCCCAGCTCGGCCCCTTGGTCGAGGCCGCCCGCGCCCTGCACCAGGCGACCGAGGACCGCGACGCCGCCCGAGAGATGGCGGATGAGGACGAGGGCATGGCACGCGAGGCCGAGCAGTACGACGTCACCGTGCACGAGCTCGAGACCCACCTGCGCGACCTGCTACTGCCCCGCGACGAGGACGACGTCAAGGACGTCATCCTCGAGGTTAAGGCGGGCGAGGGTGGCGAGGAGTCGGCCCTGTTCGCCGGTGACCTGCTGCGGATGTACCTGCGCTTCGCCGAGCGGCAGGGCTGGAGCACCGAGGTGCTCGACGCGACCGAGAGCGACCTCGGCGGGTACAAGGACGTCAGCGTGGCGGTTCGAGCCAAGCCTGGGAGCGCGCAGAGCGGGGTCTACGGCCTGCTCAAGCACGAGGGCGGCGTCCACCGCGTGCAGCGGGTGCCCGTGACCGAGTCGCAGGGGCGGCTGCATACCAGCGCTGCCGGCGTCCTGGTGCTCCCGGAGGCCGAGGACGTCGACGTAGCCGTCGACGCGAATGACTTGCGCATCGACGTCTACCGCTCCTCAGGTCCCGGCGGGCAGAGCGTCAACACCACCGACTCAGCCGTCCGCATCACGCACCTCCCCACCGGCACCGTCGTGTCCTGCCAGAACGAGAAGAGCCAGCTGCAGAACAAGGAGTCGGCCCTGCGCATCCTGCGGGCGCGGCTGCTGGTCCAGGCGCGCGAGTCCGCCGCCGCTGATGCCAGCGCCGCGCGGCACCTGCAGGTGCGCACCGTCGACCGCAGCGAGCGGGTGCGCACCTACAACTACCGCGAGAACCGCATCTCCGACCACCGTGTGGGCTACACGGCCTACAACCTCGACCGCGTCCTCGACGGCGAGCTCGACGCGGTGCTCGAGGTGCTGCGCCGCGCCGAGGACGAGCGGCTGCTGGCCGAGGCCGGCCAGGAGTCCCTGGCATGACTGGCGTGCAAGCGCCCTGTGTCCCCGCCCGGCAGGCCGTTCTCGACGTTGCCGACCGGCTCGCACCGGCAGGGGTGGCATCGCCGCGGGGGGATGCCGAGCAACTGGTCGCCGCGGCAGTAGGTGTCCCGCGCGGCGGGCTCGTGCTGGCCGAACTCGACACCGCCGCGGCCGCACGGCTGTGGGCGATGACCGAGCGCCGCGCCGCCCGCGAGCCGCTGCAGCACATCCTCGGCACGGCAGCCTTCCGCCACCTGGAGCTGGCCGTCGGGCCGGGTGTGTTCGTCCCCCGGCCGGAGACCGAGCAGGTGGTCGAGGTGGCCCTGGGCCGGCTGAGAGGGTTCCGGTCGCGCCCTGTCGTCGTCGACCTGTGCACCGGCTCCGGCGCCATCGCCCTGGCCATCGCGCAGGAGTATCCCAGTGCTCGGGTGACGGCGGTCGAGGCTGATGCCGCTGCCCTCGTGTGGGCACAGCGCAACCTCGCCGCTACCGGGCTGCCCGTCCGGCTCGTCCACGCTGCTGCTGCGGCAGCGCTGCCGGACCTCGATGGACACGCCGACCTCGTCATCAGCAACCCCCCCTACCTCATCTCCGGGCTGGCGCTCGAGCCCGAGGTGGGCGAGCACGACCCGCCCGCCGCGTTGTGGGGGGGCGGGCTCGACGGGCTCGACGTCGTGCGTGAGGTCGAGGCCGCCGCCTGGCGACTGCTGCGCCCGGGCGGTGTCGTCGTCGTCGAGCACGGAGACGACCAGGGCGAGTCGGCGAGCGCTGTGTTCCGTAGCCGGTGGAGCGGGGTCGAGCCCGGTAGCGACCTCTCCGGCCGCGCGCGGTGGGTGACGGCGGTTCGGCCGTGAGGGTGACATGACAGCGGTGACCTTCGACTGCCGCGACCCTGACGGGCGCCGAGCCGGGCTCGCGGCCGCGGTGCGGGCGGTGCGGTACGGCGAGGTCGTCGTCCTGCCGACGGACACCGTCTACGGCATCGGGGTCGACGCGTTCACGCCGGCGGCTGTCGATGCCCTGCTCGCCGCCAAGCGACGCGGCCGCGACATGCCGGTGCCAGTGCTGGTCGGCTCCTGGGCAACGCTCGACGGCCTGGTGGACCTGCTGCCCCCTGAGGCCGACCGGCTGCGGCGCGCCTTCTGGCCCGGGGGGCTCACCCTCGTCGTCCGGCACGCCGCCTCGCTCGCATGGGATCTCGGCGACGCGCACGGGACGGTGGCGGTGCGCATGCCACTGCACCCTGTCGCGGTCAAGCTGCTGCAGCGCACCGGCCCGATGGCGGTCTCGAGCGCCAACGTCAGCGGCTCCCCGCCGGCGGCATCGGCGGAGGAGGCCAGGCGGCAGCTGGGGGAGGACGTGGCCGTCTACCTCGATGCCGGTCCCTCCGGCGACCCGGTCGCATCGACGATCGTCGACTGCACCGTGAACCCGCCGCGGGTGCTCCGCGCCGGTGCGGTGTCGGTGGACGAGCTGCGCACCGAGCTCCCGGACATCGAGCTCCCCGATCTCCCTTCCTGACACCGGCCGACGCCGGGCGGCGAGCCCGGAGTGCGGGGTGCTGCCCGTAGAGTGACGGCGCAGGCGGACGGCGCCGTGCCGGGTCAGTAAAGGAGTGCCGACATGCCCGATCCCTTCTGGGGACCCGACTTCGGCGCCCTGCAGGCGACCGACCCCGACATTGCAGAGGTCGTGCTCGACGAGCTCACGCGGTTGCGCGGCGGCCTGCAGCTGATCGCAAGCGAGAACCTCACGTCACCGGCTGTGCTCGCCGCGCTCGGCTCGACCCTGTCGAACAAGTACGCCGAGGGCTACCCCGGGCGCCGGTACTACGGCGGCTGCGAGGTCGTCGACCGCGCCGAGGAGATCGGCATCGCGCGGGCAAAGGAGCTGTTCGGCGCCGAGCACGCCAACCTGCAGCCCCACTCGGGTGCATCGGCCAACTTCGCCGCGTACGCCGCCCTTGCCGCCCCAGGCGACAAGGTGCTGGCGATGTCGCTGCCGCACGGTGGTCATCTGACCCACGGCAGCAAGGTCAGCTTCAGCGGCAAGTGGTTCGACGTCGCCGCCTACGGCGTCCGCGAGGACACCGAGCTGATCGACTACGACGAGGTGCGTGACATCGCGCGCCAGCACCAGCCCAAGATGATCATCTGTGGGGCCACCGCTTACCCTCGGTTGATCGACTTCGCGGCGTTCCGCTCGATCGCCGACGAGGTCGGTGCCTACCTGATGGTCGACGCCGCCCATTTCATCGGGCTGGTCGCCGGCAAGGCCATCCCGAGCCCGGTTCCCTACGCCGACGTCGTCACCTTCACCACCCACAAGGTCCTGCGCGGCCCGCGGGGCGGCATGATCGTGTGCAAGCAGGAGCTGGCTGCCAAGATTGACAAGGCAGTCTTCCCGTTCTCCCAGGGCGGCCCGCTGATGCACGCGGTGGCCGGCAAGGCGGTCGCGCTCAAGGAAGCGGCGACCCCTGAGTACCAGGCCTACGCCCGCCAGGTCATCGACAACAGCCAGGCACTGTCCGACGCGCTGTCGGCGGAGGGGCTGCGGCCGGTCAGCGGTGGGACCGACACCCACCTGGCGCTGCTCGACCTGCGGGCGATCGGCGTGACCGGGCGCGACGCCGAGGAGCGCTCCGGTGCCGCCGCCATCACTCTCAACAAGAACGCCATCCCCTACGACCCCGAGCCGCCGGCTGTTGCCTCCGGCATCCGGGTCGGTACGCCGGCGATCAGCACACAGGGGATGGGGGTGGGCGAGATGAAGGAGATCGCCTCCCTCATTAGCCGTGCCGTGCGCGAGCCCGCTGCCGCGGCTGAGGTCCGGGCCGCCGTGACCACGCTGGTGGAGCGCTTCCCCGCCTACCCGCGGTAGAGGCGGCACCCGGCCCGTGCGCGAGTACGCGCTCGTCCTCGTCGTGTCCGCAGCCGTGACGTTCCTCGTCACGCCGCTGACCCGGCAGCTGGCGATGCGCATCGGCGCGATGGCCTCGGTGCGTGACCGCGACGTTCATGTCACCCCCACACCGCGGTTGGGCGGGCTCGCGATGCTTGCCGGCCTCGGCGCCGGCCTGCTCGTCGCCGCGCAGCTGCCCTTCCTGTCCTCGGTCTCCCGCGACTACGGCGACGCCCGCGCCGTGCTCCTGGCCGGGGTGGTCATCTGCGTGCTCGGCGCCGTCGACGACCGCTGGCCGATCGATGCCGTCACCAAGCTCGCCGGGCAGGTCGTCGCTGCCGGCGTGATGGTGCTGCTCGGCATCCAGCTGTCGTTCGCCCTGCTGCCCAACGGCGAGCTGCAGAGTCTCGGGCCGGAGACTGCGGTGCCCCTGACGGTGCTGCTGACTGTCGTGCTGGTCAACGCGATGAACTTCGTCGACGGGCTCGACGGCCTGGCGGCGGGGATGGCGGGCATCGCAGCGCTCGCAGAGTTCGCGTACTCCTACCAGATCGCCGTGACGAACGGGCTGTACCGCGCGACCCCGGCGACCCTGCTCGCGACCGTGACCGCTGGCGTCTGCCTGGGCTTCCTGCCGCACAACATCAACCCTGCCCGGCAGTTCATGGGGGACTCGGGGTCGATGCTCATCGGCCTGCTGCTCGCCGCCTCTGTCACATCGGTGACCGGCGAGGTCTCCTACGCCGGCATCGCCGGTGGCGAGGCGCTCCCTTCTCTGATCCCGCTCGCCGTGCCGGTGCTCGTTCTGTTCGTCCCTTTCTTGGACCTGCTGCTCGCCGTCGTCCGCCGGACCCGCGCGGGGCGCTCGCCCTTCTCGCCCGACAAGCTGCACCTGCACCACCGCTTGCTGGAGATCGGTCACTCCCAGCGCCGGGCGGTGGCGCTGATGTGGTTCTGGGCCGCTCTTTTGGGCTTCGGCGGGGTGCTCGCCTCCTTCTCCCCGGCACCGGCCGTCATCGTGCTCGTCGTCGCGGTCCTGGCGGCCCTGTCCCTGCTGGTCGTGCGCGCCCCTACCCGAGGGCCGCGGGCGGGCCGGCGAGTGCGGGCAGGGTCGCCGTGAGGCGCCGGGCTCCCACGCCGCTCGGGCTGTCACTACGTTCCGGCCTCGTCGGCGTCGCGGGGGTCGGGCCGGTAGCCGGCTTGGTATGCGCCATCGCAGCAGGAGTGCACGGGCTGGTCAGCAGCCTCGTGGGCCTTGCGCTCGTCGCGATGTTCTTCGTCGTCACCCTTGCCGCGGTCGAGGCGGCCAACTCGGTCGGCCCGGCCCTCACCATGCCCGTGGGGCTCACTGTTTACGGGACGTTGGTCCTGCTCCTGGGCGGGCTGCTGTTCGGGACGACGCTGCCCGAGCACCTCCAGCTGCCCTCGTTCAGCTGGACGACCGTGGCTGCAACGCTCGGCTGGCTGGTCGCCCAGTCGGTCGCGGTGTGGCGCGCGAAGCTGCCGTATGTGGTGATCGAGACTGGTGATCGACAGGGCCGCAACGGGTGATAACCAGCCGCCGCGGCAGGCGATCTACAGCGGTGACCGCCGGTGATCGACCGGTAAAACGGCCCTGGTATGGTCCTCGTGACATGACGTCGCCGCATCGTCCGGGTCAGCACGACGCCAATGCTTTGGCGATTACCGGCACTCTCCTGGTGGGCCCGGCCCTGTGGTGTGCGATCGGTCTGGGGCTCGACCATTGGTGGGGCACCGGCTTTCTCGGGCTCGTCGGCATCATCGCCGGAGCCGCGACGAGCGTCTACGCGGTCTATCTGAAGTGGGGACGGTGACGACGTGATGCTGCTTGCCGCGGGGCCGGGCTTCCAGGAGGCGCACCCGGTCGGGACCGGCTCGTTCGTCTTCAAGTCCTTCACCGACTTCACGCTGTTCGGCGTCGAGTTCCACATCACCCGCATCATCACGATGCTGCTGTTCGGCGTTCTCTTGATCAGCTTGTTCTTCGTCCTGGCCTTCCGTAAGCCGAAGCTGGTGCCGGGCAAGCTGCAGTTCGCCGGAGAGTCGGTCTACGACTTCGTCCGCAACGGCATCGCCCGCGAGGTGATCGGTCCGGAGGACGGCATCCGCTTCGCGCCCTACCTGACGACGCTGTTCTGCTTCATCTTCATCATGAACCTCTACGAGATCCTGCCGCTGGCGCAGGTGCCGGTGAACTCGCGCATCGCCTTTCCAGCGGTGCTCGCCGTGATCTCCCTGGTGCTGTTCAACTTCATCGGCATCCGCAAGCAGGGGCTGTTCCGGTACCTGAAGGAGATCGCTTTCCCTCCTGGCGTGCCGCTGTGGATCTACCCGCTGCTGACGCCGATCGAGCTGGTGTCGACGCTGATCGTCCGGCCCTTCACGCTGGCGGTCCGGCTGTTCGCCAACATGTTCGCCGGGCACCTGCTGCTGCTGGTGTTCATCGGCGGCGCCCTGTACATGACCGGCCAGGGAGGGTTCCAGATCGGCTTCGGCGCCGTCGCGTTCATCATGTCGATCGTGCTGACCTTCTTCGAGCTGCTGGTCATCGCGCTGCAGGCCTACGTGTTCGTCACGCTCACCGCCGTCTATGTTTCGGGTGCCCTCGCCGAGGAGCACTGAGCCACTTCTAGAACACTGACCCACCCTGACCGCTCGGCCTGCTTGGGCCGCGCACCCCTCGAGAGGACACGAAGAAGATGGATCTGATCCTTGCTGCCGGCAAGAGCGTCTCGGGCAGCCTCGGCTCCGTCGGCTACGGCCTGGCAGCGATCGGGCCGGCCATCGGCGTCGGCCTGGTGTTCGCCGCATACATCAACTCGACGGCGCGCCAGCCCGAGTCGGCCGGCCTCACCCGCACCTACCTGTTCCTGGGGTTCGCCCTCGCCGAGGCGCTCGCGCTGATCGGCCTGGTCGTTCCCTTCGTCTTCGGTACCTGAGTCGACGATGACCTCGGCACTGATCCTCGCGGCGGACGAGAACAGCAACCCGCTGATTCCCGCCCTGGGCGAGGTGATCATCGGAACGATCGCTTTCGCGGTGTTGTGCTTCGTCCTAATGAAATTCGCCTTTCCGCGCGCGGAGGTGCTGTACGCGGAGCGACGCGACAAGATCGAGGGCGGGCTCGAGCGCGCGGAGAAGACCCAGGCACAGGCCCAGGCCACGCTGGAGCAGTACCGCGCACAGCTGGCCGAGGCACGCTCGGAAGCCAACGCGATTCGCGAGCAGGCGCACGAGGATGCGCGGCGCATCCGCGAGGACATGCGCCGCGAGGCCGAGACCGAGCGCGAGGAGCGTCTGGCCCGGTTCGAGCAGCAGCTCGCCGCTGAGCGGCTGCAGGCCGCTGGGTCGTTGCGGCGGGAGGTCGGCGGCATCGCCATGCAGCTGTCCGAGCGCATCGTGGGCCACGAGCTGCAGCGTGACGAGAGCCAACGGCAGCTCGTTGACGACTTCATCGCCGGGCTCGAGTCGCCGAGCTCGTCCAATGGTGCGGCTGCGTCCAGTGCGCGGCCCGTCCCTGCGGGCAGTTGATGGTCGAGGGCGAGAAGGGTCCCCTCCGCCGGGCCCGCGAGCGGCTCGGCTCGCTGCTTGGCCGTGACGCGAAGGACGAGGCGTCCGGTGCAGCTCCGGTCGAGGGCGCTGCTGAGAGCCGGTCCGAGGCCGAGACCGCGGCTGCCTCGTCGGCGCCCGCAGGCGCGGTGCGCTCCGACAGCTCCGAGGAAGCCAGCTCAGAGCCGCCCAGCTCAGCGGGGACTGTCGGTACCGGGCAGGGTGCGGAGCTGTTCGCTGTCGCCGACCTGCTCGAGGACCAGCTCGACGTCCGCCGCGCCCTCGCCGACAGCGGCTCGCGCCCCCAGTCGCGCCTGCAGCTGCTCGACCGGTTGTTCGCCTCGCAGCTCTCGGGCGCCACGATGGACGTCCTGCGTCAGGTGGTCGCCGAGCGCTGGCGCAGCTCCCTCGCGATGGTGATCGCCATCGAGGAGCGCGGGGCGCAGGCCCTGATGTCTGACAGCGGGAGCAAGCTCGACGACGTCGAGGACGAGCTGTTCCGCTTCGGTCGCACCATCGAGCGCGAGTCTCGTCTTTCGCTCGCGCTGTCGGACCCCGGGCTGCCGCTCGAGCGCAAGGACGCGCTCATCGACCGGCTGCTCGGCGATCGAGTGCAGCCCACGACGCTCCAGCTCGTGCGCCGCGTCGTGCATCACCCGCGCGGTCGCGGCGTCCCGCGGGCGCTGGAAGACCTTGCCAGGCTCGCTGCCGACCGGCGGCAGCGCTCCATTGCCGAGGTCACCGTGGCCCGCCCCCTCGAGGGTGACCAGGCCGAGCGGCTCCGCCAGGCGGTGTCCGAGGCGTTCGATCGGCAGGTCGAGCTCCAGGTGTTCGTCGACCCGGAGCTGCTCGGCGGTGTCGTCGTCCGCGTCGGCGACGAGGTCGTTGACGGCAGCATCATCCGGCGGCTTGCCGACGCCCGGCGCCGGGTCGTCCGGTAGTTCTTCCCTCACGTACCTGCCATCGAAGGATCGCCATGACCGAGCTCTCCATCCGCCCGGACGAGATCCGCGACGCCCTGCGCGAGTTCGTCGACTCCTACGAGCCGGGCTCAGGTGAGCGCGAGGAGGTCGGCCGCGTCACCGAGACCGGTGACGGCATCGCCCGCGTCGAGGGCCTGCCCCGGACGATGACCAACGAGCTGCTCGAGTTCGAGGGCGGCGTGTTCGGCCTTGCCCTGAACCTCGACATCGGCGAGATCGGCGTCGTCATCCTCGGCGACCCGCAGCACATCGAGGAAGGCTCCGAGGTCCGCCGGACCGAGGAGGTGCTGTCGGTCCCCGTCGGTGACGGTTTCCTCGGCCGCGTCGTCGACGCTCTCGGCCGCCCCATCGACGGCCTGGGCGAGATCGAGTCGAGCGACCGCCGCGTGCTGGAGCTGCAGGCGCCGAGCGTCGTGCAGCGCCAGCCGGTCAACGAGCCGCTGCAGACGGGCATCAAGGCCGTCGACGCGATGACCGCCATTGGCCGGGGCCAGCGGCAGCTGATCATCGGCGACCGGCAGACGGGCAAGTCAGCCGTCGCCGTCGACGCCATCATCAACCAGCGCGAGAACTGGAAGTCAGGCGACCCGAAGAAGCAGGTCAAGTGCATCTACGTGGCGATCGGGCAGAAGGGCTCCACGATTGCCGCGCTGCGCGGCTCGCTCGAGGAGGCGGGGGCGCTCGAGTACACGACGATCGTTGCTGCGCCGGCGAGCCACTCACCCGGCCTGAAGTACCTCGCGCCCTACACCGGCTCGTCCATCGGCCAGCACTGGATGTACAACGGCGAGCACGTGCTGATCGTGTTCGACGACCTGTCCAAGCAGGCTGACGCCTACCGTGCCCTGTCGCTGCTGCTGCGCCGGCCCCCGGGCCGCGAGGCCTACCCCGGCGACGTGTTCTACCTTCACTCGCGCCTGCTGGAGCGCTGCGCCAAGCTCAACGACGAGCTCGGGGGCGGCTCGATGACCGGCCTCCCGATCATTGAGACCAAGGGCAACGACGTGTCGGCCTTCATCCCGACCAACGTCATCTCCATCACCGACGGGCAGATCTTCCTGGAGACGGACCTGTTCAACGCCGGCGTACGCCCCGCCATCAACGTCGGCATCTCGGTGTCGCGGGTAGGCGGCAACGCGCAGATCAAGGCGATGAAGTCGGTCGCCGGGCGCCTTCGCCTCGACCTCGCCCAATACCGCGAGCTCGAGTCGTTCGCAGCCTTCGGCTCCGACCTCGACAAGGCGTCAAAGGCCCAGCTCGAGCGCGGGCAGCGGCTGGTCGAGCTGCTCAAGCAGCCGCAGTACACGCCGATGCCCGTCGAGCGGCAGGTCGTCTCGGTGTGGACCGGCACCAACGGCTACCTCGACGACGTGCCGGTGGAAGACGTGCGGCGCTTCGAGCGCGAGTTCCTCGACTACGTGGGCCGCGAGCACGAGGGCATCTACGATGCCATCCTGTCCGGCAGCAAGCTCGAGGACTCCACCACGGAGTCCCTCGAGAAGGCGATCCGAGCGTTCCGCGAGCAGTTCGACCCCTCTGGCGAGGCGCCGATCCACGCCGACGTCGAGCTCGAGGACCCGGAGGATGCCGAGGGCGACGGGGACGAGCAGGGCGACGAGCAGGGCGACCACGAGGCGCGCGAAGGCGAACACAGCCAGCACGATGACTCCGGCGACGGCGCCGGCGGCCTGCACGGTGCTGTCCGCGCCGAGCACCCGGCCGAGCCGCTGGACAAGTCCGAGCAGGGCCAGGAGTCGATCAAGCGGCACCGCAGGACCACCGAGGAGGAGTCGAGCTGACGTGGCAGGCCAGCTGCGCGTCTACCGCCGACGGATCAAGTCGGTCCAGTCGACCAAGAAGATCACTCGGGCGATGGAGCTCATCGCCGCCTCTCGCATCGCCAAGGCGCAGCAGCGGGTGCAGACCTCGAAGCCGTACGCCGAGGAGATCACCCGCGTGATCACGGCGGTGGCGAGCCAGACCGCGATTGAGCACCCGCTGACGACGGAGACCGACCAGCCGAGCCGGGCTGCTGTCCTCGTCGTGACGAGCGACCGCGGCCTGGCCGGCGCGTACAACGCCAACGCGCTCCGTACCGCGGAGGGCCTGTTCAGCCTGCTGCGCAACGAGGGCAAGGAGCCGGTGGTCTACGCCATCGGGCGCAAGGCGGTCAGCTACTACCGCTTCCGCGGCCGGCGCCTGGCCGACTCGTTCACCGGGTTCTCCGAGCAGCCGGACTACGAGTCGGCCAAGCAGGCGGCCGACGCCCTGATCGAGGCGTTCACGACCGACACCGACGAGGGTGGCGTCGACGAGATCCACCTCGTGTTCACCGAGTTCCGGTCCTCGCTCGTCCAGCGGGCCGTTGCCAGGCGCATCCTGCCGATGGTGATCGAGGAGACCGACGAGCCCCCGCAGGGCGGCCCGCTGCCGCTGTACGAGTTCGAGCCCTCCGGCGAGGGTGTGCTCGACGCGCTGCTTCCCCGCTACGTCGAGAGCCGGCTGTTCGCCGCGCTGCTCGAGTCGGCGGCGGCGGAATCGGCAGCACGCCGGCGGGCGATGAAGGCGGCGACCGACAACGCGGACGAGCTCATCAAGACGCTCACCCGTGCTGCCAACTCCGCCCGGCAGGCAGAGATCACCCAGGAGATCAGCGAGATCGTGGGCGGCGCGAACGCGCTGTCCGATGCAGGAGGATGACATGACCGCCACCATCGAGCACAACGAGACCGAGCAGTCGGGCGGCGGTACCGGACGCGTCGCCCGCATCATCGGGCCGGTCGTCGACGTGGAGTTCGCTCCCGACCAGATGCCCGAGCTGTTCAACGCGCTGCACGTCGACCGCACCATCGGGGAGGACACCCGCACCCTTACGCTCGAGGTCTCGCAGCACATCGGCGACAACACAGTGCGCACCATCGCCCTGCAGCCCACCGACGGGCTCGTGCGCGGCGCCCCCGTCGAGGACACTGGCGCACCGATCTCGGTCCCGGTCGGCGACGTGACCAAGGGTCACGTGTTCAACACCCTCGGCATCCCGCTCGACGTCGACCCCGCCTCGCTCGAGGTGACCGAGCGCTGGCCCATCCACCGCAGCTCGCCGCCGTTCGACGAGCTCGAGTCCAAGACCGAGATGTTCGTGACCGGCATCAAGGTCATCGACCTGCTGGCGCCCTACGTGCAGGGCGGCAAGATCGGCCTGCTCGGCGGTGCCGGAGTGGGCAAGACGGTGATCATCCAGGAGATGATCCGCCGCGTCGCCAAGGAGTTCGGTGGTGTGTCGGTATTCGCCGGCGTCGGCGAGCGCACCCGCGAGGGCAACGACCTGTTCCTTGAGATGGAAGAGGCAGACGTCCTCAAGGACACCGCCCTGGTGTTCGGTCAGATGGACGAGCCGCCGGGCACCCGGCTGCGCGTTGCGCTCTCGGCGCTGACGATGGCGGAGTACTTCCGCGACGTCCAGAAGCAGGACGTACTGCTGTTCATCGACAACATCTTCCGGTTCACCCAGGCGGGCTCGGAGGTGTCGACGCTGCTCGGTCGCATGCCGAGCGCCGTGGGCTACCAGCCGACTCTGGCCGACGAGATGGGCGAGTTGCAGGAGCGCATCACCTCGACCCGCGGCCACTCGATCACCTCGATGCAGGCCATCTACGTGCCCGCTGACGACTTGACCGACCCGGCCCCGGCCGCGACGTTCGCCCACCTCGACGCGACGACGGTGCTCAGCCGCTCGATCTCGGAGAAGGGCATCTACCCGGCCGTCGACCCGCTGGACTCGAACTCGCGCATCCTCGACCCGCGCTTCATCGGCGAGGAGCACTACCGGGTGGCGCGGCGGGTTCAGGAGATCCTGCAGCGCAACAACGAGCTGCAGGACATCATCGCCATCCTCGGTGTCGACGAGCTGTCCGAGGAGGACAAGGTCATCGTCAACCGCGCCCGGCGCATCGAGCGTTTCCTGTCCCAGCCGTTCTTCGTGGCCGAGCAGTTCACCGGCATCGAGGGCAAGTTCACGCCGCTCGACGAGACCATCGAGTCCTTCGACAAGCTGGCCGAGGGCGAGTACGACCACCTGCCCGAGCAGGCGTTCTTCATGTGCGGCGGCATCGAGGACGCCGAGGCCAAGGCCAAGACCATGGGCTCGGAGGACGACGACTGATGCCCATGCGCGTGGCTGTGGTCTCGCCCGAGGCCGAGGTGTGGTCCGGAGAGGCCAACCTGGTGATCGCGCGCACCCTCGACGGCGAGATCGGCGTGATGGCGGGCCATGTCCCGCTGCTCGGCATGCTCGCCGACGAGGGAGAGGTCCGCATCCGCACCGGCGGCAGCGGCGACGTGACTGTCAACGTCAACGGCGGCTTCCTGTCGGTCACCCACGACGGCGTGAGCATCCTCGCGGAGTCCGCGGAGCTGTCGCGCGGCTGATCGGGGCAGACCGTGGCCGACGTGACAGACGACGTCATCGGGGGTGAGTAGGCGCGTGGACCAGGGCTACGCCAAGCTGGACGCCCTGCTCGCCGCCGGTGAGATCGCCGGGACCGCCGAAGGAGCGGAGGCATGACCCTCCCCACAGGCCCGGCCGGGCGCCATCGCGCGGTGACCGCCGGGTTCACCGCCCGGGTGCGGGGCGCGTCCGACTGGGACGCGCCGGCCCCGGTGGCCGGATGGCGCGCCCGGGACGTGGTCGGTCACCTGGTCGAGTGGTTCCCGGACTTCCTGAAGAGCGCGACCGGCCTGGTGCTCGACCGCGGCCCGTCGCCGGAGGAGGACCCGGTCGCCCCCTGGCAGGTGCACGCCGACGCGGTGCAGCGGCTGCTCGACGGGCCGGAGGCGGCCACCCCCTTCCGGCACCCGATGGTGGGGGAGATGCCGCTGCCGGACGCGGTCGACCGGTTCTACACCTCGGACGTGTTCATGCACACCTGGGACCTGGCCCGCGCCACCGGCCAGGACGAGCGGCTCGACCCGCAGACCTGCGCCGACCTGCTCGCCGAGATGGCGCCGATCGAGGAGCTGATGCGGTCCTCGGGGCAGTACGGGCCCCGGGTGCCGGTGCCGGTGCCGGTGCCGGGCGACGCCGACGTGCAGACCCGCCTGCTCGGCTTCATCGGCCGCGACCCGCTGCGCGAGGGAATGACGTTCACCGCGTGACGGCAGGCGGGGCCCAGGGCCACAGCACTGACACGGTTGGGGGGGACGTCCTCGCCTACGTCGACCCCCGGCACCTCCAACGGACCCACCGAAGCGATCAACGGCCGCCTCGAACACCCACCTCCGCGGCTCAGCCATCGGCTTCCGCAACCTCACCAACTACATCGCCAGATCACTGCTCGAGACCGGTGGCTTCAGACCCCGACTACACCCCGAATTGCGAAGAGCCCGTTATCCGGTTAGCGGGTCGCGCCCGGCTCCCACAGCACGTCACCGGCTGGATTGGCGACGCGGGCGAGAATGAACAGCAGGTCCGAGAGCCGGTTGAGGTAGTGCGCTGGCTGCACACCCGTGCGCTCCGGCTCGGCCTCGATCAGCAGCCAGGTGGCGCGCTCCGCGCGGCGGGTGATGGTGCGCGCGACGTGGAGCAGCGCCGCGCCGGGGGTGCCGCCCGGCAGGATGAATGACGAGAGCTTGTCCAGCCGCTCGTTGAACTCGTCGCAGTTGGCCTCGAGCCGGGTCACGTAGCCGGCCTCGACCCGTAGCGGCGGGTATTCGGGGTCGTCAGCGACCGGCGTGCAAAGGTCGGCGCCGACGTCGAACAGCTCGTTCTGAACCCGCCGCAGCACCGCCGCCACGTCCTCCGGCAGGGCGCCCAGGGCGATGGCCACACCGATCGCGCTGTTGGCCTCGTCGACGTCGGCGTAGGCCAGCAGGCGTGGGTCGGTCTTGCGCACCCGGCTCATGTCACCCAGCGCTGTGGTCCCGTCGTCACCCGTGCGTGTGTAGATCCGGGTCAGGTGGATGCCCATGCCGCAACAGTAGGCAGGCGTCGCTGGCCCCGGTGTCGATCGAGCGCCTGCCGCCGGTCCCGCTGCCTAGAGTGAGCAAGGTGGAGCACCTTGTCGTCGCGGGGGCCGCCCGGCTGGCCGGTGAGGTGACCGTCGACGGCGCCAAGAACTCCGCGCTGAAGCTGATGGCGGCTGCGCTGCTGGCCGAGGGCACGACCCGGCTGTCGCGCGTGCCAGCCATCCTCGACGTCGACATCATGGGCGAGGTGCTGCGCCGGCTCGGCTGCCGGGTCGATCACGACGCCGCTGCCGGCACTGTCGACGTCGACGTGCCTGCCAACGTCGGCACGGAGGCCGACTACCACCTGGTGCGCCGGATGCGGGCCAGCATCGCCGTGCTCGGTCCGCTCGTCGCGCGCCGGGGCGAGGCCCGCGTCGCCCTGCCGGGTGGGGATGCCATCGGCTCCCGCGGGCTCGACATGCACATCTCGGGGCTGACCCAGCTCGGGGCAACAGTCGAATCCGAGCACGGGTACCTCATCGCCCGCGCCGGACGGCTGCAGGGGGCGAAGATCTGGCTCGACTTCCCCAGCGTCGGGGCGACGGAGAACCTGCTGATGGCGAGCGTCCTCGCCCGCGGAACCACGCTCATCGACAATGCCGCGCGTGAGCCCGAGATCGTCGACCTGTGCAACCTGCTCGCGGCCATGGGGGCGCAGATCGACGGGGCGGGCACGTCGACCCTGACAATCGACGGCATCGAGGCGCTGGCGCCGGCTGCCGAGGCGCACGCGACAGTGGCCGACCGCATCGTTGCCGGGACCTTCGCCGTTGCCGCGGTGATGACGCAGGGCGACGTCACGGTGCATGGCGCCCGCGCCGATCACCTGTCCGTCGCGCTCGACTCCCTCACCGGTACGGGGGCGCAGGTGCACCCGCTGCCGGACGGCTTCCGGGTGACGATGGAGCACCGGCCGCGCTCGATCGACGTCGTCACCCTGCCCTACCCGGGGTTTCCCACCGATTTGCAGCCGGCCGTCATCGCCCTGGCAGCGGTGTCCGACGGCGTTGCGATGGTTACCGAGAACGTCTTCGAGGCCCGATTCGCCTTCTGCGACGAGCTGACCCGCCTCGGCGCCGACCTCAAGACCGACGGCCACCACGCCATTGTCCGGGGTCGGCCGAATCTGTCAGGGGCGCCAGTCGTAGCCTCCGACATCCGCGCCGGGGCCGGGCTGGTGCTGGCCGGGCTGGTGGCCGACGGTCCGACCGAGGTGTCGGAGATCCGGCACATCGACCGCGGCTACGTCCGCTTCGACGAGCAGCTGCGGGCGCTCGGGGCTGATGTGCGTCGGGTACCTGTCACGGAGCCCTTCGACGACATGTGAGCCCGGCTGTGTCGATCTGCTGTCTATCAGGTGTCGATCAGCGCTCGTGCCCGCGGCTCGTCGGCCTGGAACACCAGCACCTGATGGCCGCCTCCGCTGGGCCGGACCGTGCGCCCGTCGGCGGTCACGCGCACCGGCCCGGGCGGCTCCTCCGCAACGGTGCCCCGGATGCCGTGCTCCTCGAGCAGCGTCCGCACCCGGACGGCCTCGTCGCGCGCCCGCACGGTGAGTACCGGAACGAGCAGTCCGAAGTCGCGACGCGAGCGGGCGCGTGCGCGCTCCCGCCGCTGGTCACGGGTGGGGGCCATGGCCCACCGGCTGACGTAGCCCAACCCGACGACCACGGCGAGGGCGATCGCTGGCCCCACCGAGTAGTGCAGGCTGTTGAGCGGACCCAGGAACGCGAGCCCGATCTGCACCCTGCGGTAGTACCCGACGGGCGTCGGCGCATCCCGGCCCCGCTGTCCGAGCCGGCCGTTCGAGTTGCCGCTCGGGCCGCTTGGCCGCCCTACCGCAGGCCGGGTCCCAGCAGCGAGCCGCTCTGCACGAGCTGCACGACGACGTCGATCTCCGGGGCCAGATGGCGGTCCGGTCCGGGGCCGGCCACCCCCGCGGCCCTGATGGCGTCCCGGACGGCGGCGGTCCCCTGCGCGGGCTCCAGCGGGGCGCGCAGGTCCAGGGCGCGGGCGGCGGTGAGCAGCTCGACGGCCAGCACGCGAGTCAGCCCATCGACGGCGCGGCGCAGCTTGCGCGCGGCGGCCCAGCCCATCGACACGTGGTCCTCCTGCATCGCCGAGGACGGGATCGAGTCGACGCTCGCGGGTACAGCGAGTCGCTTGAGCTCGCTGACGATGCCGGCAGCCGTGTACTGAGCGATCATGTGCCCGGAGTCGACGCCCGGGTCGCCGGCGAGGAACGCGGGCAGGCCGTGGCTGCGGGAGGGGTCGAGGAAGCGGTCGGTACGGCGCTCACTCATGCCAGCGACGTCGGCAGCGACGATGGCGAGGAAGTCCAGCGCGTACGCCACGGGCGCGCCGTGGAAGTTGCCATTGGACTCAACGCGGCCATCGACTGTGACGACCGGGTTGTCGACGGCGGCCTCGAGCTCACGGCCGGCGACAGCTGCCGCGTGCTCGACGGTGTCCCGCGCGGCGCCGTGCACCTGGGGGGCGCAGCGCAGGGAGTAGGCGTCCTGCACCCGAGTGCACTCCGGCCCGCGGTGGCTGGCCATCACGCCGCTGCCGGCGAGCAGCTGTCGCAGGTTGGCGGTGGACGCGGCCTGGCCGGGGTGCGGGCGCAGTGCCTGCAGGTCGGCGGCGAACGGCGCGTCGGTGCCCAGCAGCGCCTCGACGCTCATCGCCGCGGCCACGTCGGCCGTCGTCAGCAGGCGGCGCAGATCGGCGATGGCGAGCACCAGCATCCCGAGCATCCCGTCAGTGCCGTTGACCAGGGCCAGTCCCTCCTTCTCGGCCAGCTGCACCGGCTCGAGCCCGTTCTCACGCAGGACCTCGACGGCGGGACGCGCGACGCCGGACGCGTCCCGGACTGGCCCCTCGCCGATCAGCGCCAGCGCCACGTGTGCGAGCGGTGCCAGGTCACCCGAGCAGCCAAGCGAGCCGTATTCGTGCACGACGGGAGTGATGCCGGCGTCAAGCAGCGCGCCATATGCGCGGGCTGTCTCCAGCCGGACACCGGTCCTGCCGGTGGCAAGCGTCGACAGGCGAAGCAGCATCATGGCGCGCACCACCTCGGTCTCCACCTCGGCGCCGGAGCCCGCAGCATGGGAGCGGATGAGGCTGCGCTGCAGCTGCGCCCGCAGGTCGTCGGGGATGTGCTTGGTGGCGAGGGCGCCGAAGCCGGTGGAGATGCCGTAGTGCGGCTGGGCGTCACCGGCAAGATCGTCGATCACGGTCCGGCTGGCCGTGATCGCCCGCGCGGCGGCGTCGTCCAGGCGCACGCCCGCGCCGCGGCGGGCGACCTGCACGACCTGCTCCGGGGTGACCGGGCCAATGCCGACGAGAACCTGATTGGCTGTCATGCCCCCATGGCATCACCCCGGCGCCCGAGAGTGATCCGCACCTGCTGGGTGAGGACCAGCGGGGCGGAGCTGCTCTGCAGCTGCTCCACGGCAGCGCGCACCTGCTCGCGGAGCCGGCGGTGCTCGTGCTCGGGCACTGCTTCCCACATCGCCCGCTGACCGTGGGACCACGAGAACTCCAGCAGGTGCTCAGCGTCGCGAAAGACAGCCTCGATCCTGCGATGGGTAGTCCGCACGTCGGTGAGCCCGGCATCGCGCAGCAGCTGCTCGACGCCCTCGTCGGATGAGAACGGCCCCCGCTGCCCGCTTGTGCGCGCGTCGAGCATCTCCGGTGGAAGGTAGGGCGTGAAAAGGGCGTCGATCCGCTTCCACCGCTCGTCCTGCGGCCCGAAGGTCGTCACGCCGAGCCGACCCCCGTCGACGAGCAACCTCGCCCATGTCCGGACGGCGCCCCCAGGGTCGGGCATGAAGAACAGTACGAGTGACGATGCGACCACGTCGTACGACGCCGGTGGCAGACCCGGGGCAGTGGCGTCGGCGACCCGGACCTCTACCTGCGGCAGGTCGCGGACGTCGTGAGCGGTGCGCTCTACCATCCGCGGAGCGAGGTCGATCCCGAGCACCGTCCCCGACGGCCCGGCGGCGCGGGCCAGGGGCACGAGCGCCGCGCCGCGGCCGCAACCGACGTCGAGCACCCGCTCGCCGGGCCGCACCGACAGCTCGTCGACGAGCCCCTGTGCGATCGGCTGGAACCACGGAACGCCGACATCGTCGTAGGTGTCGGCAACTCGGTCGAACACGCCGGCACTTCCCGCGGGGGAGGTCATGCCGCACCCTGGCACAGTGCTCACGTCGCCCTACCTCCCGGTCGTAGCCCTGTGGCATCTCTCGGCCGTCCGAGGTCAGGTGGATGGGGTCGGCGAGCTACCAGCCCCGGTAGCAGAAGTGCTACCGTTGTGCGGCATGGAGTCCATCCCGCAGAAGGAGCTCAGGAACCAGGTCGGCGAGGTGCTACGCCGGGTCGAGGCCGGTGCACGGCTGACAGTCACCGTCGCAGGGCGCCCGGTGGCCGAGCTCGCGCCCGCCGCTCGCCGCCAGTGGGTCGCTGGGCCTGCGCTTGCCGCAGTGTGGCAGGGGCCGACCCCCCAGGAGCTCGACAGCGACCTCACGCGCCTGGAAGCGGGCATCAGCGACCCGTTCGAGCGATGAGAGCACTGCTCGATACCTCGGTACTCATCGGTGCTGAGCCACCTGGTGACGTGGAGGCGGCTATCAGCGTGGCCTCTCTGACCGAGCTCCACTTCGGGGTCCTGGTGGCAACCGACGACGACGAGCGTGGGCGCCGGACCGACCGCCTGGCCGCCGTCGAGGCCGCCTTCGACCCTCTGCCCATCACCACCGAGGTGGCACGCGCCTGGGGGCGCCTGGCCGCGGCGGTCGCCCGGCGAGGAGGCAACCCTCGCCGCCGCCAGATCGATCTGGTGATCGCCGCGACCGCCGTCGTGGAACGGGTGCCGCTGCTCACCCACGACGTCCCAGACCTGAGCATCATCAGCGACCTGGTCGAGGCACGCCGCCCGTGACCCGCCGCTGGTAGAATCCGGACATGTCAGTACCGGCGGAGCGCGAGCGCGACAAGCCCTGGGTCATCCGCACCTACGCGGGGCATTCGTCAGCCAAGGAGTCCAACGCGCTGTACCGGCGCAACCTCGAGAAGGGCCAGACCGGGCTGTCGGTCGCCTTCGACCTGCCGACACAGACCGGCTACGACGCCGACGAGGAGCTGGCCCGGGGCGAGGTGGGCAAGGTCGGGGTGCCGATCGCCCACCTCGGCGATATGCGTCAGTTGTTCGACGGCATCCCGCTCGACACGATGAACACGTCGATGACGATCAACGCCACGGCGATGTGGCTGCTGGCGCTCTACCAGGTGGTGGCGGAGGAGCAGGCGGGGGGCCAGGAGTCAGGGGACGCCGAAGCCGTCCGGGGCACGCTGACCGGCACCACGCAGAACGACATCATCAAGGAGTACCTCTCCCGGGGGACCTACGTCTTCCCGCCAGGCCCGTCGATGCGGCTGATCACCGACATGGTCGCCTACACGGTCACCTCGATCCCCAAGTGGAACCCGACCAACATCTGCTCCTACCACCTGCAGGAGGCTGGGGCGACTCCCGCGCAGGAGCTGGCGTACGCGCTGTGCACCGCCATCGCCGTGCTCGACAGCGTCCGCGACTCGGGCCAGGTGCCGCCTGAGCGCTTCGGCGAGGTCTGCGCTCGCATTTCCTTCTTCGTCAACGCCGGCGTGCGCTTCGTCGAGGAGATGTGCAAGATGCGGGCCTTCAACCAGCTCTGGGACGAGCTGCTGCAGGGGCGCTACGGCGTCGAGGACCCCAAGCACCGCCGCTTCCGCTACGGCGTGCAGGTCAACTCGCTCGGGCTGACCGAGGCGCAGCCGGAGAACAACGTCATCCGCATCGTGCTCGAGGCGCTCGGCGTCACGCTCTCGCGCGATGCCCGCGCCCGCGCGCTGCAGCTGCCGGCGTGGAACGAGGCGCTCGGCCTGCCCCGGCCCTGGGACCAGCAGTGGTCACTGCGCATCCAGCAGGTGCTCGCCTACGAGACCGACCTGCTCGACTACGACGACCTGTTCACCGGCTCCGTCGTGGTCGAGGGCAAGGTCGCCGAGCTCGTCGCCGCAGCCCGCGAGGAGATCGACCGGGTGCAGGCGATGGGTGGGGCTGTCGCCGCGGTAGAGAGCGGCTACATGAAGGGCCAGCTGGTCGCCTCGCACGCGGAGCGGCGCCGCCGGATCGAGTCCGGCGAGGACGTCGTCGTCGGCGTCAACCGGTTCACCTCCACCGAGCCCAACCCGCTGCTGGCCGACCTCGAGGCCGCCATCCAGACCGTCGATCCCGCAGTGGAGCAGGCGGCGCGCGAGGAACTTGCGCAGTGGAAGGCCGGGCGAGATGTCGGGCGGGTCGACGAGGCGCTGCGCGCCCTGAGGGATGCGGCGAAGACCGATGTCAACCTGGTGCCGGCGACCCTGGAGTGCGCCCGGGCCGGCGTCACCACGGGGGAGTGGGCTGGTGCGCTGCGCCAGGTGTTCGGCGAGTACCGGGCCCCCACCGGCGTCGGAGCCGCCGTCGTCGGCTCGGCCGGCGCCGGGGAGCAGATCGCCACGGTCCGCGAGCAGGTGCGCACCACTGGTGAACAGCTCGGGCGACGCCTGAAGATGCTGGTGGGCAAGCCCGGCCTCGACGGCCACTCGAACGGCGCCGAGCAGATCGCGGTCCGCGCGCGGGACGTCGGCTTCGAGGTCGCCTACCAGGGCATCCGGCTGACGCCCGAGCAGATCGTCGCCGCTGCGGTGGAGGAGGACGTCCACGTCGTGGGCCTGTCGATCCTGTCCGGCTCGCACATGGAGCTGATCCCGCAGGTGCTGGGCGGGCTGCGCGCAGCCGGGCTCGACGACGTGCCGGTGGTGGTCGGCGGCATCATCCCCGACGGCGATGCGCAGAAGCTGCGCGGCCTCGGGGTCGCGGCAGTCTTCACGCCGAAGGACTTCGGTATCACCGACATCATGGCCACGATCGTCGGGATCATCCGCGCGGCGAATGGACTGCTCGCAGCCAGCTGAGCAGCCCGCCCGCCGGCGGCGCCGCCAGTCGCGGTCCTCCGGTCCCAGGGGCCCGCTCAGCCCTGCCCGCGCGCCGTCTCCTGCCACAGCTTGTCGAGCAGCGTCGCCGACTCGCTCCACGTCGGCAGCCCCTGGGTGGCCCGGCCGGCGAGTCGCTGCTGCGTCTCGCGAGCCCGCGTGTCCTTGAGCAACCGCGCAACCGAGGCGGCGAAGGTCTGCGGCTCCTCGCACACCACCACAGCCGCCCTCGCGTTGGGGGTGAGCCCGCGCAGCGCCGGTGACGAGGCGACGACGGCTCGCCCCGCATGCAGTGCCTCCAGCACCGGGACCGAGCTGCCCTCCGCCAACCGGGCAGGGATGGCCACGACGTCGGCTCGATTCAGCAGGGGGGCCAGGTTCGAGAGCCGTCCAGGCAGCACGACACCCGTGCGCTGGAGAAAGGGCAGCCCGCCGGGCGGCACCGGTCCGGCGAGCACGAGCTGCGCCCCCGGGATCAGGTTCTGCACCTTGGGGAACACGTCGCGGGCCAGCACGAGCGCGGTGTCGGCGCTGACCGAGTTGGTCAAGTCGGCGGCGTAGACGACGACCGGGTGCCCGGTGAGGGCCTCGACGACCGGGCCGGGGTCCCGGCCGATGACGCGACCGGCCGGTCCGGGCAGGGTGAGGTCCGGGTCGTGGTCGTAGCCGTTGGGGATCAGACGGATGTCGAGGCCAGGTGCCCGCTCGATGACCTGCTCGGTGTCCTCGGCGGTGACCGTGACGACGGCGCTGGCACGCCGCCACGTCGCCTGCTCGTACCGGCGCGCGGCCACGGCCTGACGGTTGCACTGCCGTGCCTCGTCGGCATCGACGGCGGCCTCGACCCGCTGGTCCCACAGGTCGGAGTGCACCGGGTGGTCGACCACGAGCAGCGGCACATCCAGCGTGGCCGGCAGGTGCGGCACGAGGGCGCCGTCGACCTGGATCAGGTCCACGCGCTCGTCCGCGAGCAGCCGCTGCAGGTCGCGGGCGAGCTCGCGGGACAGCGAGCTCGACACGTGCTGCGGGACGGAGGGCACATAAGGCGAGGGCGGGGGAGCGGGCAGGGCCAGCTGGCGGCGCAGGGCCCGCAGTCCGCCGCCGCGCCGGTCGGCAGACGGCGGGGTTGCCACGCTCTGCTCAGCGGCCGGCCGGACGATGACCCGGCGGGTGAGGCCGGACAGGGAGCCGGCGAGCGCGGCATCCTCGCGGTAGCGACGGCTCGAGCAGAGCCAGGAGATGTCGTGGTCGTGGGCCAGGCGCACGAGCAGCTCGTGGGCCCGGCGGCGCTGGCCGCCGTCCTGCGGGACGGGCAGAACCGTGGACAGGACGACCACGTGCAGGCGGTCAGGGTGGAAGCGGTCGTGGTGAAGGCTCACGGGAACTCCCGAGAACAGGGGTCACCCGCGGCAAGCGCCACCAGCGACCCTCGGGTGAGAGGGGTGGCTGATGGCTCAACCAACGTTATGAGTGTAAGCAGGTGCGTGGCGAAAGCGCTACGTGCCGCACGTCACGCCGGCTTGGCGCTCGCCTCCTCGTGGTGCCGTACGTTCGCCCGGTGCGGCTCGTCATCGCCCGGTGCACGGTCGACTACGTCGGCCGGCTGACCGCTCACCTGCCGAGCGCTGTCCGGCTGCTGCTGGTCAAGGCCGACGGCTCGGTGTCGGTGCACGCCGACGACCGCGCCTACAAGCCGCTGAACTGGATGAGCCCGCCATGCAGCCTGGTCGAGGTGGACGGGTCGTGGCGGGTCACCAACCGCGCCGGGGAACAGCTTGTCATCCAGCTCGAGCAGGTGCTGCACGACTCGACCCACGACCTGGGGCGCGATCCGGGGCTGGTCAAGGACGGCGTCGAGGCTCATCTGCAGGTACTGCTCGCCGACCGGTGCGGCGCGATCGAGGAGGGGTTGTCGCTCGTGCGCCGCGAGCACGAAACCGGCATCGGCCCCGTCGATCTGCTGTGCCGCGACCCCGACGGCGGCACAGTAGCCGTGGAGGTCAAGCGGCGTGGCGAGATCGACGGCGTCGAGCAGCTGACGCGTTACCTCGACCGGCTGTGTGCCGACCCGGCGCTCCCGCGCCCCGTGCGCGGCGTGCTCGTCGCCCAGGCCCTGACACCGCAGGCGCGCACCCTGGCCGCCGACCGCGGCATCACCTGCGTCACTGTCGACTACGAGGCTCTACGCGGCCTCGCGCCGGCCAACCCCACCCTGTTCTGAGCCCTGCTACGGCTTGCCTTGGCGGCCCTGCCGGGGCCGGGGCTCGCTGTCAGCTCGAGGCGAATGCTGCGTCGCTGCGGGCCTGCACGACCTGCTCGGCGACGTCGCGCAGCTTGACGTTGCGGCCCTGGGAGTGGCCACGGAGCAGATCGAAGGCCTGCTCGGGCGTGAGGTTCTTGACCGCGATGAGCACACCCTTGGCCTGCTCGATGACGGCCCGGCTGGACAGCGCCTCTTGTAGCTGCTGGGTCAGGCGGACCGCGTCGCGGTATACTGAGGCGTTGGCGAGCGCTACCGCTGCCTGTCCAGTGAACAAGCGGACGAGATGGTCGTCGACGCCGTGAAAGGCGTTCTCGTCCCCGCTGTAGAGGTTGAGGGCGCCGATACAGACCTCGTTGCGCAGCAGCGGCGCGGCCAGCACGCTGCGCACCCCCAGCTGACGCGCCGCCGGGACGAGCGGTGGCCACGAGGTGGCGACGTTGCCGATCACTGTGCGCAGTTCACGGGCCGCCTCGACCCAGGGGCCGACGCCGGTGTCGTACTGGGCGCGGTCGAAGCCCAGGATGTTGTCGTCGGTGTAGGCGGCGGTGCGGTAGCGCGCGCCGTCGAGCAGGGTCACGGCGGCGGCCTGGCACGGCTCGACCACCCGGACGGCAAGGTCGGCGACGAGCTGCAGGGTGTCCTGCAGGCTGTGCTCCTCGACGAGGACGGACCCGAGCGCGGACAGCACGGCAGCCAGCTCGTCGCTGAGCGGCTGCTCGATGGGCAGAACCATGAGACGACGATAGCCCCGGCCTGGTCGGTGCTGGCCGGCCGTCTGAGACACTGCCGAGGGGACTTTCACAGGGTCGAACTGGTGCAACCGCACTGGTCCGTCCGCAGGGTCTGCACCGACAGCGAGGAGACAGCGCCGTGAGTACCGCGCAGGGGACCGAGGACCAGCCGGCCACGACCTCGGCCGGGGCGGCATTCGGCTCGGTCGGCATCATCGGCGTCGGCACCATGGGAGCAGGCATCGCCGAGGTCCTGGCGCGCGCCGGCCTCGAGGTCGTCGGCGTCGAGTCCGACGAGGCGGCAGCCGAGCGGGGCCTTGGCCTGCTGCAGACCTCCACCGACCGCGCCGCCGCCGCGGGCAAGCTCAGCGCCGACGAGCAGACGGCGCTGCTGGCCCGGGTGAGCATCGGCACCGACCTCGAGTCGGTTGCCGGCTGCGGCCTCGTGCTCGAGGCGGTGCCAGAGGACCTCGAGATCAAGAGGACGCTGTTTCAGCGGCTCGACGCGCTGCTGCCGCCCGAGGTCGTCCTCGCCACCAACACCTCAGCGCTCTCGGTGACCGACCTTGCTGCCTCAACCTCACGCCCGGCTCGCGTGGTCGGGCTGCACTGGTTCAACCCGGCCCCCGTGATGGGGCTGGTCGAGGTCGTGCAGACAGTCGTGACCGACCCGCAGGTGCTCGCCGACGTCTCGGCCCTGGTCAGCGCGGCGGGTAAGAGCGCCGTCGTGGCCGGCGACCGCGCGGGCTTCGTCGCCAACGCCCTGCTGTTCCCGTACCTCAACAACGCTGTGCGCATGCTCGAGGCCCGCTACGCAACGCGCGAGGACATCGATGCCGCGATGCGCTTCGGCTGCGGGCACCCGATGGGCCCGCTCGCATTGCTCGACCTCATCGGCCTGGACTCGGCCTACGAGATCCTCGACGCGATCTACCTGCAGACCCGTGACCACCTGCACGCGCCGTCGCCGCTGCTCAAGCAGCTCGTCACCGCCGGGATGCTCGGCCGCAAGAGTGGTCGGGGCTTTTACACCTACGCGGCGCCCAACTCCCCGGAGGTTGCCGACATCGGCGCCGCCAGCGGGCCGTCGGTCGAGCAGGCCCGGGCCGTGTCGAGCATCGGCGTGGTCGGCACGGGGACGATGGCGAGTGGGATCGTCGAGGTCTGTGCGGCCAACGGCTACGACGTGGTGTTCCGGGCGCGCAGCGACAGCAAGGTCTCCGCCGTCCGCACCGCGATCGAGAAGTCTTTTGACAAGCAGGTCTCACGCGGGCGGCTCACCCAGGAGGCGCGTGATGCGGCCCTAGGCCGGATCACCGGCACCACCGAGCTGGCCGACCTGTCCGGTGTCGACCTCGTCATCGAGGCAGTCGTCGAGGACCTGGCAGTCAAGCAGGAGCTGTTCGCCGAGCTCGACCAGGTCTGCAAGCCCGGCGCTGTCCTCGCCACCACGACCTCATCGCTTCCGGTGGTCGAGTGCGCCTCGGCGACCTCGCGCCCGCACGCAGTCGTCGGGATGCACTGGTTCAACCCGGCGCCGGTCATGAAGCTGGTCGAGATCGTGCCGACTGTGCTGACCGACGACGACGTCACCGCCACCGTGCGCGAGGTGGCGACCCGGTGCCGCAAGCATCCGGTCACCTGTGGTGACCGCGCCGGGTTCATCGTCAACGCCCTGCTGTTCCCCTGTCTGAACGACGCGGTGCGGATGCTCGAGGCCCACTATGCGAGCGTCGACGACATCGACAGCGCCATGAAAGTGGGCTGCGGGCACCCGATGGGCCCGTTCGCCCTAATGGACGTCGTCGGGCTCGACGTGACCCTGGCGATCGAGCGGACACTGTTCGGTGAGTTCCGCGAGCCCGGGCTCGCTCCAGCGCCGCTGCTGGAGCACCTGGTCCGCGCCGGCTACCTCGGCCGCAAGACCGGCCGCGGCTTTCGTGACTACTCGCGGCGCTGACGTGGCGAGTTCGGGCAACCGTCGGGGCCAAGCGGGAGCAGGCGGGGCTGTCCCCTCGCCCGAGGCCCTCGCCGCCCTCGGCCGCGAGCTGGTGCACTTCGTCCCGGACACCATCGCGATGCTGCGCGCGGTGGCGACCGACCCCAGGGTGCCCCACCAGGCCAAGGTCGAGGCCGGCGCTGCCCTGGCCTACCTGGTCTCGCCCGCCAACCGGCTGACCAGCTGGGTGCCGATAGTCGGCAAGGCTGACGACGTCGCCGTGCTGGCATTCGCCATGCGCCGGCTCCTCCTGGCCGCGGGCGAGCCCGTGCTGCGCGAGCACTGGCGGGGCAGCCCCCGGGGGCTCGAAGTGCTGCTTGGGATCACGAGCGCCCTGATGTCACCGCGCGGGATGCTGCGCCGAACCGCCCTGCTCAGCGCCGTGACCGGCACCGCGCGTGACGTGATCGGCGCGGGACGAGCCGGCGCCAAGCGCAGACGGAGCGCCCGCAGCGGCGAGGTCATCGAAGGTGAGGTCATCGAGGGCGAGGTCATCGGCCGACGGCCGGGCAGCCGCGCGCCGTGAGCGAGCCGGCCCTTCACCAGGGTGATGACATCGTCGTCCGGCCGGTGACCGGCGCTGATGCCCGCAAGGCATACCGCTGCCCGGGATGCGAACACGAGATCGGCGTCGGCCAGTCGCACGTGGTGGCCTGGCGCGAGGACCAGCCCGACGCGCGGCGGCACTGGCACACCGCCTGCTGGCGCGCTCGGGGGCGCCGACGCCCCACGGGGCGTGGCCGGCCGCAGGCGTACTAGCGCGGTGGCATGAGCGAGCGCCCCCGCGCTGTCATCCGCGCCAACAGCGTGCTGCCCGCCGAGCACCGGCAGGTGACGCTGGAGACAGCCGACGGGCTACGGCTGGTCGCTCAGCTCGCGTTGCCGCCGGCCGGTCCGCCGGTCGCAACGTTGATATGCCTGCACCCGCTGCCTACTGCGGGCGGCTCGATGGACAGCCACCTCTTGCGCAAGATGGCCTGGCGGCTGCCCTTCCTCGCCCATCTGGCCGTACTGCGGCTCAACACCCGGGGGACCGCCAGCAGCCACGGCCGCTCGGAGGGCAGCTTCGACGATGCGGTCGGCGAGCGCTTCGATGTGCTGGCCGGCATCGAGTACGCGGAGTTCGCCGGCCTGCCATCGCCGTGGCTCGTCGGCTGGTCGTTCGGCACCGACCTCGTGCTGCGCTACGGCTGCGACCCGAGCGTCGCCGGCGCCATCCTGATCAGCCCCCCGCTGCGCTACAGCAGCCCCGAGGACCTGGCGGTGTGGGCCGCAGTCAGCACGCCACTCGTCGCCATCGTCCCCGAGCACGACGACTACCTGCAGCCCGCGGAGGCCCGCCGCCGGTTCTCGGTGGTGCCGCAGGCTGAGGTTGTCGGGGTACCCCGGGCGCAGCACCTGTTCGTCGGCCATGCCGAGACGGTGCTGGACGAGATCGTCCGACGGGTCGCGCCGTCGGCGTACCCGCTGCCCCGAGAGGTTGACGCTGACGTCGCGATGCTCACCGCGCCAACCGAACGGCCCCCTGCTGGCGGCTGAGATCGGATGGATGGCGTCAGCGTGACTCCGCGTGCAGCTCCGTCTCGGCCGTTTCGACAGTGCTCACAGCGTCCAGAGTGTCGGCCGGCAGCTGCACCTGGAGTGCGGCAGCGAGCCCTTGCTGCAGGCGGACCAGCTGGGCGTGCACGCCGTCGCGCTGGCGCTCGAGCTCGGTCAGCCGCTGGCTGGCGTTGCGCTGCTGCTCCTCGGCCTGCTGCTGTGCCACCGCCACGATGCGCTGTGCCTCGCCCTGGGCGCCGCGCAGCAGCTCCTGCGCCTCGGTCTCGGACTCGCGCATCCGGCTGGCGTGCTGCCGCTCAGCGTCACCCTGCGCGGCACGCGCCTGACCGAGCAGCTCGTCGGCTTCCCGGAGACGCTGTGCGCGGATGCTGGAGCCCTCCTCCTCGGCCAGGCGCAGGATCGAGGCGATGCGGTCCCCGAACTGGTCCCAGTCCGGCCGGCCGGTCTCCAGGTCTTGCTGGGCCTGGTGCGCCTCACGCCGGGCCTGCTCGGCCTGCCGCTCGGCGAGGTCGCGGGCCTCCTCCGTCTCGCGCAGCTGGTCCTCCAGCCACGCGACGTGCCCGTCGACCTGCCCGATGTCGTAGCCGCCGCGGCGTACGACCGTGAACCCCGGGGTGGTCTCATCGACCGGCGAGTGCATCGGGATGAGGTCAGTCTGCTCGCTCATGGTGACCACTGTGCCACCGCGAACAGATCGAGGCGCAGCGACACGCGACCACGTGGGTGCGCGGACGGGTGAGGCGCCGGCTGGCGCGACGGGTTCAGACCCCGCGGAACCGGTTGATCTTCTCGATGTGCCGCTCGCGCATCTCCGGGTCGCGCACACCGAGGCCCTCCTCGGGTGCCAGGCACAGCACGCCGACCTTGCCCTGGTGGGCGTTGCGGTGCACGTCGTAGGCGGCCTGCCCCGTCTCGTCGAGCCGGTAGGAGCGCGAGAGGGTGGGGTGGATGAGTCCCTTGGCGATCAGCCGGTTGGCCTCCCAGGCCTCCCGGTAGTTGGCGAAGTGCGAGCCGATGATGCGCTTGAGGTTCATCCACAGGTAGCGGTTGTCGTACTGGTGGAGGTAGCCACTGGTGGATGCGCAGGTGACGATTGTCCCGCCGCGGCGGGCGACGTAGACCGACGCGCCGAAGGTCTCCCGGCCTGGGTGCTCGAACACGATGTCGATGTCGTCGCCGCCGGTCAGGGACCTGAGCTTCTTTCCGAACCGCTGCCACTCCTTGGGGTCCTGGTTGTGCGCGTCCTTCCAGAACTTGTAGTCCTCGGCGCTGCGGTCGATGATCAGCTCGCCGCCCATCCGGCGGACCAGCTCGGCCTTCTCCGGCGAGGACACGACGCAAACCGGGGTCGCGCCGCCGTTGAGCGCCATCTGGGTGGCGTAGGAGCCGAGGCCCCCGCTCGCGCCCCAGATCAGCACGGTGTCGCCCTGCTTCATCGCCGCGCCGTTCTTGCTGACGAGCTGGCGGTAGGCGGTGGAGTTGACCAGGCCGGGGGAGGCAGCCTCCTCCCAGGTGAGGTGGGCCGGCTTGGGCATCAGCTGGTTGGCCTTGACCAACGCGATCTCGGCCAGGCCACCGAAGTTGGTCTCGAAGCCCCAGATGCGCTGCTCCGGGTCGAGCATCGTGTCGTTGTGCCCCTCGGAGCGCTCGAGCTCGACCGACAGGCAGTGCGCGACGACCTCGTCACCGGGCTTCCACACGTGCACGCCGGCGCCGGTGCGCAGCACGACGCCCGCGAGGTCGGAGCCGACGACGTGGTAGGGCAGGTCGTGCCGCTTACCGAGCGGGGACAGGCGTCCGTAACGCTCCAGAAAGCTGAAGGTCGACACCGGCTCGAAGATCGAGGTCCAGACGGTGTTGTAGTTGATTGCGCTGGCCATCACGGCCACGAGCGCCTCGCCGGGGCCGAGCTCGGGCATCGCGACCTCGTCGAGATGCAGGGACTTGCGCGGGTCCTTGTCGCGCGAGGCCATCCCCTCGAACATCGTCGCCTCGTCGGCGTGCACCGTGATGCCGCGGTAGGACTCGGGGACCGGCAGGGCGGCGAACTGCTCGGTCGCGGTGTCCCCGGCCATCACCGCGTTAAGGATCTCCTGCGTCGACACCGTGCCTCCTCGAGTCTTCGGGCGCCGGCTCGGCCACCCGTTCTGCAGCGCGGCAGGGCGACACGGTGTGCATCGCCGGTGACCGCTGCGGGGTCGGGCAGATGCTACCGACGGTCACGCCTCCTCCGGCACCTCGCCGTCGGCATCGGGGGGTGGCGCGCACCACGTGCCGTCGCCGCCCGGATGACCCTTGGCGAGCTCGACCGGCACCCGCAGGGCGCCGACCTGCGCCCGGGTACTGGAGTTCCAGACGAAGATCTCGACCTCGGTGAAGCGCGGCCGGTTGGTCCGGCCCACGAGATGCACCGTGCCGTGGGGCGGGACCGGGATACCGGCCTCGGGGAAGGCGACCCGCGGCGAGCGGCGAAAGAGCCCGGGCGGGCGGGGTGGTCGGCCGACGGAGAGCACGATCTCGTCCTCGCGCTCGTTGGAGACCTCCAGGAACACCCGTCCGAGCTTGCCGTCGACTGTGACCGCCTGGGGAACAGCGGCTATGCCGGCGGCGACGTCGACGTCCTGGCCCAGCGGATGGGTGCACCAGGTGGCCGACGCTCGGCGCCCCTCCCGGACGTAGTCGACGAGCTGCCAGCCCCTGGCCACAGGATCGGCGTCACGGCCGGCCGGCTCCCAGTACCCGGCCCCGAGTGCGATCACCAGCTCGCCGGTCATCCGGCTGTCCTCGATCTCGACCACCTGCTCGACCTGCTCGGTCATCCCCTCCAGGCCGCGCGCGGCCGTGCTGGCCGTGCTGGCCGTGGCCGACAGGCTGTCGGCGGGACGGACGTCAGGGGGCAGCAGGAGGGTCGCCTCGAGGTCGACCAGCCCTCCGGCATGCGGATCGAGCCGCACGACGTGCAGCTCGCCCGGCTGCAGCTGCACGCCCTCGCGGGCCTTGTCCTCGTCGACAAGCTGCTGGGCCAGCGCGGCCAAGGCGAGTTCCGGGCCGAGCCAGGGCGTGGTGGGCTGGCGCAGGCGCAGCGCCTCGAGCCAGCCCTCGACGGCCTCCCGCAGCCCCTCGGGTGCGCTGGGGGGTGGCGGCAGCGCCGGTCCTGGTGGGGGGACGGGCGGGGGTGCTGTCACGTGGTCATCCGCTGGCTGCTGCGCCGCCGGGCGCCTGCACCAGCTCGGTCAGCACCCCGCCGGTGTCCTTCGGATGCAGGAACGCGATGCTCGCGCCCATCGACCCGTGCCGCGGCCGTGCGTCGACCAGGCGCACGCCCGTGTTCTCGATCGACCGCAAGGCCGCCTCGACATCGACGACCCCGTAGCCGATGTGGTGCACACCCGGGCCGTTCCTCGCGAGGAACTTCCCGACCGGGGAGTCCTCGCGAGTCGGCTTGAGCAGCTGCACGTAGGAACCGCCCGCCGGGGTGTCCGCGACGGCCAGCATCGCCTCGTCGACCCCTTGGTCGTCGTGCGTCTCGCGGGTGAGCACGCGCAGCCCGTAGGTGGTCTCGTACCAGGAGATGCTCTCGTCGAGGTCGCGCACGGCGACGCCGACGTGGTCGATGCGGGTGAACAGCGCCGGAGGCGCGGGTGCAGCAGGCTCTGGCGGCATGGGAGTCACGGCCTCGTATCCTGGCATCTTCCGCTACCACCTGCTCCAGCGCGGTCCCTCACCCGCGCCGTCCAGCCGCCCCTGAGAGGTTCTCATGCCTGGTTCCGTCATCGTTGCCGGTGCCCGCACCCCGATCGGCAAGCTCTCCGGTGCCCTCAAGGGGTTCACCGCGATGGACCTCGGGGGCGTCGCCATCTCCGCTGCCCTGGAGCGCGCCGGCATCAGCGGCGAGCAGGTCGAGTACGTGATCATGGGGCACGTCATCCAGGCCGGCCAGGGCCAGATCACGGCGCGTCAGGCAGCGCTCAAGGGCGGCATCCCGATGGACGTGCCGGCGATCACTGTCAACAAGGTCTGCCTGTCCGGGCTTAACGCCATCGCCATGGCCGACCTCTACATCTCCTCGGGCCACTACGACATCGTCGTCGCCGGGGGGATGGAGTCGATGACCAACGCGCCGCACATGCTGGCGGGCGCCCGCGCGGGCTACCGCTACGGCGACGGCAAGCTGGTCGACGCCACCGCGCACGACGGGCTGTTCTGCTCGATCGACAACGTGCCGATGGGCGAGGGAACTGAGCGCTACAACGAGGGACTGGGCATCAGCCGCGAGGACCAGGACGAGTTCTCCTCGCGCTCGCACGAGCGTGCCGCTGCGGCCATGAAGGAGGGCCGGTTCGCCGACGAGATTGTCCCGGTCGAGATCCCGCAGCGCAAGGGCGAGCCGCTGGTGGTCACCGAGGACGAGGGGGTGCGGCCGGGCACCACTGCCGAGTCGCTGGCCAAGCTGCGTCCCGCGTTCGCTCCCGACGGCACCATTACGGCCGGTTCGGCCTCCCAGATCTCCGACGGGGCCTGCGCCGTCGTCGTCATGTCGCGGGCCAAGGCCGAGGAACTCGGCGCGCCGATTCTCGCCGAAGTCGGTGCCGCAGGCTTCGTCGCCGGGCCTGACCCGTCGCTGCAGTCCCAGCCCTCGCGGGCGATCGCCAAGGCCCTCGAGAAGGAGGGCATCGGCGCTTCCGACGTCGACTTGTTCGAGATCAACGAGGCCTTCGCGGCTGTCGGCATCAAGTCGATGCGCGATCTCGGCGTCTCGCCCGACGTCGTCAACGTCAACGGTGGTGCCATCAGCCTCGGGCACCCGGTCGGGATGTCCGGCGCCAGGATCGTGCTGTCGCTGGCGATGGAGCTCAAGCGGCGTGGCGGCGGTGTCGGTGCGGCCGGGTTGTGTGGCGGCGGCGGGCAGGGCGACGCGCTCGTCATCCGCGTCCCGGCTTGACCGAGGGGGTCAGCAGCGCCGAGGGCGCTAGCAGCCCCGCTGGTCCGGCGGGCCTGCCGGCCCCGTTGGCGCCGCCGGCGCCATCCCCAGTGGCGCCGAGCTCGCGCCGCGGCGCGAGCGTCGCCGAACTCGTAGCGGCCGTGCGGGCACGTGACCGGCGGGCCATCGGGCGCCTCATCTCCCTCGTCGAGGACGCCTCGCCGGCCCTGCGCGAGGCCATGACCCTGCTCGCGCCGCTGACCGGACGCGCGCAGGTGGTGGGGCTGACCGGCTCGCCGGGGGTGGGCAAGTCGACCTCGACAGCCGCCCTCGTCAGCGTTATGCGGGCTCGTGGGCGGCGGGTTGGCGTGCTCGCCGTCGACCCGTCCTCCCCGTTCACCGGCGGTGCCCTGCTGGGTGACCGCATCCGGATGCAGGAGCACGCGCTCGACGGCGAGGTCTTCATCCGGTCGATGGCCTCCCGCGGCCACCTCGGCGGGCTTTCGTGGGCGACGCCGCAGGCCCTGCGGGTACTCGACGCCTCGGGCTGCGACGTCGTCCTCATCGAGACCGTCGGTGTGGGGCAGGCGGAGGTCGAGATCGCCTCCCTGGCCGACACGACCATCGTGCTGCTGGCGCCGGGCATGGGGGATGCGGTGCAGGCGGCCAAGGCAGGCATCCTCGAGATCGCCGACTGCTACGTCGTCAACAAGGCCGACCGCGACGGCGCAGACCAGGCCTACCGCGAGCTCAAGCAGATGCTGCAGCTGGGCTCGAGCAGCGTCACCAGCGGGGGCTGGAAGCCGCCGGTCCTGAAGACTGTCGCGGCCAGGGGCGAGGGCGCCGAGGAGGTCGTCGACGCGATCGAGGCCCACCGGCGGTGGATGGAGGGCTGCGGCGAGCTCGAGCGGCGGCGCACCGCACGCGCCGAGCGCGAGATCGAGGTCATTGCCGTGGCGACGTTGCGCGAGCGGATGGGCGACCTGCGTGGCGCCGCCGGCATGCGGCAGCTCGCCGGCGCGGTGGCCGGCGGCGAGCTGGACCCGTACACCGCGGCCGACCGCCTGGTTGCCGGCATCACCTGACGCCGGGCTAGTCGGTGCTCTCGGTGCTCTCGGTGCTCTCGGTGCTCCTCAGTGCTCCTCGGTGCAGCCCGTCTGCTCAGTGCCGGTCAGTGCAGCCGGTCAGTGCAGCCGGCTCTGCACGGCCTGCAGCAGCGCGCGCACGTCGAGCGGCAGGGGCAGCACCTCGTGCGCGCCGGCCGCCCGAAGCCGCAGGTGGGCTCGCGGGTCCTGCTCGCCGGTCAGAACGATGCGCGGCACCAGCGCGCTCAGCGGGTCGCGGGCCAGCCGGGCGAGCACCTCGCTGCCCGTGGCATCCACCAGCTCGGCGTCAAGCACGACGAGCCGGGGATGGTGGGTGCGCACGGCCTCCAGTGCCAGCTCCCCGCGCTCGACGGTGAGCACGTCGACGCCGAGCCGGTGCCGCAGCGCTTGGCCGACGAGCGCCCGCGCGCCCTCCTCGCTGCTGACGTGCACGACGAGCGGGCGGGCGACATCAGGCGCGGGCTCGTCCAGCGTGGCCGGGAGCCCGGGGAGGGTGACAGTGAAGGTGCTGCCCCCCCCACGACGCTCGCCGCCTCGAGAGTGCCGCTCATCGCGTGTGTCAGCGCCTGCGCCATGGCCAGCCCGAGCCCCGTGCCCTCCACCCCGCTGCGCTCCTGCCCGAGGCGGTCGAACGGTCGGAAGACGCGGTGCAACGCGCCGCCATCGATGCCCGGGCCGTCGTCCACCACCTCGATCCGGACCGTTCCCCCAGGGCCCGCACTGATCCCGACCCGCACCAGCCCTCCCTCGCGCCCGTACTTCACGGCATTGCCGACGAGGTTAAGCAGGACCTGCCACAACCGCTGCCGGTCGGCCAGGGCCACCATGGGCGTAGCGGGGTCGACCACGCGGCGGACGAGCTTGCGGTCCGCAAGCGGCTCAACGAGGTCGATGACCCCCTGCACCACCTCCAGCACCGGCACCGGGCCGACGTCGAGGTCGACGCCGCGCCCACGGACGCGCGCGAGGTCGAGCACCTCGTCCAGAAGGGCCTGCATGTGCCGGCCGGCGGTGAGGATGCGGGCCACGTCGTCACGTTGCTCGCCGGGCAGGTCCTCGAGCTCGAGCAGCTGGGCGAAGCCGAGCGCGGCGTTGAGCGGGGTCCGCAGCTCGTGCCCCAGCCGGGCGACGTAGGCGTCGCGGGCGCTGACCTCGCGCTCGGCGGACTCGCGCTGCCGCGTCTCAGCGAGGTCTCGCGCGACAATGGCGGTCCCGCTCGCGTCCCGCCGGACCGTGCAGGCGTAGGCGAGGACGCGTCCGGGCTCGACCTGGCTCTCGACAGTGCCGCGCCACACGAGCCCGTCGGACAGGGTGCGCTCTACGTCCCGGCGGACCCGTTCGGGCACCTCGGGTATCAGGGGAGCCAGCTCGCCCAGGCGGAAGCCGACCTGGGCGGCCGGCCCCAGCAGGTCGGCCGCAGGAGCGTTGAGGTGCGCCAGCCGACCGTCCGCGTCGAGCAGGACGACCGGGTCGGCAATGCTCTCGAGCAGCAGCCTTAGCACCGGGGAATCCTAGGCGGACGTCGCGTCGCCCGGCTGCTCGGGTTCAATGGGGGCATGCGCGGAATGGATCCTGCGAGCATCACCCTTCCCGGCGCCGTCGACCTTGGTGGCCGTGCGCCCGCCGGTGCGGCGGCCTCGTCCTCGGGCAGCCCCTACGTCATCGACGTCACCGAGGCGAGCTTCCAGGCCGAGGTCGTCGACAGGTCGCAGACGGTGCCTGTCGTCATCGACTTCTGGGCGACCTGGTGCGGGCCGTGCAAGCAGCTTTCGCCGGTGCTCGAGAAGTTGGCCGTCGAGGGTGCCGGGTCGTGGGTGCTGGCGAAGATTGACGTCGATGCCAACCAGCGCATCGCCCAGGCGGCCCAGGTGCAGAGCATCCCGGCGGTCAAGGCGGTGGTGGGCGGGCAGGTCGTGGCCGAGTTCAACGGCGCCCTGCCCGAGCGCCAGGTCCGCGGCTGGGTGGACCAGATTGTGGCGCTCGCGGCGGGTGCTGCCGGTCAGCCGGGTGTGGAGGGCGAGCCCGTCCCCGAGGCGGAGGACGCGGGTCCGCCTCTCGACCCGGCCGTCGAGAGCGCGTACGAGGCCCTCGAGCGCGGCGAGTTCGACACGGCTGCGGACGAGCTGCGGGCGCGGCTCGCCGAGGTTCCGGACGACGCCGATGCCCGGACCGGGCTCGCGCAGGTGGAGCTCGCCCGCCGCCTGTCGGCAGTCGACCCCCAGGACCTGCAGCAGCGCCTGCAGGGCGGGGCGGTCGACCGCGAGACCAGGCTGCAGACGGCCGACCTGCTCATCGCTACCGGTGAAGCCGAGCAGGGCTTCGACGCGCTGATCCAGCTGGTACGCGAGGAGTCGGGAAACGAGCGTGAGGCCGTCCGGCTGCGCCTGCTCGAGCTGTTCGACGCCCTCGGCGACCACCCGGCCGTGCCGGCGGCCCGGCGCGGGCTCGCCAACGCGCTGTTCTGACGGGAGCCGGCATGACAGAGCCCACAGAGCCCACAGAGCCCACAGAGCCCACAGAGCCCACAGAGCCCACAGAGCCCACAGAGCCCACAGAGCCCACAGAGCCCACAGAGCCCACAGGGCCCACAGGGCCCACAGGGCCCACCAGCAGCGGGCCCAGCGACAGTGATCCCGCCAGCAGCGACCCCTCCAGCGACTCGGGTGAGGACGCCGCCATCCGCGACCGCGAGGCGCAGACGATGGCGGAGGCACCTGCCGGGCTCAAGCCCGACCCTCCCGAGGAGGGCTCGGCCGCGACCGAGGCCGACCTGTAGGTCCGCGTGGGGGTCGGCGTCGCGGCGCGCCCGGCACGGCCGCCGCCAACCGTGAGCTGCGCCGGTCAAGGTGCCTGCAAAGGGGCCGGCCGACGGCGGCACCCTCGAGCTACTCGCGCCCTGGGGCGTGCGTCAGCGGCTGGGGCGCAGCCAGAGGGCGCCCAGCGGCGGTAGGACGAGGACGGCGGACGCAGGCTGCCCGTGATGCTCAACCTGCTCGGCTTGCATCCGGCCCAGGTTGCCCGCGCCCGAGCCGTCGTAGAGGTCGGCGTCGGTGTTGAGGACCTCGTCCCAGGCGCCGGCGGACGGCAAGCCCAACCGGTAGCCCTCGATCGGCACGCCGGAGAAGTTGACGACGCAGGCGAGCTCGGACCCGTCGTCCGCCCGGCGCAGGAAGGAGAACGTGTTGTTGCCGGCGTCGTTGGCGTCGATCCAGGCGAACCCCGAAGGGTCGGTGTCGCCCCGCCACATCGCCGGCGTCTCGCGGTAGACGCGGTTGAGGTCCCGGACCAGCGACTGCACGCCGCGGTGGTCGGGGTTGTCGAGCAGCCACCAGTCGAGCGAGCGCCCTTCGGACCACTCCGACTCCTGGCCGAACTCGCTGCCCATGAACAGCAGCTGCTTGCCGGGATGCGCCCACATGAACGCCAGCAGCGCTCGCAGATTGGCCAGCTGCTGCCACCTGTCGCCGGGCATCTTGCGCAGCAGCGAGCCCTTGCCGTGCACCACCTCGTCGTGGGAGATGGGGAGCACGAAGTTCTCGGAGTAGGCGTACATCATGGAGAACGTCATCTGGTGGTGGTGGTAGCTGCGGTAGACCGGCGGCCGCGCGACGTAGTCGAGCGTGTCGTGCATCCAGCCCATGTTCCACTTGAAGCCGAAGCCGAGGCCACCCAGATGGGTCGAGCGGGTGACGCCCGGCCACGACGTCGACTCCTCGGCGATCATCACAGCGGCCGGAAAGTGCTTGTAGACGGTGGCGTTGGCCTCCTGCAGGAACTGCACCGCCTCGAGGTTCTCGCGGCCGCCGTAGATGTTGGGCGTCCAGCCGCCCTCCGGCCGTGAGTAGTCGAGGTAGAGCATCGAGGCGACGGCGTCGACGCGCAGGCCGTCGATGTGGAACTCCTCCATCCAGTACAGGGCGTTGGCGACGAGGAAGTTGCGCACCTCGTGCCGGCCGAAGTCGAAGACGTAGGTCCCCCAGTCGAGCTGCTCGCCGCGGTGGGGGTCGGGGTGCTCGTAGAGCGGAGTGCCGTCGAAGCGGCCGAGCGCCCACGCGTCCTTGGGGAAGTGGGCAGGCACCCAGTCGAGCAGCACGCCGATCCCGGCCTGGTGCATCCGGTCGATGAAGTAGCGGAAGTCGTCGGGGGTGCCGTACCGGGCGGTCGGCGCGTAGTACGCCGAGACCTGGTACCCCCACGAGCCGCCGAAGGGGTGCTCGGCGACGGGCAGCAGCTCGACGTGCGTGAACCCCGTCTCCTGCACGTAGGCGACGAGCTCGTCCGCCAGTTCGCGGTAGCCGAGCCCCTGGCGCCACGAGCCCAGGTGCACCTCGTAGATCGACATGGGCGCGGCGTGCCAGGACGTGCCGGCGCGCTGCTGCAACCACGCGTCGTCGCGCCACTCGTACGACGAGTGGGTGACGACGCTGGCGGTCTGGGGTGGGACCTGCGTGCGCCGCGCCATCGGGTCGGCCTTCTCGCGCCACGTCCCGTCAGCGCCGAGGACCTGGTACTTGTACAGGGCGCCGTCCTTCACGCCGGGGACGAACAGCTCCCACACCCCGCTCGAGCCGAGCGAGCGCATGGGGTTGGCCCGCCCGTCCCAGAAGTTGAAGTCGCCCGAGACGCGCACCCCGAGCGCGCCGGGCGCCCAGACCGCAAAGCTCGCCCCCTCGACCGGCCCGCCGATGCCCGGGTACTCCCGCAGGTGGGAGCCCAGCACCGACCAGAGCTTCTCGTGGCGACCCTCGCTGATCAGGTGCTGGTCAACCTCACCCAGCGTCGGCAGGTAGCGGTAGGGGTCGTCGGTCGTGAAGGTGCCGGATGCGTAGCCGACCTCCAACCGGTAGTCGCGGACGGCGGCCCCCGGCAGGCGCGCCTCCCAGAGCCCCGCGTGGTGGGTCTGACGCGACGCGAAGCGCTCGTCACCCGCGACGACGGCGACCGCCTGCGCATCGGGCCGCAGCGTCCGGATGACGAGCTCCTCACCCGAGGGGTGGGCGCCGAGCAGCGCGTGCGGGTCTCGGCTCGCGCCGCCGACGAGCTTCTCCAGCTGGTCGGCCGAGGGCTCGTCACCAGGCGGTCCCGCGCCAGCCGCGCCTGCCGGGAAGGGCAGCGCCCCCCCACCCCCGGACGCCATCAGCGCACCAGCCGCTGGATCGAACCCAGGGGGATCGGCAGCCAGCCGGGTCGGTTGCGCGCCTCGTACACCACCTCGTAGACCGCCTTGTCCAGCTCGAACGCCCGCATCAGCACGCTCTGCTCCCGCGGGTCGCCGCCGCCGCCTCGGGCGTAGCCCTCGCAGAAAGCCGTCCGGTTGCGCTCGGCCCACTCGTCAGCCCGGTACTCGAGGGAGTGAGCGTCCGGGTGGTCGGTGAGCAGCACCCGGGCGGCGTAGTCGAACGAGCGCAGCATCCCTGCCACGTCACGCAGCGGCGACATCAGCGCGGTGCGCTCCTCCAGGGGCCGGGCCGGCTCCCCCTCGAAGTCGAGCAGGACCCACCCGGCCTCGGTGCGCAGCACTTGCCCGAGGTGGTAATCGCCGTGGATGCGCTGCACGACCGGTACCCCGCCAGCCCCGCCAGCCCCGCCGGTCGCTCCAGGCCGGGCAAGGTCCGCAAGGTCGATGTATGCCTCGCGCAGCCCGGGCTCGTGCGGCGCGAGCTGCGGCACCGCCGCTACCGCCTCGCTGAGCCGGGCGAGCATCCCGACGGACACCTGCGCCCACTCGTCCGGCACCTCGGGGCGCGAGGGCAGCGACTCGCGCAGCAGCATGTGCACTTCGGCGGTGGTCACGCCGAGCCGGTGGGCCTCTCCGGCGAAGTCACCGCCCACCTCGCCCGCGTGCAGGTCGGCCTCGGCATACAGGTCGCGGACGCTGGCAACCGCGAGCCGCCAGCCGTCGACGCCGAACCGGAAGTACTGCTGCAGCAGGCCAAGTGTCGTCGTCGTGCCGGCGATGTCGGTCTCGAACCATGCGAGCGGCTCGGGCACCGCGGCCGAGCCGGCTTCCGCGAGCGCCCGGGTGAGCTCCACGTCAGGGTTGACGCCGGCGCTCACCCGGCGGAACACCTTGAGGATCGCCTCGCCGCCGTAGACCACGCTGCTGTTGGACTGCTCGCGGGCGAGGGCCAGCCCTGGCAGCCCCGCGATGGGCTTCTCGGTGCCCACGCTGAAGCGCAGCCCGCCGGCCGCACCGCCTTCGGCGAGCAGGAGGAGCAGGGCGTCGGTCCCCTTGTTGTCGTGCAGCGCGTCGTAGACCAGGCGGTCGCCGACCTGCCCCAGCAGGTATGCGTCGTGTCCGTCCACGGGGTGGGCGTGCTCGGCGATCGGGACCTGGTAGGTGTGCGGCTCACCGCCGTCGGTGAACGACACCTCGACGAGCAGGTGGCGCACCCCTTCGACCAGGGTCACGTCGGAGATCACCGAGGTAACGGCGACCACGCGGCCCTTGTCGGCATACCACCGCTGCTGGGGCAGCCAGCCCTGGAGGGCGGACTCCAGACTCTGCGACACGGTCACGTCCTTTGCATCCATGCGGCTGGGCGGATTCCAGCGGTCGGCAGCGAAGCGGGGAGGGGAGCGAGCGCTACAGCGAGTAGTCCTCCTGCGAGGTGAGGCTGAACCAGTAGTGCCCATGCCCGGGCAGCGTCAACAGGTAGGACAGCTCTCCAATGGGCGGGAAGCGCACGTTGCCCGTGGTCTCGACAGGCGTGCAGCCCTGGAAGCGCCGCAGGTCGAGCTCGACCGGCTGCGGGAAGCGGGACAGGTTGGCCACGCACAGCACCCGGTCGTCGCCGAACTCCCGCACGTAGGCCAGGACGCTCGGGTTGGATGCCCCCAGCTCCTCGAACGTGCCGAGCCCGAACACCGGGTGACGCTTGCGGACCTCGATCATCCGCTTGGTCCACCACAGCAGCGAGGTCGACTGGCGCATCTCTGCCTCGACATTGAGGCCCTGGTAGCCGTAGACGGGATCCATGATCGGCGGCAAGTACATCCGCGCCGGGTCCGTGGTCGAGAACCCGGCGTTGCGGTCGGGGGACCACTGCATCGGGGTGCGCACGCCGTCGCGGTCGCCGAGGTAGATGTTGTCGCCCATCCCGATCTCGTCGCCGTAGTACAGGACGGGCGAGCCGGGCAGCGAGAGCAGCAGCGAGGTGAACAGCTCGATCTGGTCGCGGGAGTTGTCCAGCAGCGGCGCGAGGCGCCGGCGAATTCCGACGTTGGCCTTCATCCGCGGGTCGGAGGCGTACTCGGCGTACATGTAGTCGCGCTCGTCGTCGGTGACCATCTCGAGGGTCAGCTCGTCGTGGTTGCGCAGGAAGATGCCCCACTGGCAGTTGGCCGGGATGGCCGGCGTCTGCGCCAGGATCTCCGAGATGGGATAGCGCGACTCGCGCCGGACAGCCATGAAAATGCGCGGCATGAGCGGGAAGTGGAATGCCATGTGGCACTCGTCGCCGCCGCGCTCGGCGTCGCCGAAGTACTCCACGACGTCGGCCGGCCACTGGTTGGCCTCGGCCAGCAGCACGCGGTCGGCGTAGGTGGCGTCGATCTCGCGCCGCACCCGCTTGAGGTAGTCGTGCGTCTCGGGCAGGTTCTCGCAGTTGGTGCCGTCGCGCACGTACAGGTAGGGCACGGCGTCGAGCCGGAAGCCGTCGATGCCGAGGTCGAGCCAGAAGCGCAGCACCTCGATCATCGCGTCCTGCACGGCGGGGTTGTCGAAGTTGAGGTCCGGCTGGTGGGAGAAGAAGCGATGCCAGTAGTACTGGCGACGTTCGGCGTCCCAGGTCCAGTTGGACTTCTCGGTGTCGACGAAGATGATTCGCGCATCGGGGTAGCGGGTGTCGTCGTCGGACCAGACGTAGAAGTCCCCAAAGGGACCAGCGGGGTCCGAGCGTGAGGCCCGGAACCAGGGGTGCTGGTCGCTGGTGTGGTTCATGACGAGGTCGGCGACGATGCGGATGCCGCGCTTGTGCGCCTCGTCGACGAGCTCAACGAAGTCGCCGAGGTCACCGAACTCGGGGAGGATCTTCAGGTAGTCGCTGATGTCGTAGCCGCCGTCGCGCAGCGGCGACTCGTACAGGGGGAGCAGCCACAGGCAGTCGACCCCGAGCCACTGCAGGTAGTCCAGCCGCTGGGTCAGGCCGCGGATGTCACCGGTGCCGTCGCCGTTGGAGTCCGAGAAGCCGCGGATCAGCACCTCGTAGAAAACGGCCCGCTTGTACCAGAGCGGGTCGTTCGACTCCTCACCCGCTGACCCGGTCTCGGGCAGGGCTGGCCACCCTTCTTCCGCGGCACTTCCACCGGTGCCGGTGCCGGTGCCGGCGTCGGTGTCGGTGCCCGTTTCGATGCCCGTGTCCGCGTCGAGGTGCTCGCTCACGCTGGTGCCCCTCTGCGGCGAAGGGTGAAGATGTGGGCCGGCTCGTCGTATGGGTCGAGCCGGACGTAGTTGAACTGGCCCCAGGCGTACTCGGCACCGGTGACCTCGTCGACGACGTCGAAATCCTCGTTCCAGTCGAGGCCGAGCGCCGGCATCTCGAGCGAGACAGTCGCCTCGCGGACCGCGTGCGGGTCGAGGTTGACCACGACTAGCACCGTGTCGGCAGCGGCCGGGTCCGTGCCGGGGAGCACGTCGGCTCGCTTGGAGAAGACCAGCACGCTGTCCTGGTCGGCGCTGTGGAAGCGCAGTGCCCGCAGGGACTGCAGGGCGGGGTGCCGCCGCCGGATGGAGTTGAGCATCGTGAGGTAGGCGGCAAGCGGTGCCTCGGACCAGTTGCGCGGCCGGTACTGGTACTTTTCGGAGTCGAGGTACTCCTCGCTGCCGGGGCGCACCGCGACGTGCTCGTACTTCTCATAGCCCGCGTACACCCCCCACGCCGGGCTCAGCATCGACGCCAGCACGGCACGGATCCTGAAGGCCGCCGGCCCGCCGTACTGCAGGAAGGCGTGCAGGATGTCGGGCGTGTTGACGAAGAAGTTTGGCCGCATGTGCCAGGCGTCACGGGCTAGCTCGCGCCCGTACTCCTCGAGCTCCCACTTGGCTGTCCGCCAGGTGAAGTAGGTGTAGGACTGGGTGAACCCGACCTGCCCGAGCATGTGCATCATCGGCGGCCGGGTGAAGGCCTCGGCAAGGAACAGCACGCCGGGCTCGGTCGCCTTGACCTCGGCGATCAGCCGCTCCCAGAAGCAGACGGGCTTGGTGTGCGGGTTGTCGACCCGAAAGAAGCGGACCCCGTGCGCGCTCCAGTGCCGCACGACGCGCAGGACCTCGGCGTAGATGCCCTCGGGGTCGTTGTCGAAGTTCATCGGGTAGATGTCCTGGTACTTCTTCGGCGGGTTCTCGGCGTAGGCGATGCTGCCGTCGCTCTTCGTGGTGAACCACTCCGGGTGCTCGGTGGCCCACGGATGGTCGGGCGCGCACTGCAGGGCCAGGTCGAGTGCGACCTCCATCCCCAGCTCCTCGGCGCGGGCGACGAAGGCGTCGAAGTCATCGATCGTGCCGAGGTCCGGGTGGACGGCGTCATGGCCGCCCTCGCGCGAGCCGATCGCCCAGGGCGAGCCGGGGTCGTTCGGACCCGGGGTCAGCGTGTTGTTCGCACCCTTGCGGTTGACCTTGCCGATGGGGTGGATCGGGGGCAGGTAGACGACGTCGAAGCCCATTGCCGCCACCGCCGGCAGCCGCTTCGCCGCGGAGGCGAAGGTGCCCGAGCGGGGCGGGTCGAAGCTCGCGCCCTCCGACCGCGGGAACAGCTCGTACCAGGACGAGAACAGCGCCGCGGTGCGGTCGACGGTGAGCAGGCAGGTGTCGGAGGAGGTCACCAGCTCGCGTAGCGGCGATGCGGCGAGCGCTGTCGTGAGTATCGGCGAGAGCGCGGGTGCGAGCCTGTCGCGCACGTCGGTGAGTGAGGCGTCGCGCAGGGCGGCAACGGCATGCAAGGCGGCCGGCCGCTGCTCGGGCGGCAGGCCCTCGGCGGCCCGGAGCAGGAGCAGGGCGCCGTCCTCGAGGTCGACGGCCAGCTCCGCTAGCCCCTGACCCGCCGCTGCCTTGACCTCGACCGCGTGCTGCCAGGTGGCCATCGGGTCGGCCCAGCCCTCGACGCGCAGGTGCCACGTGCCCTCACTGGTGGCGGCGACGAGCGCGGAGAAGGTGTCGGGAGCATCCGTGCCCCCCCGCCTCATCCGGGCTGTGTCACCGGGCTGACCCTCGGGGCCGGTGAGGATGGCCGTCGCGCCGACCAGATCGTGGCCTTCGCGGAATACGGTGGCCGAGACGGGGATGAGCTCGCCGACCACGGCCTTGGCGGGCCACCGGCCGCACCCGACGACGGGGAGGACGTCGGTGATGACGATGCGCCCGATCACTGCGCCGACCCTACGCAGCAGGCTGCGTGGCCGGGGGCGGGCAATGCCGCTGTTGACAAGCCTCCTACTGCTACCGTTCGCCGGCTCCTGCGCGGGGTCAGCACAGCAGACGGGCGCACCCGCGCAGCGCCTGCCCGTCCTCGCCGGCACGGCGCCGGTCGTCCGCTACGCGGTCACGCACACCTGGCCGCACGACCGGCAGGCGTTTACCGAGGGCCTGGTCATCCGGGGTGGGCGGCTGTTCGAGAGCACCGGCCTCTCCGGCAGCTCGGAGCTGCGCGAGACCGACCTGCGGACCGGGCGGGTGCTGCGCCGGGAGCGGCTACCGGCGACGGACTTCGGTGAGGGGCTCACCGTCCTTGGCGGCGAGATCTACCAGTTGACCTGGCGCTCGCACGTGGGGTTCGTCTACGACGCCGGCAGCTTTCACCGGTTGCGGACGTTCACCTATCCCACCGAAGGCTGGGGCCTGACCGACGACGGGACGTCACTGATCATGAGCGACGGGACGCCGACCGTGCGCTTCCTCGACCCGCTGACGATGCACGTCCGGCGCAGCATCAGCGTGCACGACGGGGGGGCTCCGGTCAGTCAGGTGAACGAGCTGGAGCTGGTGCACGGCCAGCTGCTGGCCAACATCTGGATGCAGGACCGCATCGCGACGATCAACCCCGAGACGGGAGCGGTGACCCGCTGGCTCGACCTCACCGGGCTGCTCCCACCGGGCGAGCGACCTGACCGGAACGACGTCCTCAACGGCATCGCCTACGCCGGCAAGGGGGACGACATCATCGTCACGGGCAAGCGCTGGCCCGCCATGTTCACCCTGCATGCGGTGGCTGGTTGAGCGACCGTAGCCCCCGGTCTCCGTAGTCTTGAGGCCACCAGGTGGCTGGGCGCTCGCCCCGCCCCCATCGCACACCACGCCACGCCCGCACGGACAGCCGAACGACAGCCGCACGGACAGGAGGAGGCAGGGTGCTCAAGACCTTCGGCTTCGCCTTCGGCATCACGATCACTGGCATCGTTGGCGCGCTCGTGCTGGGCGGTCCGCAGGCCGCCGCCGTAGTCGCCATCCTGGCCGTGCTCGAGATCTCGCTGTCGTTCGACAACGCAGTGGTCAACGCCACGATCCTGCAGCGGATGAGCCGCAAGTGGCAGACGCTGTTCCTGACCCTCGGCATCCTCATCGCCGTGTTCGGCATGCGCCTGCTGTTCCCCATCGTCATCGTGGCGCTGACCGCGCACCTCGGGCCGACGGAGGTGTTCCGCCTCGCGCTGGACGACCCCGCCCAGTACGCCGCGAAGCTCGGGGCGGCCCACCCGGCGATCGCCGCCTACGGCGGGATCTTCTTGTTCATGATTTTCCTCGACTTCCTGCTCGACACCGACAAGGACGTCCACTGGGTGAAGCCGGTCGAGCGCCGGCTCTCCCTGCTGGGTGAGGTCGGGGCGCTGTCCGTGGTGCTCTCGCTCGTCGCTCTGCTGGTCGTCGCCGAGACCCTCGCCCCGGCTGACAAGGTCGCGCAGGTGTTGACAGCGGGCGTGGCGGGCCTCGCCACCTACCTGGCGGTCAGCGGCCTGGGCGAGTTCTTCGAGAGCCGTGGGGTCGGTGCGGAGGACGAGGACGGGGACGGGCAGGGGGAGGCGGGCCGGCCGGAAGCGGGCGCTGGGCAGGCTCGGCTGGCCGTGGGCCGGGCGGCCTTCTTCCTGTTCCTCTACCTCGAGCTCATCGACGCGTCGTTCTCCTTCGACGGTGTCGTCGGAGCCTTTGCCATCAGCCAGGACATCTTCGTGATCGCCACTGGTCTTGGCATCGGGGCGATGTACATCCGCTCGTTGACCGTGTTCCTGGTCCGACGCGGGACGCTGCAGGAGTACATCTACCTCGAGCACGGCGCGCACTGGGCGATCGGGGCGCTGGCCGTGCTGCTGGCGGTCACCATCCGGTACAAGGTGCCCGAGGTCGTCACCGGGCTGATCGGCATCGCGTTCATCGCCCTGGCCCTCGTCAGCAGCATCCGGTACCGGCGCTCGGTGAATGACAAGGAGCGCGAGCAGCTCGTCAACGCCTGACGAAGTCGAATCACCAGCGGGTAAGTTGGCCTGTGACGGGGCACACGTCGAGTGACGCACCCGGTGCTCCAGAGCGAGCGGCCGGCAGGTGCGCCAGTCCGCGCATGGAGGCGTCATGACAACAAGCCAGCCTGGCACCAGCCGCGAGCAGGGCGAGGGCCGCGAGCGGATCGTCCGCGTCGACGCCGACCGCCTGCCACGCGACGACGCAGACAGCCTCCCCGGATCCCGAACTGTGCATCCCGGCGCCCGGTACGAGGAGGAAGGCCGCGGCGGGTCCGACGTCGGCGCCCGCCGCGGCGAGGACGACCCGCGCGGTCAGCACCGCGGCAGCAGCGCTGTCGACACGCCGGCGCAGAGTGCGGATCCAGTGATCGCCGACCCGGGGCCGCTGGGCCTCGCGGCCTTCGCCATGACCACCTTCGTACTGAGCGTCTTCAACGCGCACATCCTCACCAACCCCAAACTCGAGGCTGTGGTGCTGCCGCTGGCCCTGTTCTACGGCGGCCTTGCCCAACTGCTCGCGGGGATGTGGGAATTCAAGAAGGGCAACACGTTTGGAGCCACGGCATTCGCCTCGTTCGGGGCCTTCTGGCTCTCGTTTGCTGCCTACGTCAAGTTCGTCGTGCCGGGTCTCGCCGGCCAGAGCGACGCGCACAAGGCGACCGGGTTGTTCCTTCTCGCCTGGGCGATCTTCACGGCTTACATGTTCACTGCCTCGCTGCGGGTGAGCGGCGCCGTCGCGTTGGTGTTCGCCCTGCTGACCGCGACGTTCATCCTGCTCACGCTCGGCGCGTTCCAGCAGGACACGTCGATCACCAAGATCGGCGGCTACCTCGGTCTCGCCACCGCCGCGGCGGCGTGGTACGCATCGTGGGCCGGCGTGCTCAACGACACCTGGAAGCGCACTGTGCTGCCGGTGTTCGCCGCCAAGCACCGCGTCTGAGCGTCGTCCGCGCGGCATCAAACTGCTGGCCTGAAGCACCGGGGGTGCCAGGGGCTGAAGCGTCGAGAAAGGCATATGTGTGAGCGCACCGTCGAAGCCCGAAGCTGAAACCACCGAGCGGCTGGAGCAGCACCTCGAGCGGCTGCTCGACGTCGAGACGTTCGACCCCCCCGCTGACTTCACGCCGCACCAGGACCTCGTCGAGGTCCCTGCGGAGGGGATCGAGGAGTTCTGGGCGGAGCAGGCGAGGGCCCTGCACTGGCACAAGCCCTTCACGGAGGTGCTCGACGACTCCAACCCGCCGTTCTACAAGTGGTTCGCCGACGGCGAGATCAACATCTCGTACAACTGCCTGGACCGCCATGTGGAGGCCGGGCGGGGTGACAAGGTTGCCTTCCACTGGCGCGGTGAGGAGGGCGAGGAGCGCGACATCACCTATGCCGACCTGCTGCGCGACGTGCAGCGGCTGGCCAACGGGCTGCGCTCGCTGGGGGTCGACAAGGGCGACGTCGTCGGCATCTTCCTGCCCATGATCCCCGAGGTCGTCGTCGCCATGCTGGCCTGCGCCCGCATCGGTGCGCCGCACAACGTCGTGTTCGGCGGCTTCTCCGTGGGGTCGGTCAAGGAGCGGATGGAGGTCTCCGACGCCAAGGCGCTCATCACAGTTGACGGCGCGCGGCGCAAGGGCAAGACCGCGCCGATCAAGTCCGCTGTCGATGAGGAGATGGCCGATCTCGCGACCTTGCAGTCGATTGTTGTCGTGCGCGCCACGGGCGCCGAGTGCGAGATGAAGGACGGCCGCGACGTCTGGTACGACGAACTGCTCGAGGCGGCCGACCCGGACTGCCCAGCCGAGGGGCTGCCGGCCGAGCACCCGCTTTTCATCCTCTACTCGTCGGGCTCCACGGCCAAGCCCAAGGGCATCCTGCACACCACCGGCGGCTACCTCACGGGCGTGGCATACACCCACAAGCTGGTGTTCGATCTCGACGCCGATAACGACGTCTACTGGTGCTCGGCTGACGTCGGCTGGATCACCGGCCACTCCTACATCGTCTACGGTCCGCTCGCCAACGGCATCACCTCGGTGATGTACGAGGGCGCCCCGGACTACCCGGACAAGGACATCTGGTGGGAGCTCGTCGAGCGCTACAAGGTGAGCGTGTTCTACACGGCGCCCACCGCGATCCGCGCGTGCATCAAGTGGGGGGCGCAGTACCCCGAGCGCCGCGACCTGTCCTCGCTGCGGCTGTTGGGCTCGGTGGGCGAGCCGATCAACCCAAAGGCCTGGCTCTGGTACCACACCGTGATCGGCGGTGAGCGCTGCCCGATCGTCGACACCTGGTGGCAGACCGAGACCGGGGCCATCGTGATCTCGCCGCTGCCGGGTCGTACGTCGACCAAGCCGGGCTCGGCCACCAAGCCTCTGCCGGGGTACACGCCGCAGCTGGTGTCCGAGGATGGCGAGCCGATGGACGAGGGCACCGGCATCCTCGTGATGACCAAGCCCTGGCCGTCGATGCTGCGCACGCTGTACAAGGACGACGACCGCTTCGTCGAGACCTACTTCTCGCGGTTCAGCAAGGAGACCTACGTCGTCGGGGACGCGGCGCGGGTCGACTCCGACGGCTACTACTGGATCATCGGGCGCATCGACGACGTGATCAACGTGTCGGGGCACCGGCTCTCGACTGCCGAGGTGGAGTCGGCGCTGGTCTCTCACGAGGACGTCGCCGAGGCCGCCGTCGTGGGACAGGCCGACGAGGACACCGGCCAGGCGATCGTCGCCTTCGTGACCCTGAACGGCACCCTGGAGGGGGACGACGACGCCGAGGCCAAGCTGCGCGAGCACGTCGCCCGCAAGATCGGCAAGCTCGCGCGCCCGAAGCGGATCATCTGGACCGACGACCTGCCAAAGACGCGGTCCGGCAAGATCATGCGACGACTGCTCCGCGACATCGCCGAGGGGCGCGCGCTCGGCGACGTCACAACACTGCGAGACCCCGACGTGATGGCGGCGCTGTCCGACAAGGTCAAAGCGCGCCAGAGCGAGAGGTGAGCGGCTGGGCCCACCGCGCCTCAGCCGCCGACGGGCCTTTGCCTGCTGCAGTTCGGGCCGGGTGCTGCCGACATCAGGCAGTGACGGCCGCTGGTGCGGCTGAGGAAGCAGGCGATGGTGGCAAATCGTGAGGCGGCACAGCAAGAGGTAGCTCAGCAAGAGGTAGCCCAGCAAGAGGTAGCCCAGCAAGAGGTAGCTCAGCAAAAGGTAGCTCAGCAGCAGCTGACGGGCGGCGCGGAGGCGCGGGCCGCCGGTCTCGGCATTCGTGACGCGCTGGTGTTCCGCCGGCTGTCCGCGAGCCGCTGGGCGCATCTGGGCGGGCTCGGCCGCGGACGCGGCTGGGCTGGGCTGGTCGACGTCGATGCCGCCAACGAGCCGCTGCTCGGCCAGGCGCCGGCACAGCCCGGAGGTGTCCACACCTTCTGCCACTCGGCGCCTGAGCGCGTGCTGGGGCCTTACTACGCCGTCGGCGGCGCCCTGGTCCGGGTGAGCAACGACGTCCTCGTGCTGCTCGGCCACCCCACGGAGCCCTTCCCGGCCGGCGTCACCGACTCCGACCTGCGGGAGCTGGCATTCCTGCTCGACACCGACCTCGAGGACATCGCTCCCTCCAAGCGCCTCGGCGACGAGCTCGAGGTGCTCCACGCTGTGCGGGCAGTGACGACAGGGGTGGCCGAGGACCTGTTCGGCACCCTGCGCCACGTCCTGGATGTCGCGGTGCAGTCGCTGTCCTGCGAGGTGGGCCTGCTGCGCGACGGTGCCGGGCGCACAGTAGCCACCAGCTCGTGGTCCGGTGTCGACGTCGACGCCCCGGGCGTTGGCGCCGCCCTCGACGTTCTGCACGAGCGGGCTGGCGGCGCCGCCCTGTGCATCCAGGACACCGACAGCGACCCGGTGCTGGCCCCGCTCGGTCGCGGCCAGGGCGTCCGATCGTTGCTGGCGATCGCCATCCCCGAGCCCGTCGGCGGCGTGCTCGTCGTCGCGCACACCAGCGCCGGCCCCCGCGGCTTCACCACGCTGTGCCAGCAGCTCGGCCGTCAGGTCGCCGACGCCGCTGGTGTCGTCGCCCACACCGCTGCGCTGCGCGAGGAGCTCCGGACGGCTGTCGACGAGCACGCCCGCGCCGCCCGCCGCGACCCGCTGACCGGGCTCGGCAACCGCCTGGCCTGGGACGAGGCATTGGCTGCGTGCCAGGACAACGTCGATGCAGGCGGCCGCGCCACAGTCATCACCCTCGACGTCGACGGGCTGAAGCAGGTCAACGACGCCTGCGGCCACGAGGCGGGCGACACGCTGCTGCGACGCTGCGCCGACGTCCTGCGCGAGCACGGCCGCGACGGTGACGTCTGCGTCCGCCTCGGTGGGGACGAGTTCGGGCTGCTGCTACCGCTGGCCGGCCCGCTCGTTGACGACCGGCTGGCATCACTGCGGGTCCGGCTAGGTGGCGTGACGAGCTGCGAAAGCACGGTGGCCGCAAGCGTCGGAGCGGCCACGGTGCCCCCCGGCGGAAGGGTCGCGGACGCGGCCCGAGAGGCCGACGCCAGCATGTACGCCGCCAAGCGAAGCCGCCGCCCCCGCAGCCGACCGCCCGCAGGCCGTTCCCGCGCAGGCTCGTCCAGCTGTCCCGGCAGAGGCTCGGAGCGCTAGGGGCGCGCAGGGCGGCGCGACAGAGCTGGACATCCCCTAGGGGGAGGGCCGCCAGCATGTCGGCCCGGCTTCGATCAGTAGGGTTCGGCCGGTGAGAGCCCTGCGGCGTCTGACTGTGCGTGGCCGTTTGCCCGAACCCCTCGCCCCGCTGGGGGAGTTGGTACTCAACCTGCGCTGGTCGTGGCACGCCGAGACCGGCGACCTGTTTGAGGCGATCGACCCCGAGCGGTGGCGTTCCTGCCAGGGCGACCCGGTCCGGCTGCTCGGCGAGGTCTCGCCCGCCCGGCTCGACGAGCTGGCCCGTGACCGCCGTTTCCTGCGCCGGCTCTCGGACGCGGCGGACGAGCTGCACGAGTACCTCACCGCGCCGCGGTGGTACCAGGGCCTCCCCAACGCGCCTCGCTCCATCGCCTACTTCTCGCCGGAGTTCGGGATCACCGAGTCGCTCCCGCAGTACTCCGGCGGTCTCGGCATCCTCGCCGGTGACCACCTCAAGTCCGCCAGTGACCTCGGCGTGCCGATCGTCGGGGTCGGGCTGCTGTACCGGGCGGGCTACTTCGTGCAGTCGCTGTCGCGCGAGGGCTGGCAGCAGGAGCACTACCCGGCGCTCGACCCGCACGGCCTGCCGCTTACGCAGCTGACGGATGCCGACGGCGCCCTGGTCAAGGTCAGCATCAACTTGCCGGACGCCCGCGTGATGCACGCGCAGGTATGGCGGGCGCAAGTGGGCCGGGTGCCCCTGCTGCTGCTCGACACTGACATCGAGGACAACGAGCCGGCCGTACGGAGCGTGACCGACCGGCTCTACGGTGGCGGGACCAACCACCGGCTGCTGCAGGAGCTGCTGCTCGGCATCGGCGGCGTCCGCGCGCTGCGGGTGTGGGCCGCGGCAACCGGGGGCGAGGCGCCGGAAGTTTTCCACACCAACGAGGGGCACGCCGGGTTCCTGGGCCTGGAGCGCATCCGAGAGCTGGTGACAGGCGGCCTTTCGTTCGACGAGGCGCTGTGCGTGGCCCGGGCCGGCACTGTGTTCACGACGCACACGCCGGTGCCGGCGGGGATCGACAGGTTCCCCCTCGAGCTGGTGCAGCATCACTTCGCGGGCGACACCGCGGTCCCCGGCCTGCCGGTCGACCGCGTCCTCGCCCTCGGCGCCGAGGACGACCCGCGGATGTTCAACATGGCGCACATGGGACTGCGCCTCGCGCAGCGCGCCAACGGGGTCAGCAAGCTGCACGGGACGGTGAGCCGCGAAATGTTCGCGGAGCTCTGGCCCGGCTTCGACGCCGCCGACGTGCCCATCTCCTCCATCACCAACGGCGTGCACGCTCAGACCTGGGTCGACCGGCGGGTGCTCGCCCTGGCCGATAGGGAGGCCGGCCAGCTCGGTCCTGCGTCGTTCGCCGGCGCGATGCGCGTGCCCGACGCGACGGTCTGGGAGCTGCGGCGCATCCTGCGGGCTCAGCTGGTGGAGGAGGTGCGGCGACGGGTCCGGCTGTCCTGGCACCAGCGAGGCGCTTCCGACGCCGAGCTCGGCTGGGTCGAATCGGTCTTCGACTCGGGCGTGCTGACAGTCGGCTTCGCCCGCCGCGTGCCGTCGTACAAGCGGCTGACGCTGATGCTGCGAGACGAGGACCGGCTGCGCCGGTTGCTGCTCGATGCGAATCGGCCGGTCCAGTTCGTCATCGCCGGCAAAGCTCACCCCGCCGACGACGGCGGCAAGGAGCTGATCCAGCAGATCGTGCGGTTCGCCGACGGCCGCGACGTGCGGCACCGGATGGTCTTCCTGCCCGACTACGACATCGGCATGGCGCGCTACCTCTACGCCGGCTGCGACGTGTGGCTGAACAACCCGCTGCGCCCGCTCGAGGCCTGCGGGACGAGCGGGATGAAGTCGGCGCTCAACGGCGGACTCAACCTGTCGATCCGCGACGGCTGGTGGGACGAGCTGTTCGACGGCTCCAACGGCTGGGCCATCCCGACAGCCGACGGCCTCACCGACCCGGAACGGCGCGACGACCTCGAGGCCGCGGCCCTGTACGAGCTGCTCGAGCACACCGTGGCACCCCGCTTCTACGAGGGTCCGGTGCCCGGCCGGTGGATCGGGATGGTCAAGCACACGCTCGCGACGCTCGGGCCCCAGGTCCTCGCTTCGCGAATGGTCCGTGACTACGTCACCGAGCTCTACGCTCCCGCGGCACGGGCGGAGCGCGCCATCAGGGCGGACGGCTACGCCGCAGCCCGGGAGCTGGCCGTATGGCGCTCGCGCGTGCTCGCGGCGTGGCCGTCGGTCACGGTCGTGCACGCCGAGTCCTCTGGCGTGGGGGAGGCGCCGCAGGTCGGCACGCAGCTGATGGTGCGCGCGACAGTGGCGCTGGGCGGGTTGGCCGAGGGTGATGTCGACGTGCAGGCTGTCTTCGGACGGGTGGACGAGGCCGACCAGATCCACGAGGCCGAGTCCGTCTCGCTCGTGCCGGTCGAGGACGGGGATACGGCGCACGACGGCAGCCGGCGGTACGAGGGCAGCATCCCGCTTTCGCGGACCGGCGCGTTCGGCTACGCCGTGCGCGTGCTGCCGCGCAACAGCGCACTCGCGGCGCCGGCGGAGCTGGGGCTCGTCAGGACGTCGTAAGGCCGCCGGGAGCGGCGGCAACGCCGAGCGCCAGGACGAGCACCGAGCGGCCCCGCACCTGCAGCACGGCCCCCGGCAATAGCGAGGCTGTTGCCGCAGCATCCCCGGCGAAGCCGGCGAGGTCGGGCGCGCCGGTGTCGAGCAGCAGCCGGTAGCCCTGCTCGGCCAGCGGCGCCGCGGGCAGGGTGACCGCGACGTCGCTAGCGGCCGGGCTCAACACGAGCAGCAGGCTCTCGGTGCCAGTGGCCGCGCCGGACAGGAAGACCTGCAGCGTGACGGCCTCGTCCCAGGCGCTGCCGGACAGCTCCCGCCCGTCCGGCCCGAACCAGCAGACGTCGGCGAGTTCGCCTGGTGACGGCGGACCACCGCGGAAGAACATGCTGCGCCGAAGCACCGCGGTTCGGCGGCGGAGCGCGATGAGCCCGCGGACGAGCGGCAGCAGCAGCGGGTCGGGGCTGGCCGGGTCCGGCGCCGCGGAATAGGCACCGTCGGCACTATCGCCGCCGTCCCGAGCGGGCCAGGGCAGCCACGAGAGCACGTTGTCCTGGCAGTAGGCGTTGTTGTTGCCGAACTCGGTGTGCCCCAGCTCGTCGCCGGCCAGCAGCATCGGCACACCTTGGGACAGCAGCAGGGTGGCGACCAGGGCCCGCCGCGTGCGGCGCCGCTCGTCGAGCACCGCGGGGTCCTGCGTGGGCCCCTCAACCCCGCTGTTGCCGGACCTGTTGTCCTCGCTGCCGTCACGACCGTGCTCGCCGTTGGCGTCGTTGTGCTTGCGCTCGTAGGAGACGAGGTCGGCGAGGGTGAACCCGTCGTGCGCGGTGACGAAGTTGATCGACGCCTGCGGGCTGCGGCCGGCGTAGAGGTCGGCCGAGCCCGAGATCCTGGTCGCTAGCTCGCCCACACCCCGTGCTCGGCCGCGCCAAGTATCGCGTATGGCATCCCGGTAGCGACCGTTCCACTCCGTCCAGGGGGCGGGGAAGCTTCCGACGTCGTAGGACTGCATGTCCCAGGGCTCGACGACGAGCTTGACCCCGGACAGCACGGGATCGGCGGCGACAGCGGCGGCGAAGGTCGTGTCGCGAAACAAGGTGCTGGCGAGGTCGAAGCGAAATCCGTCGACGTGCATCTGCCCGACCCAGTAGCGCAGCGAGTCGAGTACCAGCGCGAGGGCGGGAGGGCTGGCGAGGTCGACGGTGTTGCCACACCCGGTCGAGTCGACGTAGCGCGAGGGGTCACCGTCGCGCAGCCGGTAGTAGCCGGTGTTGTCCAGCCCGCGCAGCGACAACGTCGGACCGCGCTCGTCGCCCTCGGCGGTGTGGTTGTAGACGACGTCGAGCAGCACCTCGAGGCCGGCGGCGTGCAGCGCCCGGACCATCGCCTGGAACTCGGGAACCGGGTCGCCAGTCGCCGCATACGCCGGATGCGGGGCGAAGAACCCGAGGGTGCTGTAGCCCCAGTAGTTGCGTAGGCCGCGGGCTTGCAGCGAGAGCTCGGTGGCGGAGGCCTGCACGGGCAGCAGCTCGACCGCAGTCACTCCCAGCTGGGTCAGGTGCTCGATCACAGCGTCGGTCGCCAGGCCCGCGAAGGTGCCCCGCAGGTGCGGCGGCACGCCCGGGTGGAGCGCGGTCAGGCCCTTGACGTGCGCCTCGTAGACGACCGTGTCGGCCCATGGCGTCCGCGGGGGAGCGTCGTCCCGCCAGTCGAAGGCCCCGCCGCCGGTGATGACGCCTCGCGGGACGAAGGGGGCCGAGTCGGTCTCGTCCCGCCGGGCGCCCCGGGGGACGTCGCTGTACCCGAGCAGTGACCGGTGGCGCCGGACCTCACCCTGGACGCGACGGGCGTACGGGTCGAGCAGCAGCTTGGCCGGGTTGTGTCGCAGGCCGCGGGCGGGGTCGTAGGGCCCGTCTACCCGCAGCCCGTAACGCTGCCCCGGCCCGATGCCCGGAACATGCCCGTGCCAGACCCCGCTGGTGCAGGCCGGGAGCGCGACCCGCTGCTCAGTGACCTGGTGCTCGGGGGCTCCGTCGAACAGGCAGACCTCGACCGCCGACGCGGCAGGTGCCCAGACCGCGGCGCTGCAGCCGCTGCCGTCCCAGTCCAGCCCGAGGGGTGGCACCCCCGGGCGGTCGTCGCTCGCGCCACTGCTGCCGGCCGGGGCCGGCCTCATCCTGGCCCGGCCTGGCCGGCAGCGCCCCCGCCCACCGGCCGCTCGACGTCGGCGCGAAGCCGCCGGGTCAGGGTGGCGAGTGCCGGAGGTCGCAGCCCGGGGGACAGGACAGCGCCCACGACGTCGATGTCGGCCCAGAGGCACGACGCCCCGGCGGGGCCGAGGCCGGGAGCGGGTGCACAGGTCAGGGGTCCGGGCGGACCGCCGTCCACCTCCCGCGTGGTACCTGGCGGGGCCGTACCGGTGACGGGCGTGAGGGCCCGGACGAGAGTCTGCGGAGGCAGCGCTGATCGAGGCCCGCCTACGAGGATAACCCGGCCGTCACCTGTGCCGTAGACCGCCCGCACCGTGCTCCCAGTGCTCCCAGTGCTCCCAGCGCCAACCGGCAGCAGCCGCCGGGCCACCGGGTCGTTGGCCGGGGTGTCGCCGAGGGCGAGGCCTGCAGCTACCGGGGGAGCGGTCAGCGCCCGCTGGGCGCGCGCCCGGCTGCAGGCGTAGGCGAGCAGGCCGACCCCGAGGATGGCCACGACGAACCCCAACAGGGCGCGCTTGACGGCTCGCCGCGCGGCGACCCCGGGGGGTGCCGGCTCGGTGACCGGCAGCGTGCGCACACCCCGAGCGTCGCACGTGTGGCCGCTAGGCTGGCCGGGCAGCGCCGTCGGCCGGCCATCGGTCGGGTTGCGGCCTTTGGCGCCCAGCCGACAGACAGCAGACGGCAGACAGAAGACAAGGGGTGGGCACACCGTGGCGGAGCACGTACGCATCGAGGTCGACGGTGCAGTAGCGACAATCCGCCTTGATCGGCCGCCGATGAACGCCCTGTCCCGGCAGCTGCAGGAGGACCTGCGCGAGGCGGCGCTTGAGGTGGGCGAGCGAACCGACATCCGCGCTGTCGTGCTCTATGGCGGCCCGAAGGTCTTCGCCGCCGGCGCCGACATCAAGGAGATGGCCGCCATGTCGACGGCCGACATGGCGGCGCACAGCAGCCGGCTGCAGGACGCGTTCATCGAGCTTGCGCGCATCCCGAAGCCCGTCATCGCGGCCATCACCGGCTTCGCGCTGGGCGGCGGGCTGGAGCTCGCGCTCACCGCCGACTTCCGGGTGATGGGCGGCAATGCCCGCCTCGGACAGCCCGAGATCCTGCTAGGCATTATTCCGGGGGCCGGCGGAACGCAGCGGTTGGCCCGCCTGGTGGGTCCGGCCAAGGCCAAGGACCTCGTCTACTCCGGCCGGCATGTCCGCTCCGAGGAGGCCCTCGCCATCGGCCTCGTCGACCGCGTGGTCGCCGCCGACGATGTTCATGCCGAGGCCCTAGCGTGGGCGCGCAGCTTCGCATCGGGCCCGGCCGTCGCCCTGTCCGCGGCCAAGCGCGCGATCGACGGCGGCCTCGACGGCAGCCTCGAAGCGGGCCTGCGCCTGGAGACCGCCCTGTTCACCAGCCTGTTCGGTACCGCCGACCGCGAGAGCGGCATGCGGACCTTCCTCGAGAAGGGGCCGGGCCAAGCGGAGTTCACCGGCCGCTGAGCACGGCGCCGCTCGACAGACCAGCCAGGTGAGACCAGCCAGGCAGCCACGGAGGAGACAGCCATGACAGTCACCCGCGAGGAGGTCGAGGCCGCGCGTTCCGACCCCAAGCAGGCCAACATCCTCTACCACGACTGGGAGGCCTCGACCTACGACGACAAGTGGTCGATTTCCTACGACGAGCGGTGCATCGGCTACGCGCGCGACCGGTTCGCCAAGATCGCCGGTACTCGGGGCTGGCCGTACGCCACCTCCTTGGAGCTGGGCTGCGGCACCGGCTTCTTCGCCCTCAACCTCGCCCTGGCCGGCGTGCTCGACAAGGGGGGCATCGCCGTCACCGACATCAGCCCTGGCATGGTGGAGGTCGCCCAGCGCAACGCGGGGAGCCTCGGCTTCGAGGTCGACGGCAGGGTCGCCGATGCCGAGACCCTGCCCTTCGACGACGCCTCCTTCGACCTCGTCTTCGGGCACGCGGTGCTGCACCACATCCCTGACGTCGAGCAGTCGATGCGGGAGGTGCTGCGCGTGCTGAAGCCGGGCGGCCGTTTCGTCTTCGCCGGTGAGCCGACACGGCACGGCGACTACCTGGCACGCCGGCTGTCCCGCGCCACCTGGTGGGCGACGACCCACGCGACCCGGCTCGGGCCGCTGCGCTCGTGGGGCCGGCCGCAGCAGGAGCTTGACGCCTCCAGCCAGGCGGCGGCCCTCGAGGCAGTCGTCGACCAGCACACGTTCGTCCCGGCCGAGCTGGCCGCGCTGGCCGGCCGCGCCGGGGCAGTCGACGTGTTGGTCAAGACCGAGGAGCTGACGGCGTCCTGGTTCGGCTGGCCGATGCGGACGTTCGAGTACGCGGTGCGCAGCGACAAGCTGCCCGAGCGCTACTTCTTCGGCGTGTACCACGCCTGGCAGCGCCTGGCCTGGCTGGATGAGACGGTGCTGGCGCGCGTGGTGCCGCAGGGGCTGTTCTACAACGCCCTGGTGACGGGTCGGCGCCCAGCCTGATGGGTCGCGCCCGGCTCCCTCGCCCGCGTCTTCTTGTACCGCGCGACCCGCGGCAGGCCCGCTTCCTGACCCCGGACTCGCTGCGCTGGGTCATCCGCCACCAGGCCTGGACGCCTTGGTACCTCGTCCGCTACTGGCGCTTCCTCGTGTTCAAGCTGCGCAACCCGCACATCGTGACCGAGGGCTTCGTCTTCCTCGGCCCGCGGGTGGAGCTCTACGCCCGCAAGGGCTACGGCCGGCTGGTGATCGGCAAGTGGGTGCACGTCGGCGGCGGCAACGCCATCCGCTGCCACGAGGGCCAGCTGACCATTGGCGACAAGTGCATCTTCGGCAAGGACAACACTGTCAACTGCTACCTCGACATCGAGTTCGGCGCGACGACGCTGCTGGCGGACTGGATCTACATTTGCGACTTCGACCACGTCTTCGCGAGCCTCGACGCGCCGATTAAGGACCAGGGCATCGTCAAGTCACCGGTGCGGATCGGCCCGGACGTCTGGATCGGGACGAAGGTGACCATCCTGCGTGGGACGACGATCGGCCGGGGGAGCGTGCTCGCGGCGCACTGCCTGGTCAACAAGGACGTCCCGCCGTACTCGGTGGGGGTCGGAGTGCCGGTCAAGGTGATCCGCAACCGGGTCGAGGATGCCCGCGCCAGGGCGGACGAGGAGGCGGCCCGGGCTGTCGCGCTGGCCGACATCGCCCGCAAGACCGAACTGGCGCGGCAGGAGGCCGTCGCAACCCGCAGCAGGCGATGACCGACCCACAGATGACCGACCCGCAGATGACCGACCCGCAGATGACCGACCCACAGATGACCGACCCGCAGATGACCGACCCACAGATGACCGACCCACAGATGACCGACCCACAGATCGCCGAAGCGCAGAGCAGCAAGCCGCGGCGGAGCGCGCCGGAGATCACCACCGTCAGGTCGCGGGAGGTCTACCGCAACCGGTGGCTGGTCCTGCGCGAGGACGACATCGTCCGCGCCGACGGCACCCCCGGCACCCACGCTGTCATCGTCAAGTCCGACTCGGCCGTGGTGCTGCCGCTGCACGCGGACGGCACCCTCACCCTGGTCGAGCAGTACCGCTACACGGTTGGCATGCGCCGGCTGGAGTTTCCGCAGGGCTCGTGGGAGACCCGCCCCGATGCCGACGGGCTGACTGTGGCGGCGGGCGAGCTCGCCGAGGAGACCGGGCTGACCGCATCCTCGCTGCGCTTGCTGGGCCAGCTCCACCATGCCTACGGCTACAGCGGCCAGCTGTGCCACGTGGTGCTCGCGACCGGCCTGGTTGCTGGCGCCCCCAGGCGGGAGCAGGAGGAGCAGGGGATGACGACCCGGCGGGTCAGCCGCAGTGAGCTGGAGGCACTCATCCTCGACGGGAGCATCTCCGACGCGGCAACACTCGCCGCCTACCAGCTGCTCCTCTTGCGGGAGCAGTCTCGCGAGCTCTAGCGCCAGCAGGCCGACGGCGTGCTCAGGCGAGCAGGTTGCCCTCTGGCGGGTCGGTGACCGCCGCCGGCACCTCGAACGGGGCTGTGCGCGGATCGCCCATGGCCTGCTCGAGCACGGCGGCGCTCTGCCGGGCGAGGACCGGCCAGGCGTGGTCAGTGGTCAGCCGCGAGGTTGCCGCCTCGGTCGTCGCCTGCGCGAGCGCGGGATGCTCGAGCAGCCGCACGACAGCGGCAGCCAGGGCCGTGACGTCCGACGCCGGCGCCACGAGGGCGCCGCCGGTGGCGGCGAACTCGCCCAGTCCTCCGATGTCGCTCACGACTAGCGGCGCCCCGCAGGCCGCTGCCTCCAGCGCCACCATCCCGAACGGCTCGTAGAGGGAGGGGATGACGACAGCCGCCGCGCGCTGGAACAGGGCGACGAGCTCGTCGTCGGGCACCCGGCCGAGGAACTCGACCGTCGAGCCGATCGGGCGCGCCTCGGCCAGCTCGTGCAGCGCTGCCTCGTAGGTGCCGGTGCCGGCTATGAGCAGCCGGGCGTCGGGAACGGTGCGCCGGATGCGAGGCAGCGCCTCCAGCAGCACCTGGACCCCCTTCTCGTACTCCAGCCGGCCGGCGAACAGCAGGGTCGAGGCATCCCGCTCGGCCAGCGGCGGACCGGGCGGCCACTCGAGGGGGTCGATGCCGTTGGCGATCACGGCGATGCGTTCGTGCGGCAGTCCGAACAGCCGGTGCACGTCCCGGCTCATCGCCGCGGAGCAGACGATGACCCGAGCCGACCTGGCGGCGAGCCACCCCTCGGTGGCGTGGATGGCACGGGACAGCTCGCCCGGCAGCCAGCCCTGGTGTCGCCCGGCCTCGGTCGCGTGCAGCGTCGTAACCAGCGGTAGCTCGAGTGTCTCGGCGACCGTGGCGGCGGCCTGCCCCACGACCCAGTCGTGGGCTGTCACGACGTCGTACTGGCCGCCCGCCCTCAATGCCGCCCGGGCCAGCGCGTGCCCGAGCGTGGCAACGTGGCCCATGAGGTCGCCCATGGGCGCGGCTGGCTCGGCCGGATCGGTGCGCAGCACCTGGACGGACCCAGGCGGGTCGGTGCGCCCCTCCGGGTCGTGCGGTCCGACGACTGTGACCTCGTGCCCGTCGGCCGCCAGGGCCTCGGACAGCGCGCCGACGTGCCGCCCGAGCCCGCCGTAGACGAGCGGCGGGTACTCCCACGTGAAGGTCAGGATGCGCATGGCAGCAGCGAGCGCGCGTCGAAGCCGGGAAAGGGCCGGTCGATGGCCCGCAGCCGGGCTGCCACCTGCGCCGCTCGCGGGGCGTCGCCGTCCTCGAGCGCGTCCGCGAGGTCGTGGAAGGCCTGCGCGTGGCCGTGCGCGCGGCGCCGGGCGTAGTCGGGGGTGCTGTCGTGCGAGACCATGAACGCCCAGTCGCTGGACAGCGCGAGGAAGGCCTCGCGGCCGAGCTGGTCGATCGCATCGTTGCGGTAGCGCGGGTCGGACTGCTTGTCGACGACGCGCAGCAACCGCTCGCTGACCTCCTCACCGAGCTCGACAAGGTCACCCGGATCGGACCAGACGTGCCAGTCCTTGCCGGCGCCCCACGAGCCGGCAGGCAGCTCGCGCGCCCCGTCAACGTGGTCCTCGAGGGCCTGCTGGAGCGTCATGACCCGCACGCCAGCCTCCGGCAGGCCCCGCAGCACCGCCTCGAGGAACATCGGCCCCTCATGCCACCAGTGACCGAACAGCTCGGTGTCGTAGGCGACGACGGCGAGCCCGGGACGGCCACCGCGCGCCTCCTGCACGTCGAGCAGCCGTTGCCGGACGGCGGCGACGAAGTCGGCGGCATCGGCACGGGCAGCGGTGCGGGCGGCTGCCGGGTCGTAGGGGGCCTTGTCCTGCGGAGCGCTGTCCTGAGAGGTGACCCGCGAGGGCTTGAGGCCCGACGCGTGGTCGAAGGTGTGGAAGTCGCGGTACCAGGGGCCGCCGGGGTAGCCCGCATGCGGCGACCACACCCGGTAGGCGAGGTCGAGGTCACGGGCGAAGGCGACGACGCCCGAGCCGGCGACGTCATAGCCCGCAGCGGTGTCGCCGCCGACGGTCGGCCCGTCGACGAGGAAGTGGCTGACCCCGGCGTCAGCGTAGAGCTTCTCGAGCCCCGGCCGGTAGGCGCACTCCGGGGCCCAGATGCCGCCCGGTCGCGTGCCTACGCGGGTAGTGGCGTCGTCAAGCCCGGCGGTGAGCTGGGCGCGCACGACGCGTTCGGGCAGCAGCGGCTGGAACGGGTGGCTGAGCGGCCCACCCACGAGTTCGACCACGCCCGCGTCGGCGAGGCCCCGCAGGACCGGGCTGGCACCGGCGGACCAGGCGCCGGCCAGCTGGTCAAGGGTCTGGTGCGCCGCGCACGCCTCGTACCCGGCGACGCCCACCCCGTCGACGGCAGCCGCCTCGCTGCGCAGGAGCCAGTTGGCCGACCAGGTCGTGACCTCGGCCAGGCAGGACGGGTCGTCGAGCATGGCCGCGAGCACCGGGGTGACGCCCAGGGTCAGCAGTCCCTGCCGGCCCTCGTCGGCCAGGCGGGTGAGCATCCGCGTCAGCGGCAGATAGGAGCCGGCCCAGGCCTGGTACAGCCACTCCTCGCCCACGGGCCACGTGCCGTGGTGCGGTAGCCAGGGCAGGTGCGAGTGCAGGACGATGCAGCAGCTACCGACCGCCTCCCCGTGCACGCCGCCGCCCGTCATGGACGTCGCCAGGCCACGGCCACGAGGTCGAGGCTGATGTCGACGTCGGCGGCGACCCGGGTGCTGGCGCCGAGGCGAACCGCGAAGTCGGCGGCAGTCACCGCCTCGACCCGGCGGCGCAGCTGCGGTGGCCAGTCCTCGGGTGGGCGTGCCAGCTGGGCGTCGATGATCGGGCCGTTGCGGCGCTCCCAGCGGCTCAGCCGGCGCCCGTGATGGACCCCGCCGAGGCGGGTGACGGCGAAGTGCGGGGCCAGCAGCTCGTCCAGCTCCGCCGCCGACAGCTCCCGGGTGTGGAAGGGGTTCAGCGGCGTGTCACGTCCCGGCGAGAACGTGAGGCGGTTCGGTGTGGTCAGCAGCAGGGTGCCGGCTGGGCGCAGCACGCGGGCGCACTCGGCCACGAAGGCCTGCTGGTCGTGCAGGTGCTCGATGACCTGCAGCGTGCCGACGACGTCGACGCTGCCGGCTTGGAGCGGCAGCCGCTCCAGGTCCGCGCGCAGCACGTCGATCGCCGGGTAGGCCGTGGCAGCGTGCGTGGCCGTTGCCGGGTCGACATCGACTGCCACGACCTGCTTGGCGCTCCGGGCCAGCAGGTCCGCGCCGTAGCCCTCGCCGCAGCCGGCCTCCAGCACCCGGGCGCCGGTGGTGAACGGCGCCAGTGCCCGGTAGGCGGCCTCGTGCCGGCGGAACCAGTAGTTCTCGTGGGCGATGCCGGGGAGCGTGCGCTCACCGGTGAGAGTCAGGCCGCTGAGCTGCTGGTTTGCCCTGTTCAACCCCGCCGGCATGGAGCTACTTTTGGTGCCTGGAGGGCAGTTGGAGGGCAGTTCGCTCTCTACTGCGCCGTCTGAACCTGTACGGCCGACCTTGAACACTCACTGATGTTACGAACCTGGACCTGTAGGGGTGCTGGTGGACGGCGCGCTGTGGGTGCTACTAGCCCTTTTCGAGCCTGCCGAGAGCAATCGTCGAAACCTGTGGATGAAGATCGTGTAGACGGAGCCCGCGCCGCGGGGCGGCCAGGTAATGGGACGTCGGCGCGGGCCAGGACCTGCCGGACATAGGAACCATCGTGGTTGTAGGCGAACACGGCGCCCGCCACGTCGCGGCCCCCCGCGGCCCCAGAGGCGCACAGGTGGCGAGCGGCAGCGTAGATCGCGTCCGCGGCTCGGTACGGCGACGGGGCAGCCGAGGCCGCCGCTGCTTGCGGTGTGGGCGTCGGGTCAGCCGCGACCGGATGGTCATAGGCAGCGAAGGTCTGCGGCAGGAACTGCATCGGCCCCTGGGCGCCGGCACTATTGGCCCCCGCCTGGACGCCGGCAGCGCGGGAGCGGCCGTGGTCGGACTCGACGCTGCCGATCCCGGCGAGCACAGTCCAGGCCAACCCGGGGCAGCTGGCGGCGGCACTGCGGTAGAGCAGCAGATACTCGGCAGGGATGTCGCCGGCAGCGCTGTCGGCACCAGGCGCCGGCGCTGTTTAAGTCGGCGCGCCCGACCGCCGACCGCCGCCAGGCCCGCTCCGGCGGCACCCGCCAGCAGCCCAGCGGCCAGCAGCCCAGCGACGGCACCAGGCGCCGTCGCTGTTGAAGTCGGCGCGCCCGAACCGGCGACCGTTGCGGCCAGGCCCGCTGCGGCAGCACCGGCCAGCAGCCCAGCGGCCGGCACCAGCCCAGCGACGGCAGCGATGACTATGCGGGCGAGTCCGGTCTCGCCGCTCAGCTCTGTTCTCCGTCTACCTGGCTCGCGGCGAGGTCGATCAGTGGCCGCCGGGTCCCGCCGGACGTGGTCAGCCAGACCGGATCGGCAGCGCAGACCCCGGTCGTCAGCACCGCCGTCGCCACGGGAACGCCAAGCCGTCGGGCGGCGGGGACCAGGACCCGGCGGGCTTCGGCTTCTCGGGCAGCGCGCAGGAACACGAACAGCACCGGGATGGGTTCCCCGGCGGCGGCGAGCAGCTCGGCGTAACCGGGGAGCTTTCCGGCGAGCCGGTGCAGACGTTCGGTGCCCTGGTCATATTCGAGGAGGAACTCCACCTCGGCGCCGCGTTGGCGCCACCGGCCATAGCCGTCGGGACGGACCACCTCTCCCCACTCGGAGGCGCACCGCTGAGCCGACCACCACCGGTCCAGGCAGCAGTCGGGCTGGCCCCGGGCTGCCTTCAATAGCCCGGTGAACATGCCGTTGCTGCCGACCAGGTGGGACAGGTGCGGGTTGCTGGCCAGGGCCAGCGAGCCGGCTCGCCGACGGGTCCGGCTGGTGGGCGGTCCAGACCGGTCGCCGGTAGAGGTCTGGCCGTGTTCGGCGGCGAGAACTGCGGCGCCTGCTTGGTCGAGGACCCAGTGGAAGGGTGCTGAGCCGGCTGCCTGCAGGGGTCGGAAGCGGTCTACTGCCCGGAGCAGATACAGCTGGCGAAGCCGGGTCTCGCAACGGCGGTGTCCGGTGAACGCGACGTCTGTGATCTGAGGGGTGGTCAGCACCTGATGCTCATCGAGTAGGCGAAGCAGCAGCCGGTCCCGGTCGGTCAGCTGCCCAGCAAGGCGAAGCAGCAGCTGCTGATCGACCCGCGGGCGCGTCACCTGCCCGCCGGCCGGTGGCGACATCACCAATAACCCCTAGAGTCCGCCCACTCATGCGACCCCCGTGCAGGGCGCTGACCTGCGTTGGGACGGGGCTGAGGGGGCTCGGATCTCAGTGCGACCCGCGTTCGACCCCCGATCCGACCCCGTGTTCGACCCCCCATGCGACCCCCGGGTCGACCTGGTGATCAGTGCCGTGCTCGACGTCGCGGCGCCGACGGTCCTCTGCCATGGCGCTACCGAGATTCGAGCGACTGCCGCCAGGCAGATGCCGTCCGGTCAGCCGGTCGCCACCCCCGGCTTGAGGCTGGCCGTACCGCGCGCGAGAGATCGCCCGGACCTGCTCCGAGCGGCCCGCGACCGCCGGCTGCGGAGGGTCGGTCGCGACGGTGAACGCCGGCATCTCGGCTCCGTCGACGATGAGCCGGGCAGCAGCGGTGTATGCACCGAGATGGGACAGGTCATGCGCCGACAGTTTCGGGGCGACGTGCCGCTCCAGGGTGCGGGCGTCTTCGGGGGACAGGTTGAACAGCAGCTTGTTGCGTGCGTTCGCCGAGATCCCCTCACGTAGATCGCGGGGCAGCTGCGCCAGATGCTGATGCGCCAGCACCAGCGACAGTCGGTAGCCGCGGGCTTCGGCGAGCATCTCATCGAACGAGCGCGGCAGCGTCAGAAAGTTCCTGGGTGAACCTGGGGGTGAGTTGGGCATTGCTCACCTCCTTGCGATCGCTGGTCGGGTCGGGAGGGTGGCGCACCTCGGGTCGCCGGCCGCGCCGTGTCCCAGCCGCCGGCGGCCCCTACCAGATGAACCCGGATTGAGGGGCGGTGTATGAGCAAACGCCGCTGGGATTACGCCGGCTGCCCCAGCGGCGCCGGTGCGGAAGCAGCACCCGTCGGCGAGCCAGCCGATGAGCGAGCGCTCGGCTCGCATCCGCCGGTGGTAAGCCGACCGGTAAGGGAGATGGCAGGCAGATCGGCGGCGGCGTGCAGGCTCATCTGCCCGAGTCGGGTCGCGGCGATGAGCTCCGCGTCATCGGCGGCAAGGACGCCGGCTGGCACCGCCCGGGCCAGCACAAAGTCGGGATGCCCGGCCGGGACCGCCGACGGCGGTGCCGCCCTGTCGAGTTCGGCGTGCAGCAGCCGGTCAGCGGCGCGCCAAGCCGCCCAGATCAGCTCCGAGCCCGGCCGCACCCGCACCGCCGGACCAGCCGTGGTCCCCGCCAGCAGGCCGGTGAACACTTCCGCGTGCAAAATCGGCGGCAAGACCGGGATTGGCCGCCAGCAGCGCCCGAACCGAGCGGCGTCATTCCGGCGGCAGCAGCCCGACCAGAGCCAGCAACCACGGATCACCCTCGGTGCGAGCCAGATGCAGGACCACGTTCAGGACCCGGTCGCGGGTGGCGTAAGGGCAGGCCGGGTGCAGCAGCCGGGCACGCAGCTCATCGACGAGGATCATTCAGTCAGGCCATTCGGCACAGACGGTGCGGCCCTGAACACCGAGTGGCGTTGGGCCCCGCCAGCAGCCGAAATGCTGATTCCAGCCGGGTGAGCAGCAACTGTTCGCGGCCGCCGCCGGACGTGGTCCTGGTAGGGGGGTTCCGAAGACATGAGGGGGGTGCTAGTGAAGGGGTGGGGACCGCTCATGAGAACCGCCAACTCCAGCACTTTTCCATCGGCGGCGACTCCATCAAAGGGTAACGGAATCGTGAAGGCGTCGCGACGCGCCTGTGAACTGATGGAGTCGTCCGGGACCTGATGGAAAACTGATGGAGTTAACCAACTTACAGGTCAACGGGGGGTGATGAACTTTCGCCCCGCGCAGGCGCCGGTCTTCGTCGTTCGCCGTCAGGCGAGCCCCCGGGCAGCTGACGCGTCAGCCGGCCGAACGCTGGGCGCGACCTGTCGCCGTTCGCCGTCGTCCGCGGGAGCTTGCAAGCGGCCCTGATGGAGTGCCCCGCGTCCCCACGTCGTGGGGCGTGAGGTGGCAGTGGCGTTGCTGCGGTCGTGATCGCCGTCGACTGGCGCCAGCTCGGCGCAGCCGAAACAGGGCATCAGGAGTTGCCGGGTGCGGCATGGCTTGCTTGCGTGGGCATCCGCTCGGGCTCCTGGACCGGTGGCGAGGAGTTTGGCGATTCCGCCGCCGGAATCCGGGTTTCTTTAGTGGCGCATCAACTGCCGGGCCGTGGCCTCATCCCATGACAGCCGTATCCCGTTCACCCGGATAGACAACCGGAACTGCCCCGCTGGACGGTGCGGCAGTTCCGCTGGCTTTCTGGCCCGACGGGCAGATCGCCGCGGCTGAGCAGGGACGCCCGGTACCTACCCGGCTCCGCCGGCGCACGCTCGGGCCAGGTCGACCTGGTCGTCCTGGCCACGCCGCCGGGCAGCGCGGACCTCGCACAGGTCCGCCGCGCCCGCCAGAACCACACTCCGCTGCCCGTCATCGCCCACGAAGACCTTCTCGTACTCCGCGCCCAACCGACCGGCGGGCCAGAACCGACCCCGCAACCATCCCAGCCACGCCATCGAGAGCAGCCATGACCAGCAGAAACAGCACACCCGACTTCGCCAGCGTCAGCCACGGCCGCTGCAGCGCCCCGCCGGTCACGGGCTGCACATGCCACTGCGGCTCACCGGAGCAGCTACAGCCCGCGCGACACCAGCTTCGCCACGGCAGTGGGGGAGCGGTAGCGCCAGCCCCGGCGGCAAGGGAGCAGCCCAGCGAGCGGAACAACGACCAACCGTTGCTGCTGCTGACCGTGGAACAAGCAGCCCGCGCCCTGGGCATCGGACGGACCATCACCTACCAGCTGATTACCAGCGGTGCATTGGCCAGCGTCCGAATCGGCGGCAGCCGGCGCGTCCCGACCAGCGCCGTGCATACCTTCGTCGCCGACTTGCTTTCAGCGACGAACAGAGCGGTCCTAGACACCGCACCGTCCTAGCCCGATCGCCGGCACCGGTCCGTTAAGGAGCAGCTGATGAGTCGACGCCGACAGCAACGCGCCGCGGCGAAGGGTCGGTCTGGCTCGAACCCAACGGCGGTTGGCGCGCTGGAATCACCCTCGCCGACGGCCGCAGGTTGCGTCGCTTCGCCCGACCCGAGCATCCCAATACCCGCGACGGCGCCGTACGCCGGCTGCGAGAGATGCAACGCTCCCTCGACGACGGGTGGCGCCCACAAACCGCCCCCGGACCCGAACCCACCGTCGCCGAGTGGGTCGCCCACGTCATCGCCAACAGCCAGCTGCGGGTCAACAGTCGCCGCACCTATGAAAGCAAGCACCGCACCACCATCGCCGGTGACCGTCAACTGTCGGTCATCAAACGCGGCGCACTGCAACCCGAGCACATCGAAGCCTGGCTCGCCCGCCTGACCGCCCGCGGTTACGCTCCCGCCAGCCGGCGGCTCGCCTTCCGGATCTTGCACCGCGCCTACACCATCGCGCTGCGCCGACGTCACGTCACCATCAACCCCTGCACGCTGCTGGACGCGCCCAGCCTGGTCCGCTACCGCGCCCAGCCCTTCACCCTGACCGAAGCCCAGCACGTCCTCGACCTTGCCCGGCTTCGCCGCAACGGCGCCCGCTGGGCCGTCGCGTTCGCCCTCGGTCTGCGACCCAGCGAAGCCCGCGGGCTCACCCTCGACTCACTGACACTGAACCCAGACGGCAGCGCCTCCATCTACGTCTACCAGGCCCTGGCCCGTAGTCGCTGGCTGCACGGATGCGCCGACCCTCCTGACATCACCAGCGACGGCAGTAGCTCCAGGGCGGCCAGCCGATGCAGACAGCTCGCGCACCGCTGCCCCTTGCGCCACCTCGACGGCGCCCAAACGGTGCAACAACTGGTCGGGACCTTCGTGCTCACCGAACCCAAAAGCACCGCCGGAACCAGGCTGCTGGCCGTCCCGCCACCGTTGGTGCCGGCACTGCGCGAGCATCTACGCAAACGCAAACGCGAACGCCTCGCCGCCGGCCCACTGTGGACCGAGCACCAACTGCTATTCACCACCGCTACCGGCGGCCCGCTCAGCTCCCAGGCCGACCACTGCGACTGGCAGCAGTTGTTGGCCGGCGCCGGCCTGCACTACCGGCGCAGCTACGACACCCGCCACACCTGCGCCACCCTGCTCGCCGCCCACGGGGTCCCACTTACCGTAGCCCGCGACCTGCTCGGCCACAGCCAGATCAGCCTCACCGCCGACATCTACACCCACACACTGGACGCCAGCCGCACCGCAGCCGCCAACGCCATCGGCCACGCACTCTGGGACCAGCCAACCGCGGCGGGCCTGTGAACCCGGATCCACGGACGATCTTGGCGTTGGAAGATCATTCAGGGTGAGTCGACCGTGATTGGTCAGCGGTGTGCTCCGTGGCCACCTTTTCGCCTAACGTCCTGGCCCACCACACGTGCCGAGCGACCGAACTGGCGCTGGTTGCCGTCAGTGCTGCTGGGCGGAGTTGCGGTGACGGCAGGGCTGTTGGCGTCGTTCGCCTCCGACCCACCTTGATTTCCATCTGGATCGGGCCAACAACGATTGCGGCAGCGTGCACTCTCGTGGACGCCAGCGCCATGTATGAGCAAGGGCGGCAGTCAGCCCCCGTCCGAAGGCTGGCTGTTCGACGTGTCGGTCGGCTGCATCAGCTGCGACTGCATGGCATCGCTGTCGTTTTCGACGACCTGGAAGTCCCGGCAGCAGCCGACTAGCCAGCAGCGCTCCAAGACGCACCTGACGCGCCGATCGACCTCACCAAGCCGCCAGGGTTCACCCACCACGGATCAGGCAGCAGTACCTCTGGGAACTGACCGCTCGGCTCAACCTCGAACTCCAGGAGCTGTCGGCCCTCGCCGTCGCCGGCGTCCTTATCCGGCTCTCCGCACTTGACGGGGGTGTCGCCAAGTGCGAAGAGCCCCGAAAAGCCGTACGGGTGCTGCCGCTCGCGGCTTGCAGGTCCCCACGGCGGCCGGTCTCGAGGTAGTCGTCGACGATGTCGACGGCACGACGTTGGCGGCGGCCAGGAGCAGCGTCGCGATCATGCCGCTCAAGAAGGTTGGTGGCGAACGTCTGGTACACCACGGCTAGGCCGCCGCGGCCGGCGAGCACCCGCCGGAACTCGGCGTACACCGGCTCAAGCGCTGGAACGTCGACGAGAGCGCCGCGATACCAGAGAAGGTCGACGGAGCCGGCGCTGACGGGGAGCCGGTCGGCGGTCGCTTCGGCGAAGGCGACCCGCCCGGCGAGGTCCGGCCGGCTCGCGAGGAGCTCGCGGGCGGCAGCGAGGTGGCGAGGGACGGGATCCCCTGGCACCGACGACTCCCCGGAGGGCGGTTCGACGGCGGACGGGGATCACTGCAGGGCGCGCACGCTGCTTGAACCGCAGATGAGCCCCCAGGACGCCCAATACCAGCACTTGCTGGTGTCGGCAGGACCTAATGTGGGGCCAGCTGTCGCTTGAGTGGTCGTGTCTCCCAGCCGCTGAAAGGCGCTCATTCCTGCGCCGCGAGCAGTCAGCGGCTGATGACGGTTCTGCCAGCCGGCCCGGCCGCGGCCTGCGCTTCTAGGATGTAGAAGGCGGTGACGTTGTCGTGGGCGGGGTGGGTGCGGGCGGCGGGTCCGGCGCCAAAGGCGGTGAGCAGGTTGGTGGTCACTGTGGTGGTGTAGGCGGTGGCGACGGGTCCGTTTCCGCCCTGCAGGCTGTTGATCCAGGCAATCGACCCGGCGTCGAAGCCGCCGGCGCCGCTGGCGACTGTGTAGTAGGCCGAGTCGGAGAAGTCTCGCCGGCCGTGCACGACCAGCGGGGAGTGGGACAGGACCTCGATTGGGCGGGGTGTCGGCACGGACAGGTCGACCCTGTCGTATTCGGGGGCGACGAGACCGGGCAGCACGCTGCCGGCGTGGGTGCCGGTGCCGGCGAGTAGCCAGCTGTGCGGGTCGACGACGACGAGGTCGGCTTTGACCGGGTTGCTCTGGTAGAACGCCCCTGTGAGTGCGCTTTCCGGCCTGGGGTCGGGCGGGTTGCGCCACTGCCCGGTCGCTTGGCTGGGGTTGGCGGCTGTGACCGGGTCCTCTGCCGGGTTCTTGTAGCAGACCTCCAGCCGGTCCGCGCCGCTGCTCGAGGGCTGGAACCGGATGTGGCGGTAGCCGCTGTTGGCGCCCATGAACGCCACGTTGGTCCCGCGTGTGCGGGCGTCGAGCAGCGCCTGGCGCATCGCGGCCGACCAGTACTCGTCATGTCCGGTGAGCACTACGGCCCGGGCGCCGTTGAGCAGGTGAAGGTCACGGTCGAGGTCGAGGTCGCTGACGTAGTCGACCGGCAGGCCGAGCTTTTCGGCCAGGGAGACCAGTGGGCGCATGTTCTCCATGTACTCACTGGCGCCCTGGCCGGTTTCGGTGCCGTAGGGCCGGTCGAAGGACACCACCCGGGCCCGGCTGGCGGTGGCACCGTCGGGGCCGTGGTAGAGGCTGTAGCCGCCGTAGGCGTTGTAGGCCTGCCAGGTCGTGTCGGCGCTGACGATCACCACCGAGCCTGCCGCGCTGGGTCGCCGGAGCTGGATCGGGACGTAGCGTCGGGCGCCGCTGCTGGCGTCCAGGCGCAGCAGGTAGTTCCCGGCCGGCCAACCCCGGGTGGGCACCATCGTCGAAACCGGCCAGCTGGTGAGCACGGTGTGCACCGAGCCGACAATGCGGGGCGGTTGTTGCTGCACACCGGTCAGCGCCGGCGAGGCCCAGACCTGGCGTCCGAGCCTGCCGCCATACCAGCCGATGCGGACGGCGTGGACCGTGTACGAGCTGGCAGTTGTCGACACGTGCAGCCCGAAGGGCTGGCCGGTCAGGACGCTGGTCCGGTCGGCCCAGCCTTCGATCTCATGCGCGCTGCCGACCCGGGTCAGCTGCCAACCGGCAGTGCCGACCCGGGCGTTCTCGACGACGACGTCGTTCACGGCCCGACCCGCGGTTGCGTGACTGGGGTGGGCGGGGGTCGACGACGAGCAGCCGGTCGCGGCCGCCAGGACAGCCGCAGCCAGCACAAGGGTCGCTCGGGAACGGCAGCGGCAGCGGCTCATCTCGACAGTGTCCCGGTGTACCGCAGCTGGGCACGTGACCGCACCGTCGCCCGATCTCGACTTCACCGCTGCCGGACCATGGCCACCGCACCGGCGACAGCCGGCTAGGTGGAGGCGCGGGCGAGTGTTAGGGGGTTTGCGTGGGCGCCGGTGAGGCGGGCGGGTTGGGTCCGAAGAATGCTGTTCCGGGGGGCCCGGTGCTCGGCGTGCTCGGGGTGTTAGTCGTTGTGGGGGGGCTGGTGTCGGCGGCGGGGTCGGGTAGCTGGGCGTAGGGCTGGTGGGCTAGGGCGTTGTTCATTGATCGTCCCCAGATCCGGGCGGGGACGTCGCCGCCGAACACGTGCTGGTAGTTCTGGGCGCCGATGGTGATGTTGGTGAGTGGGTGGCCGGGGCCGCCGCGGGGGTCGCCGAGTTCGACGGCGGCGGAGAGCTGCGGGGTGTAGCCGACGAACCAGGCGCTGGAGAAGCCTTCGTTGGTACCTGTCTTGCCCGCCGCGGGGCGTCCGATGGTGGCGGCGTTGGGGTAGCCGGTGCCGTTGGTCAGCACACCTTCCAAGACGCTGGTGACGGTGTCGGCGACCGCGGGGTCGATAACTTGCTGGCATGGCGGCGAGCCGGTGAACGCGACGAGTTGTCCGGCTGTGGAGGTGACCGAGGTGATCGACCGGGGGCTGCAGCGCCGACCGTGGGCGGCGAGGGTGGCGTAGGCGGTGGCCATGTCCAGCGGGCTGACGACCTCGGTGCCCAGGGTCAGTGAGCCGTCGTTGGGCCCGACTTTAGCGAGTCGCTGTGCCGGGATGCCCAGGGTGCGGGCCATCGCGGCAACGTTGAGGATGCCGACTTGTTCTTCGAGCTGGATGTAGAAGGTGTTGACCGACTGCCAGGTGGCTTTGGGGATGGCGTAGGTCGCGGCTTCGGCGGGGTCGGCGTTGCTGAACCCGTTGCTGCAGGTCGCGTTCGGCTCGCCGGGCTTACGGCCGCTGTTGGCGGTGATGGTGAAGGTTTTCGGGACGTAGCAGGCGGGGGCGAAGAACGACGTTGTGAGCGGCAGGCCCTGGGCCAGGGCAGCGGTGAGGGTGAAGGTCTTGAACGTTGACCCGGGGCCGAAGGCCGCCGTCGTCGGCAGCGGGACGGTGGTTTGCCCGGTTGCTGTGCCGTAGTCGCGGCTGACTGCCATCGCCAGGACCTGACCGGTGCCGGGCTTGACCATGACTTCGACGGCGGCGGTGCGGTTGGTCTTCTCCACTGTGCTGTTGAGGGCTTGCTGGGCCGAGCGCTGCACCGCGGGGTCGAGACTGGTCTTGATCGTCAGTCCGCCTTCGAGCAGGCGATGGTCTCGCTGGGCTCGGGTGGCGCCAAGGGCGGGGTCGGCGAGCAGGTCTTGGCGGACGTAGTCGCAGAAGAACGGTTCCGGTGAGCTCAGGCACGGGTCGCCGGCCGCAGGCGGCAGCGTGGGGTGCAGCCCGAGCGGCTGGCGACGAGCCGCTGCCTGCTGGGCGGGCGTGAGGTGACCCAGTTGACCCATCCGGGTCAGGACCTCGCTGCGCCGGGTCGCGGCGGCTTGCGGGTGACGCAGCGGGTCGTACTGCGAGGGCCCTTGCACCAGGCCGGCGAGCATCGCGGCCTGGGGCAGGGTGAGCTGCTCGACCTTCTCACCAAAGTAGCGCTGGGCCGCGGCGCCGATGCCGTAAGCATTGTTGCCGAAGTAGGCGATGTTGAGGTAGCCCTCAAGAATCCGGGACTTGGGCCAGCGCTGCTCGAGAGCCAAGGCATAGCGCGCCTCCCGCAGCTTTCGGCTCAGCGACTTGCCGGTCGCGGCCTGCTGCTGGTCAGGGGTGGAGGCGGCGTCGAGTAGCACGTTCTTGACGTACTGCTCGGTCAGGGTCGACCCACCCTGCTGGACCCCGCCGGCGGAGGCGTTGGTCACCGCCGCTCTAGCCAGACCCCGGTAGTCCACCCCGTGGTGGGAGTAGAAGCGGGAGTCCTCAATGTCGACTATCGCCTGCTGCATCACGGGAGGGACCTGCCCGATCGTTACCGGCAGCCGGTTCTGGGTTCCGTGCAGCACCGCAACCACGCTGCCGTCGGCAGCCAGAACCCGGCTGTCCAGCCCCGCCACCGGGTCGGGCAGGTCAGTCGGCAGGG